>JGI24115J20150_1000093_pt1 | contig 43533 bp, 34 predicted proteins | sample Subbioar_CSW14AB_FD_20150 | JGI IMG/M metagenome (IMG submission 20150)
ATTCAGGCTGCGCTGACGTCAGCAGCCAGTTTTGCGATCGGCGCCGCACTGCCATTGGGAATGGCGACTATTTCCGCCCTGGATGAAATGGTCCCTGCCGTCGCGGTGTCGTCGCTGGCCTTTCTGGGCCTGCTTGGCGGGGTAGGGGCATACGCCGGGGGCGCTCCCATGGCGGTAGCCGTCATGCGCGTGACGTTCTGGGGGGCCGTCGCGATGGTGCTCACGGCAGGGATCGGGCGCCTGTTTGGCGCCGTTGTGTAGGCAGCCCTGAGCATCGTCAGGCCTGACGGCCATTTTCCCCAGGCGTCTGGCGGCAAACCTCTCCAGGTCATGTCGTGGGGCCGTCCAGTGTGTCGTAAGGGTGGGCGTGTGTTCCGCGCGTTTCAATGGAAAGGGGCGCCGGTCTCCCGGCGCCCCTCCACCATCAACGACCGGTCCCTGTATTGGTGGGGGACGGGACGGCCGCGAGATCATTCAAGCGAAGCCGACGCATCGGCATCGGGATTCGCCAACTCAACGCGTAGACGCAGCGGCACGGTCATGGGGCTGTCCGTGTTTTTCTGCGAAGAGGCTGGGGGGGCTTTGGTCTTCGCCAGCGGGTCTACAAGCGTGAAGATGGCAAGGCTGATTGACAGAATACTGACGGGCTCAAGAAAGCATCCAAATTTTCATGCGAGCGCAATTGTCAGCTTCGCTTCAGGCAGGCTGCACGGCGACGTTCTGAATTCCTGCTTCCTCCCTCCTGTCTCTGCGGACTGCCGGTACGCCTTGCAGACAACTTAGGATTGTTCGTGGTTCGTGTCAGGTGCAACCCGTAAGTCTCCTGTCAGCGTTCACCACAATACGAGTGGCCGACGGCGGCGAGTGCGATGTCCGCGCTTTCGACGAGCCGATCACCAACGCGGAGTCGACTTGATGAGAATGCACCCCCTTAAACTGCTGGCGGTCCTTTCGGTGGCGATGTCGCCGCTGGTGATGTCCAGTGTCGCGCACGCGCAGGCCAAACCCATGTCCAACCAGGACTGGTGGCCGGAGAAGCTGGATCTCGGCCCGCTTCGCCAGCAAGGGCCGGAGTCAAATCCCCTCGGCGCCAATTTCGACTACGCCGCCGAGTTCAAGACCCTCGATCTCGAAGCAGTGAAGCAGGACATCCGGAAAGTCCTGACCACATCGCAGCCCTGGTGGCCGGCTGACTACGGCAATTACGGTCCGTTCTTCATCCGCATGGCCTGGCACAGCGCTGGCACCTATCGTGTCTCAGACGGACGCGGCGGGGCAGGCGGCGGTCAGCAGCGCTTCGAGCCGCTGAACAGCTGGCCGGACAACGTCAGCCTGGACAAGGCGCGCCGTCTTGTCTGGCCCATCAAGCAGAAATACGGCCGGAAGATTTCCTGGGCTGACCTCATGGTCCTCAGCGGCAACGTGGCGCTCGAATCCATGGGGTTCAAGACGATCGGCTTTGCCGGTGGGCGCAAGGACGATTGGGAGCCCGACAGCGTGTACTGGGGTCCTGAAGGCAAGTTCCTCGCCGATCAGCGCTACAGCGGTGATCGCCAGCTGGAGCGTCCGCTTGCTGCGGTGCAGATGGGTCTGATCTACGTGAATCCGGAAGGCCCGAATGGCAATCCCGACCCGCTCGCGGCGGCTCGCGATATCCGCGAGACTTTCGGTCGCATGGCGATGAATGACGAGGAAACCGTCGCCTTGATCGCTGGCGGCCATACCTTCGGCAAGGCGCATGGCGCGCACGCGCCGGATAAGTGCGTCGGCGTGGAGCCTTCGGCTGCGGGCGTTGAGAAGCAGGGCCTCGGCTGGGAAAACAAGTGCGGCGCCGGCAACGGCAAGGACACGGTCTCCAGTGGGCTCGAGGGCGCCTGGTCGGCAAACCCTATCGCGTTCACGACGCAGTACCTCGACAATCTGTTCCTGTATGACTGGGTTCAGACCAAGAGCCCCGCAGGCGCGATCCAATGGGTTCCAAGCGACAAGAGCGCAGCAAGCCTGGTGCCCGATGCTCACGACAAAACCGTTCGCCACGCGCCGATCATGTTTACGACGGATCTCTCGCTCAAGTTCGATCCCGCCTATCGCGAGATTTCCCTGCGGTTCCAGAAGAATCCGGATCAGTTTGCAGATGCCTTCGCGCGCGCCTGGTTCAAACTCACGCACCGGGACATGGGACCGCGCTCGCACTATGTCGGCAAGGCGGCCCCGTCGCAGCAGTTCCTGTGGCAGGACCCGCTTCCTGTCGCCAAGACTCCAGTGATCAATGCCGCGGATATCACGCAGCTGAAGTCCAAAATCATGGCATCGGGGCTCACCGTCCCGCAGCTGGTGAGGACGGCGTGGGCATCTGCCGCCAGCTTCCGCGCAACCGACATGCGTGGTGGTGCAAATGGCGCCCGGATCCGCCTCGAGCCGCAGATTAACTGGCTGGCGAACAGCCCGGCCGAGCTGGAAACGGTGCTAGCGAAGCTGGAAGCCATTCAGAAAGACTTCAATCGCACCCAGAAGTCCGGAAGGACCGTTTCACTTGCTGACGTGATCGTCCTTGGCGGCAACGCTGCCATCGAGACGGCCGCAAAGCAGGCCGGCAACACTGTGAAGGTGCCCTTTGCCCCCGGGCGGGTCGACGCTTCGCAAGCCCAGACCGATGCCGGTTCATTCGCAGCCCTGGAGCCGACCGCGGACGGTTTCCGCAACTACTTCAGCAAGGACAGCCGGCTCTCGCCGGCAGAGATGCTCGTCGATCGTGCAAACCTGCTTGATCTGACGGTCCCGGAAATGACGGTGCTCGTCGGCGGGATGCGCGCGCTCAATGCCAACGCCGGAGGGTCTTCCGACGGCGTGCTGACAAGCCGGCCCGGGACGTTGAGCACCGACTTCTTCCGGAACCTCCTGGACATGTCCACGACCTGGTCGAAATCGTCCAAGGCGGATGGACTTTACGAGGGCCATGACAGGGCCACTGGCAAGCTGAAATGGACAGCCACGCCGGTCGACCTCGTCTTCGGCTCGAACTCTGAACTGCGCGCCGTCGCTGAGGTCTACGCGTCTGATGATGCAAACGCGAAGTTCACGCAGGACTTCGCCGCAGCATGGGCGAAGGTGATGAACCTCGACCGTCGCTAACGACAAGTCCAGGCAGCGAAACGGTGGGACTACACAAGCTCCACCGTTTCGTTGCTCTGGGCGGTTGGCGCGTTCTGCGTAAAGCGCGCGACGTAATCGTGATGAAAGTCGGTTGGAGGACCTGTGATGCGCAAAAGCGAAAACGAAACGTTTGGGTTCAGCCCGATGCTGTCAGCATCGGCCGACGACAGCGTCGGAGAAGCGCCCGTCGCTTGCCGAACGCACAGCAGCTATGCGGCGACATTTCGCGACTACGTCGAAAGCGTCAAGACGGAGGGGCGGTATCGCGTTTTTGCTGATCTGGCGCGCCGGCAAGGCAGCTTTCCCAGAGCTGCCTGGAAGCGCAGCGATGATTCCATACGCGACATCGTGGTCTGGTGTTCAAACGACTATCTGGGCCAAGGACAGAATCCCGTTGTACTCGACGCCATGAAAGCTGCGATCGACCAAGTCGGCGCCGGTTCTGGCGGCACGCGCAACATTTCCGGCACAACGCATTTTCACGTGGCGCTGGAAGCTGAACTGGCGGATCTGCACGGGAAATCGGCAGCGCTTCTATTCACCTCGGGCTATGTTGCAAATGAGGCGACGCTGTCGACGCTGGCGCGCTTGCTGCCGGGGCTGATTGTCTTTTCCGATGCCCTCAACCACGCCTCCATGATTGCCGGAATTCGAGCGGGTGGCAGTGCGCGGCAGATATTCAGACACAACGATCTCGAACATCTGGAATCGCTCCTTCGCGCAGCGCCTGCCAACGCACCGAAACTGATCGCGTTCGAGAGCGTGTATTCCATGGACGGCGACATCGCGGATATTGCGGCGACGGTTCGCCTCGCCAAACAGTACGGCTGTCTCACTTATCTCGACGAGGTGCATGCCGTCGGCATGTATGGGCAGCGGGGCGGTGGGATCGCCGAGCGCGACGGCGCCATGGCCGACATCGACATCATTGAAGGCACCCTTGGGAAGGCATTCGGTGTGATGGGGGGCTATATCGCGGGCGATGCAGTCATCGTCGACGCAATCCGGTGTCATGCAGCCGGCTTCATTTTTACCACCTCTCTGCCGCCGGCAATCGCGGCGGGCGCTTTGGCGAGCGTCCGATGGCTGAAGGACAACCACGCGATTCGGATTGCGCATCAGGAGCGCGCCGCTGCTCTGAAGACACGGCTTACCAAGGCGGGTTTGCCGGTCATGCCCTCAACCAGCCACATCGTTCCGCTGCTGGTTGGTGATCCCGTTCACTGCAAGCAGATATCCGATCTGCTTCTCGAGGTGCATGGGATTTATGTCCAGCCGATCAACTATCCCACGGTGCCGCGCGGAACCGAGCGATTGAGGCTGACCCCTAGTCCAGGCCATTCGGATGCGATGATGGACGACATCGAAGCGGCGTTGATCGCACTCTGGGAGCGCTGTCGCCCGATGAACGTGCCGGGTGCACGTCGATAGAACTGTCAGAGATGGATTGTTTTGAGGGGAAGCGTCCCAGTTCTTGTCCGGCGTCCGAGATTGTTGTCCCGGGCAGGCGCAACGAGACTCGGGATCCATTGAGAGGGCACGACTAGCGGAATATGGGTCCCCGCATGTGGGGTGTGTCCTCGGATGGTCTCGGCCATCCGAAGTGTCGCGCACATTCGGATCGATAGTTTGCTCATGACTTGCGAATATCGGCGGCCAACTCAGATTGGGTCGCGCCACTGCCGGTTCGTCAGATAGCCAACAGGTGTTCGGCGTTCAGCGGCAGCGTGTGGCGCGCACACGGCTGCCTGTGGTGTCGGCGCGAGCGTTCAACGGACGTCGCGGCTCCCAGTCTTGCGAAAGCGGTAAATGAATCCGCGCCGTTTCTTAATCATGCATTAGGTCGCCGCATACATTCTCCGCATCATCCTAAGGGGATTTCCGATGCTGAAAGCGCTGGCTCGTTCGTCGAAGATCTCGGGGCGCGATGACAGCGGAATGGTTGAGGCGCTCAACAGATCAATGGCCGTGATCGAGTTCACGATGGACGGGAGCATCCTTTCGGCCAACCCAAACTTTCTGGATGTGATGGGCTTCTCTCTTGCTGAGATCGAAGGCTGTCATCATCGGATGTTTGTCGAGTCCATCTACGCAAGCAGCGAGGCCTATCGGCGGTTCTGGGAGAATCTGAATCGCGGCGAGTTTGTAGCTGGCGAGTTCAAGCGCATCGCGAAGGGTGGCCGCGAGGTCTGGCTTCAGGCGTCATACAATCCGATCAGAGATTCCTCCGGCCGCATCACGCGCGTCGTCAAGTTCGCGACTGACATCACTGAAGCAAAGAACAAGACGCTGGATGCTCAGGGACAATTGGCAGCGATCGACCGCAGTCAGGCAGTCATCGAGTTCGCGCTGGATGGCACAATTCTCACTGCGAACCAGAACTTCCTGGCGGCGACTGGATATACATTGGAAGAGGTTCGCGGCCGCCACCACCGCCTGTTTGTGGAACAAGGCTTCGCTGAGTCGATCGAGTACACGCGATTCTGGGAGTCCTTGCGTCGAGGAGAGTTCCAGGCTGCCGAGTACAAGCGGATTGGGAAGGGCGGAAAGCCCGTCTGGATTCAGGCGACCTACAATCCGATCAAGAACGCTGACGGCATTCCATTCAAGGTGGTCAAGTATGCAACAGACATCACGGTGCAGGTCGAGCGCCGTATGCGAAACGAGAGACTGTCTGTTGAGATAGAACGCGACCTCTCAGGTGTGTCTGGAAATATTCAAGCCGTTTCGCATCAGGCCGCGGATGTCGCCAGCGCGGTAACCGAGACGTCGACGACAATCCAGAGCGTGGCCGCAGCAGCCGAAGAGTTGACCTCCTCAATCGCCGAGATCTCGTCGAGCATTTCCGCTTCCAAGCGCTCCACGGACGAGGCCAGCGCTGTCACACGCGGCGCCGATGCATCAGCGACAGCGCTCACGAAGACAGCCCAACAGATGTCTGGAATTGTCGAACTGATCGACGACATTGCGTCCCAGATCAATCTGCTTGCGCTGAACGCGACCATCGAGTCGGCGCGCGCCGGCGAAGCTGGCCGCGGATTCGCGGTAGTTGCTGCCGAAGTAAAGCAGTTGGCGGCGCAGGTGTCTTCGGCGACCAAGACGATTTCGGGAGAGATCAGCGGCGTTCAGAATGTGTCTGTAGAAGTCGTTGGTGCGCTGAAAGCCATTCAGGATTCCGTATCTGCCATCTCGAGCAGCGTCGCTGCCGTTGCATCTGCTGTTGAGCAGCAGTCAGCGGCGACCTCGGAGATATCTTCCACAATGCAAGCGGCTGCGGGCGCCGTCGCAAGTATCGACCATGGCATCAACACGATGGCGAGCGCCATGGAGGCAGCAATTCATGCGACAACGCAGGTTCAGGAGAATGTTCGCGCCCTGGTGGCCTAAGTGGTCGTTCTGGTTCGCCATGGAAGGTCACACCGAAGCTCGATCAAGCGCATTTTTATGGCTCGCGTACTGAACGCCTGATCGCCTGATCAGAGCGGAGTAGGAATTCACTAGCTGATGACCCGTGCTGGACGGTTCTCGGTGACATCTATCGAGGTTGTGTGTGGAAAATCAGGTCGAGCCCAATTCACCTGACCAGAGCTCTCTCGCCCACGCGAGAGAATTATCTGCGCGGACGGCAGCAAGCAAGACTGCCGACGCCCCTGCTGCCGATCTACTTAAAGTGCTGGATCGATCGCAGGCCAGGATCGAGTTTTCACTTGATGGCCGCGTATTGTTTGCGAACGAGAATTTTCTCAGGATCTTCGGCTATGAAGCCGAAGAGATTGTTGGCGTCCATCATTCGATCTTTGTAGAGCCAGCATTTGCCGCTTCGGGCGAATACAATGCATTCTGGTCTAGACTCAATCGCGGGGAGGCGCTGGCGGGTCGGTTCTGCAGGCTCGAAAAGCAGGGTCGAGAAATCTGGATTCAGGCGTCCTACAATCCCGTGATGGGAGACGAGGGCCGTCCAGTCAGGGTCGTGAAGCTCGCGACCGACATCACCGAACAGGAAGTCTTCGCCCGGGACGCCAGAAATCAGCTGGAGGCCATCTCCCGATCGCAAGCTGTTGCCGAGTTCGACATGGACGGCAGAATTCTGGCCGCTAATGCGAATTTCTGTCAGATGACAGGCTACTCTCAAAGTGAACTCCTGGGTCAAAGGCACGCAATGCTTGTCGCGACCGATCATATGACAAGTGATGACTATCGGGAGTTCTGGGCCGCGCTTAGGCGTGGCGAGTTCCAGAAGGGGAAATTCCAGCGCGTCGCCAAGGGCGCGCGTCTCTTATGGATGCATGCGGCCTATACGCCCATACTTGATGGCATGGGGCGTCCAATCAAGGTCGTGAAGTTCGCCACTGATATTACCCAAACGGAAAATCTCTCGTGTGACGCCAAAGGCCAGCTACAGGCGATCTCCAGGTCGGCTGCGATAATCGAGTTTCTGCCTAACGGAACCATTCTGTCGGCCAACGAGAATTTCTGTTCGCTGTTCGGCTATGACTTGTCTGAACTTCGCGCGCGTCACCACGCGCTGTTTGTGAGCCCGTCGGAAGCAGCGTCCGATGCGTATTGCGAGTTTTGGAGACGGTTGGCGGCAGGAGAATATCAGTCAGCGAAATATGCTCGAATTGCCAAGGATGGTCGGGTTGTCTGGATACAGGCCAGCTACAATCCAGTTCTGGACGAAAATGGTCGGGTCGCAAAGGTCGTGAAGTACGCTTCTGATATTTCTGCGCAGGTTCGACAACGCGAGGAGGAGACTGAGAACCTCCGAAGCCTGAATCGCTCGCTCGAAGCGGCGCGTCATGAGGCTGAACGTGCGGCACGAGCAAAATCCGAGTTTCTGGCGACCATGAGTCACGAAATTCGTACGCCCATGAACGGCGTTCTGGGAATGCTCGAAGTCGCGTTGAGCGGTGAGAAGGACCCTACCAAGCAAGACTACCTAACTGCCGCGCGCGATTCCGCGTGGTCGCTTCTAGGCATCCTCAATGACATACTCGATTATTCGAAGATCGAGGCCGGTCATCTGCATCTAGACGTGCAGGCCTTCAGTGCGAGGCAAGTGATCGCAGATCTAGCCTCGACACTGGGCTCCAAGGCTGACGAGAAGGGACTGGATCTTCTGATCAGTATTGCAGACGAGGTTCCTGATTGGATTTCAGGAGACCCACTCCGCTTTCGTCAGGTGATTACAAATCTTCTTGGCAATTCAATCAAATTCACCGAGCGCGGTTCGGTTCGCTTGGATGCCTCGTATACGCTCGAGGGGGATAGCAGCAGAATCCGACTGAGTATCTCCGACACAGGCATTGGCATTGACGAAAGTGCTCAGCGGAATCTCTTTCAACGCTTCAGCCAGGCGGATGCATCGGTCACGCGCCGGTTTGGCGGCACAGGCCTGGGTTTGGCGATCTGCCGGGAGCTTGTACAGCGAATGGGAGGGCAGATCGGCGTCATGTCCACGCTGGGTGTCGGAAGCGCCTTCTGGTTCGAGATTCCCGCAAAGCCTGAAACTCCGCCAATTCAACGATCGACGGAACTCACTCGGGCCGTGTCGTCAACGCAGGCCGCACGGATATTGATTGCCGAGGATCACCCGGTGAATCGCAAGCTGTTGCGCAGTTTGCTCGCGCCACTCGGTCACGATCTGACATTTGTCGAGAACGGCGACCAGGCACTTCAGGCAGCCGATGCATCGGCCTTCGACCTGATTCTGATGGATGTCAGCATGCCGATCATGGATGGACCTACTGCCGCTCGCGCGATCCGCGCGCGACATGGGGCGTCGGCCAACACGCCGATCATTGCCTTGACAGCGAACGCGATGCCGGGCGACCGGGAAGAGTATCTCTCGGCCGGGATGGATGACTATCTCGCAAAGCCGTTTGCCGCCAGAGATCTGGTCGAAGTGATGGACCGCTACATCGCGAATGGTGTTTCGCCGGATCGGGAGATTCTTCGGCAGCGGCCTTTGATAGTTCCTGCGCTTTCAACGCCAGAACATATCCAAGACGCCGACATAAATGATGCGCTGGAAAGTCTCGATGCCTGGATTCAAGAGATTCGCGGCGCAGCGGCTGCCTGATGTCCAGGCGGGTTCAGCACTGCCCTGCTGGTGGGGCGGATTTTTCCTCTCACTACGGCCCGAACTTCTAGCCAGAAGCGAACGCCCTTGAACTTTCAATCGATCCGGCTTTCCTAAAGGCAGTCTGACGGGCATTCACGTCCACGAAACAGTTGCAGGTCAGTATAGGGCAAATGACCTTCGTGCGTCGCATTCTGGTGGTCGTCCTGACCGCTGCGCTTGTCTGGGCCGGCTCCGCCGTCGCCCAGTCCGCGCACGCGCACAAGGTCAATTCGGTCGCCGTTGCTGCTGTTCATGCCATGGCAGACGACTTCGTCGCCGATCATCACGATAGCGAGCCAGGCCATCACCATGACCGCGGCAATGTGAACGGCGATCACGATGGCGCTCCCCAGCAGCCGCACCATGACGACGGCATTTTCCACGTTCATTCGATGTCGTTCGTGGCCGTGGAAGCCGTTTCTCCCACGGTGGATGCCGTGCAAATCGAGCGGATGGTTGAACCGCTTGCCCTGACGGTCACGCTCCATACCCGAAGCGTGACACCTGCCGACCGCCCTCCGCGACCCTTCCTCTGATCCAGACAATCGCGCCCGCATCACTGCGGACGCCGCCCGTTTGAGACAGAGGAGTCTATCTTGTCAGTCAATTTGTATGCGGCCCGTGCATGGGTCGCATGCCTCGTCGCCATCGCAGTGGCAGGGGAGGCGTGCGCTCAGGCGCCCGCCGCTGAGAGCGCGCTATCGTTGCGGGACGCATTCGCGCGCGCTCTTTCCGATGCGCCGGCCGTAAAGGCCGCAGACCAAGCCCTTGTCGGGGCTGAGGCCGGTATCCGTCAGGCCGACAGGATGCCCAACCCCACGCTCGACATCGCGGCGGAAAACCTTCTGGGCAGCGGGCTTTATTCCGGCTTGAGCCGTGCCGAAACCACGGTCGGCATGAGCCAGCGCCTCGAATGGGGCGAGGATCGCCAAGCGCGCACCAATCTTGCGACAGCCGATCTCGCTATCGCCCGTGCGGGCGGCGATATCAGGCGGCAAAACCTCCTGCACGAGGTTGAGCTCGCATATCTGGCCGCCCAAAAGGCCGACGCCGACCTGCAGGTCGCTCTGCAAAAGGTCGAGGTTGCCAACGAGATCGTCGCAACAGTGAAGCGCCGCGTGGATGCGGCGCGTGACCCCTTGATGGCAGGCGCCAAAGCGCAAGCTGTTCTAGTTGAGGCGCAGATCGGGGCCGATACGGCGCGGCGCGCCAGCGACGCTGCCAAGGCCCGGTTGGCCAGCTTCTGGGGTGGAGGCGTCGCGGTCGATTTCACCGTGGATACCGCGTCCTTCGATGCTGTCGGTAGCTCTGCGGGCAACACAGCGAACCTGAACCCCGAACTCGGTTTGGCCAGCGCAGCAGTTGAGCGGGCAGCGGCGGCGCTCAGCGTCGAGCGCGCTCGCGCCGAGCCCGATCCGACGATCTCAGCCGGGTTTCGCTACTTCCACGAGACGGATGAAGCGGCGCTTGTCGTCGGCATCTCCATTCCGCTCCAGGTCTGGGATCGGAATGACGGGGCCGTCATACGCGCCGAGGCCGAACGCTCACGGCTCCGCTACGAGAACGAGGCCCTGCGGCGGAACATCGAGCGCGAAGCCAATACGGCTCAGTCGCAGATGAAGATCGCCAAGGCCGAAGTGGACGCCATCGAAGAGCAGCTGCTGCCTGCCGCCGAACAGGCGCTAGCCTTCGCGCGACAAGGCTACAACGCGGGCGGGTTTTCCTACCTCGATGTGCTCGATGCGCAGCGGCTGGTTGTTGATGCTCGCCTGCAGCGCAACTCGGCTCTCTATTCATTTCACAGCGCCCGCGTGGCGCTCGCTCGCCTGACCGGCGTCTACGCCAATGGATCGGCGCAATGAGGTTCCCAATGTCTCTTCGCACACTTTCGCTTTCTGCCTGCACTGTCGCGCTCTTGGCTCTGTCTGGATGCGGCGGGCCGGCTCCAGCCGTTGAAGCGGAGCATGGCGAGGCTGCCGCCTCGACCGACTACGAACGCGGCCCGCATCGCGGCAGGATGCTGCGCGATGGCGACTTCGCGGTTGAAATGACCATCTTTGAAGATGGCGTCCCGCCCGAGTTTCACGTCTACGCTTTCGCCTCTGACAAGCCGCTGAAACCCTCCGATGTGCAGCTCAAGGTGACGCTCACCCGACTGGGGGGAGAGCAGACCGCGTTCGGCTTTGTTCCGAATGACGACTACCTCAAGGGCGATGGCGTCGTTCAGGAACCGCACTCGTTTGATGTGACCGTTACAGCCGCTTACGCCGGCAAGCAGCATAGCTGGAGCTACGCCTCTTACGAGGGGCGCACGACAATCGAACAGGCGCAGGCCGACGCGGCTGGCGTGAAGATCGAGCCTGCCGGTCCCGGCAAGATTGAGGACATCGTCTCGCTGTCGGGCCGTGTGGAACTGCAGCCACAGGGAAAAGCGGAGGTGCGCGCCTGGTATCCGGGCCGCATCATGAGCATGACCAAGGTGATTGGCCAGCAGGTCAAGAAGGGCGAAACGGTTGCCACCGTCACGTCTTCCGAAAGCCTGCAAACCTACGCGATCCCAGCGCCGATCTCCGGCGTGATCATGGAGCGGGGCGCCAATGTCGGCGACGTCGCCGGCGGCGAGCCGCTCTACGTGATTGCAGACTCAACCAAGGTCCATGCTGAGTTCTACGTCTATCCGCGTGACGCAGAGCGTCTTCGCGCCGGTCAGCCCATCGTTGTGCGTACCCTTCAGGGCGATCACAGCATTCGCGCTGACATTGAAGCCATCCTGCCGACTGCAGACATGCTGACGCAAACTGTCGTTGCTCACGTCGAGCTGCCCAACCCGGATGGCCTCACATGGCGACCGGGGCAGGCGGTCACCGGTGATGCTGCCGTGGCTTCGGTTGACGTGCCCTTGGCTGTCCGCACCCGCGCGCTCCAGCGGTTCCGCGATTTCACGGTGGTCTATGCCCGCGTGGACGAGACCTATGAGGTCCGCATGCTGGAACTGGGCCGCCAGTCGCCTGAGTGGACGGAGGTGCTCGGCGGGATCACGCCGGGCGAGGTCTACGTCAGCGACAACGCCTTCCTCATCCGCGCGGACGTCGAAAAGTCCGGCGCTAGCCACGATCACTAAGGGCCAGCCTCATGCTTGATCGTATCATCCATCTTTCGATCCGCTTTCGCTGGGCTGTCTTTGCGGCGGTTCTGGCGCTGGGCGCCCTTGGCGTTTGGAGCTTCCAGCGCCTTCCCATCGACGCAACACCGGACATCACCAACGTTCAGGTGCAGATCAACTCGGAGGCGGAGGGTTATTCTCCGCTCGAAGCCGAGCAGCGCATCACCTTCCCAATCGAGACGGCAGTCGCAGGGCTGCCTCATCTCGACTACACGCGCTCGGTTTCGCGTTACGGCCTGTCTCAGGTCACGGTCGTTTTCGAGGACGGCACGGACATCTACTTCGCCCGCCAGCTCGTCAACGAACGGCTGCAGGCGGCGCGGAGCCAGCTGCCGCCGGATATCGAACCGAGGATGGGGCCTATCGCGACCGGCCTCGGTGAAATCTTCATGTACACGGTCGAGGCGAAGGAAGGGGCGCGCAAACCCGATGGCTCCGCCTACACGCCGGAAGACCTGCGCACGCTGCAGGACTGGGTGATCAGGCCGCAGCTGCTGGGCGCCAAAGGCGTAACCGAGGTCAACACGATTGGCGGCTTTGTTCGCCAGTATCACGTCACGCCATGGTCGGATCGGCTCGCGGCGGCGGGCCTGTCGATTGACGATGTCGTGGAAGCCGTGGAGCGCAACAACGCCAATCGCGGCGCGGGCTATGTCGAACGCTATGGCGAGCAGCTCCTGTTGCGCTCGCAAGGACAGGCGGATGGCACGGATCATCTCGAAAGCATCGTCATTGTCAACCGCAATGGCGTACCTCTCCGCGTGGCTGATGTCGCAGACGTTGGTCTCGGCGAAGAGCTGAGAACTGGCGCCGCGACCGAAGATGGCAAGGAAGTCGTGCTCGGTACTGTCTTCATGCTGGTCGGTGAGAACAGCCGGGCAGTCGCTCAAGCCACTGCCGCGCGGCTCGCTGAAGCCTCAAAGGCGCTTCCTGCCGGCATCGTCGCCGAGCCGATCTATGACCGGACGGAGCTAGTGGATCGCACCATCGAGACGGTGGAAACGAACCTGCTTGAGGGCGCTCTGCTGGTTATCGTGGTGCTGTTCCTGCTGCTCGGAAACTTCCGCGCGGCCATCATCACCGCAATGGTCATTCCGCTATCCATGCTGCTGACCATTACGGGCATGGTTCAGAACCGCGTATCCGGCAACCTCATGAGCCTCGGCGCGCTGGACTTTGGCCTCATCGTGGATGGCGCGGTGATCATCGTTGAGAACTGTCTCCGGCGGTTCGGCGAGCAGCAACACCATCTCGGCCGATTGCTGACGCGCGAAGAGCGGTTCGCGACGGCGGAGAGCGCAACGGCGGAGGTCATCAAGCCGTCCATCTTCGGCGTGCTGATCATTACACTTGTCTATGTCCCGATCTTCGCCCTCTCGGGCGTCGAGGGGAAAATGTTCCACCCGATGGCCTTTACGGTCGTCTTCGCGCTCACCGCTGCTCTGCTGCTGTCGCTGACCTTCGTGCCGGCTGCGGTGGCCTTGTTCGTCACGGGCAAAGTCGCGGAGAAGGACAGCCCCGTCATGCGCGGCGCCAGATGGCTCTATCAGCCGGCGCTGGATTGGGCGCTGCGTTTGCGCACGCTTGTCGTTGCGATGGCTGTCGGCCTCGTGGCCGTCGCGGGCTTTGCCGCTTCGCGCTTGGGATCAGAGTTCATTCCGAACCTGGACGAAGGCGATATCGCGCTCCACGCATTGCGTATTCCGGGGACATCGCTGTCTCAGGCTATCCTCATGCAAGAAGCGCTGGAAACTCGCATCCGCGAATTGCCAGAGGTGGAGCGTGTTGTTGCAAAGATCGGGACAGCTGACATTGCGACTGACCCGATGCCGCCCAGCGTCGCGGATACCTATGTGCTGCTGAAGCCACGCGAAGAGTGGCCCGACCCACGTAAACCTAAGGCGCAGGTCGTGGCTGAGCTGGAAGCCGCAGTCCGCCGCATTCCCGGCAACAATTATGAGTTCACACAGCCCATCCAGATGCGCTTCAACGAACTCATTTCGGGCGTCCGCTCGGACGTGGCTGTCAAGGTCTTCGGTGACGACCTTGATCAACTGCTCGCCCTTGGTGACGAGATCGAGGGCGTCATTAACAAGGTGGAAGGCGCGCAAGATGTGAAGGTCGAGCAGATCACGGGGTTGCCCGTGCTGCAGATCACGCCAGACCGCGCTGCGCTGACGCGGCTGGGCCTCAACGTCGAGGATGTGCAGAACATCATCGGCGCTTCGTTTGGCGGCGCGCGCGCTGGCCAGATATTCGAGGGCGACCGCCGCTTCGACATCGTCGTTCGCCTGCCCGAGCAGCTTCGGTCAAACGTCGATGCCATCGGCCAGCTGCGTATTCCGCTGCCGGAACGCGGCGGCGACCTGCGGGGCTTCGTGCCGCTGCAGGAAGTCGCAGCAATTGACCTGTCCATCGGCAACAACCAGATCAGCCGCGAGAACGGAAAGCGGCGCGTGGTGATCACCGCCAACGTGCGTGGCCGTGATCTCGGCTCATTCGTCTCGGAGCTGCAAAGCCGCATGTCGGCGGAAGTCGAAGTTCCGGCGGGCTATTGGGTCAGCTATGGCGGCACGTTCGAACAACTGATCTCGGGCGCTCAACGCCTGGCATTGGTCGTGCCCGCCGCCCTGCTGCTGATCTTCGGCCTGCTGTACGCGCTGTTCCGCTCCATGCGGGACGCCCTCATCGTGTTTACGGGCGTTCCGCTTGCCCTGACCGGTGGTGTTCTGGCGCTGGTGTTGCGCGGCCTTCCGCTCTCGATCTCGGCAGGGGTTGGCTTCATCGCGCTTTCCGGCGTGGCTGTGCTCAACGGCGTTGTGATGCTCACCTTCATCAGGTCGCTGCGAGAGCAGGGCAAGACGCTGGATGAGGCCATCCGCGAGGGTGCGCTGACGCGCCTTCGCCCCGTCCTCATGACGGCGCTTGTCGCGAGCCTCGGTTTCATTCCGATGGCTTTCAACGTTGGCGCAGGTGCAGAGGTGCAACGCCCCCTTGCCACGGTCGTGATCGGCGGGATCATCTCGTCCACGTTCCTGACGCTGTTGGTCCTGCCTGCGCTGTATCGCCTCGTGCACCGGCAAGCTGTTGGACCGTCAAAGACCGCATCGACGGCTGACATCCCTGGCGCTGAAGCCTCAACCTCATAACTGGTCGAAAGGAACGAAGCCATGAAACGTTCTGCAATTGTAGGCGCTGCGATTTTCCTCGGAGCCTGTGCCATCGCAGCGCCGCTATCATCCGGCCTTCCGGTAAAGCTGGTTCAAGGTGATCAGCTGAAGCTATGGGGTGTCGAAGCCAATCACACGGCGGATGGCATCACCATCTCCGGGCAAGTCGACAGGACAGCGCTTCCGCGTGGCCCGTTGCGCGAGCATGTGCATGTCGAAACGCTCGATGCGACAGGGCAGGTGCTCTCGGTCTACGATGCGCGGATTTATCCGGTCACCGCCTTGCGAGGCCGAGGCACGGCCCGGCTGTCATCGAATCTGCCGCCTCACATCAAGGCGGAAGACGTGAACCTTCAGCTTCGCGTCGTGGAAGGCATTCCGCATGGCTGATTTCACACGCAGTGTTGGCCGAGATCAACGCTGGTTGTTGCCCGCGTTGGTCCTGATCCTGGGCGCGTTGCTACTTGTTCTGTTTAGTCCGGTGGCGCTCGCGCACGGGGTCGAGGCCGGGGACAAGGGCTATATTCAGGAAACCTCCGGCGTCGTCTTCCTGCCCTTCGTTTATCTCGGCGCGAAGCACATGGTCACCGGCTACGATCATCTGCTGTTTCTGTTTGGTGTCATCTTCTTCCTCTACCGGATGAAGGACATCGGCATCTACGTCACGATGTTCGCCATCGGTCACTCAGTCACGCTGCTCTTTGGCGTTTTGAGCAACATCAGCGTTAGCTCCTATCTGGTTGACGCCATCATCGGCCTGTCGGTCGTCTACAAGGCGCTCGACAACATGGGCGCCTACCAGCGCTGGTTTGGCTTCCAGCCCAACACCAAGGCGGCAACGCTCCTCTTCGGCCTGTTCCACGGCTTCGGTCTCGCAACGAAGCTGCAGGATTTCCAGATGTCGCCGGATGGGCTTGTGCCCAATCTCATCGCGTTCAACATCGGTGTTGAACTCGGCCAGCTACTCGCGCTCGGCGCCATCCTCATCGTGATGAGTGCGTGGCGCAAAACGTCCAGCTTCTGGAAGCACGCCTACCTCGCCAATACCGTTCTGATGACGCTGGGCTTCGTGCTCACCGGCTATCAGCTCGTCGGTTACTTCGTCGCCTGACAGGAGACAGACACATGTTCAATGCACAAAAGCCCGATCCGTCCGAGCTGCCGTCGACTGGACGTTTGCTCAAATCCACCGGCATCGCCGCCGCCGTCGCCAGCGCGCTTCTCGTCTTCACCGTCCTGCCGGCTGAATACGGGGTCGATCCGACGGGTGTCGGCTCGTTACTCGGCCTGACCGAGATGGGCCGCATCAAGATGCAGCTTGCTGAAGAGGCCAAAGCGGATGCGCTGGCCGGCGAGCAGACGCCAGTCGTTGAGCGGTCTTCGCCAGTTGTGCCGCCGCCAGCTGCTTCACTACCCGAGGAGGCTTCAACGTCAGCAGCCCCGGCTGCGGGTGCGCCAGCGCAGTTGGTTCCGAGTGCGAAGCCCGCGGCTTCATTGGCGCCAGCTGCGCCTGCGCAAGCGACCTGGGCTGACTCGATGACCATCAATCTCGCGCCCGACGAAGGCTACGAGGTCAAACTTGTGATGGAGAAGGGGGCGACTGCTCGTTTCGAATGGTTCACCAACGGTCCGAAGGTGAACTACGACACCCACGGTGACGGAGCTGGCATCAAATACCATGGCTACGAGAAGGGCACGAACGTTGAGCGCAAATCCGGTGACTTGACCGCCGCCTTTGCCGGCAACCACGGTTGGTTCTGGCGCAATCGCAGCGGTGAGCCGGTGATGATCACGCTCAACACCGCAGGCGCCTATTCGGAAATCAAGGAATTCGAGTGATCTGAAAGACCGACGCCATGCTCTCGCTGCTCAGCAACAAAACCTGCCATAACCTGTTCGTCGCACAAGTTATGGCGCTGCTCGGCACGGGTATGGCGACGGTCGCGCTCAGCCTTCTGGCCCATGATCTCGCGGGCGCCAATAGCGGCTAAATTCTTGGCATCGCGCTCGGCATCAAGATGGTGGCGTATGTCCGCGTCGCTCCCTTCGCTAGCGCGCTTGCCACTCACATCCCCCGCAAGACCTTGCTCGTCTCGTTGGATGTCGTTCGCGCAGGTGTTGCAGCCGCCCTGCCGTTTGTCACCGAAGCCTGGCAGGTCTACGGCCTGATGACGGTCCTTTACGTTGCCTCGGCAGCCTTCACGCCCACCTTCCAGTCGATGATACCCGACATCCCTCCTGATGAAGTCGAGCACACCAAAGCCCTGTCGCTCTCACGTCTGGCGTCCGATCTGGAAAGCGTCGCTAGCCCGATTGTTGCCGCTCTGCTTCTATCGATCATGTCCTATCACAGCCTCTTTGCGGGTATCCATCACGGTCGTGATGCCAACACTTGCTAATCGCTCACACTGCCTGGCCACGCGGAGACTGCTAGGGCGCTAAGCTTCTCTGTGTGAGCCGCAGCCCCGAAATTGACATGCATGGATATGGCAGCCGATGGTCCATCAGGGATTTGGTAAGTGAGGCGGTCAGTGATGTTGAATAAATCCGTTCCGGGCCTTTTGGCCGTTTCCGTAGCAGCGTTGACGCTCGCCGGCTGCAACAAGCCTGAAGCGCCTGCGGCCCCGCCCGCACCTCAGGTCGAAGTGTCTGCGCCGATCGTTGATGGCTGGACGGTATCGGGCTCGCCCGCAATGGGCAGCGCGACGCGCACGGTTTTGCTATCTGGTGGAGGTGAACTCGGCATGATCCTGAGTTGTGACTTCCGACCGAGCAAGGACCCGATCGCGAACGGCTTCTGGCTTAAACTGGCGTTGGAGTTGAGGGGCGCCAACGGCGCATCACTCGGCCTCGATCCGCTCGTAACAAATGAGCAAGCCGCACGGTTTCCGGTGGTCAGGTCTACGGGCGAGGCTGGCACGTTGACGGTAGCGATCATCGATCCAACCCATTTCGTCTACGAGAACAACCAGACCAATGAACTCAACCAGGACAACAATGATCCCGCCAAGGTCGAACTGGCGACCAGCTTCGATCTGCCGCTCAACGATGGGCGCACCATCACCATCCAGACGCACAAGGAAGACGCAGGTTATCAGGACGTGATCGCGCGCTGCGCGACGCTTCCGCAGAAGTAGGGGTTCTTCAGTTGGCGAAGACACGGTTTGCGCGTTGCGCACGGGCGCTGCTCAAGTACGGCGCCTCGGGCTTGATGTTGATCTGCGTCGGGATTGTTGTCGGGCCGGCCTCCGCCGACAAGGCGCAGACCGACAGCGCGATCGCGAGTTATCTGAATACGACACTCCCGGCGATCGAGCGGATGAAACCCTTTATCGGTCAGCCTGAGGCCGCGCGCGTCACGGCCTTTGCGGGAATGGGGCTCGCGGATACGGAATGCGATGCAGCGGCGGTTGCCGCAATCTATGCAAGGGAAAAGCTGGCGGAGGGTGCGGCAAACGTCTGCAGGGCCATGATCGCCTGGATGCAGGCAGACGAAATCTCCACCTGCAGTCAGGTGAAATACTCAAAGGCCGATCTTGCGGCAACCGACCAGGCCAATCCGGCCATCCTGAGACAGCACATCGAGACCGACGTGCCGCGCACGCGTCTGCAACTCGCGCAAGCTGCTGGTTGCACTCAGAAGGACATCACCTATTGGGGCGGTGCGGTCATCCGGATCCACGATGAACTGTCGCGGAGCGTTTCTCTTGCGGGAGACATGGTCGCCTCAGCCTCCGGCAAGGCGCCCCTGACCGCCAAGCAGTTTGAGCGCAAGCTCTTCCAGTGTCACCTTGCGAGGAACCTCGACGACACTAAGAAATCGGCAGTTGTGGAGGCGGCCAACAACGGTTGCTATGCCATGTCCGGCCTTGCCGGCAAGAAGACGCAAGGCGCGTGCGAGTCGATCGAAGAGGGCCTGAAGGTGATTGACGCCATCGGCGTCGGTGACCCCTTCGCGCGCGAGGCTCCTGCGGTGAGAACACTGCTCATCAACAGTTTCAGCGACCTGACCTGTGGGCCGATCCTGACGGCCGCTCATGCGGAGGCAAGAGCGGCGGCCGTGAGAGCCCAGCAGGCGGAATCGATGCAAAGAGCGCGGAGCGCCTACGACACTCTTTCAAATCAGTTCGACCGCGAAATAGCGGAATTGAATCGGTGGACCGATGAGAACGAAGGATCTGCCGGCGATCGGGATATCGACGAAGAAATCTACGTTGCGGATGGATACTGCCAGATTTACAATCGCATAAATCAGATACAATTCGAAACCTTGAGTGCGATCAAGGCAATGATCCAGTTGCAATCGAGCCGTGAACTTCTCGACCTCCTGGACAGGGAGCAAGCTCTGAAGGAGCAACTTAACGCAAGCCGAAATGAATGGTGCGAAATGTACGAGTGACGAGTCACACGTGACCGTCAGCACGAAGCGTGCGAGGGTTGCCTTGGTCCTGCTGACCTAGCGCACGATGTTGGATCGCCGCTTCGCCGGAAGTTCGCAGTCCTTCGGTGCAGGGCGGCCCTCATGCCGCCGCGCTATTCATCGAGGCGTGACAGGAGAACTAGTCGCTAGCCGCGGGTGATGCAAAAGCTCCTCCAAGCTGAGCAATACAGCTTGCGCATCGATCGGCTTCGCGAGCACAACGCTGACGCCTGCCGCAAGCAGCCTCGCACGAACTGCCGGTGTTTGATCAGACGTGCACGCGATGACCGGCATGCCGGTGATCGCAGCATCATTTGACTCTCGAATCCAGAGTGCGAGATCAGAGCCAGGACTCTGTGGGTCCGCCAGATGCTCATCGATCACCACCAAGTCGATGTCATGCATGGCAAGGAGATCTTGTGCAGTCCGCAGATCCGCAGCTCCGACATGCGCGACACCAATCGCACTCAGAATGCCGTGCCAAATCGCCTGCGCTCGCTCGTTGTCGTCGAGCACCAGAATAGTCGGTCCGGTAAGCAATCGGGGCATGATGCATACCTCCTGCAAAATCAGAATTTAGTACACCTGATCTGCGTGAGATCCCCATTGTGCAGGATCAATCGTTGGGGAAGAAAAGCAATCACGGCAAATTCTAAGTGTCCCCTGCAGGCCCACTACTTCGCCCTAGCGCCAATGGAAGGTCTGCCGGGGCACAGCAGATGTTCACGCTGCAGCTGATGTCTGGCGCGGGAGCGTGGCGCCATGCGTCGTCCGCTTCGAGAACCGTGAGACGCGACCTAGGTAATGACGAATTCCAGACCCGCAGCTCCTGGCTCCTGCCAGGTCACATAGGCCCAGACCTGCAGGCACGCGGTCGGTTCGGACAGCAATACGCGATCCGGAAGCGGTACGTTGCACATGAACTCGACACGAGCACCCGTCGCACTCAGGTTCTTGACGACGACGTCAATCCTGTCACCGGTGATGAAGGTGAGAGTAGCTGCCCTGAATGCTGGCTTGCGCTCCGCGCGCGTGGCAGGTGGCCCGACGACGCCATAGTCCGTGTCAGCCTGCGGTGTGTCCGCAATCTTTCGCAAACGGTCTGCGAAGAGGTTCGAAGCATCGGGTCGTGTTTTTCGGATCATTACGCCAGCGGCTGACATAGCAAACGCGTGAGAACCGACGTGCCACCCAGAGTCGCGCCTCGCAACCTTGCGTGTACGGCAACGTCAACCTCTTCCTACCCACGCCGGGTACGAGCGAGCGACGTTCCGTTGCGGTACGTACTTTCTAGTTAGGCGCGGCTAAACCATCGAAGCGTGCTGGTGGCGGCAAGACGGACGCGCCACAGGGGGCAGGCTTCACCGTGAAGCCTCGCCAGCGCGCGGGACACGACGGCGGTTTCACCACGCATTCTCGTGGCAGATGCAGGACATCACACGCGTGCGATGATCAGCGATGTCTTGCGGAGCTCGGGACATCGCGACTTGATGCAAGTCGCCAGCGAGGAGGGCCGGCGACGGCACTGCAAAGCGCCCAGCGCACGCTTCGCCCATTGTCATGGGGTGGTCCTGCCCCACGCGCGCTTACTCGTCCTTCAAAGATTCCCCTTGCGTCGGAGGGGCCGTCCACACAGGCGATTCAGTTCTCCCCAACAACCTCTTTATCGAGTGAGACGCACACCGTTGCCCTGCGTAGTTGGACCAACGCCTGCTGGGATTGGCACGTCAGACAAACCGTAGTTGGTGTTAAGGACGAGCCGCGGACCTGCCTTGAGAACCAGCTTGTTGACAACCAAAACTGTAAATTCGGATTCGTCCGCAACGTCGTTGTTTGCATCAACAAGAAATGTTCCGCTGGGAAGGTAGACAGTACCGACGAGATAGTTCGCATAGTTGCTTGTGATGCGGAATTCCCGGCCGATGGGGGAAGTCGTATCTTCGAAGAAGAGCAACCCAGCCATCGCTCCCGTCTTCGGCGCGGAGAGGCGTATCACGACGTTGCTGTTGAAAGTCAGCGTGGCGTTGGCTCCGGTGAAAAAGAAGCCGACATGATCGCCTTTCACCTTCGCATTGCTGTCCACGAGGAACTGCCCATCTTTCATCACGTAGACGCCTGGCGTGAGCGTCACATTCGAGTTGCCTTTGATCGTAAGGCCACCGCAATACACGCCGGGGCCAAGCTTTCCGACATAGTCGTCTTTCTCGAGATCGTTGAAATCGCATGAGCCCACCGCCGGGGGGGAGCGCAAGGCGAGAGGATTGGCGAGTTGCGGGCAATCCGTAACTGGTTCGGGGGCGTACCCGTTGGTCCCGCCGGCTTTTCCGCCAGCTGTGCAGATGAAGGAGCCTTGGAGCATGGCGTTCGATAGTGAACTCAAGCCTCGTGAATGCTTGGAGTTCGAGTAGATAGCGCACTTCGGTGCGACCAGCGACGAGTTCGAGTCCAGCGATAGCGTTTTTGCGGACGTTGCATGGAGCGCTATGACACATACATTCGAGCCTTCGCCAGCGACTTCGGCGATCGCCTCCGCTTCAACCTGGCCGGCCCCGCTCGAGATGGGGCCAGGAAAAAACACGCGAGGCGAGGTGCTGACGACTACGCGTACGGCTTTGCCATTCTCGAGGATCTCTGTCGTTGCCCTGACTGGACGGTCGTAGTTTGAAGCAAGGAATGTCGACGCAACACTGTGCACGCGATCGCTCTTGTCTTCCGAAAGCAGAACTAGCTCGTGGGCGGCCGCGAGCGCGGCGTGGTCAGCGGCCGCTTGGACATCGCGTTTTTGGATCACCAGGGACACATAGTCGACGATGCCAAACGCGATGAAGATGACAACGACAAGCAAGCCGGCAGCGAGAATGGATATACTGCCTTTGCGGTCGCGCAGGAAGGCACAGACATCGTCGTTCCTTGACATTTGCAACTCCTCGCCGCCCCAGGAAAAACGTCAGCGGAGTACTAACGCGAACGAGAAAATGGTGCACCGCTGATGGCGGTGCCGGGTGCTGACCGGCCCCCACCAAGTGGTTCGACTCGATTGTTAGTTCATGATGAGCTTGAAGCGCTTCGGTCTGGTGGTCCACCTCGAACGCTCGAATCCGACGGCAACTTGCACCGATCCTTCATCGCACGATCCCGTCTTGCGGACAAATTCTGCAGGCGTGAGCCCATTGAGAGTGAACCGCCTGTGTGGACGGCCCCTCCGACGCAAGTGGAATCTTTGAAGGACAAGCAGGCGGGCGTGGGTCGGGTGCAGACATGTGTCCGGCCTCGATATGCCGGACTTGCCGGCGGGCCCGTATGGAGTTCGAAGGTCAGATCCAAAACACCGGTGCGTGCTCGAAGGCACGGGCGATTCAGTTAACCAATTTGGCCGACACTTCAATCAAGATTGCCCCGATTTGCGATCTGAATCGAACTTTGAGGTCCCGCTATGGTGTCGGTTTCAATCCGCTCCGGCCTGCTTCTCGTGTCGATCACTAGCATCGCGCTCGCCGTTGGCACCGGGTTCGTTGCGATCACGGGTAGCCAGTCCCTGAACGCAGGAGCACGTCAGCTCTATGCTGAGGCCTTGCCACGTGTCGAAGCTGCCGAGGAGATGAAAGTCGCAATCGCAGAGGTTCGTATAGCGGGTGCTGAACACGTCCTGAGCACGACAGCAGCCGACATAGAAGCCGCCGAACGCCACCTCGAGAAAGCCAAGGCGCACTTTGAGGAGCTATCCAGCGCGTATCTCGCCGGGCTGGATCCTGCCGCGGAGGCCGAGCGTGAGACGTTCGCAGAGATGCTCGATGACTTCAGCGAGTATCGGGACCTGTCTCAGAGCTTCATGAGCCTGTCGCGCAATAATCAGGACATCGAAGCTGTCGGTCTGTTCCTCGATCGCATGAAGGCGCTGTTTGTGGAGCTGGAGGCAGACTTCGACGCGCTGGTGAAGCAGAACCATGCCATCGCAGATGAAGTTAACGGCCGCAACGAAAGGACATTCAGCGAGACCAGCCGCGAGGTCTATCTTGTAGTGGGCGCTCTCTGTCTCCTTGCCGTGGGGCTTCTTGCCTACGCCATGCTTGGCGTATCGCGTCCAATCTCGCGGATCGTCAAAGCAATGAGTGCACTCGCTGGAGGCGACAAAGCGGTTCAGATTCCCTTTGCGGGTCGGAAGACCGAGCTTGGCGCAATGGCTACTGCCGTTCAGGTCTTTAAGGACAACATGATCGAGGCAGATCGGCTTCGCGAGGAACAGGATCGCGCCAGAGTGGAACGCGAGCAGGCTGAGAAACGCGCAGCCGAAGAGCGACGCAAGATGATGCATGACATGGCCGACCAGTTTGAAGCGACAGTTGGTGGTGTCGTATCATCTGTGTCTGCGGCAGCCGTAGAGTTGCAGGCCACGGCCGAAGCGCTCTCGCACACTGCGTCGGATGCATCTTCAAGATCAGCTTCGGTTTCCGAGGCCGTTGCGGAAGTCTCGCGGAACATGCAGGGAGTTGCCGCTGCAACAGAGGAGCTTTCAGCTTCAATCCGCGAGATCTCCAGTCAGACAACACAATCCACCCGTACGGTCGAGGACGTGGTTCGCCGCGCCGGAGAAACCTCGCGAGACATGAATGTGCTCGCGGAAAGAGCCAGCAGCATCAGTGCGGTCGTGACCCTGATCAACGACATCGCCAGCCAGACGAACCTTCTCGCGCTGAATGCCACGATCGAAGCTGCTCGGGCAGGGGAGTCAGGTCGCGGCTTTGCAGTTGTCGCATCGGAGGTCAAGGCGCTTGCAGGCCAGACGGCCAGGGCGACAGAGGAAATTGCGGCCCAGATTCAGGGAATGCAGGATGCAACGGGGAGTTCTGTTGCGGCCATCTCTGAGATTGGCGCGGCGATCGACCAGATGCGGCACTTCTCGACGAGCATTGCATCGGCGGTCGAGCAGCAGGGATCGGCAACGGAAGAGATCTCACGCAATGTTCAGTATGCCTCAGACGGAGCGGTTCAGGTCGCCGGCGGGGTAAATGGCGTCACACGGGCATCCGAGGAGGCAAGCCACGGGTCGACGCAGGTATTGGACGCCGCTGCAGAGCTTGCCCGGAGCGGTGAAATCCTGCGAACCCAGGTCGACCGCTTCCTGCGGGAGGTTCGCGCTGCCTAGGCTCGAATCTATCACGGATGCTGTCGGGTGCAGTTGCGGCAGACCCCGCTTGCCAGGAGACCAGTGCTGACCTGTCTTTCGTGCGCAGCTTAGCAATCGTCATGACCATTTGACGGGTGACTGGATTGACCGACCAGTTGCCGCAGCGCGGCCTGTTGTCGTCATGGAGCAGCTTCAGACAGGGCGGGCCTCTGCCAATACCTTAGGGTAGAGTGCCAGCGATTTGCCCGCGTCAGACTGGTCGACGACCTCCGCCCTCACAATCCCGGGCCGGGTGCTCCGAGGCCTACGCGAACCAGTCTTTGGCCGTGTGGGCTCGTAGGGACAGCGTGACGATCCGGGCTCCACTTCTTGTTTCTACCAGCGCAGCAAGCGCCAGCCCGCGAGCGCGCCAAGCGCCGTGGAGAGCACAACGCCGCCCGTGTACCAGATCAGCGTGAAGGCGGCGGACGTCTCGGCGCAGTGCAGGCCGTAGACGGTGGCGGATATGCCACCGACGAATAGGCCGGCGGCGGCGCCTGCGAGCGTCGGGCGCGTGGGGGCGAGGCGGCGCATGGCGAGCAGGCTGAGCGCGAGGCCAGGGACGGCGAGAGCCACGATGCGCCATGGGCAACGATCCCATGTCGATCCCATCAGTGCCTCGCGCATGGCGTCGGGCGGGGTGGCGAGCAGCTGCACGATGGCGATGCCGAGCATCACGGCCAGTACGGTGACCAGCACGATGACGCCGCGCGTGGCCTTTGCGCCGGGGCGGGAGAGACGTTCGGCAACGAGGAAGCCCGCGGCGGCGAGCGCGGCGGTGTAGAGCGTCTTCATCCAGTAGCTGGTCGAGGCGACGGCTTCGCCCATGTCGCGCAGGCCAAGCCATGCGATGAGGACAGCCAGCGCGATGACGGCGCCGATGAGCGCAGCGGGGCCGAGGCGGCGTGTGGCGGGGAAAGCCGCTGTGGGCTTTTTCGCGTCAGCCGCCATCAGGGCGATGAGATCATCAGTTTTCATCGCGAACCCTCCTCATGAGCGTCTTCAGCGAGCGGTGGACGCTGACTTTCACAGCGCTTTCGGACATTCCGGATTTCTTCGCGGCTTCAGCGGTCGAGAGGCCGTCGAGCTTGACCGATGACAGCACCTGTCTCTGACGCTCGGGGAGTTCATTTAGCAGGCGATCGACATCGAGACGCGCGGAGGGGTCTTCATCGTCAGACGCAAACAGGCTGTCGGCGGCTTCGATCGGTTCGTGGCGGCGGACACGGCGGCGGCGGAACTGGTCGATCAGCTTGTAGTGGGCGATTGCGTAGGCCCAGTACGTGAAAGGCAGGGCGGGGTCCCATGTTTCGCGTTTGAGATGGATGGCGAGCAGGGTCTCCTGCACGAGATCTTCGACATCGGCGTCGCTGTTGCCGAGCTTTCGCGCGAAATAGCGGCGGAGATAGACGCTCATGCGGGACAGCAGTTCGGCGTGCGCGGCGGTATCGCCCGCAAGTCCGAGCAACATGAGCGCTTTCAAAGGCGCGTCGATCTCGCTCAAGCCCGGACCCCGGCCTGCGCTCCCGATTGGAGCCATGGCCGGTTCTAGCCGGATGCGGCGGCGAGCGCCATGCCCCGACGGGACGGGCATGGCGAAGCAGGCGGCATTCGGCGCGATCAGGGCAGTTTCAGCGCGCGGTCGAGGGACAGCGCGCCGCCTCCGCGGGCGAGGAGGTAGAGCATGGGGCCGGCCCAGCTGAGATGCGTCGGCCAAGCGTCGGGATAGACGAAGAGCTGGATCACCAGCGTCATTCCGATCAGGCCGGCGGCGGACACGCGCGTCAGCAGGCCGAGGACCAGCAGGATCGAGAAGATGTGCTCGGCATAGGTAGCGAGGTAGGCCACGATCTCCGGCGGCAGGAGCGGGACGTGATACTCGTAGGTGAAGAGCGTGAAGGTTTCCGGCTTCAGCGTGATGAGGCCTTCGACCTTGGTGCGGGCGGAAAGGAAGAAGACGCCTGCAATGCCGAAGCGACAGACGAGCGCGATCAGCCATTCGGGGATGATGGCGTCGGGCGCACGCAGGAGGGCGAGGATGGCGTTGGGGCGGGTGGCGATAGCGGTGTTCATGGGGATGGGTCCGGGATCAGGTCGATGCGGGTGAAGAGGCCGAGGGCGATGCCGCCGGTGAGGATGTGCGGCAGCGAGCATTCGGGATCGGCGGTGAAGGCGGCCTCTGCGGCGGCGAGCACGGAGGCGTTGCGCTGGAGCGCCGCGAGGAAGGCAAAGGTCGCGGCATCCACGAGATGCGACTGAACGTGTTGGCCGGTGCGGATGAAGAGGATGTGCTCGGGCGTGTCGGTGAGGTGGTGAGCCTCGCCGCGCAGGGGCGATTGGTGCGCAAGCCATAGGGAAGCGATGCCTGTCGCGAAGGAGGCGAGGCGGAGCGTGGGGTGCAGGGCGAGTGTGACGCTGGCCAGGCTGTCGGGTGGCAGCGTTGCGAGCGCTGCGGGATCGAGAAGCGGTGCGTCGGCGGCGGACCAGCTCTGCCACCAGAGCCAGTCGAGACGGGCGGCGCCGGAGAGGTAGGGCGTGTCGGCTGCGGGCGGGAATGTCGCGAGCCAGGCGGGGAAGACTTTGCCGTAGGTGATGAGCGCGGGATCGGTGGGCGGATGAGCGCGGGCGAATTCGCGCGCGGCGGCGCGGAACCAGTTGTCGCCGGTCATGAGCTGGACCGTGGCGAAGGTGGCAGCAAGCGCATCAATGGCGCCGCTGGCGATGGTGTTGCGGTAGACGGTGAGGCCGGGCGCCGGTTGTTTCAGCCATGGGCCGAGCGCGCCGGTATTGCCCGCGAGGGCTGCATCGAACGCGTCAAAGAAGGCGCGGTCTTCATGCGGGGACAAGGGCGGCCTCCCGTGGGTGGGCGAGGATGCGGGCTGCGGCGTCGCGCTCGGCGACGAGGTCGGCGTAGGCGGGGATGTTGTCGTCGCGCTCGATCAGGGTGGGGCGGGGACCGGTGCGCGCGATGAGGCGGTGATAGAGGCGCCAGACGATGTCGCTGACAGGAGCGCCGTGGGTGTCGATCAGGAGGTTGGCGCCGAGCGCAGGATCGGGCGCGTGGCCGGCGAGGTGGATCTCGCCGATGAGGTTTGCGGGGATCGCGTCGAGATAGGCTTCAGCGGCATAGCCGAGATTGGTGGCGCTGACGTGGACGTTGTTGACGTCGAGCAGCAGGCCGCATCCGGTGCGACGGCAAAGGGCAATGAGGAAGTCTGTCTCGCAGTACGCGTGACCTTCGAGGGCGAGATAGAGCGAGGGGGTCTCGATCAGGATGCGGCGGCCGAGGGCTTCCTGCGTGCGGTCGATGTTGCGGGCGATGCGGGTGAGCGCGGCTTGCGTGCGCGGGAATGGGAGAAGGTCGGGGTGATAGGAGCCGCCGCGGCGGGACCAGGCGAGATGTTCGGAGACGAGGAAGGGCTCGTAGCGGGCGATGAGCGTGCGGAGGCGCGCGAGGTGCGCTTCATCCGGCGGCTCATCGCCCGCGAGCGAGAGACCGACGCCGTGGAGGGAGAGCGGGTGGCGGTCTCGCACGGCGGCGAGGGCCGCATGACGCGGGCCTCCGTCGCACATGTAGTTTTCGGGATGGACCTCGAACCATGCACCAGCCGCCGGGTCGCTGATCGCTTCGGCGTAGTGCTGAGGCTTCAGGCCGAGACCGGCGGCTGGCGCGATGGTCATGAGATTACATCTTTGCCGTGAGCGAACCCATGCCGTTCGGCGTCTTGATCGTGGTGCAGGTGCCAGCTTTCACGAGCGACCAGGCATTGGCCTGATAGTCCATCGTGGAGGAGCCGGCGCAGGACGTGCCAGCGCCCGCCTTGCAGTCGTTCTGATGAGCCTTGGCGACGCCATAGCATTTTTCCATGCCGACTTCCTGAGCGGCGGTCGGCGGCTTTTTCGCAGGCATGTTCTGGGCCGCAGCGGCGCCTGCCAGGGCGCCGGCAACAGCAAGTGCGCCAACAAGCGCGGAGATCGTGGAAGCGTTCTTCATGGATATGCTCCTGAGCTTCGCGCCGCTGGACTGCGGCCGCGAGTGCGGCGTCGTGGCCGCGTACAGGGCTATCCGTATGAAGCCCGCCGCCAGTTACATCGGCGCGACGAAATTGTTTTCGCAGATTGGCCACAGCCGCGCCGAGGCCGTTCAAGGGCGACCCAGCTTCACCGGGTCAGGTCGCCGATGCCACCTTGGTGTTCGGGCTTTGGGCGTCCGGGCTTTGCATGAAGGCGAGGAAGTCGTTGACCGCGAGCGGCTTTGCAATGAAGTAGCCTTGGATCATGTCTGCGCCCATCGCGCGCAGGATCGCAAGCACATCAGCCGTTTCAACCCCCTCAGCCGTGAGTTTCATGCCGAGGCTGTGCGCGAGGTCGATGGTCGATTTGACGAGGAAGGTGTCGCTGTTTCCGTTACCCAGATTTTCTACGAAGACCTTGTCGATCTTCAGCTCTTCCGCCGGTATTGCGCGCAGATAGGACAGCGAGGACAGGCCCGAGCCATAGTCATCGATGGAGATTCCAACGCCGGCCTGCTTGAGCTCGTTTATCACCTCCAGCGCCAGCCGGGGATTGTCGATCACGGCTGTTTCTGTGATTTCAAAACAAAGCCGCGCGCCAGAGCGCCGGACCTGGCGCAGCGCCCGTTCGGCGAACTGCTCGTTCGCAATCAGCCTGCCGGAGACATTCACGGATACGGTGACGTCGTGACCAGCTTTCTGGAAGATGCGCTGGTCTGCGATCGCGCGATCGATGACCCAGTCCGTAAGCGGGCGGATGTGGCCGGTTTCTTCGGCCATGCCGATGAAGACGTCCGGCCGGATCATCCCGCGTTGCGGATGACGCCAGCGCAGCAACGCCTCAGCGGAATTCACCCGATCCTTTCGCAGGTCGAGTTTTGGCTGGTGCGCGAGGAAAAGTTCGCCGCTCGAAAGCCCGTGAATCATCGAGCTCATCAGCGAGAGTGTTGTCGCCGGGTCACCATACGCCGTGGCGTCGAACCATGCCGCGATCCTGCGTTGGGCGCGGGCCTGCTCGACGGCGACTTCAGCCCGCTCCAGCAGTTCGAGATGCGCCTTCGCATCCTCCGCGTCGCATGCAAGTCCGGCCGTCACCATCACGTCGATGCGATCGCCATCCAGCGTCACCGGGCAGGAGACCGCCTGCGCCGTTGCGCGAATTGTGGCTTCGGCCGCATCCCGGCTCTCTGCGGCGAATACGACGGCGATTGTGCCTGTGGTTGCGCGGCCCACGTGAAGGCCTTCGCGGGATTGCGAGGCGTGCATCGCTACCTCCGCAACCAGGCGTGAAAACAGCCCGTGGCCGATGGCGCCGCGTATCTGGTCGAAGCGGTTGATGCTGATGATGGCGCCGAACACGTTACCCGGCGGTGTCCCGTTGCGCAGCGTCGCCAGCGCTTCCTGCAAGGCGCGCAGATTCGGCAAGCCGGTTTCCTGATCGTGCCGCGCCAGATGCAGGATGCGTTGCTCGCGGGCCGCGATCTCGGACGACATGACATTGAAGTTCGCCGCCAGCTCCGCAATCTCATTGCGACCCTTGACCGCAACTTCGGCGACTTCGCCGCGTGTCAGCTGGCCTGCGGCGGCGCGAAGGCCGGAGATCGGCCCGGTCACGCGGCGCGAGACAAACCAGCTGCCCAGCACAAGCGCTGCAAGGCCGATCGCCCCGATCACCGCGATGGTCGCGAGCATGTCGCGATAGTGCGCCTGGTTCATGGTGAGCGAGTATTCGAGCAGAAGGGCAGCGGAAGCGCCTTCGGTAAACACCTGTAATGTCTTGACGCCGCCGATGGAATTGCGTTCGGGCATGTTGATCAGCAGGTCGCCGTCCGTCTGAACTGCGCGCGCCGCGAGTTCTTCGCCGGCAATGCCAATGCCGCGCCCAGGGCGGTCTTCGAGCGCGGCCCATGTCTGACCTTCGCGCCGCAGATAGAGGTGCGCGGACAATGGGATAGCCGAAAGCTGTTCCAGTTCTCCCAGCTGTTCGCCGCCGAGCCGCCGGCCGAACACGACCCAGCCGATCAGCGTCGGCGCGCGCACAGGCGCCGACACGGCCTGGTAGGTCTTGCCTCCCAGCGTGAGAACGCCCGAAGCGTCGGGATTGGTAGTGACAGCGGCGAGGAGGGTGGGGTCCGCACGTCCGGTCAGCTCATCGTCGAGCGAAACAACCGACCCGTCGGGGCGAATGATCAACGCTGTGTCAAAGCCAAACCGCGACTGGATGTTGTCGAGCGCGGACAGCATGGTTTCGTCATCGCCCGTGGCGACCGCTTCGCGGAATCCGAAGTCTCGTACCAGCACTTCGGCGGTTTGCTGCAACTGATCGGCGCGCAGCTTCCAGATGCGGTCGAACACAGCGGAGGAAGAGGTCATCTCCGCGCGCACGGCTTGCCTGGAGTTGGTCTCCACCGCCACCCACACGGCGCCCGCAATCAGCATCAGCACGACGCCAAAGAGCGCCGCGTAGATCAGTGTGAGTTCGGATGAGAGGCGTTTGAACATGCTGATGCGTCGCCGCTCTACCTTGGCGGTGCGATGTTGAGCACAACCGTCACAGTCGTGGTTCCTTCAGATACACTCACGGTCTGTGTGACGGTCTGGTTCTTTGCTGTGGCGTACGGATGCCAGACTTCGAGGGGCCTGCTGCCCTCGGGCGCCGCAGTCAGCCTGGCAACACCATCGGGGCCGGACTTGGCTGCCCACGGCGTGTCCACCACACGAATGAACGCCACCATCTGGTCGTGGATGTTGCAACCAAGTGCCGCAACCCCGGCCGTCTTGAAGGTGATCACCCGCTTTTCTTCGCGACCGTATAGCTCCAGCTCGAACTTGTTTCCCTTTGAGAACGAGTAGACGTGATGACGGAATTTATCGAGGTTCGGAAACTCCACGGTGGATCCCACCGGCGCGATCATCACGAATGGCGTGAACTGCTTGCCCGACTGCGCCATCCTCAAGCCATCGACCGGAGCGGGCTTCGGATCGCCCGGCTTCGCGGGGATCAATACCACTGCATCGGGTAAGGGCTTTCCGTCAGGCGTCGTCACGCGGACGACGACGTCGCCAGCCCATGCCTGAGCCGCAAAAAGAAGCGACGTGGCCGCTGATAGGAGGAACCTGCCAAGCATACGTCTTGGTACCACCGCATGCTGAAGATGCCGTAAAGCCAATTAGGGCCAACGCCGAGGTGTTTCGTGTTGGTTAAACCTTCCATGCAAACTCGGCTTATCGCGCACACAGGCGTGCGCGCACGCTGCGATGGAATTTCCGATGTCACGACTTGGCGTTGCCTGCTTGGCCTTCGCGATAGGAATGCCGCTCGCGGCCCATGCGCAGGAAGATGCGCCTGCGATCGACATAGAGACCGGCGGCAAGCTTAAGCTCACGCGCGGCATCTCGACGATTGAAGGGCAGGGCGGCGGCGGTCTCACGCCGTGGGCGCTCATGACGGGCAACGAGACGGATCGCGGCGTCGGCGGCACAGCGCACGTCACGGTTGTCGAGCTGCCGGATTACTCCTTCCTGTCTTATGGCGTCGCGCTCGGCCTCTTCGATCGCGTCGAGTTCAGCTACACGCGCCAGGAGTTTGACACTCAGGATGTCGGAACGGCGCTCGGCCTGGGCCGCGGCTTCACGTTCAGCCAAGATGTCTGGGGCGCAAAGATGCGCGTGATCGGTGATGCGATCTACGATCAGGACACATGGTTGCCCCAGGTCGCAATTGGCGCAAACTGGAAAAAGAACGATCAAGGAGCTGTCGTTTCCGCCGTGGGCGGGGCGGACGACGAGGGCTGGGAAACATACGCCACCGCCACAAAGATCCTGCTCGACAGTTCCCTGCTGCTGAACGGCACGCTGCGCTGGACAAATGCGAACCAGACCGGACTGCTCGGCTATGGCGGCAACCTCAACAACGATCACGAACTCATGGGCGAGTTCTCCGCCGGTTGGATGCTGTCGCCAGATCTTGTCGTTGGCGCGGAGTACAGGATGAAGCCGGACAACCTCGCCATCGCGAAGGAAGACGACTGGGTGGATATCTACGCCGCGTGGGCGATCAACCACCACGTCACCCTCACGGGCGCCTATGTCGATCTCGGTTCAATCGCGACGTTTGACAATCAGCGTGGCGTCTATTTTTCGCTGCAGTCGGGGTTCTGAGTATGCTTAAGTCTCTTGCTTGCGCCACTGCGATCGTCCTTTTCGCCACGCCCGCCTTCGCGCAATCGGCTTCGCACGCTCCTCCCGGAGAGGAAGCGGTCGATCCCTACGCGGTCTCTGACGCAAATGCTGGCGCAACGCCGGTCGACGGACAGGAACTGTTCGCCGCGTTCCATGGCCATGAAGGGATCAGCCGGATTGTGGATGATCTCGTCGAGCAAGTGCAGAAGGACCCCAGGTTGACGGAGATCTTCAAGGCGTCGGATTTTGTGCGCCTGAGGCGTACGCTCAAGGAGCAGTTCTGCTACATCCTCAACGGCGGATGCCCCTACACTGGGCGCGACATGAAGTCGGTCCACGCCGATCACGGGGTCATCACGGCCGAATTCAACGCCCTCGTCGAGCTCCTCCAGGCGGCCATGACGCGGGAAGGCGTTGCCTTCTCTGCACAGAACAGGCTGTTGGCGAAACTCGCGCCGATCAAGCGGGATACTGTGACCCGCTAAAGCGTCCGTTAGACGATGTCGCTTATCGGAGTTCGTGTGTAAAGTTACACTCGCGGTGCTTCGCGTTGGTCTCTCGACGGAATGCGGAGCATACGAGGGGACCACTGGAACAAGTTCGCGCTGCCTGCCAAGCTGGTTTCCACGAACTCGACTCTGGTGGTCCCGCCCCATTTTCGAGGTCACGGCCTTGTTTGAGAACGAACAGGGTATTCGCGGGGCGCGGACCAACGTCTATAGTGCGATCAACGTCCCGCGGCACCTGCTGAGCCGTCACGCGATCCGCATCCTTCACGCACGCTCGGAATCTGTCTGGAACGGGACGGCAGCATGAGCGCCGTAGGCGCGTCAAGAGCCCTGAAATGCCGCAACGAGTTTACCTGACAGCGCCCGCCAGAATTGTCCGGGAAGTAGCGCCTCGTCCTCGTTCTTGAAGATTCGCTCCGAAATTTTGAATAAGCGACACTAAGCGAGTTCAAAACTTTCGGTGCTTCGATCAGAAGTCAGTTCATATTTGCCGCCGCAGGATCAACAGCGGAACTTTAGAGTAACGAGGCGCTTGCCAGCCTTCTAACAAGCGCGGAGAGCGCCGTCAATTTTGGACAGTTATCCTGCAAACAAGGTCAGGCCGGCGATTGCATCAAGCTTCGGAAAGGCTGCGCGCCAGACGGAAACCAATGTTCGCTGCGCTATAATCAGCGCGAGCTTGCCAACGATTTCCGGCCCGCAACTTGATCGCATAGTTGCTCCACGATCCGCCACGCAGTGCTCGGAGGTTGCCCGGCCGTGGCGTAACTGTTGACCCTGGGCTGCACCATTCCCATACGTTGCCGTGCATCTCATGAAGGCCCCACGCGTTTGGCGCAAACGTTCCGACCGGTATGGTCTGTCGTCGATACTCGCCTACCGGCGTAGCACCACGGATCAATCGACCGTTGAAATTGGCGTCGTGAGTCGTGATCGACTCGCCGTGGTGATAAGCGGTAGTAGCGCCAGCCAGGCAGGCGTACTCCCATTCTGCTTCCGTCGGCAGCCGATAGGCATCTGGTCGTCCCGTCAGGCCATCCAGGTGGTTGAGCCATGCGATGTAAAGCTGGGCATCGTACCACGAGACGTTGATAACCGGACGCGTACCTCGCCCCCAACCGCGATCTGACGGCAGTTCAAGATCCAGCCCTTGGCCCGGCGGATGTTCGCTGTCGCCAATGCACTTGTCCCAATCTTCGAAAGTCACGGCAAGCTTTGAGATTGCGAAAGCTTCGATGGTCTCCGGTTCAGCAGGTGCACTTGCGCTCATCGCTTCGTGCAATTCTGTCTTTCGATTGGCGAGTTTCCCCGCAGGTATGACAACCATATTTGGCCTAGGCGGATTTGCGGTAGGCGGCTTGGTCGGGGCGGATGAGGCTCGAGCGGCAGACGCTACCGCGGTGGACAAAGTAGCTCTTTCGATGACAGCGATCTCTGCCTTGTCGCTCGGCTGTGTCTGCAAATTCTTGATGATCTGAATCACAAAACTCGGCGGCCTAGGATCAACTCGCGCAAATGATACGCAGAGTTTCAACACGATCGGGTCATCGGCGCCTCTCACCATCTGCAGGTATGCCAGATGGCCTATGACCAGTCGCCGGAAGGATGCAGGAACGATCCGCCTTGCCGTGCCGCCACCGGGATAAAAGGATCTGTATTTCTTGGGTTGGCTGCCGACGGCCGAGGCATGAGATTCTGGCGGTGTGGTACGACGCTGAGCGCGAAGATAGCGACCGCCAACTTTGATCCCGCTGACCTGAAGTCTTCGCGTGTATGCATCTGGCGTGGCGGGCCAGATCCGCTCGCGCCGAAATTTCTTTTCCCACGTTCCGGTGCTGCTATCTCTCTGCCAATAATATGCGGGAACGAAGTGCCGGGGCGTCATTCTTGGACCGCGCGCACTGTACTTGCGGAAGTGTTCCCACGCTGCGGCCTCCAACCCGAACTTGCCCCACGCGTGAAGCATGGCGCGCAATCGGCGGATCCGTTCCCGGGCGACATTGACTCTTTCGTTGACCCCTAGACCCGTCACCTCCTGCCGCTGTGAGGAGTGTTGAAGTCTTGTCTTCGATGGCTTGATCCGGAAACCACCAGCCTCAACCGCTTTGATCAGTTCTGTTCCCGCCTGGGCGACGTGATCGCCTGCCGGCGACACCCGCGTCGCCGCCACGCTTGGCGGAAACACCATTGCGTTTGTCGAGAACGTGATGTCATCCGCGTAGCGTGAGTAGACTAGCTTGAACTTTTTCGCGAGGCGTTCAAGTCGTCGGTCCAATTCCCGTGCTGCCAGATTGGACAGGAAGGGAGAGGTTGGCGCGCCCTGAGGCAGTCCATGCCGGTAGGTGCAAAGTTCCGCGAAAGTCTGAGCTGCTTCAGTGCCCATCCGAAACGGAGGTGCGCGGAACAGCGTCCGGACTGCCGCAAAGCTAGTCGATGGAAAAAAATCCGCTAGGTCGATGTTTAGGACCCAGCGCTTGCCGGTGTGCGGCGCTGCATTAGTCACAATGCTTCTGCCCTTTACAAAGCCATGCGCTGACGGATGTGCTTCATAAACAGCCTGTAGCAGCGGGCTAATCTGTTGCTGCAATGACTGCAAAACCCCCGTAGGTGCATCTATTCGTCGTTTGCCGCCGGTCCGCTTGGGTATCTCGTAGGATCTGTAGCGTGGTTCATCACCACTGCCGCTTAGTGCACGTACGAGCACGGATTCTGGAATGTTCAGGAAAGCTACGACGTCGGCCTTTGATTTAAGACTGCGACCGTCGAGGCGGAAATGTTGGGGCCCACCTTTTTCCTGCTGGCCTAGCTTCCTGAATCGGAACCGATGTATCGAGGCGCCGCAAAGCAAGGAAACAGCTGTACTACCATGGGAAGAAAAGCAGGTAAGTGCATCGACACGCCCCACGTGCTCCGCAGCGAGCAGATGGCCATTGCTCGCGTCAAAGATACGGAGCGTCTCGTCGCTGCAGATTGCCGCGAGTGTTCCGGTTGCAGGGCCCCAGTGAACGGAGGCAATTGCCACTCCTTGTTCGCAAAGCTTGGCGTCGACATCTCCAGACTCTCTGCCGACGACTCTGGCAGTCCCATCTTCGCAGAGCGCAACGATCTGTGAGCCATCGGCGCTGAAGCCTGCCGAAGTCACCTTGGCTTCGCCGAAATTCACGTTGAATGCGCGTCGCTCTCCGGCAACGTCCCAGACGCTTATGCCATCATCGTAGGTTAGCAGCGATTCACCAGAGCGATCGAAGCCAGCGAAAGTACCGGAAGGTGACGGGCCCCTCTCATGGTTCGGCCCCAATAGCCTTACCTCGTTAAAAGCGTTCTCAAGTTGAATGAGAATTCTGTCCCCTGAATGACCACCGACCAAAAGGAAACGACCATCGGGAGAGATAGCAAGATGAGTCGGCCTTGATGGATGTAATGTCGAGGAGGACGACAAAGTGATCGTGGCGATCTTTCCTTCTTTGAGAAGAAGTAGACCTGTATTCACGGACAATACGGCTGAGCCGTTGTCGGCGCTCACCGTGAAAAGCGACGCTCTGTATCGAAGGGGCGCGCGTCCGGCTCCAGCGAAAATGTCAGCCTCGAACGACATCTCTGCATATGCGCGGTTTCGTCTTCCCTTCATGTCAGGAAGTTTATTACCGAGCTCACCACTCAACGCGACTGTGTGATCTGCGCTGGATTGAAGTAATATCTCAGAGCGCAAACGCCGACCGAACCAATTCTTCGTGAGTTGTCCGTAGATCCCCATGGGGGTTCCGCTGACCAAGTCGAAATCCTGGATGTCACCATCGTCCTGAGCCATGAGTACGCGCTCGCCGCAAAACGACGCGGAAGTCATCGCCGCAGGCACACTCCACTCGGTGCTGCCCGAAGAGACAGAGAGCAAGAGCGTGTCCTTGTCCCGCGCGAGGACAATCCTTTGTCCGTCGGGAGATGCTGCGAGCAAACTGCCGGCGAACTCGTAAAGGCTAGCTCCGGATTCAACCTCTATCGCCTGAAGGCCTACCCGGGGCGGGCCTTCAATTGTCAAGTGTGGTCCGCCTTGAGGTGAATTCAACGCTGACGTTGACACGAACAGGAGAGTATTGCTGCCCGCGATGAACTGAAGCTTGGTTACTTCAACCGATGTTCTCTCAGTGACATGCATCGTGACGCCAGACAGTGCGTCGATTACTATCACCGTCCCGTCGATGGTACCTATTGCGAGATGTCGCCCGTCTGGACTGAATTCCGCAAGGTGAGCCTTTTTGGCTGACGATGGACTTGGAAATTTCGTGTTGCCGGATGCAAGCCCCTGCAAGCCTAGACCGAGATGCAGAATGCGCGCTCCACTCGTGCAGTTCCAAAGCGTCAGTCGCCCATACCTATCAATGACGCACAATCGTGACGCATCGGCGGAAAGCGCCGCGAATTTTGTCTGCTCATCTATGTCGAACTGCCGCTTCAATTCGCCTGTGCGCGTATCCCAGGTCCGAGCGATCGGTTCACCGGTTGCGAATGTCAGGACAGTCTCGCCGTCATCGCTGAAAGAGCCGAAAACATATCCATTTCCTGGAACAGGGATGTTCGCAGCGACCCTTCCCTTGCCACCCCCACGATTGCGGCTGCCTCCGACGAAGAGCCTGTCCGGATCGCTGTCATAGTCCCAGACTACAACCTTCGAGTGACCGTACCGGCGGGGGGCTTCCAGCATCGCGACACGCCCGGGCTGCGGGCTGAAGCGGAACTGGTCCATCCCATCGTCAATACTTGAGGGCAGCACCAGTGCCCGACGACTGGTACCAGCAAGCTCAAAAAGGTGGCCTCCGTCGAGTAGCCACCGCGAGTCCGGGCTGATTGCGCACTTGGTCGGATCGGGAATCGTCTGATCATGGAAATAATTCGGATCGTGAGTACTGATCACAATTGGGGGTTGGCCACGTAGTGGATCTTCGATCAACCAGGAGAAATTGCAGCGATTATTTCGCCTGTCGCGCTGCGAGAAGAAGCTGCGCGCAGTCGCGACCCGCCGGCCATCATCGCTGATAACTCGAAACAGAAATTCCGCTGCGCCGTCGGGGGGGGCATCCACGGAGTAGGAGTAGTCGCGCTCGCGTCGCTTCCTCGCGGCTTCGACTCCGACATCGGTCAAGACACCTTCGGTATTGTTTCCCGGGGGGAAGTAGCCAACTTGATGACCAGTCTCGGCATCCCAGATTCTGATCTCACCATTGGAACAGGCTTCGACTACCAACCGCCCGTCGCTGGAAAAGCGGATGTCACCGCCCAATCGGCCCCCTTCCAGCTCAACCGCGGTGAGCTCTTCAAGCGTATGGGTCGTCTTCCGGTTGCGCTTGCCAGTACGGGTGCCGGTCAATTTGATGCTCTTGTCGTGTTATCGGGTAGTGTGAGTTTCAGTGGATCGAGGGCGATAGGTCGGCAAGTCTCACAACTTGGCCGAAAGGGAAGCTGGATGACTCTCGACCGCCAGGCGTCACAACCCAGAGCACTTCGCCGCGAGGTGTGCCGGGCGGAAAAACTCCGAAGCCATCGGTCAGGTACACACTCACAGGGTTTGAGGTTCGGGGATCGGCGTCGATTTTCTCAAAGAAGGGCACAAAGGACGTACCGCCTCCACCGCGTGGGGCAGGGATGCTCGTCGATCTTGAAAGCGGGAAAGGCCCATAGAGCGCCGCATCAGCAAAGTAGAGTTCGCAATCGATGCTCGGATAGCTGCGAACGATAGCTGCCAGCTCGGACATGAACGTGTCCAACGCTGCGCGACCGATGGAGCCGCTCGTGTCGATGGCAATGTTCACGCTGACGGATTCCTCCTGCATGTCGTCGAGATATAAGCCCTCGTGGATGAACCGACGATCATATCCAGAGAAGTCCGTGGGTGTTCGTACGACGAATCGCCAAAGCAGCGTTCGCCAGTCCAGCTGAGAGGCGCCAAGATCACGGAAGAATAGCTCCATTCTGCCGCCGCTCGTACCTTGGCCGCGAGCCCCGAGCCCCCCGGAAACCAGCCGGGCATGGCCAGCCGCAGCTTGCCAGTGCTGCGCCATGGCTGCCGCAGATGGGGGCTTGCCTCTTGACGGCGCGCCATCCGGCAGCCCCGCAGATTCGGACCCGGGTTCGGCAAAAATCAGGTCCGCAATCAACGGATGGTCGGCGCTTGCTAGCGCTTGCCGGTGCAACGCCCCGTAGACCTCTTCTGTTGAGCAATGTTCCAACGGTTGATGTCGGATAGCTCCGGGCGGCAAGTCGCAATTCTTGTCTGCCGCCACCATCCCGTTGACGACGATGTCGGCCGCATAGTTCCAGAGTCGTGGCTCTCTATTACCGCGCCTGTGAACGTGGCCCAAGGCACAATGAAGAACTTCATGTACCAGAACAGCTTCGACAGCTCGCGGCGGCAGGGACGCAAAATAGGTCGGATTGTAGAAGATCGACATGCCGTCAGTTGCAGCTGTCTCGATGCGGTCGGAAGGCAGGATGCGGGCGAAGAGCAGCAAAGAGGCAAAAAACGGTGCCCGCTGTCTGATGCGCATCACTGCGCCAGCGATAGTTGGAGACGATGTCATCCGAAAAGCGCGTCCCGCATGTCGCCCACCGCCTTGCGCACTTCGGACTCCTTCAGCATCGGCTGCAAGCGCTCCATTCCGCCCGGTCTGGCGCGTCCAACTCGGATCACGTCTGTGACAAACAGCTGAAACCATTCGAGAGGTGCTCGTTCTGCAAGCCAGCGGGAGGCATTCAGGATCTGGACATCCGTGGCCTCGGTTCCTGCGCAGCGCACGGCAAGTCCGATTGTGGCTGCATACCGCGATGAAGCTTCGTCTGGAAAATCGGGCGCTTGTGTGCCGTCCATAATTTCGTCCAGGTTCGGCATCGTCTCATAGAGACGCACAAAAGCCGAAAACTCCGCTGCTGTGTCCGATCCAACGGCAGGGGCCACGGACAGACCATTCGCGTGCAGTTCGCTTGCCATCATCCACGAGCGTGGTGATGGCCAAGCTGGCTCATTTGGGCTCGTCCTGTGAAGCAGCTGAGGTCTGAACGCAACGAAGGCTAGGATTTGCTCCTCGATCTCTGTGCGCAGCGCGTATTCCCGGAAGCTGTCAAAGTCTGCCTCGACGCTTACATGCAAGAATCGGTTGGCGAGTGGTGCGGGCATCTCAAAAACCGAAGCACGATCCTCCTTGCGATTTCCGGCTGCCCAGACAAACCACTCGTCCGGCAGGCGGTAGCTACCGACGCGCCGATCCAGAATCAATTGCTGCGCAACGCCCTGCATAGCCGGTGGTGCAAGGTTGATCTCGTCGAGGAAAAGAATGCCCCGCCCCGACCGTGGCAGAAACTCCGGAGGATACCAGGTCGACACGCCATCACGAGGCACTGGAAGGCCACGCAGATCTGTTGGGGCTAGCTGGCTAAGACGAAGGTCTACTAGCTGCAAGTTCAGTCGATTGCTGACCGTGCCAACGATGCTTGATTTGCCGATCCCGGGCGGTCCCCAGATCATAATGCTGGTTCGAATATCAGCCCGTACGAGGCACTCTAGAAAGCGATCGAGCGCAGCTGGAGTGGATGCTTCTGAAGCAGTCATATGCCTTCCACCACTCCCTCGATGACGTCTAATCTTTGGGTTGAGATCTGATGATGTCAATTACGCGCGACCCCAGGGCATGCCACACCGAATCACTTCTTGAGTGGGAGCAAACGGTGGATCGCGAGATACTGTCCGTTGGGTGTGGGTGTGCGCCGTGCGTGCTGGGAATCCGCCCAGAGTGGGGGCAAGGCTATAGCGGAATCTTGCGTACTTCGTCTTCGTTGTCGGCGTCCTCGTCGAGAGCGAGGACCTGCTCCGGCAGCTTCTTGGATGTCTTGGCGCCGAGGGCTTTTAGTTTTTCAGCTTGGCCAACAAGGTTGCCTCGGCCGGAAGCAAGCTTGCCGCGAGCATCTTCATAGGCGTTGCGAGCATTGTTGATACTGGCCCCGACTTTCTCAAGGTCTTCAACAAACCCGACAAATTTATCGTAGAGCTTGCCGGCTCGATCCGCAATAATCGTCACGTTGCGGTTTTGATACTCTCGCATCCACACGTTCTGGACTGTGCGTAATCCCATCAGCAAGGTGTTGGGCGATGCAATCATGACACGACGCTCGACAGCCTCTGTCTGAATATTAGGGTCATTCTGGATGGCGAGAGATAATGCAGCCTCCACGGGCACGAACAGAATTACGAAATCCACCCCGCCATACAACCGGGCGTAATCCTTCTCAGAGAGGCCCTTGATATGCCCGCGCAACGATTTGAGGTGATCGCTTAGATGAGCGGCACGTTCGGCCTCATCATCGCAGTTAACGCAGCGCTCGAACGCGACTAAGCTGACCTTTGAATCAACGATTAGTTTCCGACCGTCTGGGAAATTCACCACGACGTCCGGCCGCAGTCGCTCGCCGTTTTCCAGAGTGTGGCTTTGCTGAATCACAAACTCCTCACCCTCTCGTAGTCCCGCCTTCTCGAGCACCGTCGAGAGAATCATCTCGCCCCAAGCGCCTTGTGTTTGAGCTTGACCTTTGAGAGCGCGGGCGAGGTTGCCTGCCTCGTCCCGCACTCTGCCAGTTTCATCCTTCAAAATAGCGACCATCTTCTCCATTGCGCCACGCTGTTCGGCGCGCTTTTCGCCATCTGTCTTGAAGTCGGACTTGAATTGATCGATTTCCTGCTTCAGGGGAGCCAACAGGATCTCGAGCTTCTCTTTGTTAGTATCACCAAAGGCCGCCGACTGTTCCTTTAGGATCTCCAAGGACAGGAGCTTGAACTTCTTCTCCATATCGGCGTGAAAATGTGTCAACGCCTCTACTTTTTCGGCGGCGGCTTTCTCGCGCTCTTGTGCACGTGCCGCATCGATCTCACTCGCGGCAACTCGCGGGCGATGCAGCGCCAGCACTGCCAATAGCAGGATGCCCATGGTCACGATGGCGATCAGTTCTGGCGAAAGCCAATTGGGCATAGAGAGCATTCCACATTCTAAGTCGAGCACAAGATTTCTGTCAGACAATGGCGGAGAAAGGAAGGTGCCAATGGCCTTACTGCGAACGCTGGTCGACTGGGGCGGGCGCGACGCGTGACCGCCCAGCATGAGTTCACGCTGCCCCGCCCCCGGTGTCACGCAGTGTTCTGCTAGGCGGTCTCTTGAACCGAGGACAGAGTGCGCCGGGTCGGACCGTGGGAGAGTGGTTTTGGTTCGACTGACAAGGAGTCGAGCAGCGATCGTTGATCACGCCAGTTTGGCGGGATTTGAATCGAGCGAAGAACCTGCGCACTGAAGTGAGGCGGCTGCGTTCCTTCCAGAACCGACGTCACCAGGTCTGGCGATAAAAATGCAAGATCAAGGTGTATCGCCACAAACCTCCGCGACAGCTTTTCGCGCTTGACGATCTCCTTGAGGGTAGCCTTGCCGCTCCTGATTTCGTCCCACCACGCATAGCCGCGGGCGACGCGACGCAGCAGGACCGCGTCTACTATGGGCTGCTCGTAATGACCTGCCTCGTTTCTTCGGACCATCGCTAGTTTGAGTAGGCGGCCACTTCTGCCTTCTGTGTTTGCCCGTGTCCGAGCGGTTGAGCGACGGAGCGGA
>JGI24115J20150_1000103_pt1 | contig 41123 bp, 33 predicted proteins | sample Subbioar_CSW14AB_FD_20150 | JGI IMG/M metagenome (IMG submission 20150)
TTCGTAAGCGTCCGCTGAAGGTGACCTTGGCGGTTCAGCCGGCATGGTTCCATGGCAGAAGGTCGTCGACTCTGCTTGCGGGATGATCGGCGATGCGGCCGAGGACATCGGCGAGCCAGGCCTGTGGGTCGATAGCGTTGAGCTTGGCGGTTTCGATCAAGGTATAGGCCACAGCTGCGGTCAGTCCCCCACCTTCTGAGCCGGCGAACAGCCAGTTCTTGCGTCCGATGGCGAGCCCGCGGATGGACCGTTCAGCAGCATTGTTGTCGATCTCCACGCTGCCGTTGGAGAGGTAGACCTCAAGCTTAGGCAAGCGTGTCAGCGCGTAGCGGATCGCCTTGGCGAGGTCGGACTTCGCGGAGATCTTCTGCAGCTGGGCGCGCAGCCACGTGGCGAGATCATCGAACACAGGCCGGGCTTTGGCCTGCCGGATGGCGGCTCGCGTGTCGGGTGGCTGACCGCGTGCTTCGTCTTCGATGGCGTAGAGCTGGGCGATGCGAGCGACAGCCTCGGCAGCCATGGTGGAGCGGCCGTCCCTGGCGAGGTCGAAGAACTTGCGGCGGACGTGCGCGAGGCAGGCGACCTCGTGGATGCCCTCAGTCTGGAACAGCTCCCCAAACCCGGCATAGCCGTCGGCATGCACACACCCGCGATAGCCGGCGAGATGCTCGGCAGGGTGGATGCCCTTGCGGTCCATGGAGAACCGGTAGAACGCGGCCGGAGGCGCTGTTCCGCCCCATGGCCGTTCATCGCGCACATAGGTCCAGAGCCGGCCTGTCACCGTCTTGCCGCGGCCAGGGCTCAGCACATCGACCGGCGTATCGTCGGCATGGATCGCATCGCCCACGCGAACATGGGTGGCGATGGCTTCAGCCAGCGGGGTGAGCAGTGCAGCGGTCTTGCCCATCCAGTCGGCCAGGGTTGAGCGTTCAAGGTCGATCCCTTCGCGGGCGTAGATCTGGCTCTGGCGATAGAGGGGTAGATGATCGGCATACTTGGAGACCAGCACATGCGCGAGGAGGCCGGGTCCTGGCCGGCCGCGCTCAATCGGCCGAGAGGGGAGCGATGCCTGCTGGAAAGCCTCGCAACAGGCACAGGCCATGCGGGGCCGGATGATACGGTTCACGACGAACCTGCCGGGCACATACTCCAGCTCTTCGGTGATATCCTCGCCGACGCGCTTGAGCTTGCCACCGCAGGCGTTGCAGGCGTCGCCGGGATCGAGCGTCTGGTCCCGACGCGGTAGATGACCAGGCAGCGGCTTGCGGTGAGGCTTGTCGTCCGGCTCTGGCGGCAGCGCGATCGATGGCGCCTCGGCGCTGCGCGTGATCTCGAGGTCTTCCAGCATGAGCTGGAGTTGCTCAATGCCTTCAGCGGAGGAGCCGAACCGGTCGCGCAGCTGCTTGTCGAGTCTTGCGCGGAGCTTCTCGATCATCAGATCGCGGTGCGCCAACTCCCGGTGCGCCGAGAGCAGCATCGCCTTCAGCGCTTCGACATCATCCGGCAGATCAGAAGCAGCCAGGGACATGAGCTGAACACTGCCACGCGTCGCTCTGCTTGTGAATCCACCAGCGTGGGTCACAGATCATCCTGCCATCAACGGCTGCCAGGTGCGTTGTGGCGCTCGCCAGTCGATCCCTTCGAGCAGCATGGCGAGTTGCGCCTGGGTGATAACGATCCGTCCGTCTGCCGGCGAAGGCCAGACGAAGCGTCCCTTCTCCAGCCGCTTGGCGAACAGGCACGCGCCCTGACCATCCCACCAGATGACCTTGATCAGATCACCGCGCCGACCGCGGAAGACGAACAGATGGCCGCTGAATGGGTCCTGCTCCAGCACCTTCTCGGCCAGCGCGCTGAGGCCATCGAACCCCTTGCGCATGTCGGTGACGCCTGCCGCCAGCCAGACCCGCGTCGCAACTGGAACAGGGATCATGATGTACGCCGAGCCGCACGCAACACCACGATCAACGAGGGCTCATCCCGGCAATGGACGCGCACCCCGCCGGGAAACTCGACGGTCAGGTCCAGCGGCTCTGGCCGCTTGTCCGGGCTGACCGTCATCACCGGGGTCGAGTTGGCCGCCACCGGCAGGAACTCTACCGGAACGGCCTTGCCGCCAAATCGCGGATCCCGCAGCCAGCCGAATACGACGTTGGCGTTGATGCCGTGCCGCCGTGCGACCATGGCAATCGACATGCCCGGCTCACGTGTCTCCGCCACCAGTTGGCGCTTGAACGCATCGGAGTAGGTGCGGCGCACCCTTACGGGCTTATGGTCGGACATGGTGGGATCGCGTCCACGATAGACAAGCGGACACGATCCGCCCCGATCCATCCAGAATGACCCTTATCCGCCCCGCCGTAAGGTCGGTCGGACCGGACGGTTACAAATCTTCCCGATCGGGAAGGGGTGGTGCATTTGCTCATGGTCTTTCGACGACAAGCGAATGGGGAAGTAGCGCTGCTCTGGTCGCATGAAAGGTCATATCAACCCGGATGCGATCCTATTCAGATGGAACAAGAGCTCCACCAGCTGGTAGGCAGCACCCTATGGTGGATCGAGCACAAAAACTTCGAACCCGACGAGATTGCCGTCCGCTACAAGCACGGCCTGATCAAGATCCATCCCTTTCGCATGGGAACGGTCGCTGGTCGCATCTGATGGGCGATGTGCTGGCGCGCTATCTCGACGACCTGTTTTCAATTGGGGAGGTAGCCAGCCGGTAGATGACGACGCCGTGCCCAAAGCCTACCCCTCGCCGTGAAGAGGGCTGATAGCGACGACTTCTCTGATCTTCTGGTTTTTGCGAGGTCGTGAACCAATGCTGGCCGCAGCGGATTATCGAACCTTTCCGTCGTCGGATAACTTGAGACAACGAGGGCGAGTTCCTAACGGAGGATTCTGCTCATCTGGTGTTTGTGTTTAAGCAGCGCGTCTGGCGTGCTGCAAGCGGCGTTGTTCGAAGGTGCGTTGTTTGATGGCCTCCCGTTTCATGAGGATGGTCTGGCCACGGCCTGAGTAGACGTCGGCTGGCGTGAGATTGCCGAGGCTCTCGTGGTAGCGGCGATGATTTTAGTGGCTGACGAAGTCGCCGATCTGCGCTTCAAGGTCTCCCGGCAGATAGTAGTTCTCGAGCAGGATGCGGTTCTTGAGCGTCTGATGCCAGCGCTCGATCTTGCCCTGCGTCCGCGGGTCCAGGGCTCCAGGTCTGCAAGGCGGCTGGCGACGCCAAGCACAACACCACCCGCTACGGCCACGAATCGCGCCGATGGGAGAGACGGCTCCATCGTCACGATTTTCCTAGCTTCAAAGATCGTAACAGGTGCAACGGTCTGCGCATGCGCCTGCGCAGCGAGTGGAACGGCAACAAGCCCGGTTGCAAACAGCCTGCGAGTAGGATGCATCGATGGCCCTCCGACGTGGTTCATGCTTCTCAGCCAAACATTGCGCTACGACAAGCACAGTGTTGACATGAACGCCGCACGCGCCAACGACGATACCCAGAGCGGGTGCAACGATGCCTCATATGCGAGGAAGGGAGTTGCCCGCGAAAAATTCGCACGTGACCGATGACGGCTTTGAGTCTTGCGTCGGATTTCGAAAGCTTTCGAATGGCGGCTTATGCGCGAGCTCCTGCCTGATCAGCAGGGCAGAAGCGAACGGCAACTCCCGAGCGTCCCTGCCATTCGCAAAAGTACCGGAATGGCGTGGAGTTTGGGCCTGCAATGGACACTCAGCCCGCCGCGGCTATTGCAGTCGTCTGGAGAGCACCTAGGGGATCACACGGTCGTCGTTCACGAAGTCTACATCGGGGTTTTCGCCTACGAACATCGAGATAGTTTCGGCAAACGGGAACGCGCCGCCCCATGCCGGTGCGGTGAATTTCGGCGCAGGATCGAGGAAAGCTTTTCGCCACGCTGGATAATCGTCGAACCAGAACTCGGCGACGCGTGGATGGGTCTGGTCGGCGACCGTCTTGTAACTGCCAAAGCGCTTCAGGCCAGGAGCTTTGATCAGCTCCTTCGCGTGCACGTTCTTGAACCAGCTGTCCCAGCTCTCTGCGGACACCCCGGTGGGGATCTTGTAGAATACGATCCAGCGCAGGTAGGGCAGTTCCTTCGGAGGCGTATCGAGCGAGAGGTGAAGCTCATTCGGATTGACCGGAACGGTCGACGTCTCGGTATCAAACAAGGTGTTTGCGGCCCATCCGCCGGGCGGAGGCGTGAATGACTGTAGCGCGCCATAGATGTTGTTCGGTCGCGTCGCCCGGAAATCATCGATCGAGTTGAACTGGATCTCCGTCATCCGCCCGTACCAGATTGGATAGCTCGCCGTCGCCTCGGCGGGCGGGAGGTAGGATCGGAAGGAAACGTAGTTCCGCTGCCAAGCCTTGAAGGCGCGGCGTACCTGGGGCGCGTGATACGTCATGTACCAGCGGTCCAGCGCGAGTTGGTCCATCCCCGGCTTCAGGCGGACAGGTATGTAGTGTTTGATCGCGACATCGCCTGGCGCCGCCATCGCCTCTGGAGCAGCAGCTGCAGCACCGATCAGAGCAAGGCCAAGCGCACCACGGCGTGAGAGGTGACCCGAAAACTCCGGCATGCGTTTTCCTCCAATAATCAGGGCAGCGCCAGCGCAACCAGCCGGTGTGGCGAGTTGCGGAAGCCCATGCCGCAGACAATGTACTGCTTGCCGCCGGACATGTAGGTCATAGGCGGCCCATGTGTGTGATCTGGCAACGGGATCTCGGCGATCACATCTCCGGTCGCCTTGTCGTATGCGCGCAGCGCCTTCTTCGCGAAGCGCGGATCGTGCGGGCCCTCGCCGACGAACAAAAGCGTCTTCGTCAGCAGCGGGCCTGTACGCGCGCTGGTACCGATCCAGCCCAGGTTAAAAGGCTTGAAGCGTGGGTCATCGGTTGCTCCCGGACCGTTGGGACGCATCCAGACATCATCGCCTGTGTTGAGGTCGATCGCGGTGATGCGGCCATAGGGAGGCTTCACGAGCGGCAGGTTGCGCGGTCCAACGACAACGCCAGCGCGGCCGGCGATCTCGGTGTCTGCATCACCGTCTCCGACCCGACGGCCAGACTGATCCAGCGCCATCTGCACAGGCGTGGTGACTGATGGGACGTAGAGAATCCCTGTCTCGGGATCGACAGCCGAGCCCCACCAGTTTGCGCCGCCAACCCAACCGGGCAGCTGTGTCGTCGGCGTTTCACCCAACGGTGTAAAGAGAGGTCCGGCGTTGAGCTTGCTGCGGATGGTCTTCGCCTCGGCGAGTATTTCCGGCGTGAAGTCCACAAGATCGTTGTCGCTTAAGCCCTGGCGTTCAAATGGCGCAGGCTTCGATGGGAAAGGTTGGGTCGCCGCCGTGCGCTCCACACGGATGATGGATTGCGGGACAGGCTTTTCCTCGATCGGCCAGACGGGATCACCTGTCGCTCGGTCGAAGACGAAGCAGAAGCCGTGCTTGGTGAGTTGGGCGACGGCCTTGATGCGCCGGCCATCCACGGTGATGTCGACCAGGTTGGGTGCGCACGGCAGGTCATAGTCCCACACATCGTGATGGACGACCTGGAAGTGCCACCGCCGCTTGCCGGTTTCCGCTTCGACGGCGACCAGAGAGTTTGCGAATAGGTTGTCCCCGGGGCGCTCGCCGCCGAAGAAGTTGTTGGTCGGACAGCTGGTCGGCAGGTAAACGAGGCCAAGTTCCTCGTCGGCGCTCATCATTGTCCAGACATTGCCGTTGCCGGTGTGCTCTGCTGTGCCTGCCGCCCACGTTTCGTAGCCAGGCTCGCCCGCTTTGGGGATGATGTGGAATGTCCACTTCAGCGCGCCTGTGCGTACATCGAAGCCGCGTACATCGCCGGGTGGCATGACGTCCTGAACGGTGCGGTCGTGGATGTATTGCCCGACGACCAGATTGTCGCGACAGATGATGGGTGGAGAGGTGGAGCCGAACACATCGGTGGGATCGCGAGACACGGGCCGCTGCAGGCCGACCGCGCCAAGATCGACCTCGCCCTTTGCGCCGAACGTCTCGATGGGCCTTCCGGACTTTGCATCAAGCGCGATCAGACGGTTGTCGCCTGTTGCTATGAAGATCCGCGCATCATCGCCATCGTGCCACCAGGTCACACCGCGATGCTGGAAGCCCTTGCTCGTCGGGCGACCGTGCTTCCAGGTTTCCGGATCGAACAGCCATAGCGTTGCGCCCGTCGATGGATCGATAGCCGCGACCTGTGACATGGCGGTGGATGTATAGAGCACACCCTCGGCCATGATCGGCGTCGCCTGGAATTCTCCGGGCGCGAGCTTGAGAGCGGGATTGGCGCTGATGATCGAGGCGTCTGGTGACGCCCACTCCCATGCTACGCGCAGATCGCCAGCATTTGTCCGGTTGATCTGGTCAAGGGGGGAATACTTTGTCGAGGCTGCGTCCGCGCCATAGGCGCGCCATTCGCCGATCGGCGCTGTCGCCGCAGATGCAAAGTGCGGCGCGGCCGTGACGCAACCGGCTAGTGCAAAGATGCTTGCGCCGCCAAGCAGGAACAACCGCCGGTTCACGACCATCACGTACTCCCGCCCACTAGCTGCAGTATGCGTCCAGCAGGCTCTTGATGAAAGTGAAGTCGGACCATGACCGCGCGCGGTTCGCGCCAGCGGCGAGCGCCGCGACAGGATCGAACGCGGCTTGGCGCACGGCCGTCAGTCCACAGGAAGGGACGATATGCATGCGCTGGTTGCCGGCCCCGCCTGCTACAACCATGTCGGCAGGTAGTTCGTGGCTGTGGCGGGTGAGATCGATACTGGCGGTCAGCACGTCGGGCTCGGTTGTTGGGCGCGGTAGCCAGAACGAGACTCCATAGGCAGGGTTTGCCTTGCTGCCGTTGAAGAGCTGTTCGAACGTCACCGGATCGACCAGCTTCTCGCCAGATGGGGAGACGCCGCCTTTGCGTACGAACTCGCCGAACTTCGACCATTCACGCGCCGTGAAGATCGAAGCCTGGGAGAGGATCGGGTCGCCTTCGGGCGTCGAGCGCCAATCGGCCCACACCATACCAAGCGGATTGAGGATGCGCATCTTGAGATAATCGCGTGACGACATCGGTGTGCCGCGCGCCTTTAGCTTGCGCTGTAGCAGCTCGCCGAACACCTGGAAGGATTGCGGGCCGTACTGAAACTTCTCGCCAGGCGCCGCAGTGAAGGCCGTCTTGATGGCGTCTGCGTAGCTCGGCGCCCGTCCCCCCGGTTGACCCAGATTGCCGATGCCGCTGGAAAGCGACAGAAGCTGGCGGATGGTCACCAGCGATTTTAAAGGATCGGACTTCCACTCCGTGATGGTGTCCGAAACCTTCTCATCCAGTGTCAGCATTCCATCCTTTGCGACGGCGGCAGCCATTATCCCCGTGAAGCTCTTAGTGCCCGACCAGATTTCATGCGCCTTGTCTGGTCCACCTTCGGCCGCATTGCTCTCGCAGACAACGGCTCCATGCTTCAGCACGTATACGCTGACGCCATTTTTGGACGTGGAGTACCTGATCGCTGTCTGGCAACCTTCAGCGGCGTTGAGTTCGACGGCGGAAAGGGATGCTGGTCCGGCTGCACAGGCGGAGAGAAGCTGCAGGAAGAGCGCCACGCTGGCGATTGATCGACTCATTCGCATGGTTCTGTCGTTTCGATCAGTCGACTGGGTGCCGACGGGTTAAGTGCTTGTCGGTCCAAATTGACCGAGATTCTGCAGAACATCCCTCACAACTTCAAATACTGCTACAAGCCGGCAGGCCCGAAAATTGGTCATTTTTGACATAACTTGGCGGCGCCCCGCCTTGTCCTGCCTCAAGGGACACCTTGGCGCCGCGCGAAGAGCTTTGCCCGGTTATGCCTCAGCGGGCAACTCGGGAGAAAACACTACGAACGGCGCTTGTTGGGCGATAAACTACCGCAACGCAGCTCCGTCTCTGACTGACCGCTGTGGATCGACTCAGCCGGATCGCCACATTCTCGATTACGGAAACCTCGGGGCCCAAACTCGCCGTTCGTGTTCGGTTCAAGTTCTTGCTGCGAAAGTGGGAGTTGAGGCGTGAGGATCTGTGATCGTCAAAGCTGCCTTTTCAGCGCCCGAAGGAAATCAACACTCCGAGGACGACGACGGAACACAACGACCTCGGTCATTGCGGGTACGACTCGCCTTATTCAAGGCCCCCGATGTCGGCCCTGTTCCTCTCGCGATAGAAGCAAGGATCGGTTCATTGCGGCAATCCCCGCTGTATGTACTCTGGCAGGGGTCCAACTCGAATGATGTCCTCGCTGGCCTGGGCGGCAATGCGGTCGGCCTCGTTCGCGCCAATCCCAAGGGCGCGCAACAGCAACGAGCACACTTGCTGGGCCAGGCTGACGACGAGTGCGGGTTGTGGCTCGGAAACCATCCGTACCAACGCCAAGGTTGTGACGCCCATCACGCACAGCATTCCCGCTTCCACGGTCGGGATAGCAAAGCGACCCTCGCGCAGGCCCCGAGATACGTCACCCACAACTCCCTGATTGAGGGGCGCTGACAGAGACGTGTGCCCGCTGTAGACGCGGACCAGGAAGCCCGCGCCTTCGGCGTCGTCGAGTGCGAAGCGAAAATAGGCTGAGACCCCGCGCGCCACGCGCATAGCGGGGTCGTCAACCTTTGCGTTCGCAAGTTCAATTGCGGCTTCCACACTAGCCCGAATTTCGGCCGATATTGCATCAGCCAGCGCGTCCCGATCGCTGAAGTGGTTGTAGAAACTACCCTTGGCCACGTTAGCTGCTTGGACGATCTCGTCGATTGAAACAGCGTCAATCGCGCGCTCGCTAAAGAGGCGTCGGCCGGCGAGTATCAGCGCTGAACGCGTGCGTTCGGTTCGCGGGCTTCGTGCCGATTCGATCGTCATGACAAGCGACTCCACGCCTGCCCGCTCCCAGAACGTACGGAGCCGGCGCAACCTCAGAAAATGACTAAGCGGTCAAATTTACGTTCGCGTCGTCATGTTTGGCAATGGTGCGTTCGCCATATTTTGCCTGCCCTTTGGAGGCTTTTGCCGCCGGGTGGGGCCGGCGCAATTGGCGCCCTATGATCACAAATGACGTAATAGTCAAAAACAGCGTTGACATTGGAAATGATTGTGAAAAACCTTCCCACATAAATGACCAAATGGTCAAAAAGACTACGAGGGAGGAAGTCGATGAGTATGGTTCGGACGAGAGATCTGTTCCTGGCTGCTTCGGTGTTCGCCATTGCGCCTTATGCCCATTCTCAAGAGCAGGCGTCATCGGCCCAAGACAGCGACGTCATTGTTGTCACCGCAGTCTTGCGGGCCGAAACCGTGCAGGATGCTCCGGTGTCGGTAAATGTCGCGACGGACGAGGCGTTGGAACGCGTAGGCGCGACATCGCTGCTGGATCTTCCCCGCGCTGTGCCGGGTGTGATCATCCAAAAGGTGCCAAATTCCAGTCAGGCCGGCGTGACTTTGCGCGGGCTTGGGTCGTCACCGGGCGCTGCGTCGTTCGAAAGCTCGGTGGGACTGTTTGTCGACGGGGCATACATCCCGCGCACCCGCGACTTCAATGCGGCGCTGTTCGACGTTCAACGGATCGAGGTCGTTCGCGGCACGCAATCCTCCATGCTGGGTAAGAACACGAGTCTCGGCGCGATCAATGTCGTGACGCGGCGGCCGGGCCAGCAGTTCGAAGCTGACATTTCGGCACTGCACGAGTTTGAACTGGAGTCGTGGACCCTAAACGGCGGGGTCTCCATTCCGCTTGCCGAAGGTCTGGCGGTCCGCCTTTCCGGCCAGTCTGAGCGTCTGGGCGGTTGGGTGCATAACGCCGTCACCGGCAGCGATAGCGAAGAGGTTGATCGCGACGCGGGACGGGTAACGATTGCGTGGGATCCCTCTGCGGATTTTGACGCGACCTTCGTCTACGACGCGCAGGACTACACTGGCCGCGGCATGCCGGCCGAGGCCATCGCCGCCACGCCTGAGGCGTTCGGGTTAAGCGCACTCGCCGGCTTTCCCGGACTCGAAACCAATTTCGACCGAGTCAACGCGTCGAGCGACAGCCGAGTTGCGGGCGGCTTCATTGAGGATAGCAGCGTCAATCGCGCATCGTTGACGATGCATTGGCGCTTGGGCGGTCACGAGGTCACCAGCCAGACGGCCTGGTCACAGGGCGATTCACTGGCAACCGCGGGCGTCGATTTCCTGCCTGGCGATTATCTGCTCCAGGTGACGGATATCGACACCAGCGCCTTGAGCCAGGAATTCCGCCTGACATCGCCGGCCGATGATCAGTTCCGTTACGTCGCGGGGCTGTACTTCGCCACCAACGAGTTTGATCAGAGGCAGACGCTGGAGTCCAACTATCCCGCTCCGCCTCCCAACCCGCCGCTTGGCGGCAAGCTGCTGAACGGTTTCGATCAGACCACGGACACCTGGTCGGCCTTTGTGCAGGCCGACTATGACCTGACCGAACAACTGACCCTCTCGGGCGGGATTCGCTACACGGACGAACAGAAGGACGTCGATCTGGGGCGCAGCGTGGTTACACCCGGAGCATTGTCTCTGTTCGTGTTTCCGCCCTACGCGCCATTCTCGGCTTCGCGTTCCGAGAACGTTACGGATGGGCTTATCAACCTGAGTTATGACGTCACCGACGACCTGATGTTCTACGTCTCGTGGGCACAGGGGACCAAGAGCGGCGGCTTCGCAGACTCCGCCACTTTGCTCGACCAATCGGAATACGAGGCGGAAGTGGCGCAGACGACCGAACTCGGCGTGCGCTACCAGGCGGGCGAGCTGACCGCCAATGCAACACTGTTCTCCACCGAGGTCAGCGACTATCAGTTGGTTACCTTCACCGGCACGCAGTTCGTCATCGACAACACAGACCTTGAAGCAACAGGCATCGAGTCGGAAATCTTCTGGCGTCCGGAATTCGCGCCAGATCTCAGCTTGTCCTGGCGCAACACTTATTCCGATGCGAAAGACGCCATCACAGGCGCTGAAATCCCGCGCGCACCGGAGTGGACTGGAGGATTCGTCGCTGCCTATGAGCACCCGCTCGCCGCAGGATGGAACCTGACGCTCGACGGCTCAGTGGACTACGAGTCCAGTCAGACGCACCAGCAGAATCCCAATGCAGTGCCGCGCGCACAATCTATCACGACGTATGGCGCCGGCATCGGCATCGAGTCAGACGATGGATTGTCGATCCGCTTGATCGGACGCAACCTGACAGACGAGAACCGCTATACCTTTGTGTTCCCGACACCGTTCCTGCCGCCGGGTAACGCCATGGCGATTTCGGAACGGCCCCGCACAATCGCCCTGCAAGTGTCGTATCGGTATTGAGCGCATCCGCCGTCCACACCCTCGGCATCGACGTCGGGGCGCATTCTCGTGGAACGGCCTTATGGAGGGATCATGCGAGGGGAGCCGCGCTTGGAGAGCGTAGACGCCGGCTACGAAGCGAAGGCGGTGACCTTGCTCGCCATTGGCTTCGGCATGGTGGGCCTCGACCGCTTCATCATCAATCCGCTCTTCCCGGTTATGCGCGAGGAGCTGGGCCTCAACTATCAGGACCTCGGATTGATCTCGGCCGTGCTAGCGCTTGGCTGGGGCGTCGCGTCTGTTTTCTCCGGTAGGTTGGCGGATCGTTGGGGCCGGAAACGCGTGCTGGTCCCTGCGATAGTGGCATTCTCGCTGCTGGTCGGTCTGAGCGGTTTGGCCGCTGGCCTCGCTAGTCTTCTGCTCATCCGCGGGTTGATGGGTCTGGCCGAGGGCGCCTTCGTTCCGGCCAGTATCGTGGCGACGATTGAGGCCTCGAAGCCCAGCCGCGTCGGCCTCAACGTCGGGCTGCAACAGATGACGGCCCCTCTGGTAGGCTCATTCCTTGGGCCGCTGATCGCGGTGGGTCTGCTTAAAGTGTTGCCGAGCTGGCACTGGGTCTTCGTCGTCGTAGCAATTCCCGGGCTGGTCGTCGCTCTGTTGCTGGTTCTGGTGCTGCGAGAGCCTCGCCATCGCGCGCCCAAACCTTCGGGTCCGCCGACGCGCAATTCTTGGCACGATGTCCTCGGTATCCGCGCCGTGTGGGTAAACACGCTATCGATGTGCTGTTTCCTGACTTGTCTCATGGTCCTGGCGGCGTTCATGCCGAGTTACCTGACCGATCAGCTGAAACTCGGCCTCGATACGATGAGCATCGTCCTCGCCAGCCTTGGGGCCGGGGGCTGTCTGGGCATGATCGTGGCGCCCGCAATCTCCGATATCGTTGGACGCAAGACCGTGATGCTGGCGGCGCTGGTGATCGCAACGATCGCGCTGTCGTTCGTACCGACGCGCGGTCCCAATCCCGTCGAACTCTCAGTCCTTCTGTTCATTGCGGTGTTCATGGTCACCGGCGCGCTTGCGATCAATGTCGGTCCCATGACGCACGACGCCTTGCCGCAGCACCTCGTCACCACAGGAACGGGCATGGTCGTCGGCATAGGGGAAATTTTTGGCGGAGCGTTTGCGCCAACGCTTGCAGGCTTTCTGGCCCAGCATCTCGGCATCAGCATCGTGCCGTGGATAGCGATCGTCGCGAGCGCTGTGGGGTTGCTGGTCGTGGCCTTTGCCGCTCAAGAACCTGATTCCCGGACCAATTTTGAAGAGGAGGGTGCAGTCACGTGAGCACGATCAAGATCGAAGATATCGCCTACGTCAGATACAGCGCTCCGGATCTGCAGGCCATGCGCGCTTTCCTGCTGGACTTTGGCCTGACTCCGGCGCCTTCGCCGTCCGGGACGCTGTATGCACGGGGCGCGGGCGCGGATCCCTTCATTCACGCTACGGTCGAGGGGGCGCCCGGCTTTGCAGCTCTCGGCCTTCGTGCTGAAAGTGTGGGTGACCTTGAGAAACTCGCCGCCTCGGAAGGAGCAAGGGTTGAAACGAGTAGCGCTCCGGGTGGCGGATCAATTGTCTCCCTGACCGATCCCGACGGCCGTTGCGTTGAGGTGGTCGCGGGACAGACAAGGGCGCCGCAGTATTCGCTCGAAGCTGATGGCCCACACAACAATGCACGGGACAAGGCTAGACTGCGCGCGCCGCTGCGACTTGCTGGGGGCGCCGCAAGCGTCGTTCGTCTGGGCCACGCAGTCCTGGAGGTGAAGGACTTCCGGGCGGCGGAGGCGTGGTACAAGGACCGGTTCGGCTTCATCACATCCGATGAGATAGAGATGGCGCCAGGTCAGGCGATCGGCGCGTTCATGCGTTGCGATCGCGGCGACACGCCAACCGACCACCACACGCTGTTCCTTCTTCAATCGCCAAATGCTCCCGGGATCAATCACGCCGCGTTCGAGGTGGCTAACTTCGACGACCTGATGCGCGGCCACACGCACCTCAAAAATGCGAAGCGCACGCCAGCCTGGGGTGTTGGGCGCCATATCCTGGGCAGCCAGGTCTTCGACTACTGGAAGGATCCGTGGGGCAACGAACTTGAGCACTGGACAGACGGAGATCTCTTCACGGCTGCCGACGGTTCACACAAGGCCACATTCCAGGATCTTCTCGGCGTGCAGTGGGGCCCGCTGCATCCAATGATGGCGGGCAACACATGAAACTTGCGGCATTCGACGCGGGCGCAGGCCCCGAAATCGGCATTGTGCAAGACCAGGCCATCTTTTCGACCGGGTTCGCCGGCCCGATGACTGAGCTCATCGCGAAATGGGACGCGCTCAAGGGTGATATTGAACGCGCGGCGGCCGGAGGGCGGGAGCATGCCCTGTCCGCGGTGCGTCTGCTGCCGCCGATCACCCGGCCAGGCAAGATCTTCGCGATCGGTCTCAACTACGCGGACCATATTGCCGAGAGCAAAATGGAGACGCCGAAGAACCAGGTCTGGTTCACCAAGGCGGTCACCTCGGTCAACGGCCCCTTCGATCCAATCCAGATTTCCCGATCGGGAGGGTTCGTCGACTATGAGGTGGAACTCGTCGCCATCATCGGCAAGGGCGGGCGCTACATCTCCAAAGAAGACGCGGCCAGCCATGTCTTTGGATACTGTGTGGGCAACGACGTCACTGAACGCATGTGGCAGCACCGCACGCCTCAATGGAGTCTTGGAAAGTCGTTCGACACGCACGCGCCGATCGGGCCCTGGATCACCACAGCGGACGAGGTCGGTGATCCGCACCAGCTAGGCTTGCGGTGTTTCGTCAACGGGGAGATGCGGCAAAACTCGAACACCAGACATCTGGTGTTCAATGTGTGGGAGCAGATCGAGCACCTCTCGCAAGCCACGACGCTGGAGACCGGCGACATCATCTTCACCGGAACCCCCGGAGGCGTCGGCGCCGCGATGGATCCACGCCAGTTCCTGAAGGTCGGCGACAGGGTCCGGTGTGAGCTCGACCGGCTTGGCGCAATTGAAGCAACGATGATCGAAGGTTGAGGCATGGCCGGCGCAGTGGAGTGTGATGTTCTTGTTGTCGGCGCCGGTCCCACGGGCGTCACCCTGGGCCTTCTACTCGCCCGGCAAGGCGTGCGCACATGGGTGATCGACAAGGAAGCCGAGATCTATCCGTTGCCCCGGGCTGCGCATATCGACCACGAAACCATGCGCACCTTCCAGTCCCTGGGCGTTGCCGACGCCATTGCGGCAACCTGCCGAACGTCACCGCGCTACGACTTTCTGAACGGGGCTGGGAATGTTCTCATGCGCTTCGAGGGACTCGACCGGATCGGTCCCGGCGGCTGGCCCGTCGGGAACATGATTCACCAACCTTCCGTCGAGGCGATCTTGCGCGACAGCGGCCAACGTCAGGCGAATCTCGAACTTCGGACATCTTGGCGCTTTGTTGCCTACGAGGAAGGCGAGGGTGGTGTCACGGTCAAGGTCGAAACGCCGGCCGGCGAGCTTTCACTTCGGGCCCGCTATCTCGTCGGCGCAGACGGCGCGCGGAGCCCCGTGCGGCAGGCTGCGGGGATCGAGCTGCACGATCTTCAATTTGATGAACAGTGGCTCGTGATTGACACGATCGTGCAGGACTATGACCGGCTTCCCAAGGTCAATCTGCAGATCTGCGATCCTGACCGCCCGACAACCTGTGTGTTGATGGGATCAGGTCGCCATCGCTGGGAGTTCATGCTCAAGCCGGACGAAAGCGCCGAACAGATGATGGACGATGGCGTCATCTCCAACCTGCTGCGGCCTTGGAATGTCGAAGGCGCGGTGAGCTTGGAGCGAAAGGTCGTCTATCGATTCAATGCCAAACTCGCCCAGGTCTGGCGGAAGGGCCACGTCTTGCTGGCTGGAGATGCTGCGCATCTCACACCACCTTTTGCCGGGCAGGGGCTCTGTGCGGGCGTCCGGGACGCGGCCAATCTTGCATGGAAGCTGGGGGCTGTCATCCAGGGCGGTTCGTCGGAGCGTTTGCTCGACGACTACCAGAGCGAGCGCGCCCCTCACGCTCGTGCACTCATCGAACTCGCAATGATGATGGGACGGACGGTGTGCATCGCTGATCCCGAAGCGGCGAAAGCGCGCGACGACCAGATGCTCGCGGCGCGCGCAGCCGGCGCGCCGTCGGGCGACCTGCCTGCTCCGACGATTGGGGACGGAAGCCTCCACAAGGGATCGACTGGTGTCGGGACCTATTTCCCGCAACCCAGCGCGGGATCCTCCCGGCTTGATGATGTGCTTGGCCCGGGTGCATGGCTGATCAGCCGGCGCGGATCGTCAAACCAGCGGGGAGGTGGTTTCGGATCCTGGTTGATGGGGCGAACTCGAAACGCCGTGGCGCCAGAGTGTGGTCTGACTGAACGAAGCCTGGACGACCCACACCTCTCCGCCTTCAAGCAGGCCCTTGATCACTGGCTTTCGGCTCATGACGCCGAAGGCGTGCTCGTCCTCCCCGATCGGTACGTGTTTGGCACGGGAGATCCCGGCGCGCTTCGCGAGGCTTGGATTCGGAAGCTTTCGTGAGCCGGAGGCCTCCGCATCCACACGCCGCTGGCGGTTCTGAACCGGGTCAGAAAACGGGTCGGGGCGTACGTCGACCCGCAATCATTCGTTCCACGTAATTCTGGAGACAAGCACGATGCTGCGCCTTCACCATTCCCCCATGGCTTGCTCGCTCGCTAGCCGCCTCGCTCTGATGGAGGCCGGTCTGCCGCATGAGATCGCTATCGTCAGGACCTGGAAAGGGGAGCAAAAGTCCGACGCCTATCGAGCGATCAACCCACGCGGCAAGGTTCCGGCGCTGGAAACGAACGATGGCATTCTCACTGAATCGACAGCTATCCTGCCATACATCGCCGGACTCGCGCCGCAAAAACATCTTGTCCCCCCGGCGGGAACATTCGAGCGAGCCGTGGCGCAGTCATGGCTCTCATACTTCTCCAGCACACTGCACGCCTCGCTTTCGCAGGCGATGTTCGCCCCGCCGGGGTGCGACAACGACACGGCGCGAGAAGCCGCCCTCGCTCGCGTGATCGCGGCTTTCGGAGACATCGACAGTCATTTGACGGGTCGCGAGCATGTCCTCGACGCATTCAGCGTTTGCGATCTCTATCTGCTCGTCTTCGCGACGTGGCGCGTAGCGCCGACATTTGCTGGCCGGCTGCCGGCATTCGCCCAGATCGATCGTTTCCAGCAAGCGATGCTCGCTCGCCCCGGTCTGATGAGTGTCATCGGTGAAGAAATGAAACTTCGAGCCGAAGGATGAGTGCGCCAGCAGGCGTAGCTCAGGTCGGTGCGTGAAGTTGGAGGACAAGTCATGGCGAATGAAACAAGTGTCGATGTGCTGATCATAGGCGGAGGCGGAGCTGGACTAACGGCGTCGGCGCTTCTCTCCAAGCTCGGCGTGAATCATTTGCTGGTCAGTTCTTTGCCCACGACATCGATCTTGCCGAAGGCTCACGTCCTCAATCAGAAAACGATGGAAATCTTGGAGGACATTGGTGTCGCCGACGCCATTGCCGCCAGGAGCACGCCGCCGGCGCAAATGGCCGCGATGGGTTGGTATGCTGGCTTCGCGGGCGACCACCCGGACGCGGGGCGTTGCATCGCCAAGATCGAGAGCTGGGGCGCGGGCGGCGAAAACGCGATGTGGCGGAGCGCAAGTTCGAGAGTCTCCCTGAATCTTCCCCAGATACGTCTCGAGCCGCTATTGAAGGCTCGCGCCGAAGACCTCGGGCCGGGCAGCGTGCGCTTTCATCATGAAGTGACCGATCTGGAGCAGGACGCCGACGGCGTGACTGCGCGCGTGGCAAACCGAGACCACGGGTCCGACTACACGGTGCGTGCGCGCTACGTGATCGGCGCCGATGGCGGACGCACCGTTCCAAAGCTGGTTGGCATCGGCTATGAAGGCATGGGCGTGCTGGCGAATACCGCGACCGTCCACGTCAGCGCCGATTTCTCCCGATGGGCCAGGGATCCCGAAGTGCTGATCCGCTGGATCTGGTCGCCGACGCTTGCGACGCTTGCCGTTCTGGTGCCGATGGGGCCCGACACGTGGGGGCCGGGGAGCGAGGAATGGGTCTACCATCTTTCCTATCCGGACGACCGGCTCGCGAGCATGAGCGACGCTGAAGTCGAGGCTGAGATGCGAACGGCGCTCGGCATCGGCGATCACCCGATGCACATCCACAAGATGACGCGCTGGAAGGTCGAAGGCGTTCTGGCGGAGAAGTTTCGTGCCGGCAGGGTGTTCCTCGCAGGTGATGCAGCGCATCGTCATCCTCCAACTGGCGGGCTAGGGCTGACCAGCGCCGTGCAGGACGTGCACAATCTATGCTGGAAGCTCGCTGCGGTGCTGAGCGGCAAGGCCGGCGATGCTCTGCTCGACACATATGAGGCCGAACGCCGCCCGACGGACGCACGCAACATACAGCGGTCTCTCGAAAATTCGTTCGCACACTTCCAGATGCGTGAAACCTTCGGCCTCGCGCCCAATGTGAGTGAGGTGGACAACTGGAAGCAACTGCGCCGCCTGTTCAGCGGCCTGTCGGAAGATGCCGCCTACCGAGCGGCTGCCCTGCGTGCGATCCGAAACATGACCATGGAAAGTTCCGAGTTGAATGTTGAATATGGCTATCGCTACGAGTCAGCAGCCATCGTTCCCGACGGAACGTGCGAACCGGCAAGCGTGGATGAGGTCCGCAGCTACGAACCGAGCGCGCGGCCGGGCAGCCCACTTCCCCACGCATGGATCGACGATGAGGCTGGCCGCCGCCAACCGATCAAGAATCTGGTGGGTATGGATCGCTTCCTGTTGATCGCCGGAGAGGATGGCCACGCCTGGTGCGACGCGGCCAGGGCAGTGGCGAGCGCCACCGGTGTTGCTGTAGATACGGTTCGTATCGGACATGTCGATGGGGAGCTGTTCGATCCAAGGCTGTCCTGGACGCGTGCGCGAGGAATCTCCAGAGAGGGCGCGGTGCTGGTTCGGCCAGATCGATTTATTGGCTGGCGTTCACACGGCATCGCGTCTGATCCTGGCGCCGAGCTGATGTCGGCGCTGGTGCAGATCCTTGGAGTTCGATCCACAGCGCGGGTTTAACCTTGGCTGCCATCACGAAACTCCACTCGATCGAGAGGGAAGCAATGTTTGAACGGAAAGCATGGTGGATCACCGGCGCTTCTTCCGGGCTAGGCGCTGCGATGGCGAGGTCATTCGCAGCAGCCGGTGCAAGCGTGATCTTGTCGGGACGCAATGAGGCGGCCCTTCACGACGTCGCGGCTGTTTGCAAAGGAGAAAGCCTGATTCTCCCCTTCGACACGACCGACTTCGAAGCACTTCCATCGATTGTCGAGCGGGCATGGGGGTGGGCCTCGGAGCGGGCGCAGGGCGTTTACGGTCTCGTCAACAATGCTGGAATTTCCCAGCGGTCGCTGGCCGTCGAAACTGCGTTTGATGTCTATCGCCGCATCATCGATATCGATCTCATGGCGCCTATTGCGCTGACGCAGCTGATGCTGCCCAGGATGTCGGCGATCGGTTGCGGTCAGCTGGTTGCTATCTCCAGCGTCGCCGGCTTGCTGGGTGCGCCGTTGCGCAGCGCGTATTCTGCCGCGAAGCACGGCCTGGTTGGCTATCATGATAGCCTGCGTGCGGAGACCGATCACATCGGGATCAAAGTCTTGGTCGTCGCGCCCGGATCTGTCCGCACCAATGTGTCGCGGAACGCACTTGGCGCGACGGGCGAGGCTCGTGGCTTTAGCGACGACGCGATCGAGCAGGGTATGAATGCCGATACGGCCGCTGACAGGATTCGGGATGCCGTATTGGGCGGCGTCCGCGAGCTGATCCTGGCGGAGGGCACAGAGGCTGAGATGGCGGCGCTACGGCGCTCCGATCCCGACGCATTGTTCGACCTGGCCGCAAAAATGATCGCCAGCGGATACGCAGCCAAGCTTGGAGCGGCACGATAGCTGGGGTGATGACTCGACCTCGCACGGCGCAATGTACGGGGCAGGCCGCTTCCCTTGGCGACTTCGCCAGATCGGGCCGGACAAATCGAGGAATCGTGTCGCTCCGACCGGCCCACCACACGCGATCCTACTTGTGAACAGTCACCGGAAGGTCACCTCTCCGCTTCCAGCGCAACCAAACCCTTATTGCGCCGATAGGCGTCGGGACTCCGCGCCCGCGCACAGGGCTGCTCGCCCGACGTGAGGAAAGCAGAAACGTGACGCCGCCGACCATGGCCGACTAACGGAACTGGCGCGCATCCATAAAGGTCGAAGTATCGACGATTGGTAAGCTGATTTCTCGAACAGCGCCTTTGCGTCGATCGATGGCATGAATCGTCTGGCCTTCGGCGAATGCAAATGCCTGACCTTCTGCTTCAAGGGCGATCGTGGCGACGTGGATCAATGTCGGCCCCATCGCCGGACTGGCAAGCACGTACATCTCCGGGCGGTCGTGGCCGAGGATGTAGAGCAGCCCATCGGGCCCGATTGCCCCACCAGAAGCGGCATACGGCGCCATGCGCTCGCCCACAGGCTTCGGGAAGAGCCATCCGCCGGTCCTGCGCCACCGTGAGTTGTAAGTCACAACACCGGAAACGGTATGGTCCTTGAATTTCAGGCCGCCAGTCTCAGTATAGTGCGCAATGCCCGCGATCCAGCCGCCACGATAGTGATCAAACCAGGTGAGCGAGCTCGCCTCGGTCATGCTGAGGCTAGGGGAGTCGAGCCAAAGTATCGTGGCTACGTCAGAACAGAGCAGTTTCCGGAGTTCGATTCTGAACTGAGGCCTCAGGGGCGCATCAGTGTTGCTCGCCGCTCTTGAGATTGGGTCAGTTCGGCGCGGAACTGTCCCGCAAGCCCATCCCGCATGGGATGATTTCTCGAACAAGCTGACGCCTACGAACAGTAGCCCGCTGCTGGCTGCGAATTGCTTCCGGAGATCACTATACCCCCCCGCCGTTCGAAGGGGACAGCTGTTGAGCGATGCCTTCATGGAATGCAATGAGGGGAAGTTCAGTCGGGCGCATTGCAGTAGGATGACTGTCCGCAATTGGGTTGTGATCCGCCTGATCAGCAGGGCAGAAGCGGCCGCTAACTTCGAGCGTGGGAGCCTTTGGCAATCTATATCGGGGACCCGTGAAGTTGGAGGTCCGTGATTTTTGTTCACAGAGCGGAACTTGAGGGTCGCCACGCACCAACCAACAGATGTTTGCCGGATTATTCCAGCAGCGCGGATCTGATCGACTGGAGTTCTGCTTTGGTTACCCCCAACTCGGTCTCGATGAAGTTCATCACCGATCCATATTCGGTTTCCAGCGTTTGGAACGTTGTCTCAATGTAGCGCGGGTCAGAGCGCATCAGCGGCGACAGAAGTTCGGGCGGCATTTTCGCGAGGTAGGCATACGGGCTATCTGTGGAAACGGGCTCGTCGGCCGACCCGGTGAATTCCGCCATGTAGTCAACGTAGGTCTCCGACAGCGCATAATCTGCGACCACGGTTTCGCGCGGAACTCCCAGCGCAGTAAGCAGAAGCGCAGCGCCCGTGCCTGCGCGGTCTTTGCCGGCAGAGCAGTTGAAAGCGAGCGGGATCTCGCCGGCAGCGAGACGATCGAACATTTCGGTGTAGGCGGGAGCCTGCTCCTTTGCGATGGTGGGGTAACCCTTGGCCATCGCGTCGGCGACCATTTCAGGCGTGACGTTGGGCTCGAACAGAACCTGCATGAAGTTTCCCCCTGGATCGGTGGCTGGATCCGGGAAGTAGACGTAGTCCACGGCGCCCGCGCGCCATGCGGTCGGTTCGGATGCGCGCTCTTGGGCTGCACGGAAATCGCACACAACCTTGATACCGACGCTGGAGAGGTATTCGTAGTCGCCGTCAGTCAGTTCATGCATGGTGCCCGAGCGGAAGACTTGACCCCACTTTACGGTCCGGCCGTCTTGGGTTTCGTATCCACCGAGGTCACGAAAGTTGCGTCCGCCCTCGAGTGGCAGGAGCCGTGTTGCCGTGACTGTTGGCTCACCCGCCTCAGGCGTGACAACAAAGTAGTGACGTCCCTTGTCGCCGGCTGTCGGCGTCCAGGTAAAAGACGTTTCCTTGATGTCTTCAGCGATCTGGATCGCGTTCGAGCCGTCGGGATTAGACGAGATTGCGAGGTCTACCGGGCTTCCCGGTTCTGACGTCGTCCAAGTGATCTTGTAGGCGTTGGACTCGCGATCCAGGCTGACTTCGACGCGATTGATTTCAATCGGTGATGCGCCCTCCGCCTCAGTTTCGACCGGGCTGCATGCGCCAAGCACAGCAACGATTGCGATCAACGAAGCGGCGACTGGGGTCTTCATGTGATGTCCTTTGTCGGTTCGGATCGCGGCCTGTGATGGAAACGTTCGGTGCGACCGAGACCTGCTCTGAACGAAACCTCGTGGCCTTGAGAGTTCCAATGGTCGAGTCGCGCGGCAGCTCGACCCAAAAGCTGTTCGTCCTTGGCCTGAATTGAGGCAGGGGGTGCGGTGATGGATCGAGCCTGCAGACAATGCCTTGTGCTCAATAGTTGACGCGGATGCCGAACAGGTAGCGCTCACCGATCTGTTCAACTTCGCTCGGCAGGTCGGGCCGACCTGTATAAGCGACGTAGTATTCGTCGGTCAGGTTGGCGAGGTCTGCGAACACGGTGAGATTGTCGTTGATTGCATAGCGCAGCGAGACGTCGAGGTTCTCGTACCCCTTGCGTGTTTCGCCAGCGCCGAGGCCGCCAAGCGTATCCTCCCAATCCGAACGCCACTGGTAGCTGACGCGTGCCGAGAAGCCGTACTTTTCGTAGTACAGGGAGGCATTGGCGATGGTGTCCGACAGGCCTTGGAAAGGCAGCCCGGTCTGCGCCGCCCGCGTTGCGGTGGCAGGTGCATCGTACTCGCCCTCAAGCAGGGTGAGGTTGCCCTGTACGCCGAAGCCGTCGAACGGCGAGGGCAAGAAATCGAACTGGTTCTGGACGTTGAGCTCAACGCCGTAGAGCTTGCCGTTCTCCCCGTTGAAAGTTCCTGACAAGAGATAGCCAGTGCGATTGATGCTCCCTGTGTCGTAGGTGTCATCGGTGACAAGCTGCGCTCCCTGGTAGAACACGTTGTCGACCAGGCGATAGAAGCCTGTGATTGAAACGATGCCGTTTGTGGGCAGATAGTATTCGGCGCTCGCATCAACGCCCCAGGTGTATTCGGGTAGCAGGTTCGGGTTGCCGCCGCCGATCGTCCCCGGAGTTGACGTATCGTTGATCGCGGCGCCGACGCGAATTGCGCCGTAAGCGGGGCGCGAGATCCCGCGCTGTGCGGCTACACGCAAAATCACGTCGTCGTTCAATTCGTAACGCAGATTGAGACTCGGGAAGAGGTCGGTGTCGCTCTGATCGACGGTGATGGGCGTAAATACCGCGCCACTGCGCACGGTCCCGGCGTTCTCCATCTCATAGTTCTCGACCCGCAAGCCGCCGATGATGGTCAGGCCATCCAGCTCGAGTTCGGCCGAAACGTAGCCCGCGAGGATTCTTTCGTTCTGATCATACAGGTCGGTCGCCGGGATGCTGTTCGCCGGGTTGAACGACCCCGCTGTCGTCAGCCGCGCCAGCAGCGCGTCGATGTCGGCCCGCATCGCGACGTTGTCGACATAGTTCAGCGTGAAGCCGAGCGGGAACTGCGTATCCCATGGGTCATTGGTGAGGTAGGAATTTACGTTGAAGCCAGCTGCTCCAACCGCCGCTACGTTGGCGAAGGAGAAATTGTTGCCGTTGATCTGACGGTCGACAAAGTAGGCGCCGCCTTTGAGGGTCAGCCCGCTGTCGAAGTCCTGCGCAACGTCCAGTCGTGCGGTAAAGGCATCGACCTCGGTCGCCTGACGCGCATCGATCAGGATGGCGCCTGCCGCGTTGAGGAGGTCCTGTGGCGCAACTGAGAGCGGCGCGCCGCGCGTTAGGGGCGCTGGGCCCACGGTCTGAAACAGGGTCACAATCGGAAAGCGCGGGTCGCCCGCATCATAGGATATCGAAGGCGAGTTCGTCCCGCTTGTGCTCGCCTGGACGAGGGGCAGATAGGTCGTATTTTCTGTCTTGGTATAATTGAGCCGCGCAGAGGCGGAAAAGCCGCTGTTATCCTCGTAGTCGGCGCCGAACGTGCCGAGGGTGTTCTGGTTGCGGTACTCACCGTAGTTGAAGCTGCCGCGTAGCGGCACCGCGACGAGATTGCCGGAAGCGAAACCGCGCGTGCCGCTTGCCGCCCGGTCAAGACGCAGCTCGTACTGGTTGCGCTGCTCGTCATCGTTGAACTCGGTGAAGATCCCTTTCAAGAAAAGGCGCAGACTATCTGTGGGAGCGAACTCGACGCCGCCGAACAGAGAATTGCTCCAGCGCTCGATCTCGTACTGGCGGATGTCAAACTCGGTGGGACCGAGCGCATCGTAAAGACCAACTTCGCGGTTGTCCGTCAGCTGCTCGCGGCGATAATGCGAACCGCCAAGTACAACGCCAAACACGTCATTGGACCAGCTGGCGCGTGCTGAAGCTTGGCGTTGCTCTCCGCCGCCTTGATCCATGTAACCGTAGCCGAGATCGCCTGAAACGTGGAGTCCGTCGCGTTCCATCGGGGAGTAGGTCTGCAGGTCGATGGTGGCGACGATGGCGTCGGCTTGCTGGTCGGCCGTTAGTGACTTGTTGACCACCATTTGGCTTAGCGCGACGGCGGGCACCGCATCGAAGCGGAATGCGCGGCTGTCACCGCCCTCGTCGACGCCGGTGAGCGGAATGCCGTCAATGCTGACCGACGTCCATCGGTTGGGCGCGCCGCGAACCTGGATGTAGCGCTCTTGGCCCTGGTCGCGCTGCACGGCGACGGCTGGCAGGCGCGACAACGCGGCGGCCGAGTTTTGGTCGGGAAAACGCCCGACGGAGTCGGCGGCGGCAACGTCTGTAAGATTGAGCGCTTCACGCTTCGCGTCGAGTGAAGCTTCCTGCGACTGGAGAATGGTGCCGGTCACCACGATGACGTCTGTGTCATCGCTTTCGGCCTGCTCCTGCGCGGACGCTGGCATCCCGAGCGCGTACGCGCCGAAGGCCACGCTGGAAAGAAGCGCGTAGCGGCAAAGTGCATGTGACCAAGACGACATTCCCGGATCCCCTCATGAAGACATAGGGGGGCACTAGAACCCTTGGATGTAGCCTCTGTGACGGATTGCGAGATTCCCGAGAACCCTGCACGCAAAAGTTTGAAAGCGGAGATCCGTGTGAGTGGTGCAACAGAGTCAGTCGTACAAAATTCGCAAAAGCGCAAAGCTGGTGACGCTTATATGCGCGTCGATGACTTGTTAGCGTCTCTCTTGGCGCACTGAAGAACGCCTGCATGCAAACGCGAGCCAGTCCTCGGGCGCCGCAATAGCCACGCAAACGAGTATCGGTAGAACAAGAGGTCGCTGTTGTCCGAGACGGGCTGTGCACGTCCATTCTATTGGGCGACCGAGCGGGATGCCCACATTCCGCGTTACGGCGACCTCGTGGGCCACGAGCCGTCACATCGCTCCTAGCAAGCGCGGCATAGAAAGCTTATGCTTGTTGACATGGATAGGCCCACCCCGGTTCTGAAGTTCGTCGGCGCAGTTGTGCTCGCAACAGCCGCCTTTCTCGGCCTGTTCTGGCTGCTGTTCTGGCGTGGCTAGCGCCAAAGGCGCAAGCGAGACACTACCGAACCTTACCAACGACGCCTTTTGGGCGAGCATCTGCCTGTGCTTCCGGGAAGAGGCGACCGGCAGTTCATGCGCGACCCTGCCAGTCGTAGCAATGTCGGAAGGGCGTGAAGTCGGGGCCCAATTCTGCCGTTCGTCATTCAGGCTTGGGGAGGCCCGAAATCTTGGGGCAGCTCACAGGCGTCCCCCACCAAAACTGCCTGACCCAAGAAGGGCGCTCCGATTGTCGGGGCGCCCTTACCCTTTTGGGCGCCTATGCACATCAGGCCTCGTTCGCGTTGAATGCAGTGTCCGAAGAGCGTTTGCGTCGGATCAGCCACCGCGCGAGGCCCGTGAGCAACAGTGCTACGGGTATCAGGCCAACAACGAAATAGATAACGCGCATTGCAATGCCGCCAAACGAGCCCTCATGCAGAGGGTGCAACCAGTTAAGCACCACGTTGGCGGACGGATGTATCCGGATATCGTCGACGGTCAGGACCGAGGCGTCGGTTGCCGACACATAGACGTAGCTGTGCGGAAAACGCCGGCTGGGATCCTCTGGCGCCTGGAGTCGCAGCGTGTAGACGTTCTTGCTGGTGCCGGGCGTTTCGATCCAGGCAAGTCGCGCATCCGGAAGCCGCTCTGCAGCCGCCGCGATTGCCGACTTGATGGTGATAGCTGAGGCCTGTGGTTGTACGAGGGGCGGTGCGACATCCCTGACTGGGCCGAGTGTTGCCTCAAGCACCGTGCGTGTTTCCCCTGGCAGGCTCAACATGGCGCCTGTTGCGAAGACGACAAGCAGCGGAATCGCGCCGATCAACCCAGCCAGCTTGTGCCAATCGTACAGCGATCTGACGGGATTAGCACCAAGCTTCAGTCGCAGACCCGACCTGAGACGTCCCTTACGCGGCCACCAAGCCCACACGCCCGTGAAGAGCAAGAACAGTGAAGCGAGACCAGCATACCCCATGATCAGCGCGCCGCTTGTTCCGAGCAGCAGCCGGTAGTGCAGGTCGTAAAGCCATGTCATCAAATAGTCGCCCCAATAGTCCCGGCGCAGCACCGAGGATCCATCAGGTGAGAGCCAGACCATCATGGGAGCAAAGGCTCGATCGGCGCGCTCAGGCGGGTTGTAGTAACGCGCGGGGATTGCCCCGCCATCCCCAACCACCTCGAACCGCCACGGTCCCTGCTTGTCAGGGAATGCCTGCCGCACGTTCTGCAAAGCCAGGTCGAAATCTGGCGGTGCGGACGCGGCGGGAGCACTGATTTCCGGATGAAGCCAGCGGTCGATCTCCACATAGAAGACCAGCGCCGAGCCGGTGGCACCCGCGAGCAAGAGTAACGCACCAAGGCTCAGGCCAATCCAGAGATGGATTTTCCTGACGAGGCTGCGCGCCGCTCCCGATCGCATTGGGCGGCTCATCAGTTGCGGAGCCTCAGCGAAGCGATCACTGCACGTCCTTCTCCAGGGCTGTGCAGCGTCTGCGCGCCGTCCCACCAGACATACTCGTAGTACTCGTCTCCGATATTCTGGATCTCGAGTCCGGCCTCCGCCCAAGGCGTAAGGGCATAGCTCGCACTGGCGTTAAGAAGGACGAAATCGCCAAACCGGCCGCGGTTGTTGGACGTCGTGAGTTCATACGATGTCTGGGCGCGCGCAGACGCGGAGAGTGTCAGCTCGGGCGTCACCTGATAGTCGATACCGGCGTTGTAGAGCCAGTTCGGCACGTGATCGATCGCCTTTCCGGCCAGAGCAGGTGTTGCGGGATCCGGTGTCGTGATCTCTGCGCGCTGCCAGGCGATCGCGCCCCAGAGCGACAGCCCGTCGATCGGACTGGTGCTCGCCTGAACGTCCACCCCATCGCGCTCGGTTGCGCCAAGGTTGTCGAAGTCGCCGAGCGGGTCGTTGAGCCTCCTCTTGATCTCGCCCGTCGCCGTCTGCTTCCAGATCGCGGCGCGCAGCTCGGTGTTTGCATCCGGTGCGTAGCGGATGCCCGCTTCCCAACCTTCATTCGTTGAGGGTTCCAGATCGACCAGGCGCGGCGGAATGAGATATGCGCCCGAGCCGACCCCAATCTGGAACGTCCTGCCCCAGTTCGCATACAGCGTGACATTCTCCACAGGCGTAGCAGCGATGGACAACTTGGGCTGCTGGATGGCGCCATACTCATTGATACCTGCAGGCGCGTTGATCAGTCGGTTAACGAAGTCGCCATCGACCCAGTCGACCCGCCAGGCCGGCACGATCTTGAGCCAGTCGTTGAGTTCGATATCGGCCTGGGCGTAGAGGCCCTTCACGCTGAGGGTGAATGCCTGATCCCGTGTCTGAGCGGTGGGAACACGAAGCACGGTGTTGAAGCGCTTCGAGATATTGTCCTGCTCTTCAACCGAAGCGCCAACTTCCACGGACAGGCTCTTTGCGAAAGATACTTCAGGCGCATAGGTCAGGGCAGCGAGCGCGCCCCAGTGGTCTTCTTCCGTGTAGCGGTTCTGCTGAGAGGCGGTCGCCGAGAACTTGACGAACCGGTCATCACGAAGCTGGTTGAGCCAGGCTAGGGACTTGAAAGAGAGCGCGTCCGACAGGCTGGAGTCCAGGTTGATGCTCAACTGGTTCATCTCGCGCGTGTCGAGATCGGTCGCATTGTAGGCGTTGGTTGCTGTCGGCGTGGAATAGGCGACCGTGCTTGTGAGGTAGCCGGCCTCCTGTGCGTTGGCCTCGTAGTGGCGTGCGCTGGCGCCCAGCGTTGTGCCTTCGGCAATTTCATAGTTCCACTTTCCAGAAACGCCCCAGCGATCGCTCTCCGAGTGGTCGCGATATCCGTCACTCTGGCGATACGATGCGCTGTAGTTCTGGCTGAGAGCGCCGCTTTCGAAGCCAGCCGCCAGCTGGACATCATACTCGGCGAAACTTCCAACCGACACACGAGAGTCGAGGTAGTTGCCGCCGGTTCGGGTCAGGAAGGTGACGTTGCCGCCGATACTGTGCAGTCCGTAGCGCGGGTCTGCGGTGCCGCGAACGACCTCGACGCTGTTGATCTCCAGCGGGAAGATCATGTCGATGTAGGGCATGTTGCCGTCGTTCGAGTTTGACGGAATGCCATCGATCAGGAATTTGACGGCGTTTACTTCGCCCTCGCCATTGAACCCGCGGAAGGAAAGCTTGCCGCTTGTGGCGCCCTGGTTGAACTCGGTGATCAGGATGCCCGGCAGCTTGCTGACCAGCTCCCAGCCATAGTCGACATTGGCGTCCTGCGCGATGTCGCTGGCAATGACATCGATCGACGTTACGATGCGATTGGCCGTGACGACCACTGTGTCAGTGTCGCCAAGCGTGAAAGTCGTCTGGGCCGATTCCTGCGCGAGGGCAGGGGTTGCAAGCGCAAGGGCAGAACAGCCCAGTAGCGCAAATCGAAGCGTGTGAGACATGATTGAACTCATGGAAGGAAGGCGCGGGCGCGCGCCCACGTCGATGACTGAATTGTATCTGAGATGAAGATGGTTCCGCGCGGCTAGCTGGCTGTCCGCGCACACGGACCTAGGCGCCTGCCGGAGGACCCGTTGCCGGCGGCAGGGACGCGACCTGCACGAGATGGCTTGGCGAGGCGCCGGCATCGCTCTGGACGACACCTTCATCCAGGATCGGAGGGCTTACCTGCGGAGCTGACGGCGTTGCAAAATGGGCTGCGGCTGCAAAGACGCAGGCACTGTGGTCTGTGCCGGTCTTTTGCTGCCCGGGACGCTTCAGATGTGCGAGGGAAACAACTTTTCCGGTGTCGAGATCAATCGCAGTGGCGACTGCTTCATGCGTGTCACAGAGTTGAACAACCAGATAGCGGCCGTCTCCCGTCTCCGCCTGACCGAGCATGTAGCCAGCCGGTACGAGCGCGCGAAGCAGGATGGCGGCGAATGCGATCGCCACCAGACCCAACCGCAAATGCCAGCCCGACCGCGACACGAAAGCCTCCGCCTAGCCCTAGGGATAGTTCCAGTCGGGCAGGGGCGCAACACCGCTGACCTGTGGTACTTCGAGACCGCCATCTCAGGCACTTCGCCTGATCGGCAACCCCTGCGTACTTCTCCTCGCCTGACCGAAATTGGGCGAGATTCGTGCGTTGCTCCCGGAAGGGTGGAAATGGCAGGCTTGGAGAACGCCAGCCACTTCCGTTGAGACCCTCAGAGTTCGACCTGCTCGGAAAGAGCCAAGGCGTCATCGACCTCCACGCCCAGATAGCGAATGGTGCTTTCGAGCTTGGTGTGTCCCAGCAGGAGCTGGACGGCGCGCAGGTTGCCGGTCTTCCGGTAGATCATCGCAACCTTGGTTCGCCGTAGCGAATGCGTACCGTACGTGGCCGGGTTGAGTCCGATCGAGCTTACCCAGCCTTGAACCAGCCTTGCGTATTGGCGGGTCGACAATCGCTCCGAAGCTGCAAGGCGGCTGTGAAACAGGAAGTCCGAACCCGACAAGCCGTGCTTCTGGATCAGATCGCCAACCGCCGCCCGGGCCTGGTCGGTGATTTCGAACTGGACTGGCCGCCCGGTCTTCTTCTGCACAATGGCAGCCCGGTTCTTCACCGTTCCAGCGACGGCCACATCCTCCACCCGAAGTCGAACGAGGTCACACCCTCGCAGCTTGCTGTCGATCCCGAGATTGAAGAGGGCGAGTTCGCGAATCTTCCCCGCCATCTGGAGCCGCATGCGAATCGCCATGACCTCTTTCATCTTGAGGGCGGGTTTCTGGCCGGTGAGTTTCTTTCCCGTAGTAACGCGAGGCCCTACCGCCGGCCCGAACCGGAGACTTGGGAACGAGTTCGAATGTCATCGTCGTGAGCCTTCTGCTCATCAGCCCGCACCATGCTAGCGGGGGACGAAATGCTAGGTGGGGTCGGCTCTGGCCTCGAATGACTTCAATTGATGGCGTAGGCCGGTCGTGGGCTGGTGGCCGTACGCGCGAGTCGGGGCCCGAAGTTGCCGGCCGTCATCCAGCCTTGAGGAGGCCCGAATATCCCGAGGCCGGTCAGCATCACCCGTCTCATTCACAAGTCAGTTTGGCCATTTCTCGTCTACAAAGATCGCGGTCTCCGGCGCTTTGTCCGCGCTGATGCGGCCACGATACATGCCGAGGTCGTTGATGGCGAAGGCGGGATGCCCGTCGGGGCCCATGGCGATCAGTCCGCCATCGCCGCCGATCGCGCCGACGGCCATGATGGTGGCCTGAGCTGCAGTCGCGAGGCTTTCCGCTTTCCAGGCGACGCGATCGCAAACCTGTCGCGCCGCGCTTTCGCGGATGAAGTATTCGCCGGAGCCGGTTGCCGACACAGCGCATTGTCCGTTCTTGGCGTAGGTGCCGGCGCCGATAATTGGGGAGTCGCCAACGCGGCCCCAGCGCTTGCCAGTCATGCCACCGGTTGATGTTGCCGCCGCCAGATTGCCGTCAGCATCGATGGCGACCGCGCCCACGGTGCCGAAAAGGTGGGTCGGCTCGACGGCGGCCTGCTGCTCCTTCCGCCAGGCCTCAAGTTGCTGCCAGCGTTCCTCGGTGCGGAACCAGCTGGGATCGACCTGCTCAAGTCCGCGCTCCTTCGAAAAGAGATCGGCGCCAGCGCCCGTGAGCATGACGTGTGGGCTCTGGTCCATCACGGCGCGCGCCAGGTCGATGGGATGGCGCGTGCGCGTGACGCCGGCGACCGCGCCGGCCTTCTGCGTCTTGCCGTCCATGATCGCGGCATCAAGTTCGTTGCGCCCTTCGGCGGTGAAGACGGCGCCACGCCCAGCGTTGAACAGGGGATTGTCCTCCAGCACGCGAACCGCAGCACCGACAGCATCGATGGCGGGCCCGCCACGCTCCAGCACCGCGCCGCCAGCGCGCAGCGCCTCGTCAAGCGCGGCGCGATAGGCTTCCTCCTTGTCCGGCGTCATCGCATCGCGCTCAAGGATGCCCGCGCCGCCATGAATGGCGAGCGACCAGCGCGGTACTTCCGTCACGCTACCGGCACGCGCCGAATAGTTGCGGACGAAGACCGGCGCATCGACCTTGCCCGAGGGCAGATGGATAACGGAGTCCGGGCCAACCCCGGTCACCTTCACGCGCGGCGCGTCGAGCGGGCCGCGCGATGTGATGCCGCGCAGGGTCGATCCATCCACCACCCAGGCATAGCCATCGGATTCTGTTGCATAGATCCGGCCGGAGCCATCCGGTTCGACAGCCAGCGCGGCGCTTTCGTCCACGCCAATGCCGATCATGACTGGCTGATCCGCAGGACGGTCAGTTTGCGCCTTTGTGAGAAAGGCAAACAGCCGGCCCAGGCGTTCGCGTTCCTTGAAATGCGAGTCCGTGATGACCCCTTTCAGAAGCGAAAACTCGAGGAAATCGCCCTCGATCGTGTTTGCCGGGCCAAGGGGATCGGCCAGCGCCTCGGGGCTCTTGATGCTGCCGTCGTCCATCGCGCCGTAGAGTTTTTCGCCGAGGATCGCGAGGCCGGCGCTGGTGCCGGCCAGTGGCTTTCCCGCCGCGACGTGCGCGTTGAGAATGTCCTCAACAGGCGTGCCACGCCAGAACCGGACATAGCGGGCCTGGTCTCCACCAGCGATGAAAATCCCATCGGCTTTCTTCAGGCGATCGAGGATCTTGCGGTCTGTCGCCTGGCTGCGGTCGTGAAACACGAAGATCTCGGCCGACTGGATGCCGCCGATCTCGTGATAGAATTCTTGTCCAATTTCCTGTCCGTAAGATGCGCTGATCACCACAATGTGGCCTTTGCCAGCCTTGCCGAAGAACCAATTCATCGAGTCAATGTTGCGATCGCCGCCGCCCATCAGCAGCAGTCCTCCGGACACGGGTCCGGGTGTGGATGAATTCAACCTGCCGAATGCATAGTGCTCATAGGGCTGCACACTCGCCTGTTGCGCGACTGCGGGCGTCAACGAAACTGTGATCGAGGTCATCAACAGGATGAGGGTTCGCGCAAGCACGTGCAGCAATTGCATTGGCTTCTTTCTGATCAGCTATGACCGCAACTCTACATGGCGCCGAAAAATCTGCCAGCGCGCCGCTTCGCGTTGTCATACTGATTGAAACGGTCCGGAATTTCTGATCGTGTCATTGAAATGATCAGGCGCGGAAACGCATTTTGATCTGTGTAAAGAGAAGTTACAGGAACGGTTCATGACGGTCATTGGAAAGCAGTCGCTGCGTGTCCTGCTGGCGCTGAGTGTTTGTTTGCCGGCACTGGCGGCGCCCGCTTTCGCGCAGGAGACGGCGGCGGGGGAGAGCGACAAGGTCGTTATTACCGGTTCGCGTATTCCGACAATCAATGACGAAGGTCCGTCGGCCGTCACAGTGGTCGACTCGGATGCGATTCGGGCGAACGGCTACGCCAGCGTCCCGGACCTGCTGGCCGCGATCACGCAGAATAGCGGCGAAACGCAAAGTCCGCAGTCCGGCAGCAGCGCGGATTTCACGCCCGGCGCACAACAGGTCGACCTCCGCGGCCTCGGCCCCAACCACACGCTGGTGCTGGTGAATGGCCGCCGCATTGCCGATTTCCCGCTGCCCTATATCGGCCGCAGCAATTTCACCGACATTTCGAACATCCCGGTCGGCCTGATCGATCGCGTCGAAATCCTGAGCGGCGCCGCATCGGCCATTTACGGCTCGGACGCCATCGCGGGCGTCGTCAACTTCAAGATGAAGGATCACGTGGACGGCCTCACGGCCGACTATCGCTATGGCATGAACGAGCAGGGCGGCGGCGAGTCCCACCGCCTCACGCTGACCGGAGGCTGGTCGCAGAACAAGTTCAGCATCGCTGGCGGCGTTGAATTCCTAAATCAGCGTCCGCTGTGGGCCTACGACCGCGACATCCAGGACAGCACGCTGGACAGCCCCGGCAGCACGATCGCCCGCCGGACGTTCCTGCGCTACAGCATCGAGAACGACACCTATATTGATCCGGGCGCTGCAACCTGTGCGTCGCTGTCGCACCTGAATGGTGGCACGACTTTCTACGCGTCGCGCCCTCGTTTCGGTGATTTCGATCCCGTTCTGGATGATTACGGCCCCGGCTTCTACTGCGGCAGCCGCGAGTCGATCGGCTATGGAACGATCGTGTCTGGTCGCAAGGGCTTCAACGGCTTCGGCACGATGTCCTACGACCTGAACAACAACGCGGAGCTGTTTGCCGACTTCCAGCTCGGCGTCAGCAACGTCAAGCTGATGTACGATGTGACCAGCTGGGCCTTCGAGGCGTCCTCGAGCAGCTCGGACAACAGCTTCTTCAACGCGTTCGACGGAACCGTCGACGACTGGTCGCGCCAGTTCACGCCGGAGGAGACCGGCGGCCTGGAGATGCAGCGCAGCAAGCAGACGACCTACAGCATCACGCCCGGCATTCGCGGCAGCTTCGAAGGCGGGTGGGACTATGAAGCGTCGCTGAACTATAGCCGCTATGAGTCGGTTGTTCGCTGGCCGCAGATCATCAACAGCCGGGCGGTTGCCCACTATCTCGGGCCACAGCTCGGCGTGGACGCGGCGAGCGGCTATCCGATCTTCAACGCGAACCCGACGCGCCTCTACACGCCGCTGACCCGCGCGGAGTACGAGAACATCTCGGCCGACACGGTCTACAATCCCGAAAGCTGGACCAGCAACCTGCAGGCGACGCTGACGAACACGGCGCTGTTCGACCTGCCGGCCGGACCCGTCGGCTTTGCAGCGGTCGCCGAATATGGCGAGCAGGGCTATGACCTGAAGCCCGATCCGCTGGCGCTGACGGACTATTACTACAGCTGGAAGGACAGCGACGGCAAAGGCGACCGCAAGCACGGGGCCGTGGGCGCCGAGGCGCGCATTCCAATACTCGACATGCTGACCGCGACGGTGGCCGGCCGCTATGACCGCTTCGACTTTGCCGGGCGCAGCGTCGACAAGTTCACCTACAATGGCGGCCTCGAGCTGCGGCCGATGGACAGCCTGCTGATCCGCGCATCCTATGGCACCGCCTTCCGCGCGCCGGACCTGCATTATGTCTTCACCGGCCCGGGCAACGTGCAGAGCGGCGTCGATGACTACTATCTCTGCCGCACCGAAGAGCCGGCTGAAGACATCAGCGACTGCAGCTTCTCCGGTACTGGCATCGTCGTGAGCCGCAATGGCAACCGCGATCTCAATGCCGAGACGGGCAAGACGTTTACGGCGGGCTTCGTCTACTCGCCCGTGGATGAATGGCAGTTCTCGGTCGACTACTTCCGCGTGAAGCTGAACGACCAGGTCGATGATCTCAGCACCGACCAGGTTGCGCGCGACGAAGCCGACTGCCGGATCGGGCAGACGCAGAACGGGACGCCGGTCGATATCAACTCGCCGACCTGTGTCGATGCGATTGCCCGCGTGCATCGCTTCGCGACCGGCGGGCTCGCCGGCCAGATTGAATCGATCAGCGTCAATCCGATCAACATCGCCAGCGAGGAAACCAGCGGTATCGACTTCGCGCTCCGCGGTTCGGTGCCGACGGATTTCGGCACGTTCAACCTGTCGCTCGGCCACAGCCATGTGCTGGATCACGACTTCCAGCAATTCCCGGGCGACCCGACCATCGACAAGATTGCGGTGGACAGCGGCTTCTACCTGCCGCGCGACAAGTCGAACGCCAGCGTCGGCTGGGAGCATGACAACTTCAAGTTCACGCTCTCCGGCACGCGTCTCGGCCGGCTGCCGAACTTCGATGAGGATGCGTGGATCGGGTCGAGCGAGCTGTACAATGCGACGCTGCAGTATGATTTTTCCGACCATCTGCGCGGTTCGCTGACGGTGCGAAACATCTTCGACACCATGCCGGTGAAGGACGACACCTGGACCAGCTACCCCTACTACAACACCAGCTGGTACGACAGCATCGGCCGCGGCATCTTTGTGCAGCTCACGTACAAGCTCGGTGGGGACGGGCTTTAGATTCTTGCACCGCTTTACCTCATAGATCTGAGAGATGTGCGGCCATCAACGAGTGATCGCTTTTGGGCGAGCTCAGGCCGAAGTGGCGAGCAGGGCATCAGCGGCTGGTTTGGAGCGCGGCGGTCATTCGAGAAAGCATCGCTCGACGCCGGGCCGTGGCCATAAGCGTACTTCCATATCACTTAGCGAGTAACTTGAGAGCAAAACGCCGTCGCTGAAGGACTTGAAGCCTTCTGGCCCGACCCATACCAATCCCCACGAGATTTCCGCGAGGAGGGAGCATGTTTCGACGAATTCTCATTACGATGGGGACGGTGCTTCTGGCCTGCTGTGTGCAGACGCAGGCGTCGAGAACGTCTCCGCAGGACGAATCTGCGATCAACGCGTCTCAGTCTGAAGCGATGCTCAGCAGGCTGGTTGGCAACTGGCTGCTTACCGGGACCATTGCCGGGCAGAGCGCTGTCCACGATGTCGATGCCGAGTGGGTCCTCCAACGCAATTATGTGCGCATCAACGAGGTATCCCGAGAGAGGGGCGACAACGGGCTGCCGGCGTATGAAGCCACCATCTTGATCGGCTGGTTGGACGATCACTATGTGTGCTTCTGGTTCGACAACACTGAAGTGGCTTCTGGCGACGTGACCTGCAGGGCAGCGGAAAGCGCAGACTCCATCGCGTTCGAGTTTCGTGACGCAGAAGGCGCTCTCATTCTCATCAACACCTTCACATACGATGGCGCGGGCGACACGTGGAGATGGCGGCTGGACAATATTCAAGACGGCGCACCGCAACTGTTTGGCGACGTCACGCTTCGTCGTAAGTGACATTGGCGCGCGGCGGCTCTTGAAAGCATGAAGCTGGTTTGGAGGGCGTGGCAGTGTTGCCTAGCGAATCCAATCGGGCCATATCGCACTCGTGTCCGTCCTTGGGCGTCTCCAGCCGCGCAGGAGTGTTATCGCTGAACGACCGAACCGGAGCGACTCAGCCAGTGGGTGAAAGCGCTCAGTCACCACGTCCCATCGCAAGGCGCACTATGAGGTCGTCCTCGATCGTGTAGATGGCGATAATCTCAAATCGATCTCGACCTGGCGCGCGTTCACCGACCTCATGATCGACGACGACATTGCCGAGGGCGATGCGCCCCACGGACCAAGCCTTGTTCTGCGGATGCTCGGCGAAGGTCTTGGCGAAGCGTTCACGGAACGCCGTTCTGCCCTCCAAGGTCACGTTGCCGTTCAAGTCGGTGATGATGCAATTCTCATCATAGAGCGCTGCAAGGCGATCAGCGTCACCGGCATTGTACGCTTCGTAGTTGGCTTCGACGACTTCGACTGGGCTCATCGCGGCGCTCCCGACGTGCGCCAACCTAGTGCTTGCCAGGAGCGGCCTCAACGGCGACTTTTGGGCGATGACCTGCCAGTCGTAATCTTTGGCTGATACGGCAGGAATGCGCTCGTAATGCGACAGGCAGGGGCGGTCGCGGGGCAGGGTCTTCCGATTGCCGAAAGCCAGCGATCGAACAGGCTTGTGGTCCCTCGTTTGATCGGAGCGCCGAGAGACTGATTTGACGAGAATCGACTAGGCAACTTGCCGGCGCGATCTACTGTCTTGGTCGCCGTCCCTGCCGCAAGCCCGTCGACAGCTTCCAGGCCATGACGTTTAACCTCGCCCGTCGTGCATGCCGCCGCGAGGCGACGTTTGCTGTATCCGCCCATCAAGCGTCCGTCGCATGACCGCTCAAGGGGCCGAGGCTTCGGACCTTCGGTCCTGCAGGCCGCACCAACCCCTTGCACGGTCACCGCTGCGCTTGCTTTCCGGCCGCTCCTGAGGGGCGTCGCAAACGCGACCCCGGCGGGGCTGATCCCGCGGGATCACAAGGAGAGCCATCATGGACCGCGCGTCCTTCGAACTCACCGGCAATGTCGGCAAGCTGGAGATCAAACCGCTCAAGGGCGACAAGCAACTCGCCATCGTTTCCCTCGCAACCTCTGAGCGCTGGAAGGCCGAGTCCGGTGACTGGAATGAGAGGACATACTCACATGAAGGATCGTCAAGCCCGCGCTACCGTGAACGCACATATTGGCATCGCGTTGTCGTCTTCGCGCCTGCCAAGGTCGCGTTGATCGAGAAGGCTGTTCAGGTCGGTACGCGCCTTCGCCTCGTTGGCCAGATCCGCCCCGGCTCGTGGGAAGATGAGCGCGGCCAGACCCGCTACTCCATCGAGTTCGTGGTGACGGGCCTTGGCGATGTCGAGATCCTCGCGCGCGGCAAGCCGAAAGCTGACGCTCCGTCCGAATCCGAGCGGGTCGGGGAAGACGCGCCGAAGTCGAAGCGCAGACGCGCCGCGTGATGCGCTAGACCGGCTGCGCACGCGGCCGGTCCTCATCCTTCCAGCAATCCATTTTCGCAGGACGTATCCCATGTCATCGGCAACATCGCCCGCGCTTTGCGCGCAGGACCTCACCCAGTTCACGGGAAGCCAGATCTTCTACCGTCACGCCCTGTCTGGAGGATGTGTCTATTCCGAAGGCGTCCAGTATCTGGCTGAAGCGGGCGCCGCCTACTGGCTGCTCGACGCCATCCTCTGTCCGCAACCGCACCATCCCGTGCTGCGCGCTGCCGAGTTCCAGGTCTGGACGCTGACGGTCCACGAAGACCGCTCAGCAAGCCTGACCTGCACCGATGGTGATGATCAGCAGCTCTACCATCATCCCATCCCGTGGACGGATTTCCCGCTCGATAGCGTGACGCTGTGGTTCGCTGACAGGACGCTTTACCTGCCCAGCGAGCACTGACGCATGCAGCGGCCGGCAGCTTCGGCGCTGGCCGCTCCTTCTTCAACCGATCATTCTTTTCAAGGAGGTCATCATGGCCGCCAACGCGACCACCATGTCGCTGCACGACAGCGTCACCGCTCGCATCATCAATGAACTTGAACAGGGGCGTGTTCCATGGGTGCAACCCTGGGCGTCATCGAACAAGACCCCGCTCGGTCTGCCGCAAAACGCATCCAGCGGTCGGATTTACTCTGGCATCAATATCCTGCTGTTGTGGGCCGCGGCTATCGAGCAGGGAAGGCCATCACAACGCTGGCTCACCTTTAAGCAGGCGCTTGCTCTTGGCGGCGCCGTCCGGAAGGGCGAGAAAGGGACGATGGTCGTTTATGCCGACACCTTTGTTCCCAAGGCTGAGCAAGAGAAGGCGAGCGCGTCGGGCGAAGACGCGCGCCGCGTCGGGTTCCTCAAGCGGTTCACCGTGTTCCATGTGGATCAGTGCGACGGACTGCCAGTCGATCCGGATGTAGCGCCGCTTCCGGGGCGTACGGAAATCCTGCCGCACGTCGATGCGGTCATCGCGGCGACCGGTGCCGACATCAGAATTGGTGGTGAGTTGGCATTCTATTCGCCGAGCCACGACTTCATCCAGGTCCCACCGCAGCAAGCATATTTCGAACCCACCGATTGGTTTCGGACGGTTCTGCATGAGCTAGGTCATTTCTCTGGCCACTCCTCACGTCTCAACCGCGATTTCTCTGGCCGGTATGGCAGCGAGGCTTATGCGCGCGAGGAACTGGTTGCAGAGCTTTGCTCTGCCTTCCTCTGCGCCGAACTGGGCGTCGTCCCGACTGTTCGCCATGCGGACTATCTCGGCGCCTGGTTGGAAATTCTCAAAGGTGACAACCGTGCGATTTTCCAGGCGGCGTCGCTGGCTTCGAAGGCGGCTGACTTCGTCATGGGTCGCCGACAGACTAGCGAAGGAGGTACTCACGCGGGAGTCGTAAGCCTCGTGTGCGTATGAAGTAACGCATTTGGCTGGACGCCCGCCTTATGGCGTGGCGTTCAGCCGGGTCTCAAGCTCGGCGATGCTCGCCATGACCGCTTCGAACGCGGGAGCATCGCCGAAGATCATGCCGGTCATGGCGACGTAGTCGCGGCGCAAGGCGTCTAGCATCCCGTCCGTCGGGCGTTGAACGAATGACCCCGGTTCCGCCGTGGCTAGGTCGAGGTCCGGGCTGTTGAAGAACATGCGTGCATGCCGCACGCAGTCACGGCCGAGATCTGCGTCCGCCAGGGCTTTGACTGCGACGTCCTCGTTCAACAGGCGATGAAGGTCATAGTAGTGTCGCGAGACACGCTGGCCACCGCCGCGCAGCTCGCCGCGCCTGTCGAACCAGCGATTGAGCCCGTGAAGGATCACGACCTTGTCCCAGAATGTCCGTTCCGCATCGACTGTCGTAACGTTGGCGACCGAGAGATCAATTCCGTCGACCTCGGCGGCGACGTAGGGGCGAACCGTGGCGGGGTGATGCGGATCGAGCGCAGATTTTGCGCCGGATTTAATCTTCACGGCTGGGCGGACATAGCCATCGGTTGCGGCCGTCACGCTGGGATACCAGAGCAGCAAGGTCTGCCGCCCATCGTCATCAGCGTCCAGCTCAACGCGGGCGCCGCCCTTGGCAATGCCGGCTTGAGCTAGCGACGTCGTCAGAAGCCCGGAGAGTTGGGTTAACAGCGGTCCGGCGATGTGAGTCTGGCAGGCGTCCCGGATCGCCTCCAGCTTCTGTTTGCGTTGCCTGCCGCTGATCGCCTCCAGCTGCTCGACGCTGGCGCCTTCGCCAAGATCATCGCGGAAGACGGTCACGTCGATGTCCTCGGAGAAGCGGGAAATCAGACCGAAGGCTTTTGACAGCGATGTGCCGCCCTTGAAGAGCAGTCGGGGGCCGCCCGCGGGTAGACGATTGAATAGGGCATCCAGCGTCCAGCAGACCCAGAAGTCTTTCTCGATGTTCTGTTCAGCAGCGCCAAGCCTGCGACCAGCGGCAATGAAAGCGTCCCGGCGGTCATTTGCGGCTGCCGCCAGGAAGGTGTCGTAACCCTCTGTCATTCACGACCCCCATCCCGAGCCCGGGCCTTGCGGCGTTTGGGCGTTGCACTCCCATCGGGCGACACAGCCAGCATGTCCTTCAGAAAGATTCGCATCCAGTCCGGCAACGCCGCGAGGCCATCGCGAAGATCGGCGAGGATGGCCGGTCCATGTGTCTGATCGGAGAAAATCGCGGTGAGGCGTTTTTGCACGCGGGACCCGTCTGCAGCCAGTGTGTCTTTCAGCCAGTGGAGCGCCTGAACCACGCGCATGGCGGGGCGGCCCGCCCAGTACAGCTTGCTTGGCGCCGTCACCCGGAAGTCGATCCGAAGATTGCCAAGTTCAAGCGGCTTCAGCCGTGCATCGGTATGGACCACGATCCGTGCCGGCACCGCATCCGACAGGCCCAGGTCATTTGCCGCTGTGATGCCATCGACGATCATCCTGTACTTGTCGCGGCGGGCCAAGGCGTCAACGACAGCGCGGGGATCGGGGTTGGTGGGCTTGGCCGTCAGCGAGTTGAAGCCAGGCTTGTCGTAGAGGCCCCGTGCGATCCGCCGGATATCGCCTGCTCGGGCCAGACGGTGGAGAGCCTGATCGACAGCGGCGCGGGGGCCCAGGTCGATGAAATCCGCTGGCGTCCAGACACCGAATGGCGCCTGCTTGGCCATGCGTCTGGCGATGGCGGTTTTGATATCGAGCCCGGGGCCGCGCATGGGAGCTGTGTTCCTGTCAGAAATATGTATACGTTAATCTGACAAATGGGAAGTTAATTCCGTCAGAACAACGTATACATAGTTCTGACATAACTGCCGTCAACACTGCCACCTTTGAGGCGCCCGCTCTTGCTTGCAGGCGTCACGAGCGGGCCTGGAAATGGGCGCCGGAGGGCAAGGTGTCGGAGAGCGGCCGGCGGTCACGCTCAGTCCCGCCGCGCCTTGCGCGGCTCCTACGGGCGCGACCCTGCGGGCGCTTCGCGCCGCCAGCCACTCGACGGCGCTTCCCGCCATGCAGCACCGGATAGACCCGGTGCGCAGGCTCCTTGCAGCCTCACATGGGGTGTTTCGTGTCAACGGATGTCAGATCAGCATCGGCTACCTCGCAAGATCAGTTCGGAATC
>JGI24115J20150_1000137_pt1 | contig 35234 bp, 33 predicted proteins | sample Subbioar_CSW14AB_FD_20150 | JGI IMG/M metagenome (IMG submission 20150)
CGCGCGCCCGGCTCGACTTCACCGTGATCGGCCGCGCGGTGAACGAAGTGGCGCGGCTGGAGGCCCAGACCAAGGCCGTGGACAAGCCGCTGCTGGCCTCGGCCGCCTTCGCCGCGGCCATCAATGGCGATGCCGCCGCGCCCTATCATCTCAACTCGACCGGCTTCCACGCCCTGCGCGGCGTGCGCGAGCCGCAGGAATTGTTCACTCTGCCAACGGAGCGTCTGGCGGGATACGAGTAATTGCGGTTGCTGGCGCGCGGCGCGCGGTCCAGACTTGTGTCATGACTGCCACGTCACAGCAGCAGGTGGAAGATGCCCGGCTGGCCCATGTGCTGTCCTGCTGGTGGCGTTGGCGCGGCTCGAATCTCTGGCCGGCGCGCGAAGATATCGATCCTGACGACCTGCGCCAGCTCCTGCCCAACCTCTTCATGGTGGAGGTCATCGATGGCGGCACACGCTTCCGCTATATCCTGTCCGGTGTCACGGTGCGGCAGCAGCTCGGCTTCGAACTGAGCGGTCGTTATCTCGATGATACCTTCACTGGCGCACAGCTTGAACGCGCCATAGCCGACTACCGCACCGTCGTCTCCGGCAAGGCTCTTTACACACTACAGACCTGGAGCCAGCGCGGCAGACCCGTCATGCGATACCGCCGCCTGCTGTTGCCGATGGCGGCCGACCATATGCGCATCGACATGGTGCTGGGCTTCGCGCTCTACGATCCGCTGGAAGGCCATGACGGTGAACCGATCGATCATATCCGCGATCCGGTGACCATGACGGTACTCACTGAAAAGACAATCGAACTCGCCTAGGTTTTCAGATCAGGTGGGGCCTTCAGGTCAGGCGGTCGATCTGCTCGTCGCTGAGGCCACCCGGAATCACCGTGATGGGGAATTTCAGTTCGCCGGCCATCTGGCCTGCCAGTGCAGAGACCAGCGGGCCCGGCCCCTCCGCATTCGGCGCCGCCGCCAGCACCAGCATGCGGATATTGGGATCCTCGTCGACCAGCTTGAGGATTTCGGTCTTGGCGACGCCTTCGCGGATGACCAGTTCCGGCAGCAGGCCGGATTCCTGGTTGACCTGCTCGGCCAACTTCTGCAGCAGATCCTCGGCCGCTTCATGCGCCTCGGAGCGCATGATTTCGGCCACGCCGGCCCATTGCTGGAAATCGACGGGCTCGATCACGCGCAGCATCACCACGCCGCTGCGCACATTGCGGGCGCGCCGCGTGGCATAGCGCACGGCCACGCGCACCTCGTTCGTGTCGTCAACGACGACGAGGAACTTGCTGCGCCGCTTGGCTTCGGTTTCCGTTTTGGTTTCGCTCATGTCGTCAAGGTTGCCCCGGCGGCACGCGGAACGCAATGGCAGAAAGCTGGGGGTAACAGCGACGCGACACTTGACCGGGTAAGACTTTGCAATCCTGCCGCTTTATTTCTGCAGGATGTTGACGATCTCGTAGATCTGGGTGCGCGAGCGCTCGACATAGAAGCCCATCGAACCGAGATGGTTCGGCAGGATGAAGGCATCGGGTTTGGCGTTCCACACCACCAAAGGCTTGAGCCCCGCGGCGGCAGCGAAGGATTCCAGCATCTGGTCCCAGGTGCCGCCCAGTTCGCGGTCGCGCACCAGATTGGGATAATCCTGCTTCAGCTCGCGCAGGATCAGGTAATAAGCGTACATCTGCCCTTTGACGCTGTAGAAGACGTCGTCGGCTTCCCAGTCGATAAAAGTCGCATTGCCTTCTTGAATGCGGCGGTCGATGGCGGCCGAAGCAGAGCCGATATCCAGCGCGATGCGTTCCAGCGTGGCCTGCAGATTGTCGGCGCGACGCTCGAACACCGCATTGCCCGCCACGAGGCGCTGGTTGTAGCTCACCAGCGCAGACCGCGCCTTGCGATACTGGTCTTCCGACTTCGCGGTCGGCAGCAGCGACGTGGAAAAATCGAAAATCCACTTGGTGCCGGAATACTGCAGCAGGCCGGCGGCTTCCTGCAGATCGCGGTCGGTCTGGCTGGAGCCGCGCGTGCGGCCGATCTGGTCGACCATCTGGAAAGCGAAGCGGCCCAGCGCATGGATCATGCCGAGCTGGTAGTTCGGCATGTTGTCGAGCATCGAGCCCGGCATGAAGAAGGGATCGTTGGCGACCCAGCCGTTGCGGTTGACCTCGCGGTCGATCAGCGCCGAAGCCAGCGCGACGCTGCGGCTGCCGCCGGCGGGAAGCTCGGCGGCGGGAATTTCGTAATCCAGCCGGTCGTCCACCTTATGCGCGATCAGCATGCCGACCGGATAATACAGGCCAAAGATCAGCACGATGGCAATGACGCTCACCGGCAGCCAGCGGCTATGCAGCCAGGCAGTGAAGGCAGAGCGGGTAGCGGCGGTATCCATGGTCATCGGCCAGACGTGAAAGGGAGGGAAGCCTAATGTGGGCGCGAAAGTCCGTTCATTCAAGATAGCCGAGCAAACGGCGCAGAATCCCCGTGGCGTCGCCGCCCTGGCCGCGCCAGGCCACGATATGGTCCGGCCGGATCAGCACATAATCGGCTGCATACAGGTCTCGCGCCTGTTCCGAACCGAGCACCACCTGCGTCAGGTCGAGGCGCAGGTTTCGGGCGGCCGTTGCCATCTCGGCAGCAAAAGCGCCATCTGCGCCCAGCTGCAGCAATGTCCAGCCGAAACCAAAGCGGTCGAACAGCGACGTATCATTCTCCAGCCACAGATGCGGTGGACGTCCACCGGGGCAGGCACTCGGCGTGTAAAGATTGGCGGAATCCTCGGGCGGCGCCGTGCCATCGCTCAAGATCGCCGGCGAGCCGTCGTAACGTCCGCCGAAGGTGACGCCGGGAATGTTGAATTCGCGCCGCGCATGGCCTTCGAGATACGCGCCGGCCTTCTGCCGTGCCGCCTCGCCTGCCGCTGTATCGGCCTCGATCTCGGGATCGACCAGGAACAGGCCGAGCGAATCCGCAAACCCACGCGCGTAACCCGTGTTGCGCAGGGCGAGCGGCCGGCGTTCGGCCTCGTAGCTGGCCAGCAATGCAGGGGCAGCCAAGCCCTGCAGGACTGCTGCAAGTTTCCAGCCGAGATTGACGGCGTCTTCGATGGCGGTGTTGTAGCCCAGGCCACCGGTCGGCGTGAACAGATGCACGGCATCGCCGCCGAGCAGCACGCGGCCACGGCCGAAACTCTCGGCCACCAGCGCATGGCCGGCGGTCCAGGTGCCGCGCGACAGGATTTCGAGGTCGATCTCCCGGCCGCAGGCGGCATGAAACATGGCGCGCGCATCGGCCTCGGTGACCGAAGCTTCGTCCTCGCCCGGTCGCAGCTGAGTGTGAAACGCGAATTCACCCTTGCCGTCGACGGCGGCCATGAAGGCGCGGCGCTGCGGATTGAAGGTGACATTCATCCAGGCCGGCGCCTTGCCCACTGCGGAATAGAAATCCGGCGCACGCAGGTAGATCGCATACATGCGCCCGCCCATGAAGTCGCGCTGCACGCCGGTCTCGCCGCCATAGCGGATGCCGAGGCTGGCGCGCACCATGCTGCGCGCGCCATCGGCACCGACCAGATAGCTGGCGGTCACCTCCTGCGTCGCGCCGTCGCTGACGTTCTCCACCGTGGCAGCGATGCGGTCGCCGTGATCGGTGAACGCCTTCAGCCGGCAGCCATAGCGCAGCGTCACACCGGGCAAGGCCTCGGCCTTATTGCGCAGCACGGCCTCGACATATTTCTGCGAGACGCGATGCGGCAGTTCCGGCGTGCTCCAGGACGACCCGGATTCCCGCGCGCGCCGTTTGGCTTCCTGCGCGGCCGGCAGTTGGAAACGCGCCAGTTCATGCCCGGCATAGCGCGTGAAATAGGCGATGTCGGTGGGATAATCCGGCGGCAGGCCAAGCGCACGGATTTCGTCGGCGAAACCGAGACGACGGAAATGCTCCATGGTGCGCGCCTGCGTCGCATTGGCCTGCGGATTGAAGGCCGTGCCGGGCTTTTCATCCACCAGCAGAACGGTCACACCGCGACGGCCCAGTTCGTTGGCCAGCATCAGGCCGCAGGGACCGCCGCCGGCGATCAGCACATCGCAAGTGGATGGCAAAGCCATCTATTTACGGCCGCAGGAAGCCACCCGCGCCCTCATGGGCGCAGGAAACCAACAGTGTCGTAGACTTCCTTCACCACCGGCGCCGAGAGCGCGCGCGCCTTCTCGCCGCCCTCGCGCAGGATGCCGTCCACATAGCCCGGATCGGCCATCAGGCGGCGCATCTCCGCGGTGATCGGGCCGAGCACCGAAACCGCCGTATCGGTCAGCAGCTTCTTGAAATCGCCCCAGCCCTTGCCGGCCGTGACGGCCACCGCCTGATCGAGCGTCTGGCCCGACAGCGCGGCATAGATGCCCATCAGGTTCTGCGCTTCCGGGCGGCCTTCCAGACCGGCCGCTGTCTCAGGCAGCAATTCGGGATCGGTCTTGGCGCGCTTGATCTTGTCGGCGATCATGTCGGCCGTGTCGGTCAGGTTGATGCGCGACTGGTCGGAGGCATCCGACTTCGACATCTTCTTGGCACCGTCGCGTAAGGACATCACGCGCGTCGCCGTGCCGAAGATCAGCGGCTCGGTGAGCGGGAAGGTTTCCGTCGCATAATCGTGGTTGAACTTCTGCGCGATGTCGCGGGTCAGTTCGATATGCTGCTTCTGGTCCTCGCCGACCGGCACATGTGTCGCCTTGTAGACCAGGATGTCGGCCGCCATCAGAGCGGGATAAGCGTAAAGCCCCAGCGAGGCATTCTCGCGGTCCTTGCCGGCCTTTTCCTTGAACTGGGTCATGCGGTTCATCCAGCCGAGCCGGGCGACGCAGTTGAAGATCCAGGCCAGCGTGGCGTGATCGGGATTCTGCGACTGGTTGAACAGGATATTCTTCTTCGGGTCGATCCCCGAAGCAATCATCGCCGCCGCCAGTTCGCGCGTGCTGTTGCGCAGCTCGTCGGCATTCAGCAGCGACGCGGTGATCGCATGCATGTCGACCATGCAGAAGATGCATTCATACTCGTTCTGCAGCGCGACCCAGTTGCGCACCGCGCCGAGATAGTTGCCGAGATGGAGATTGCCGGTGGGCTGGATGCCCGAGAAGATGCGCCGTTGGAAGGCCATGGAAGTCCCTGATGATGTGGGGCGGTGGAAGGCCCCGGTTATGGGAAAGAATAAGGCGGCCGGTTATCGCCGGAGGACCCGCCCTCGTCAAGACGGACCGCGTCAGGCCGGCGGTAAAGTCTTTGGCGGCTTGCGCAGCATCGCCTTCCATTCCTGCGGTCGCGTGGCGCGGATCGCGACGGCCGCGACCAGGAAAGTGAGCAGCCCCGCCCCCACCAGCACCGCCAGCGCGGCCAGCCGCAGCGGCTCGGGCCCGGCATACCAGGCGGGCAGCAGGAAACGGTCAAGGCCATGGAGCACCAGTGCCATCGCCAGCGCGGCGACGAGAATCCGCCAGGCGCGGCTTTTCAGCCGCGCATCCGGATGCCAGTGGCCGCGCCGGTGTAGCAGCCAGCCGAGCAGCAATGTGTTGACGAGGGCAGCCACGGCAGTCGCCAGCGCCAGGCCGACATGCTGCAGGCTCGGCATCAGCGCGGCGCCCAGCCCCAGATTGATCGCGATGGTGACGAAAGCGATGCGCACCGGCGTTCTGGTATCCTGCCGGGCATGGAAGCTGGGCGTCAGGCTGCGCGACAGCACATAGCCGGGCAGGCCGATCGAATAGGCCAGCAGCGCATCGGCGGTGGCGCGCGCCGTGGCGGCGTCGAATTCGCCGCGCTGGAACAGGATCGAGATGATCGGGAACGGCACGGTGATCAGCGCGGTGGCGGCCGGCAGCGCCAGCAGCAGGCCGAATTCCAGCGCGCGGTTCTGGTTGGCCACGGCAGCCTGCACCTCGCCGCGCGCCAGCTGCGCCGAGATGGTGGGCAGCAAGGCCGTGGCGATGGCGACGCCGACCACGCCCACCGTGAGCTGGTTGATGCGGTCGGCATAGAACAGGAAGGACACCGCGCCGGCCGGCAGCAGCGAGGCCAGCATCAGCCCGACGATCAGATTGACCTGGGTGGCGCCGGCGCCGATGGCGGCCGGCACGACCAGGCGGAACAGCTCGCGCACTTTCGGAGAAAGCTTCGGCCAGCGCAGTTTCAGGCTCAGGCCAGCGCGGCGCGCTTCCCAGGCGAGCCAGAGGAACTGCACGATGCCGCCGACCAGCACCGACCAGGCCAGCGCATGGCCCGGCCCGCCGACATGCGCATTCATCAGCGGCAGGCCGGCGATCATCACCAGATTGAGCAGGATCGGCGTCGCCGCCATGGCAGCAAAACGCCCGACGCTGTTCAGCATCGCGCCATAGAGCGCGGCGAGGCTGACGAAAACCAGATAGGGAAAGGTGATGGTGGTGAGCAGCACCGCCAGTTCGAAACGGCCATCGGCGAGGCCGCGCTCGGCCGCGAAACCCGGCGCCAACGCGAAGACCACCGCCGGCATCGCCAGCTGCGCCAGCAAACTGAACACAAATGTCACCGGCAGCAGCACGCTGAGCGCCTGTTCGGCGAAAACCCTGGCCGCCGCGCGGCCCTCGCTGGCCTCCATGCGGCTGAACAGCGGCAGGAAGCCGGCCGTAAAGGCACCCTCGGCAAACAGCGAGCGGAAGAAATTCGGCAGGCGCAAGGCCACGAAGAAGGCATCGGCCACCGGGCCGGCGCCGAGATAGCGCGCGATCAGCAGGTCGCGCGCAAAGCCGGCGACACGGCTGACCATGGTCAGGCCGCCGACAGTGGCGATGGCGCGGAAGAGAGACATCGGCGGGTGCTTAGGCCGCTTTCGCGGCCTTGGCGGCGGCGGGCTTTTCCTCGGCCTGCGTGATCTGCTTCATCAGGTGCTTCTCGATCTGCTGCAGCCGGCGCTTGTCGGTGAGCTTCATGCCGGTCAGGTCCTGCAGATAGAAGACGTCGACCGCGCGTTCGCCATAGGTGGCGATATGCGCCGAGCCGATGGTGAGATTGAGATCGTAGAGTCCGCGGGTGACATCGTAGAGGAAGCCCGGCCGGTCGCGGCCATTCACCTCGACCACCGTGTAGCGGTTGGAGGCCTGGTTATCGATCAGTACGCGCGGCGCCACCTTGAAGACGCGGGTGCGGCTGGTGCTGCCGGGCTTTTCCGTTGCAATCGCCGAGCGCAGCTTGAGATCGCCTGACAGCGCGCGTTCGATGGCGGTGCTGAGCTTCTTCAGGCGGTCGGGCTTGTCGAAGGCGAGGCCTTCCATGTCCTGGATATAGAAACTGTCGAGCGCCATGCCGTCATGGGTGGTGAAGATCTTGGCATCCACGATATTCGCCCCGGCCGCCGCCATGGCGCCGGCGACGCGGGCGAACAGGCCGGGATGGTCGGGTGCATAGAGCGTGAATTCGGTGACCGAGCGGAATTTGTCCGGCCGCGTCGCGGTGGTCAGCGTGCGATTGGCGGCATCGGCTTCGCGCATCAGCCGCGCATGGCGCAGGATCATCTCGACATCGTTGGAATACCAGTAATTCTCGTAATGCCGCTTCATCAGCCGGTCGATCTCGGCCTTGGGCCAGTCGGTCAGCGACGCGCGCACCTTGTCCTTGGTTTCGGCAATGCGTTCGTCGCGGCGACGGCCGGAGAAACCGCCCGAGAGATATTCCTCGGCGCGATAATACAGTTCGCGCAGCAGCTGGCCTTTCCAGCCGTTCCAGATCGTCGGGCCGACGGCGCGGATATCCGCCACCGTGAGGCAGAGCAGCAGGCGCAGGCGTTCCGGGCTCTGCACCAGCTGGGCGAAGTCGACCACCGTTTTCGGATCGGCGATGTCGCGTTTGAAGGCGGTGGCGGACATCGCAAGATGCCAGCGCACCAGCCAGCCGACGGTTTCGGTTTCGGCGGCCGTCAGCCCGAAACGCGGACCGAGCTTGTCGGCCACCTTCTCGCCGAGAATCGAATGATCGCCGCCGCGGCCCTTGGCGATATCGTGCAGCAGCACCGCGACATAGAGCACGCGGCGCGACAGCACTTCCTTGATCACATTCACGGATAAAGGATGGTCTTCCTTCAGCGCGCCGCTTTCGATGCGCGACAGAATGCCGATGGCGCGGATCGTATGCTCGTCCACCGTATAGGTGTGATACATGTCGTGCTGCGTCTGCGCCACCACGCGGCCGAAATCGGGCACGAAACGCCCAAACACGCCGGCCTCGTTGAGCCGCCGCAGCGTGGTTTCCGGATCCTGCTTCGAACACAGCATGTCCATGAACAGCTGGTTGGCTTCCGGGTCGTTGCGGATCTTGCCGTCGATCAGTTTCAGATGCCGGCGCACCAGGCGTAAAGCCTCGGGATGCACATCCAGCCCCTGTTCCTGCGCCAGATGGAACAGCCGCAGCATCTTGATCGGCTGCTTCTCGAACATGCCTTCGCTGCCGACATTGACGCGGCCGCCGACAATTTCGAAACCGTCGATCTTTTTCGCCCGCTTGATCTTCGCCTTGAAAGCGGCAAGCGGCGCCACCTTCTTGTGGCGCTCTTCGAGTGCGGCGGCAAAGATGCGCGTCAGGTCGCCGACTTCCTTGGCGACCAGATAATATTTCTTCATGAAGCGTTCGACATCGCTGCGGCCCGGACGGTCGGCATAGCCCATCGCCTTGGCGATCTCGACCTGCATGTCGAAGGTCAGGCGTTCTTCGGCGCGGTTGGCCAGGTAATGCAGGTGGATGCGCACGGCCCAGAGGAATTCCATCGCCTGGGTGAAGCTGCGCTGCTCTTCGGGCAGCAGCAGCCCGCGCGCCACCAGATCGGCACTGTCCTCGATGCCATAGAGATATTTGTTGATCCAGACCAGCGTATGCAGGTCGCGCAGCCCGCCCTTGCCTTCCTTCACATTCGGCTCGACGACATAGCGGCTGTCGCCCATGCGGCGATGACGCTCGTCGCGCTCGGCCAGCTTCTTCTCGATGAAATCCGAGCCGGTCTTGGCAACGACCTCGGTCTGGAATTTCTGCTTCAGCTGAGCGGCCAGTTCCTGGTCGCCCCAGATCCAGCGCTGTTCGAGGATCGCCGTGCGGATAGTGACATCGCTTAAGCTCAGCCGGATGCATTCATCCACCGAGCGCGTGGCATGGCCGACCTTCAGGCCAAGGTCCCACAGCAGGTAGAGCATGTATTCCACCACCTGCTCGCCCCAGGGGGTCTGCTTGTAGGGGAACAGGAACAGCAGATCGACATCCGAGAACGGCGCCATCTCGCCACGGCCATAACCGCCGACGGCGACGACCGACAGCTTCTCGGTCGCGGTGGGATTGGGCAGGCGATAGACCCGGTTGACCGTGAAGTCATGCACCAGGCGGATGATCTGGTCGACCAGATAGGCAAAAGCCTGGCGGGTCGGCAACGCCGGGGTGCCGGACTGGAAGCGCTGCTGGATCACCTGCCGGCCCTGGCCCAGGGCGGCCTTGAGCAGCACCAGTGCCTGTTTGCGCTGTTCGGCCGAGCCATGCTTGCCCTCGCCGCCCAAAGCATCGAGCTGCAGGGTCAGGGCGCGGCGATCGATGATGGCGCGCGGGTCGGCGATCTGCGGGCGGAGATACATGGCGTCATATATATAGCGATCCGGCCGCCCGCCGCCAGCAGGGTCTGTACCCATTATAGGTGGGTCCGCGACGCTGGCGCATGTTCAGTTTGGCTAGGAGAAACTCCGAAAGCGATGTGGCCCATCGGTGAGGAGTTTCGACGCTGCCAAACTGAACATGCGCCGCGCCCGACAGGGTCCGGCCAGCAAGGCCACCGGCAGCGTCGGAAATCTTGACCGTAATCCAACTACGCTCTGCGATTCCCTCCTTGCCGGTGGCCTTGCTGGCCGGATCTCGGGCCCACCTATAATGGGTACAGACCCTAGCCGCGATCAGACAGCCTGGAAATTCACCATGCCGCCGCCATCGATCACCATGGTCTGGCCGGTCATGAACTGTCCGGCGGCGGAGGCGAGGAAGACGGCGGCGCCGGCGATCTCGTCCGGCTCGCCAATGCGGCGCAGCGCATAGCCCTTGGTGGCCTTCTTGGCGATCTCGGGATTCTCCCACAGCGCGCGGGCGAAATCGGTCCGCACCAGGCCCGGCGCGATGCAGTTGGCCCGGATATTCTGCGGCCCCCATTCGACGGCCAGGTTGCGCACCAGCTGCATGTCGGCCGCCTTGGAGATGCCATAGGCGCCCAGCGTGTTGGAGCCGAACAGGCCGCCGACCGACGAGATCACGATGATCGCGCCACTGCCACGCTCGGCCATGCCCGGCGCCACCATATTGGCGAGCCAGTGATTCGACTTGATATTGACCGCCATGATCTTGTCGAAGGCGTCGTCGGGGATGTCCTTCGACGGGCCGAAGAAGGGATTGACGGCGGCGTTGCAGACCAGGATGTCGACGCGGCCCCACTGCGTCACGGTGGCATCCACCAAAGCCTGCAGCTGCGCTTTGTCCGACACGTTGCAGGGCACGACGATCGCTTCGCCGCCGGCATCTTTGATTTCGGCCGCCACCTTCTCGCAGGCCTCGGCCTTGCGGCTGCTGATCACGACTTTGGCGCCATGCTGCGCCATGCGGATGGCGATGGCGCGGCCGATGCCACGACTGGAGCCCGTGATGATGGCGACCTTGTTGGACAGGTCGAAGAGATTGGCGGACATTCTGGCGTTTCCTGCGTTTCTTGTGAGATCGCCGGCAGCTTAAGCCGGTCTCGCCCGGTCTGGGAACTGCCGCGCACGTCACCTATATATAGACCATGATGAAACGCCTTTTCGCCATTCTGATCCTTGCCGCTGCGGCAACCGCCTGTTCGCCTTCGGCCCCGCCGCCGGCACGCGTCGCCGTGTGGCAAGGCGAGAGCAGCGGCCTGCTGTTCATGCGCGTGATCGCGCCCGATGCTTTGCAGGATGCGCGGCTGACCACGCCGGAGGGCCGGAAAATCCTGGCGCAACGCGTCAGCCTGTCCGAACCCGCGCCGGCCTCGGGCGAAAGCTGGGCCGGGCGCCCCAGCGTGGGCGTCGGCGGTTCGGCCGGATCGAGCGGCGGTTTCGGCACCGGCATCGGGCTGAGCTTCCCGATTGGCGGTGGAGGCGGCGGCAGTGCCCGCCCGGCCGGGCGGGCGACGCAGGTGGAATTCGCCCTCGACCCGGACATGCTGCGCGACTACCGCAGCCGGCCCGGCGCCTGGCAGCTGGAACTCAATTTCGGCAGCCGGGTCGACAGCCTGCCTGCCCCGGCCCTGCCGTAAATACCTAGGAAAAACCTGCCCGGCCCGGCCGGAATGGTAAATACCGCCAGAAATTATTCCCTGTTTTCCGACATTTTAACCATGGCACGAGGCTTGCTCTTATCCGCTCAGAGACACTGCGGATAAGGGGATCGTCGTTATGGGTATTGCTCTGCTTTCGCTGCGCCAGGCTGAAAAGGTCGAACCCCAGCTCAAGGCCGCGATCCGCGCCGTGCCCGCCGCGCAGGCGGCGCTGGAGAAGGCCGCCATGGCTGCCGCCAAGCCCAAGACACTGGCCGATGCCGGCCTGTCCGCCCGTGAGCGCCTTGCCCTGCGCGAAGGTCCGGCCGAAGCCGTCGCCGCCGCGCTGAATGCCCGCCAGTATGTGCAGCAGATCGCCGACAAGGACCGCGAGATGACTCGCGCGCAGATGGTCTGGGCGCTCGGCCGCATCGAACCGAATGAAATCGACACCATGCTGCGTTCGCTCGCCAAGATGCGCGGCCGCTACGCGACGCTGGTGCTGGAATATGCGCAGACGGAACGGCCGATCGGCCACGTCGCGCTCGAAGAACTGCGCGGCCTCCGCGAACGCATCGAAGAATTCGAACGCGGCCTGGAGACCATCAAGACGGCGATCCTGGAAGGCACCGCTGAAGTGGCGGGCGTGAAGGTCGCGCAGATGTAATCGCGGTTCGCCGCACTTCTTTACGGCTGAGCTTCGCAGAATGCGACGGCGCATTGTCGGAAAGTAACCTTCCGTCCGGCACATGGCGGCCTAGACTGCCGCCATGCTCCACCTCTCCCGCCTGTTTGCCGCCGGCCTTGCCGTTGTGGCCGCGCTCCCGCTGACTGTGCCATCTGCGCGCAGCGCCGGCCTGCCTGAACTGCACTACATCGCCGGCCGCTTCCCGCCCTACACCCAGGTCGATGCAGGCGGCCATGCGGCCGGCCCGACCGCAGCCCTGATCCAGGCGCTGGGGCAACGCATCGGATCGCGCGCGCCACTCGCCGTGGTGCCTTTCGCGCGCGCCATTACGGCTGCCGAACATGAACCGAATACCCTGATCGCCCTGATCGCGCCCAATCCCGAACGCGAGGCGAAATTCCAGTGGGTCTGCCCGGTGCTGGAATACGACGTCGCCGTCTTTCGCCATCGCGACCGCCCCGACATTGTCGCCGAGCAGCCGGCCGATCTGGCGAAGTGGCGCGTGGCCGGCGTCAACCGCGATGTGAAGACCGAATACCTGCAGCGGCTTGGCATCCCCCTGCAGATCGCCGCCGACGAGGATGAAGCCACGCGGCTGCTGCTCTACCGCCGGATCGACGTGCTGCTGGCGCATCCGGCCACCCTGCGCATGCGTCTGCGCGAACTCGGCGAGCGTGGCGATGTGCTGGTGCCGATTTTGCGCCTGCGCGACATTTCAAGCCGGCTTTACCTGGCCTTCGGGCCGAAGACCGCGCCCGAAACGGTCGAGACCGTGCGTAGCGCCTGCTACGACATGATCAGACGCGGCGAGATCGCGCAGATCATGCAGACAGTGATGCAGAACTGAACTTCAGCGCCGGTCAAACGCGAGGCGAAGGGCCAGCGCAGCGAACACGCCGCCGAGCAGGCGGTTCTGCCAGCGTATGAACCTGGGGCGCGACGAGAGAAACTCGCCCAGCCGCCCGGCTGCCAGGATGATGACGCCGTTGACGATGCCGCCGGCGACATTCAGCACGCTGGCGAGGATCAGCGCCTGCACCAGCGCCGTTTCCGGATCGGGCTGCATGAACTGCGGGAACAGCGCCAGGAAGAACAGCGCCACTTTCGGATTCAGGATATTGGTCAGCAGGCCCTGACGGAATAGCACACTCAAGGCGATACGCGGCGCAGTGCCGTCTGCCGCCGGCGCCTGGAATCCTCCGGCGCCACGAAACGCCTGCACGGCGAGATACAGCAGATAGGCCGCGCCGGCCCAGCGGATGATCTCGAACATCACCGGCGCGACGAGCAGCACACCGCTGAGCGACAGACCTGCGATGACGGCATGGAAATAGCAGCCCAGCGCAATGCCGGCGAGCGTGACAAAACCGGCCGTGCGACCCTGCGCCACGCTGCGCGTCATGATCAGCAGCATGTCGGGACCGGGCGTCGCCGCCAGCGCGAAGGCGGCGAGCGTGAAGGTGAGAAGCGTGGCGAGATCAATCATGGCGGCAGGGTGCGCGCTGCCGAATACAGAATCAAGCGCGGCATTGTCACCGGGGCAATTTCACCTGATCACATAATCCGTCATCCTCGGGCTTGTCCCGAGGATCCATCCCATGGTTATCGCATGCGGGATGGTACAGATGGACCCTCGGGACAAGCCCGAGGGTGACCATGTTACTTAAGCATTCGCGTTCTCGATCTACACGGGTAGCCGTTAGCCAACCGCCAGCACAAAATCATACCGCGCGATCATCTGTTCGGCATCGCCCGCCGTGTTCATCAGCAGGCGCTTGTCGAAGATGCGGTCGCGCGCATTGCTGGCGGTGTCGGCCGGGAAATACAGCTGCGTGGTGAGCACCCGGCCGTCACGCGGCTGCAGCTTCACATGCAGGTGCCGCGTGCGTCCGGGATAGAGCGCCGGCAGGATGGTGTCGAACTGCCAGCGGCCTTCCGCATCGGTGAACTGATGCCCGCGCAGGCGATAGCCGGAATTGTCGTAGCGGCCCTGCGCATCGGCATGCCACAGATCGACCAGCACATTCGAGAGCGGCCGGCAGTTGCGGTCGAGCGCCAGGCCGCCGACGCGCAGCCGCGTGCCGTCCATGCCGGGTTCATACAGGCTGGTGCGCAATGGCGAGTTCGGCGTGAAATACGGCCCCTCGGTCTGCGACGGCGTGGGGCCGTGGTTTTCACCGCAGGCCGGGGTCGGGTCGAGCTTGGACGGCTGCGCCCAGGAATCCCCTGCCAGTGCCAGCGGCAATGCAGCCAGCAACAGATTCCGCCGTGTCGTCAGGGGTGTTTTCATAAGGGCTCCGGGGTGTGAACGTGCGGGAGTCTACGCCCGGAACGCCCGATCCCTGCGGTCACAAGCCCGGGGAAACCGCCTCGCCCGCCCGTTTTGTGGCTCTCGTCACAATCCCTCTCCGGTTTTGACTTGCGCTTACGAACGACCGTTCGTAAAGTAAGCGCATGAGCAAGGGACAGCAGACTCGCGCCATCATCCTCACCGAAGCGCTTCGCGCCGCCAGCGTCGAAGGCTTCCAGGGGATTTCCATCGGCATGCTGGCCGACCGGCTCAAGATGTCGAAATCCGGCCTGTTCGCCCATTTCGGCTCGAAGGAAGAGCTGGAAAAGGCCCTGCTGGACGAGGCCGCCCAGCGCTTCATGGATGCGGTGTGGCAGCCAGCGATGAAAGCGCCGCGCGGCCGTCCGCGCATCGAAGTGCTGTTCCATTCCTGGCTCGCCTGGAGCATCAATCACGAGGATCTGCCCGGCGGCTGCCTGTTCGTGGCGCTGGCCAGCGAAGTCGACGACAAGCCCGGCCCGGTGCGCGATCACCTGGCCGACCTGCAGAACAAATGGCAGGCGATGATGATGCGCAGCGCGCAGATCGCCATTCAGGAAGGCCATTTCCGCGCCGATCTCGATCCCCGCCAGTTCGCCTACGAACTGCAGGGCATTTTCCTGGCGATGAATTATTACCGCCGCCTGTTGCGCGATACGGCGGCTGTCGAACGCGCCGAAGAGAGTTTCCGCAGCCTGATCGACCGCGCTGCGGCCCTGCACTGACAGATCCTGACACCCACTTGCGTTAGTCTGTTCGGTAAATCAGTCCGCCCCCCGGACCACTAAAAAGAAAGAGCCTCCCCATGACGACCCCAGCCCCCTTTGCCCAGAAGACCCTTGTAAAAAAGCACGATCGTTCTGACGCACTGCAGCACGCCCGGCGGCTGCAGCCGACCGGCGAAAGGCCGACTTGGCTCGGCGCCAGGAGCATAATCGCCCCCAGCAAGGCCGAGCTCGGCTGGCTGGATGGCATCAGCACGCCCGCTGTGTTCGATGGTCTCGACCAGCAGTGGTGGCAGCAGGTCCTGCCAGCCCTACGCACGGCTTTTGCCACCTGGCGGCAGCGCGCGCGCATGCGGAGTCAACTGTCGCAGGTGGATGCGCGCAGCCTGACCGATGCGGGAATTTCTCCCGGTGCCGCGGCTTTCGAAGTCTCGCAGCCTTTCTGGCAGTCGCCGATCTCGCTGCGTGATTATCCTGGCGACAAGACGGCCGCCTGAAGACAGAATGTCCTGAACCTGTATCGCATCGTGACCACGCCTCTGGTGGTCCGGTGTGGTACAGGTTGATCCTGTCCCGCGCTCTCCCCTAGACTGCCGGTCCGACAATCCGACCGGCAGCATAAGCCGGCGCAGGGAGGACAAGCATAATGAAGAAGGCTGCCGGCACGGAACGTGCCGACACGGGCGTTCGCCCTGAGACTGGGCGCGCAGAGACCGACTCCGCGCTGAACACCGGGGAGATCTCGCCCGCCGATCGCATGGTCGAAGAGCTGGCCTACCGCAGCCTGCCGGTCTGGCTGCAGGCCATTTTCGGCACACTCACCCTTCTGACCATGGTGCTGGTGCTGAACCAGCAGTTCAACCTGCATCTCTTCGGCTTCACCCTCGTGGAGAACCGCTATCTCTTCCTGCTGGCCGCCGCCACGCTGCCGCTGGTTTTCCTCGCCTATCCCTGGCATCCGAAAGCCGCGCGGTCGCCGCTCTGGCTCGGCCTCGATATCCTGCTGTGCCTCGCCACGATGGCGGCTTTGTTCTGGTTCGGGTGGAAAGCCGAAGCGATTCTGGGCGAAGGCTGGGAATTCGCGGCGCCCGCCATGGCCAAGATTCTCGGCGCCGTGCTCTGGGTGCTGATCCTGGAAGCCCTGCGCCGCACCGGCGGCACCGCGATCTTCATCATCGTCACCATCGTCTCGCTCTATCCGGTCATCGCCGGGAAACTGCCGAGCCCGCTGAACGGCATCGAACAGCCGCTGGACGATACGCTGGCCTATCACATCGTCTCGGCCGAAAGCGCCTTCGGCATTCCGATGCGCGCGTTTGGCGAGATCGTGATCGGCTTCATCGTTTTCGGCGTCGCGCTGAACCATACCGGCGGCGGCAAGTTCTTCAACGACGTGGCCTTCGCGCTGGTCGGCCGCTGGCGCGGCGGCGCCGCGCAGGTCGGCGTGATCTCGTCGGCTTTGCAGGGGTCGATCTCGGGCAGCGTGATTTCCAACGTGATCTCGTCGGGCGTCGTCACCATCCCGGCGATGAAGCGCACCGGCTTTCGCGCCGACTATGCCGGCGGCGTCGAGGCTGTCGCCTCCACCGGCGCGGTGCTGATGCCGCCGGTGATGGGTTCGACGGCGTTTGTGATGGCGAGCTTCCTCGGCATCTCCTATGCCGAGATCGCGCTGGCCGCAGCGGTACCGGCCTTGCTGTTCTATTTCGGCCTCGCCATGCAGATCGATGCCTATGCCGCCCGGCTCGGTCTACGCGGCATGAAGCAGGAAGAACTGCCGTCGCTGAAGCAGACGCTGAAGGACGGCTGGCTCTATATCTTCGTCTTCGCCGTACTGGTCTATCTGATGATCAACGAGCAGCAGGAAGCGATGGCGCCCTTCATCGCCACCGGGCTGCTGCTGGTGATCAACCAGATCCTGCCGAAAAACCGCCTCAACTGGCCCTCTTTCGTCACGCTCCTGCTCGCCACCGGCCGCGCCCTGGCTGAACTGGTGGCGATCCTCGCCGGTGTCGGCTTCATCATCGGTGCCTTCTCGGTGACGGGCCTGGCCGGCACGCTCGCCAACGACCTGGTCTATCTGGCGGGCGGCGCGCCGATCGTGCTGCTGCTGATGGGCGCCATCACCAGCTTCATCTTCGGCATGGGGATGACGGTGACGGCCTGTTACATCTTCCTCGCCATCGTGCTGGCACCGCCGCTGGTGAAAGCCGGCCTCGACCCGCTCGCGGTGCATCTCTTCATCATGTACTGGGGCATGATCTCCTTCATCACGCCGCCGGTGGCGCTCGCCACCTTCGCCGCCGCGCCGCTGGCACGCACCTCGCCGTTCAAGATCGGCTTCCAGGCGGTGCGGCTCGGCGCGGTGATCTACATCGTGCCCTTCTTCTTCGCGCTCAATCCGGCACTGATCCTGAAAGGCGAGCCGATGGAAGTGGCCTCGGTGATCGTCACTGCCTTCATCGGCGTCGCGCTGATCGCAGCCGCCATCCAGGGCTGGCTGATCGGGGCGGGCCGGCTGGATGGCACCTGGCTGCGGCTGCTGGCGCGCATCATGCTCGCCGCCGGTGGCGTCGCGCTGGCTGCACCGGGCGGCAATCTCATTCCCGTGAGCAACACAACGCTCGCGGTGATCGGTGCGGGCCTGGCGCTCGGTGCTTTCCTGTTGCTGAAACTGGGAAAGCAAGAGACACTCACCGCATAAACAAAGCATAAAACAGGAGGAGACCACCCATGCGTCATTACACTTACGGATTGCTCGGCGCTGTTGCCGCAGTTGCGATCTCTGCCTCGGCCTTTGCGCAGAAGCTGCCCGACCAGATCACCTGGACCGCCTATGACGTCGGCTCGGGCGGCTACAACCAGGCGGTTGCCGTCGGCAATGCGCTGAAGAACAAGATGAATGTCACGCTGCGCGTGCTGCCCGGCAAGAACGACGTGTCGCGCACCGTGCCGCTGCGCGAAGGCAAGGTGCCCTTCTCGGCCAACGGCGTGGGCGGCACCTACATGGCGCAGGAAGCGGTCTACGAGTTCGGCGCCAAGGACTGGGGCCCGCAGCCGGTGCGGTCGCTGCTGCTGAACAATTCCGATGCGCTGCTCACCATCATGACGGCGAAAGACGCCAATATCAAAACCATGGCCGACCTGAAGGGCAAGAAGGTTGCCTGGGTGATCGGTGCGCCGTCGCTGAACCAGAACATCACCGCTTTGCTGGCCTTTGCCAACCTGACCTGGAACGACGTGCAGAAGGTCGAGTTCGGCGGCTTCGGCCAGGCCATGCAGGGCATGATCTCGGGCCAGACCGACGCCGCTTTCGGCTCGTCGATCTCCGGCCCGGCCTATCAGCTCGCCTCCAGCCCGCGCGGCATCCAGTATCCGACCGTGCCGCATAACGACGTCGAAGGCTGGAAGCGGCTCAAGGCCAAGGCGCCGTTCTTCGTGCCCTTCATGGGCGCGGAAGGCCCGGAACTGAGCGCCACCAAGAAGGTGGAAGCCGCCACCTATCCCTATCCGGTGCTGATGACCTACAGCAACATCGATGCCGACCAGGTCTATGCGATGACCAAGGCGATGGTCGAACTCTTCCCCGACTACAAGGATGCAGCACCCGGCAATGGTGGCTGGGACATCAAGCGCCAGGTCTTCGACTGGGTGGTGCCGGTGCATGAGGGCGCGATCAAGTACTTCAAGGAGATCAACGTCTGGAAGCCGGAATACGACAAGAGCAATGCCGCCCTGATCGAGCGCCAGAAGGTGCTGGCCGAGGCCTGGGCCGCGCATAGCAAGGCCAGCCACGCCGACGACGCCGCTTTCAACAAGGCCTGGATGAAGGCGCGCGCCGATGCGCTGACCAAGGCGAAGCTGGAGCCGGTTCTGACGGAATGGTAATCCACACCGTCATCGCCTAAGTAACAGCGGCCCGCCCTCACCCGGCGGGCCGTTTTCTTTCGCGCAGCTGAATTTCCCGCAATTGCAGCGGGACAATTCCGCGCTTCGCGACGCCACAGCGCCGCCGTAAGCTGCAGCCATGCCCCAGACTTTACTCACCGACCACGTCCGCCGCTTCGCCCGCTACAACCGCTGGGCCAATGCCCGGCTGTATGAAGCCTGCGCGCAGCTGTCGCCCGCCGACTATCACGCGCCGCGCCCGAGCTTCTTCGGCTCGATCCATGCCACGCTGAACCACATCCTGGTCGGCGACAGCATCTGGCTCGGCCGCTTCACCGGCGATGTGCCGACGCATCTGACGCGGCTCGATATGATCCTGCACGAGGACTTCGCATCCCTGCGCATCGCACGCGAGGCCAAGGACGCGGAGATCGTCGCCTTCGCCGATGCGCTGGACGAGGCGAAACTGCACGATACTTTCACTTACGCCAACATGGCGGGGCAGCGTTTCGCCGATCCGCTGTTTCCGCCGCTGATGCATTTTTTCAATCACCAGACGCATCATCGCGGCCAGGTGCATGGCCTGCTGTCCCATGCCGGCATCAGCCCGCCGGAACTCGACCTGATCTATTTCATGCGCCAGCCGGCATAGGCCGGCAGGATTAATCCGCCGGCGTGAACAGCTGCGCGATCAGGATGGTGCTGACGGCATCGTCGTGTTCACCCACCGGCAGCAGCAGGAATTCGATGCGGAACGAACGCCCGTCGATCACGCGGTCGGCGCGGGCATGGATCGGCCGGCGTGATTTCACCACCAGGTCGCAGGCCCGCATCGCCTGCGCGGCGAATGCGGCTTCGGGATGCTGGTCCATATAGGTGCCGGACGGATCGACCTTGAGCGCCTCGATGAAATGCCGGCCGGCGCTGCGATAGCGATAGCGGCACTGGTCGCCTTCGCAAGTCTCGACATCGATGACCAGCAGCATGCCATCGAGATAGGCATGGCGCGCCGGATCGAGAAAATCCTTGCCAGGCAACGCGCCCTGCAAAGCCTGGCGCCAGTCGCGATACAGCCGGTCGAGCCGCAGGGTCTGGAGCTGCTCCTCGGCAACCAGGATGGTGACATTCGGATTGCTGCTGGTGAAACTCATACTGTCCTTTACGAACTGCCGCTGCCATAAGGCAGGCGGGGTGCGTCGGGGGGATAAATCTGCGCCGCCACGAGCCGGTCGATCAGCTGTCCGCCGCCATCGACCAGCGGCAGCACAATATACTCCAACGGATAATGCTTTTCGAACATATGCCGCATCGCGGTCAGGTAAACCGGGCGGCGCTGCTCGACCGCCAGCGCGCAGACCAGCGGACCTGTGCTGGCAACGCCGGGATCGAAATGCTGGTCCATGAACTCGCCGGTGACATCGCGGCGCCGCCGCGCCACCACATCGGTGCCGACCAGACGATAGCGAAAGCGCGGATTTCCGCCCGGCACAGGCACGACATCCATCACCACCAACAGGCCGAGCAGGTAGCTGAGCCGTAGCGGATCGACGAAGCCGTGTCCCGGCAGGCCACCTGCCGGCGCCGCCATCAGCCAGTCGTCATGCAGGCGGCGGATCAGCGGATGCTGCAGCTTGGCCGGCGTATCGACGACACCATAGACAAAGTCGGTGATGCCGTCGTTCGCCATCATCAGAGCCTGGCGTAATCGATGGGGCCGTGGCGGTCGAGCGGCGTGCCGCCATCGGCCATCGGATATTTCAGACCTGCCGCGCAGTTCCACAGCACGACGCGGTCGCTCTTCTTCACGCGGCCATCCTTCAGCGCCTGTTTCCAGGCCGCATAGGTCGCAGCACCTTCGGGGCAGAGCAGGAAGCCTTCTTCCTTCGCCACTTCATCGAGTGCAGCTGTGATGGCGGCGTCTTCGACTGCCATGGCGAAACCGCTGGAGTTGCGCACGGCATCGAGAATCAGGAAATCGCCAATCGCCGCCGGCACGCGAATGCCGGCCGCCACGGTATGCGCATTCTCCCAGAGTTTCGCGTGGCGCTCATTGCCTTCCCAGGCGCGCACGATGGGCGCGCAACCCGCTGCCTGCACCGCGATCATCTTCGGGCGTTTGCTGCCGATGAAGCCAATGGCCTCCAACTCCTCGAAGGCCTTCCACATGCCGATCAAGCCAGTGCCGCCGCCGGTGGGATAGAAGATCGCGTCGGGCAGTTCCCAGCCGAGCTGCTCAGCCAGTTCGAGCCCCATCGTCTTCTTGCCCTCGATGCGATAGGGCTCTTTCAGGGTGGAGGTATCGAACCAGCCGGCCGCTTCCTTGCCGGCGCCGACCAGCTTGCCGCAATCGTTGATCAGGCCGTTGACCTTGTAGAGCCGCGCGCCCTGCAGCACGATCTCGTTCATATTCACCTGCGGCGTGTCATCGGGGCAGAAGACGACGCTCTCGATGCCGGCGCGGCTCGCATAGGCGGCCAGCGCGGCACCGGCATTGCCGTTGGTCGGCATCGCCATTTTCGTCACGCCGAGTTCCTTGGCCATGCAGACGGCCAGCGCCAACCCGCGCGCCTTGAACGAGCCGGTCGGCAGGCGGCCTTCATCCTTCACGATGATGTCACCGGTGGCGCCATGCTTTTTCGCCAGCCGCGGCAGGGTGATCAACGGTGTCATCACCTCGCCGAGCGTGACGACATTCTCCGTCTTGCGCACCGGCAGCAGCTCGCGATAGCGCCACCAGTTCGGCGCGCGGCTTGCGATCTTCTCCTTGGTCAGCGCCGCCTTCACGCCGGCGAGGTCGTAGCGCACCAGGATCGGAAAACCCTTGGGCGACAGATTGTGCAGCTGGCCGGCCGGCAGCTTCTCGCCGGTCATGCCGCATTCGAGATGGGTGACGAAATTGGGGGTTTCGGGAACCAGACCGGCAAGACTCATGGGACGGGAACTCTCATGCTGCTGGAAAATGAAAACACCCCCACAGCCTAGACCAGCCCGCGGCCCAGGCGGGAGGGCCAGAGCGGCTTTCGCGGGTTTGCTCCGCACACGCCCCATCCCTGCGCGGCGATCAAGTCAGGTCCGGTTTGGGCTGACTCAGGTCTATTTGAGGCTGAGTCAGGTCTGTGAGGTGCTGAGTCAGGTCCATTCGGGTTCAACTGAGGTCTAACTGCGCTTATCGGCGGGCAGGCGGCCCTTGCCCAACCAGAACATAGATAGTACAGAAAAGCCAGACTGCAAGCTATTGGTTGCATCTTGCAACCCTGTAAGTTATATAACCATCAGGTTAATAACAGGAGACGGACGGATGAGCGAGAAGCGGACCTATCAGGGCGGCTGCCATTGCGGCGCAGTGCGCTATTCGGTGGTGACCGACCTCAATCCGCCGGTGATTTCCTGCAACTGCTCGATCTGCTCCAAGAAGGGTTCGCTGCTGGCCTTCGTGCCGGCCGACGATTTCAAACTGCAGCGCGGCAAGGATGCGGTGAGCGATTACCAGTTCAACACCCACAATATCCATCACCTGTTCTGCAAGACCTGCGGCATCCACTCCTTCGGCACCGGCACCGCGCCGACCGGCGACCGCATGGTGGCGATCAACGTGCGCTGCCTGGACGGTTTCGACCTCGATGCCGTCGAGCCGGTGAAATTCGACGGGAAGAGCATGTGACGAAAACCTATGGCTTCCGCCGCATGACGGAAGCCGACTTGCCCATGCTGCGGCAGTGGCTGCAGACGCCGGATGCCGCCGCCTGGTGGGGCGCGCTGGAAGACGAGATGCAAAATCTCGCCGCCGACCTGCAGGAGGCCGGCATGCGGCTGTGGATCGTCAGCCTGGGCGAGACGCCCTTTGCCTTCCTGCAGGATTACGACCCGCATGCCTGGGCGGACCATCCGTTCAACGACCTGCCGCAGGGCACGCGCGGCATCGATCAGACGATTGGTATCCCTGAGATGATCGGCCAGGGCCATGGCAGCGCCTTCATCGCGCAGCATGTGGCGCGGCTGTTCGACGAAGGCGCGCCGGTGGTCTGCACCGATCCCGATCCGACGAATGCCCGCGCCATCCGCGCCTATGAAAAGGCCGGGTTTGCGCGGTTTGAACAGCGCAGCACGGACTGGGGTGAGTGTCTGCTGATGGTGGCGCAGAAGTAAGAAAGATCGTCACCCTCGGCCCTGTGCCGAGGGTCCATCCCGTGGTCATCGCATGCGGGATGGGACAGATGGATCCTCGGGACAAGCCCGAGGATGACGTACTTTCTTTTTTTGCTTATGTCTGACACCACACGGCCATCCCGAAATGCGCCGCGCCATCCGCGCCTATGAAAAGGCCGGGTTTACGCGGTTTGAGCAGCGCAGCACGGACTGGGGTGAGTGTCTGCTGATGGTGGCGAAGCGATAGAAGACCCTCACCCCAACCCTCTCCCGCAAGCGGGAGAGGGAGTCAGCGGGCTCCGTCCCCTCTCCCACTTGTGGGAGAGGGAGGGCACCGCCGCGCAGCGGTGGGAGGGTGAGGGCCTTTAAACCGAAAACCCGAAATGCTTTCGTGCAATCAGGCATTCCTCGTCGCCGGGCTGGCAGTCGCGGCAGACGATGGGGCGGACGTCATACACCTGGCAGGCGACATGTTCGCCGAGCTTGCCGGCGAGTGCCGTGCAGCGGTTGTCGATGCTGAGCATGCAGCCGACGGCATCGTTGACATATTGGGGGGGAATGCGGGCGATCTCGGCCTCGGTCTCGAGCGAGAAGCGCGGCCAGTCGCGGCTATAGGCGCAACAGGCGCCGCAGCTCTGGCAGTCATAAACGGAAACATCCGGCATGGCCGGACCCTAGGCCGCGAGCCGCGGCCTGACAAGCTCAGTCTAAAACCTGGCTCAGTCTAAACCTGGCTCAGTCTGAAATCTGGGGCAGTCTGAATCTGGCGCAGTTGCGGAAACTGCGCCGCAGCGCACCGACCCGCCGCGTCAGAGACGCAGCAGGCCGGATGCGCGCGAGCGCGGCATCGTCTGCCGGCGTGAAACGAACCTCACAGCGCGAAAACGCGCGTCAGGCCCGCAGCACCGACATTCGAACCGCGCCTCCTGGACGCGGAAGCTTAGGCAGCCTGCAGGCTGCGCACGGCGACCTTGCCCGAGCGGCTGTCGTTTTCAGTGTCGAAGGAGACCTTCTGGCCTTCCGACAGCATATGCATGCCGGCACGTTCCAGCGCGGTGGCGTGGACGAACACGTCCTTACCGCCGTCTTCCGGCTGAATGAAACCAAAGCCCTTGGTGGAGTTGTAGAACTTAACAATACCCGTTTGCATGGGAATATCCTTGTTGTCGTGAATGAAAGACCCAGGCCGCAGCAAAGCTGCAGCCAGCGCCTGGTTTTCGATTTTTTTGGAGAGAAGTCAGTATATGCGCCCGGCAAAGCCGCGACGAACAGCCAGAAGGTCCGGCCAAAAAATGTCGATGGGCAGACCCTAAGCTTTATATATCGCAATAGCAAGGGAAATCGCCCGCGCTCGGTTCGCCATCACAGAAACGCCTGATATGACAGACGCCGCCTATATCATCCCCGACCTGCTGCAGCCCGACTTGCGCCTGGTCTTCTGCGGCTCGGCGCTGGGCGCGGCCTCGGCCCAGGCTAAAGCCTATTATGCAAAGCCCGGCAACAAATTCTGGCCGACACTGCATGCGGTCGGCCTGACGCCGCGACTCTTCGCACCACATGAATATCCGCTGCTGCTCAAACTGGGCATCGGCCTGACCGACATCAACAAGACGCAATCGGGCAATGACGATGCCCTGGCGCCCGAACATGATGATGTGGCCGGACTGGTGGCGAAGATCGAGCGGTATCAGCCGGGCATCCTGGCCTTCACCGCCAAACGCCCGGCACAGGTGTTTTTACGCGGCAGCTTCGGCCTGAAAGCGCCGCCGGCTTATGGCCTGCAGCCGCAGCGGATCGGCAGCACGCATCTCTTCGTGCTGCCCTCCACCTCGGGCAGCGGCGTGCGCTACTGGGATATCGCGCCGTGGCAGGCGTTGAAGACGCTGGTGGATGAATCCTGATGCGAAGCGGTGCTAAACTGCGCCGAAAGCACGGAGGCAGGGATGCGTGGTGGCGTTGCGGCAGGTTTGATCATGGTCTGGCTGGCCGGGTCGGCGGCGGCGCAGCCGTTTGGCCAGACCAGCACCGGCACTTTCGTTTTCGACGCGCCGACCTACGAGCATTACGGCGCGTTCCGCGGTGGCCAGTCACAACCGGGCAAGGCTTCACTGACGATATGGCTGCCGCCGATGCCGTCACCCACGATGCGCGACGGCCGCGTCGCCGCCGTTATGATCGGGCATTCCATCGGTGGCTGGAGGGATGGCTCGGAAGGCGTATATGTTAAGCCGCTGCTGGACTCCGGCTATGCCGTGCTGGGGCTCGACCATTTCGGCCCACGCGGCATCAAGCGCGCCGCCGATGTGCCCGGCGCGATCAGCCCGATCACGCCGGTTTCCGATGCATTGCTGGCGCTGAAGCTGGCCGCCACGCATCCGGCGATCGATCCGACCAGGATCGGCGTGATGGGACTTTCGATGGGCGGCATCACCTCGGAACATTCGGCCTATGAATTCGTGCGCCGCAAGGTGCTGGGCGACAGCAACTTGAAATTCGCCGCCCATGTTCCGTTCTATGCCCCCTGCGCCAATATGTTTTCCAACACTGGCGGGCCCCTGACCACCGGGGCGCCGATGCTGAAACTGTATGGCGGCAAGGATGAAACCACGCCGCGCGAGAAATGCGAGCGGATCGATGCCCTCGCCCGCGCTGCCGAACCCGGGCTGCGCTGGCAGTCGCACTGGTACGCGGACGCCTATCACGCCTGGGAGAATCCGGCGACGAAGCCCGCCTTCCACCCCAATCACGTCAATGCGCGCAAATGCCCGGTGACCGATGTCGGCAGCCGCGTCCGTTTCATCGATCCGGACGGGCGCGAGCGGCCGTTCGATGCGCAGGAACTGCAGGCCTGCATCAAGGCGAGCAGCGGCTATTCCATGGGCTACAGTCCGGAGGCTGCCGCGGATGCCCGCCAGCGCATGCTGGCATTCTTCGCCGTGCATCTGAAGCCATAAAGGATTGAACCAAAGCCGTCCTGCGGCATTTCTCTCTGAAAAGCAGGAGAAATCGCCATGACCGAAGGACGTCCAGCCCTGTTCCCCACCGTGGCCCGCATCTGGCGCGGACGCGTCACACGCGCACGCGCCGACGAATACGCCACCTATCTGTATGAACATGGCATCAAGCCGCTGGAGCGGAAGGCGATGGGTGTGCAGATGCTGCGCGAGGATGGCGACAGCGAGACTGAGTTCGTCACCATCTCCTACTGGGAATCAGTGGAGGCGATGTCGCGCTTCGCCGGACCCGACCCGATGCAGATCCATCATCTGGAGCGCGACGCGGAATTCCTGGTCGAATTGCCGAAGGGCGTGCAGGTGCTGCAGTTCCTGCACAGCCATGGCAGGATGGATCGCAACGGCGACTGACGCGCGCGTTATTCGTAGCGCTGCAGGATGCGGCGGATGCCGCCATTGGCCATGATGCGCCGCAGTGCCGCCTCCATCGCCGGAGCGCGCGGCAGCAGCGGCGAGGATCGCGCCAGCACGATATAAGAGTCGCTGCCCGGCAAGCGATACGGCGCCAGCCGCAGCACCGAGCCGCTGTTGCGCAGCAGCCAGAGCGCCTGCAGTTCCGGCATCAGGGCCGCATCGGCACGACCGGCCGCGACCAGGCGCAGGGCCGCGGCGTAATCATCCACGGCAATCTTTTCCAGCGTGGCATCGGCATCGAAACGGTCGAAATAGCGGGCACCGCGCAACACCGCGATGCTGAGCCCGGCCAGATCGTCATAGCCGCGCACCGGCGCGGTGCCCGGCAGCTGCAGGAAGATTTTCGGCTCGCGCGGCAGCGGCGGTTCGAGATAGCGCAGATAGGCCTCGCGTTCCACATTGCGGTTCGGCCCCAGCATGATATCGGCGCCGCCGCCTTCCATGACGCGGAAGGCGCGCGCGAATGGCAGTTCGGTGAATTCGAGCTGCAGGCCGACCTCCTCGGCGATCAGGCGCAGGATGTCGATATAGATACCGGAATAGACCGGCGCGCCATTCGCCATGCCAAGGATGCGATAGGGCGGCGCATCGTTGACCAGCACGCGCGCCGGCAGCGCGGCCGACTTGGCGACCGGCCTGGCTGCAGGCGCCGGCTGCGCGGCGGAAAGATGAGGGTATACGAACAATGCCGCGGCAAGCAGAGCCGACGCCAGACGTCGAGTGGCCGCGGTTGCGAACATGCCGCCAGGATACTACCGGGCGGCGCGGAGTGCAAAAAGAAGAAACGTGTTGTTTACTTGATCAGCGCCTTGAGCTGATACAGCAGATCCAGCGCCTGTTTCGGCGACAGCGCATCCACATCGGCTTTTTTCAGTGCGCTTTCGACTTCCGACGGCGGCGCCGCCACAGCGGCAGCCTTCGTTGGCGCAGCCAACGAGAAAAGAGGTAAATCGTCGACCAGCTTGGCCGATTTGCCGGTCTGGTCCGACTGCTCCAGCGCATGCAGCACTTCGGACGCGCGTTGCAGCACACCATCGGGAAGGCCCGCGAGTTTGGCCACCTGGATGCCGTAGGAACGATCCGCCGCACCCGGGCCGACCTCATGCAGGAAGACCAGTTCGCCCTCCCACTCCTTCACTTTCAGGGTGTGATTGCTGAGCTGCGGCAGCTTTTCGGCCAGCGCCGTGAGTTCGTGGTAATGCGTGGCGAACAGCCCGCGGCAGCGGTTCTTTTCATGCAGGTATTCCACCACGGCCCAGGCAATCGACAGGCCATCGAAAGTGGCCGTGCCACGGCCGATCTCATCCAGGATCACCAGCGCGCGATGACCCGACTGATGCAGGATCGCGGCGGTCTCCACCATCTCGACCATGAATGTCGAACGCCCGCGCGCCAGATCGTCGGCGGCGCCGACGCGGCTGAACAATCTGTCGACCACGCCGAGTTCGGCCTTCATCGCCGGCACGAAGCTGCCCATCTGGGCCAGCACCGCAATCAGCGCATTCTGGCGCAGGAAGGTGGATTTACCGGCCATGTTCGGACCGGTGAGCAGCCAGAGTTTCTGGCCTTCGGAAAGGTCGCAGTCATTGGCCACGAACCGCTCGCCCTGGCCGGCGCGCTCCAGCGCGGTTTCCACCACGGGATGGCGGCCGCCGGTGATGCAGAAGCGCAGCGAGTCATCGATCTGCGGCCGCACCCAGCGGCGCTGCACGGCCAGTTCGGCCAGCGCCGACGACACATCGAGGGCGGCGAGCGCGAAAGCGGCCCGCGTGATCGGCTGCGCCTGGGCCAGCACTTCGCTGCACAGGCGTTCGAAGATTTCGAGTTCCAGCGCCAGCGCGCGGTCGGCCGCCTGGCTGATCTTACTTTCCAGCTCGCCGAGTTCAGGCGTGGCATAGCGCATCGCATTCGCCATGGTCTGACGATGGATATACTGCTGGCCCATCTTCGGCGCATGGGCGGGCGTGATCTCGATATAATAGCCCAGCACGTTGTTGTGCCGGATCTTCAGGCCGGAAATGCCCGTGTCCGCCGCATACTTGTCCTGAAGCTGTGCGATATGCCGACGGCTTTCATCGCGCAGCACGCGCAGTTCATCCAGCGGCGCATGATAGCCGGCGCGGACGAAATTGCCGTCGCGCTGCAGCAGCGGCAGTTCATCTGCCAGTGCATCGCTCAAGGACTGCACCAGCGCGGCATGATCGCCGAGCGCATCGCGTAAGCCTGCAAGTTCCGGCGGCAGGATGGTTTCCTGCGCCAGACGCTGGCGCAACGCGCCGGCCTGGCTCAGGCCATCGCGTAAGCTGCTGAGATCGCGCGGGCCGCCGCGGCCAAGAGAAACCCGCGACAGGGCGCGCGCCAGATCCGGCACTTTCGACAGCGCGGTGCGGATATCGCTGCGCAGCCGCGTGGTATCGACCAGATACGCGACCGCATCATGCCGCGCGGCAATCGCCTGCGGATCGGTCAGCGGGGCCTGTAATCTCTGCGCCAGCAGTCGTGCGCCGGCACCGGTCAGCGTCGTGTCGATGCAGTCGAGCAGCGCACCGTCGCGGCTTCCTGACGTTGTTTCCACCAGTTCGAGATTGCGCCGCGTCGCCGGGTCGATCGCCATCACGCTGAGCGGTGGCTGTTTCACCGGCGGATCAAGGCGGGGCAGCCTGCCGCATTGGGTGAGATCGACATAGTCGAGCAGCGCGCCGGCGGCGCAGAATTCGGCGCGGCTGAAAGCCCCGAAGGCCTCCAGCGCCGAGACGCCCAGCGCGGCTTTCAGCCGGCGCTCGCCGGCCTGGCTGTCGAAGCGCACCGAGGGCAGCGGCGACAAGGCCGTGTCGACTTGTTCGAAAATCGCCCGCATTTCGGCGCGCGCCAGCAGGCCCTCGGGCAGCACCAGTTCGCGCGGGCTGACGCGGGCCAGATCGGCACCGAGATTGGCCTGTGTCGTCTCGGTCAGGCCGAATTCACCGGTGGAAAGATCAAGCCAGGCGAGTGCGAGCGCACCATCCGCGCCACCGGACTGTGCAAGTGCAGCAAGGTAATTGTTGCGCCGCGCATCGAGCAGGCTGTCTTCGGTGATGGTGCCGGGCGTGACCACGCGGACCACATCGCGCCGCACAATCGATTTCGAGCCGCGCTTCTTCGCTTCTGCGGGATCTTCGACCTGTTCGCAGACGCCGACCTTGAATCCCTGGCGGATCAGGCGGGACAGATAGGCTTCGGCGGCATGCACCGGCACGCCGCACATCGGGATCGGCTCGCCATCATGTTCGCCGCGCTTGGTCAGCGCGATATCCAGCGCCCGGGCGGCTTTGGCGGCATCTTCGAAGAACAGTTCGTAGAAATCCCCCATGCGGTAGAACAGCAGGCAGTCGGGATAGGCCGCCTTGATGCTCAAATATTGAGCCATCAGGGGGGATGTTCCGGGGGGAAGATTGAGTTCGGGTTTGTTCATGCCGGTGACGAAAAGGCGCGACTCGGATGTGAAATCGGGAAGGCCGCAGACATACCACAGCCGGCAGCCCTTTTAACCCCTCCGGCCTTGGCCTTATGATGCGGGCGGGAGCGAAATTCCTCGCAGAGCAAACCGGAAAACCGCAGAGAAAAATGAGCGACTCGAAAAGCCCGTCCCTTTACGACGACGCCCTCGAATTCCACAAGATGGGCCAGCCCGGCAAGCTGGAAGTCGTGCCGACCAAACCGATGGCGACCCAGCGCGATCTCAGCCTGGCCTATTCGCCCGGCGTCGCCGCGCCCTGCCTGGCGATCGCCGAGAATCCCGATCTCGCCTACGACTACACCTCGCGCGGCAACATGGTCGCCGTCATCTCGAACGGCACGGCGGTTCTGGGCTTAGGGAATCTCGGCGCGCTCGCCGGCAAGCCGGTGATGGAAGGCAAGGCGGTGCTGTTCAAGCGCTTCGCCGATGTCGATTCCATCGACCTGGAAGTCGACACCGAAGAGGTCGAGGAATTCATCAACGCGGTGCGCTATCTGGGCCCCAGCTTCGGCGGCATCAACCTGGAAGACATCAAGGCGCCGGAATGCTTTGTCATCGAGCAGCGCCTGCGCGAGCTGATGGACATTCCGGTCTTCCATGACGACCAGCATGGCACGGCCATTATCGCCGCCGCCGGCATGATCAACGCGCTGCACCTCACCGGCCGCGAGTTCAAGAATGCCAAGATGGTGGTGAATGGCGCCGGCGCGGCCGGCATCGCCTGTACCGAACTGGTCAAGGCGATGGGGATGAAGAACGAGAATGTCATCCTCTGCGACACCAAGGGCGTGGTCTATCAGGGCCGCACCGAGGGCATGAACCAGTGGAAGTCGGCGCATGCGGTGAAGACAGATGCGCGCACGCTGGAAGAGGCCCTGAAGGGTGCCGATATCTTCTTCGGCCTCTCCGTGAAAGGCGCGCTGACGCCCGAGATGCTGCGTTCGATGGGCCCGAATCCCATCGTCTTTGCCATGGCCAATCCGGATCCGGAAATCACCCCGGAAGACGCGCTGGCCACGCGCGGCGACGTGATCATGGCGACGGGTCGTTCCGACTACCCGAACCAGGTCAACAACGTGCTGGGCTTCCCGTATATCTTCCGCGGCGCGCTGGATGTGCGTGCCAGCACGATCAACGACGAGATGAAGATCGCCGCCGCCGAAGCGATTGCGATGCTGGCCCGCCAGGACGTGCCGGATGAAGTGGCCGCCGCCTATAAGGGCGACCGGCCGAAATACGGCCCGGGCTATATCATCCCCTCGCCCTTCGATCCGCGCCTGATCGTGGAAATCCCGCTCGCCGTCGCCAAGGCCGCCGTGAAGTCGGGCGTGGCGCGTAAACCCATCACCGACTGGGCCGGCTATGCCGCCAAGCTGCGCGCGCGCCTCAATCCCACCGTCGGCTCACTGCAGATCTTCTTCGACCAGGTGGTGCAGAATCCGAAACGCGTCGTCTTCGCCGAGGGCGAGGAAGAGACCGTCATCCGCGCCGCACTCGAATTCCGCGCCGCCGGCTACGGCACGCCGGTGCTGATCGGCCGCAGCGAGCGGATCGAAGCCACCATGAAGGCCATCGGCCTGAAGAACCTGGAAGGCTGCGAAATCCACAATGCCCGCCTCAGCGAGCATAACGGGGAGTATACCGACTTCCTCTACAGGCGGCACCAGCGCCGTGGCCTGCTGCATCGCGACGCCCAGCGCCTGGTCAATCTCGACCGCAACATCTTCGCCGCCTGCATGGTCGCCAAGGGCCATGCCGATGCGCTGATCACCGGCGTCACCCGCACGTATTCGGTGAGCTACGATGGCATTCGCATGGCCATCGATGCCCAGCGCGGTCAGCGCGTCATGGGCCTCAGCATCATCGTCGCCAAGGGGCGCACGGTCTTTGTCGCCGATACCTCGGTGACCGAGACCCCGACCGCCAACGATCTGTGCCAGATCGCCATCCATGCGGCGCGCGCGGCCCGCCAGCTCGGGGCCGAACCGCGCGTGGCTTTGCTGTCGCATTCCAATTTCGGCAACGCACCCGGCGGCGTGGTGGAAACCGTGCGCCAGGCGGTGATGGAGCTGGACTCGCTGGAAGCCGGCGGCCACAAGGTCGATTTCGAATATGACGGCGAGCTGAATGCCCGCGTGGCGCTGGATGCCGAGCTGATGAAGCTCTATCCCTTCTGCCGCCTGTCCGGCCCCGCGAACGTCCTGATCATGCCCGGCTTGCATTCGGCCCTGCTCTCGACGCAGCTGATGCAGGATCTCGGCGGCGGCACGGTGATCGGTCCGCTGCTGATCGGGCTGGAGAAGCCGGTGCAGATCGCGCAGATGGGCGCCTCGGTGAGCGACATCGTCAACCTCGCGGCCCTGGCGGCGTATAACGCCCGCTGATCCGCCGACTCATGGAAGCCCGCCGGCGAGAAATCCCGGCGGGCTTTTTTGTGTCCGCCCTGTATGATGGCGGGACTGATTCGTTGTGCCGCAGAAAGATGCCATGACCACCGCCGAAACCTATTCCAATACTCTGCGCGTGACCTTCAATCACATGGCGCAGCAGCATCCCGAGCTGCTGCCGATTGCGATTGCCCATGCGCGGCGCAACCTGTCGGAGCGCATCCGGCTGCATTATGCCAACACCATCGCCTATGGCCCGTTCAAGGGGTTGAAGCTGGTGGAAGACGCACATTGGGGCTCGGCCGATCTCGGCGGCATGATCCTCGGCCTGTATGAACAGGAGATTCTCAACGAGCTGAGCGCTCTGGGGCGCAAGCATCGCAGCTTCATCGATCTCGGCGCCGCCGATGGCTATTACGGCCTTGGCGTGCTGGTCGGCGAGCTGTTCGAAAAATCCTACTGTTTCGAGATCACCGAAAAGGGCCGCGAGGTGATCGCGCGCAATGCCGCGCTCAACACCCTGCAGGATCGCGTCACCATCCTGGGCGAGGCCAAGCCCGACTTCTATACGCAGATCGCGCCGCAGGATCTGGCCGACGCGCTGCTGCTGATCGATATCGAGGGCGCGGAATTCGACATCGTCTCGGCCGATACCTTCGCGGCCTTTGCGAAATCGACCGTCATCATCGAAGTGCATGAATGGTATCCGGATATCCAGGACAGGCTGACCCGCCTGCTGCAGCAATCGGCCGCGACGCACACCGCGCGGCGCTTCTCGACCGGTGCCCGCGACCTGTCGTCCTTTGCCGAGCTGAAGATCATCAACGACAGTGAGCGCTGGCTGCTCTGCTCCGAGGGCCGCCCCTATTTGATGTCGTGGTACAGGTTTGACCCGCGGGTGTGATTAGATTACCCCACCATGTCATGGCCGGGCTTGACCCGGCCATCCACGCCTTGGGTCCACAATGAATCCACTTCAAGCCGCTCGTGATGCTCTGTCGGAAATTGCCCGGCAGTTTCCGTCGCTGCGCATGGAGGAGCGACCGGACGATCCGGTTGAACTGAGCATTCTGCTGCCAGTCCAACCCGGACTTGCTCATGACGTTTGGCTTGGTTTCCAGAATGAGAATGAGCTGCATTTCAGTGTAGGAAACTTCTGGATGGAATGGTTCCCATGCACAGATACAGCCAAGTCCGCAGCTTTCATTGACGCAGTCACCGGTTTCATTTCTGGTAGATACAGAATCCTTGAACATTACCGCGGCCGGAAATGTGTAAAAGCTGACCTGCAAGGCCCAGACGGTCACGGCTGGCGGACGATCAAGTCATGGGCTCGTTTGTCACTGCCGTTTCCTTTGAAAAAGACTTTCCAAGAAATTCGCAATCATCAACGCCGCTAAAAAGGCGTGGATGGCCGGGTCAAGCCCGGCCATGACAATGTGGGGAATAGCCGCTCCCGGTTGAGCGTGTACGGATGTTATTCCTGCGCCCTGCGCCTTGTAACGCAGCAGGTTCGTCTTACCTTGCGGCCAGCTTCGTTTCGCTGAGGGCCGTCATGCGTAGTCTTGCTTTTGCCGCTGTGCTTTTCGCCGCCACCACTTCACATGCGCAGGTTCCCGTGCGTATCGCCTTCATCGATCCGCTGTCGGGTCCGGCCGCCGCTGTCACCGAGAATGCGCTGAACCATCTGCGTGTCATGGGTGAGCGCCTGTCAGGCCAAGATGCGCGCTACGAGATCACCGGCTTTGACAACAAGCTGAATGCGCAGGAAGCCATCATCCAGGCGCAGAAGGCCATCGATGCCGGCATCCGCATTTTCATCGCCGGCAATTCCTCGGCTGCCGCCGGTGCGCTGAACGAATTCGTCGCCAAGCATAATGAACGCAATCCGCAGCAGGCTGTGCTGTTCCTCAATATCTCGGCCATCGATCCGGCGCTGACCAACGACAAATGCAGCCCGGCGCATTTCCGTTTCGATGCCCATGCCGATATGAAGATGCTGGCGCTGGTGAAATTCATCGCCACCCAGCCGCAGATCAAACGCGTCTATCTGATCAACCAGGATTATTCCTTCGGCCAGGCGGTGCGCGCGGCGGCGCTGGCCATGCTGAAGCAGCATCGCCCGGATATCGAAGTCGTCGGCGACGAGTTGCATCCGCTCGCCAAGATCAACGATTTTTCGCCTTATGTGGCGAAGATCAAGGCCAGCAACGCCGACAGCGTGATTACGGGTAACTGGGGCAACGACCTCGCGCTGCTGCTCAAATCCGCCGCTGACGCCAACCTGCAGACCGGCTGGTATACCTATTATGCCAGCGGCATCGGCAGTCCGACGGCGGTGCGCCAGACCGGGTTGGCACATCGCGTGTTCGCCGTGATCGAAGGTCATTCGAACATACAGATGAGCGACAGCCTGGATGCCGACTATCGCGCGCGTTATGGCGGCAGCTTCAACGTGCCGCGCGCCCGCCTGCTGATGGACATGCTGCATGATGCCGTGGTGAAGACGAAGAGCGCCGAGCCCAAGGCGCTGGCCGCAGCCCTGAGCGGGGCCTCGCGCACGACGATGTATGGCGGCACGGCGACGCTGCGCGCGGCCGACCATCAGGTGCTGCAGGACCTGTATGTGACGTCCTTCGGGCCACTCGAAAGTGGCATGACGCTGGACGAAGAAAAGACCGGCTGGGGCTGGAAAACCGCCGGCATGGTGAAGGCGGTCGATACCGCGCTGCCGACAAGTTGCAAGATGGCGGCGTTCTGACAGCATTCGCCAACCCACAATGTCATGGCCGGGCTTGACCCGGCCATCCACGTGACTGGGTTCTCATCAGGGTC
>JGI24115J20150_1000146_pt1 | contig 34272 bp, 32 predicted proteins | sample Subbioar_CSW14AB_FD_20150 | JGI IMG/M metagenome (IMG submission 20150)
AACCCGGTGAGGAAATCGAATATATCGTGGCGCAGATGAAGTCGGTGCCTGATTTTCTGGCTGAGTGGCACGAGCAAATCGGCAGCCGAGTCTTTGAGGACCTTAACGAGCAGCTCTCTGACGAAATGGGCGCGGAAGAATGGCCGCTGAACATGGCCCGCGAGAAGCAGGTCGAGCTGGGCAAGCTGATCGCCGACTTCCTGTCCGAACACGCCACGCAAGGCTGGCACACGGTAGACCCCAAGACCGAGCAGAAGCGCACCTACATCGCTGGGTCGAACGACAAGGAGCAGCCATGAGAAAGAACGACGACGCGCTGCGGTGCGCTGGAGAATTGAACAGCGCATGGCACAACGGCGTGGGCGGGCAGGAGATGCTGACGGCTGAGGAACATCTGATCCGCCTTGTAGCCGAAAACGAAGCGCTGCAAGCGCGGCTCCAAGAGGCTGCGCTTCAAGCTGTCACTGCCTTTGACCAAGCGCAAGAGGCACACGAACGGGCCGAAGCGCAGGACGCGCTGCTGCGGCAGGCCAAAGAGGCTCTGATCTATCACACGCAGCAGACGCGACCCATTGTCGCTTCACAAGTGGCGATCCACGCCATCCGCCAGCATCTGGAGGGCAAGGCATGAAAGAGCGTCCGATTCTCTTTTCGGCTCCCATGGTGCGCGCGATCCTGGCCGGCACCAAGACCCAGACCCGGCGGGTGGCAAAGGGTGTCGTCGCGGTCCACGCGCGGACGGGTGAAGCCCTGGCCACCCTGGACAGCGCCGGCCCGCGTGTTGCCTGCCCCTACGGCCAGCTCGGCGACCGGCTGTGGGTGCGGGAGACCTTCCGTATTGGCGAAGACCTCGGCGCCGGCTGGGAGCCATGGATGTCCGCCGGCGACCGCTTCGTCGCGTACGACTCGCCTGCTGCCGACGAATACTGCGTGCCGGGGAACTACGTCATCCCGCGCAACGCGAAAGAAGTTCACAACAGTGAAGGCACCGACGAGCACTGGCGCAGCTTCGGGCCGATTCCAAGCATCCACATGCCCCGCTGGGCCAGCCGCATCACCCTGGAGGTCACGGGCGTTCGCGTCGAGCGGCTGCAGGACATCAGCGAGGCGGATGCCATCGCGGAGGGAACGCCCTGCTACGTGTGCGGCGGACCAATGACCGGCCGCAGCGAGGCCGACTGCCATTGCTTCCACCGGAAGGCCCAACCCAGCGACTACCGCGCGCTGTGGGAGCAGATCAACGGCCCCGGCTCATGGGACGCGAACCCCTGGGTGTGGTGTGTGGAATTCAAGCGACTGGAGCAGCAGGCATGAGCGCCAACGACAAACACTACCGCTGGATCCGCTTGGCCAAGCACTGCGAGGTCACCGGAGATACCCCCGATGCAGTACACGCCCGCCGCAGGAAGCGTCAGTGGACCGACGGCGTACAGTGCAAGCTCGGACCGGACGGCAACCTCTACATCAACCCCGAGGAGTACAACAGATGGGTGGAAGGCCAGCAGCAGCCATCGAATGCCCTCGCGGCGTGAGCATCAGGAAGCTCAAGCACGGCGACCGCATCCAGATCGCGTTCAGCTTTCAGGGTGCAGAGTGCCGCGAGCTTCTGCCCCCGGGCAACATCACCAAGAGCGCCGTCCAGTATGCGGCAGGTCTGCGGCTGGAGATCCTGCGCAAGATCGAGGACGGCGAGTTCCGGTACTCGGACTACTTCCCCGACAGTCCGAAGGCCAAGACCTTGGCCAGCAATGGCAGGAAGCTGATCGGGGACATGCTGGATGCCCAACTGGAGATCTACGAGCGCCAAGTGAAGGCTGGGCAGATCTCCCCCAGCACCCTAGACGGATACCGCAAGGCGATCAAAAGTGAGCGCATGGCCTACTGGCGGCAGAAGACGCTGCAGGAAGCCACGCCCAGCGCTCTGAGGGCTTGGATCGGTGGGATGGAGGACATCACCGCCAAGTTCGCCCGCAACCTGCTCACACCCCTTCGCAGCGTGTTCGAGGACGCCCTGAATGACGAGCTTATCACCTTTGACCCGTTCGACCGCATCTCGCTGACCAAGCTCCTGAAGCAGACGAGCAAGTCCAGCGAGTACGAGGTGGACCCCTTCGACGCCGACGAGCGGGCCAAGATCATCGCCGCCGCAAGACCCGACGAGTGGCCCACGGTGCAGTTCTGGTTCGAGACCGGACTGCGCCCGGGTGAACTGCAGGCCCTGCGGTGGGAGAAGGTCAGGCCCGGGTCGGTGCGCATCGACGTGAACCAGGTGGCTAAGACCGAGAAGGGGCCGAAGACCGAAGCCGGCGTGCGGGATGTGGATCTGTCGGTGGATGCTTCGAAGGCGCTGGAGGCCCAGCGGGTGATCAGCGGTGGGGCCGGTGGGCATGTGTGGCTCAACCCCAGAACAGGGAAGCCTTGGACCACAGACGCCCAGATCAGGAAGACCCTGTGGGTGCCGCTTCTTGAGCGCGCGGGCGTGCGCTACCGCAACCCGTACCAAGCCCGGCACACCTACGCCAGCGCCCTGCTTACGGCCGGAGCGAACCCTTGGTACGTCGCCCAGCAGTTGGGCCATGTGGACGTCCAGATGGTGTTCAAGATCTACGGCAAGTTCATCGCCCAGGACTTCCAGAAGCCCAAGGCACCCCGCCTGCGAGTGGTCGGGGGAGAGTGATGGACTCGTGCGAATTTCCCCCGTCTTCGGTGCGAAATCCGTGCGAGTCGAACGCCAATGAACGCCAGTTCAGACCCGGTTCGACCGGTCGGCAGACCTTGATCTACCTCTGTCGTTCATTGGCGTTGACCGCCTAATAGTGGTGGAGCTGGGGGGATTCGAACCCCCGTCCGCAAGCCTTCTCCGAGCAGTTCTACATGTGTAGCCGTCTGGTTTGATCTCGCCGGTTCCACCGCGCAGCGGCACGCTGTGGAATCGGCCAGCCCCCTTGGATCTCGGCCTGCATCAAGGAGCACGATGCAGACCCAGCCGATGAAAATTACCTCACAGCCTGGACGCCTTGCGGCACCCTTGCCCAGCCCATCGGCCTGCTGTTGTGAAGCTCACCGGTGTTTAAGCGGCGAGTGCGAAACGTTCGTCGTTTGCAGTTGGTTTTTTTCTGCTGATTAACGAGGTGACAGAACCTCGACATGCCCTGCTGCGTGTCCGAACCCACGTCGAAACCGGTGCAGCCCCAGGATCAGACAGTTTAAGGCAGTTGCAGGCATTTCAAGACCTGCAGCGGAGAAAGAATGCGGGCGTCGGCCGGCCAGTGCTCGGTGGTGGCCAGGGGCCCGAGGTAACCATAACCGGCGGCCAGGGTGCGCATGCCGGCGCTGCGCCCGGCCAGCATGTCGCGTTCGTCGTCGCCCACATAAACGCAGCAATGCGGCGCCACACCCAGGCGGCGGGCGGCCTCCAGCAGGGGGGCAGGATGGGGCTTGGCATGGGGGGTGGTGTCGCCGCAGACCACGGTGGCCGCGCGGCCCAGCAGCGGCATGGCGGCCACCAGCGGGTCGGCGAACCGGTGCGCCTTGTTGGTGACCACGCCCCAGGCCAGGCCGTACGCCTCCAGGGCGTCGATCAAGGCAGGCACCTCGTCGAAAGGCCGGGTGTGCAGGGTCAGCCGGGCTTCATAGACCCGGTAGAACTCCTCGCGCAGGGTTTCGTAGTCGGCATGCTCGGGCGTGATGCCGAACGCCACCTGGAGCATGCCCCGGGCACCCGACCCGGCATGGGGACGGTAGTGGGACGGGGGCAGCGACGGCCAGCCCCGACCCACCCGCATCTCGTCGGCGGCACCGCCGAGGTCGGGGGCACTGTCGATCAGGGTGCCGTCCAGATCGAACAGCACCGCCTGCACACCCTGCAGCACGCTCATGCCTTGCGGGTGGCGAACAGGTAGTTCACGCTGGTGTCTTCGCTGAGCCAGTAGCGCCGGGTCAACGGGTTGTATTCCATGCCCTTGGTGTGCTGCAGCGCCAGGCCGGCGGCACGGCCATACGAGGCCAGCTCGCTCGGGCGGATGAACTTGGCGTACTCATGGGTGCCCTTGGGCAGCAGGTTGAGGACGTACTCGGCACCGACGATGGCGAACAGGAACGACTTGGGGTTGCGGTTCAGGGTCGAGAAAAACACCCAGCCGCCCGGTTTGACCAGGGTGGAACAGGCCTGCACGATGGAGGCGGGGTCGGGCACGTGTTCCAGCATCTCCATGCAGGTCACCACGTCGAAGCTGCCGGGCTGCTCGGCGGCCAGGTCTTCGGTGCTGATCTCGCGGTACTCGACCCGGGGCGTGGAGGCCTCCAGGGCATGGAGCTGGGCGACGCGCAGGGCTTTCACCGACAGGTCGATGCCGAGCACGTCGGCGCCCTTGCGGGCCATGGCATCGGCCAGGATGCCGCCGCCGCAGCCCACGTCCAGGACTCGCTTGCCGGCGATGCCGGCCAGCGAGTCGATCCAGCCCAGGCGCAAAGGGTTGATCTGGTGCAGCGGGCGGAATTCGCTCTCGGGGTCCCACCAGCGGTGGGCCAGTTCGGAAAACTTGGCCAGTTCGGCCGGGTCTGCGTTGGTGTGGGTGGTCATGAGGCGATTATTGGCGGAGGCATAAAAAAACCGCGCCGGAGCGCGGTTTTGTTGATCAGACCGAGGGTCGATCAGTTCTTGCGGGTGCCGACCACTTCGACTTCCACGCGGCGGTTCTTGGCGCGGCCTTCGCGGGTGGCGTTGTCGGCCACCGGCTGGGACAGGCCCTTGCCTTCGGTGTAGATGCGGTTGCTTTCGATGCCCTTGCTCACCAGGTAGGCCTTCACGGCTTCAGCGCGGCGGACCGACAGGGCCTGGTTGTACTTGGCTGCACCGGTGGCGTCGGTGTGGCCCACGGCAATCACGACTTCCAGGTTGATGCCACCGACCTTGCTGGCCAGATCGTCCAGCTTGGCTTTGCCTTCGGGCTTCAGGACGGCCTTGTCGAAGTCGAAGAAGGCGTCGGCGGCGTAGGTCACCTTGGTGGCGGCCGGAGCGGGAGCCGGGGCAGCAGCAGCGGGCTTCGGTGCAGCGGCGGGGGCCGGAGCCGGGGCAGCGGCGGGAGCAGCGGCCGGGACGATGGCGCCGTCGCAGCCCTTGGCGGCGGTGGCGGGGGTCCAGGAGGCATCGCGCCAGCACAGTTCGTTGGTGCCGTTCTTCCAGACCAGCTCACCGGTGCCATTGCGCCAGTTGTCGACGGTCTGAGCGCCAGCGGCCGTTGCCATGGCGGCGGTTGCGATCAGCATTGCCACTTTGTTGAGTTTTTTCATGGTTTTCCTCTAGGTAAGCCGCAGACAGACTGCGAAAACGTTATGGACGTTTCGGACGAACGGTTCGCCGAACGCTCCGAAGATTGTGCCACAAGCGGTCTTGGGTTAACCCTGAGCGGCTGTCCCGCTGGTTCGTGACCGTTCCGCGGGGGCCGTGCGGTCATCCGGGCGTTGCCAGCCCGCAACAGCCGAGGCCCGGAAGCCCGTCCGGGGCGGTCCCTTAAAATCGCCGATTGCCTCCAACCTCCCAGAGACTGCACGCCCATGTCCCAGTTCGCCAAAGAGACCCTGCCCATCAGTCTTGAAGAGGAAATGCGGCGCAGCTACCTCGATTACGCGATGAGCGTGATCGTCGGTCGTGCCCTGCCGGATGCGCGGGACGGCCTGAAGCCGGTGCACCGGCGCGTGCTGTTCGCCATGCACGAGCTCAACAACGACTGGAACCGGCCCTACAAGAAGTCGGCCCGTATCGTGGGCGACGTGATCGGCAAGTACCACCCGCACGGCGATTCGGCGGTGTACGACACCATCGTGCGCATGGCCCAGGATTTTTCTCTGCGCCACATGCTGGTGGACGGTCAGGGCAACTTCGGCTCGGTCGACGGTGACAACGCCGCCGCCATGCGCTACACGGAAATCCGGCTGTCGAAGATCGCCCACGAGATGCTGGCCGACATCGACAAGGAAACGGTCAACTTCGGCCCCAACTACGACGGCTCCGAGAAGGAGCCGCTGGTGCTGCCCAGCCGCCTGCCGAACCTGCTGGTCAACGGCTCGGCCGGCATTGCGGTGGGCATGGCCACCAACATCCCGCCGCACAACCTGAACGAGGTGGTCGACGCCTGCCTGCACCTGCTCAAGAACCCGGAAGCGTCCATCGACGAGCTGATGGAGATCATTCCGGCGCCCGACTTCCCCACCGCCGGCATCATTTACGGCATCACCGGCGTGAAAGACGGCTACCGCACCGGCCGCGGCCGGGTGGTCATGCGGGCCAAGTGCCACTTCGAGGACATCGACCGTGGCCAGCGCCAGGCCATCATCGTCGACGAGCTGCCCTACCAGGTAAACAAGAAGACCCTGCAGGAGCGCATTGCCGAGCTGGTGCACGAGAAGAAGATCGAGGGCATCAGCCACATCCAGGACGAATCGGACAAGTCCGGCATGCGTCTGGTGATCGAGCTCAAGCGCGGCGAAGTGCCCGAGGTGGTGCTCAACAACCTCTACAAGCAGACCCAGCTGCAGGACACCTTCGGCATCAACATGGTGGCGCTGGTGGACGGCCAGCCCCGTCTGTGCAACCTGAAGGACCTGATCCAGGTGTTCCTGGAGCACCGCCGCGAGGTGGTGACCCGCCGCACCGTGTTCAACCTGCGCAAGGCCCGCGAGCGCGGCCATGTGCTGGAAGGTCTGGCGGTGGCGCTGGCCAACATCGACGAATTCATCAAGATCATCCGCGACAGCCCCACCCCGCCGGTGGCCAAGGCCGAGCTGATGACCCGCAGCTGGGACAGCCAGCTGGTGCGCGAGATGCTCACCCGCGCCAAGGCCGACGGCGGCACCATCAACGCCGACGACTACCGCCCGGACGGGCTGGAGCGCCAGTTCGGCATGCAGGGCGACGGCCTGTACCGCCTCTCGGAGACGCAGGCCCAGGAAATCCTGCAGATGCGCCTGCAGCGCCTGACCGGCCTGGAGCAGGACAAGATCGTGGCCGAATACAAGGACGTCATGGCCGAGATCGACGACCTGCTCGACATCCTCTCGCGCCCGGAGCGCGTCTCCACCATCATCGGTGACGAGCTGGTCGCCGTGCGGCAGGAGTTCGGCCAGACCAAGCTGGGCGCACGCCGCAGCGAGATCGAGCACAACGCCCAGGACCTGGCCACCGAAGACCTGATCACCCCGACCGACATGGTGGTCACGCTCAGCCACAGCGGCTACATCAAGAGCCAGCCGCTGTCCGAGTACCGGGCGCAAAAGCGTGGCGGGCGCGGCAAGCAGGCCACTGCCACCAAGGAAGACGACTGGATCGACCAGCTCTTCATCGCCAACACGCACGACTACATCCTGTGCTTCTCCAACCGCGGCCGCCTGTACTGGCTCAAGGTCTGGGAAGTGCCGGCGGGCTCTCGCGGTTCGCGTGGTCGGCCGATCGTCAACATGTTCCCGCTGCAGGAAGGCGAGAAGATCAACGTGGTGCTGCCGCTCACCGGCGCGGCGCGCAGCTTCCCGTCCGACCGTTATGTGTTCATGGCGACCTCCATGGGCACGGTCAAGAAGACGGCGCTGGACGAGTTCAGCAACCCGCGCAAGGCCGGCATCATCGCGGTCGACCTGGACGAAGGTGACTACCTGATCGGTGCGGCGCTCACCGATGGCCAGCACGACGTGATGCTGTTCTCCGATGGCGGCAAGGCGGTGCGCTTCGACGAAAACGATGTGCGCCCCATGGGCCGCAACGCGCGCGGCGTGCGCGGCATGTCGCTGGACGAAGGCCAGAGCGTGATCGCCATGCTGGTGGCCGAGGACGAGCAGCAGAGCGTGCTGACCGCCACCGTCAACGGCTACGGCAAGCGCACCCCCATCGGTGAGTACACCCGCCATGGCCGGGGCACCAAGGGCATGATCGCCATCCAGCAAAGCGAGCGCAACGGCAAGGTGGTGGCGGCCACACTGGTGCACACCGACGACGAGATCATGCTGATCACCGACAAGGGCGTGCTGGTGCGCACCCGCGTTTCTGAGATCCGCGAGATGGGCCGCGCGACCCAGGGCGTGACCCTGATCTCGCTGGACGAAGGCTCGGTGCTGTCCGGCCTGCAACGCATCGTGGAGAACGACGCCAACATGCCCGACGCTCCCGAGGCGTCCGAGCCCGGCGCGGAAGCCGCCGACGGCGACACCCCCGACGGCGCGGCGTGATGGCACGCCCCTTCAACTTCTCGGCCGGCCCGGCCGTCATGCCTGAGGAGGTGCTGGCGCAGGCCGCCCGCGAGATGCTCGACTGGCAGGGCACCGGCATGGGCGTGATGGAGATGAGCCATCGCGGCAAGGCCTTCGTGTCGATCTGCGAGCAGGCCGAAGCCGATCTGCGCGAACTGCTGGCAGTGCCCGAGAGCCACCACATCCTGTTCATGCAGGGTGGCGGGCTGGCGGAGAACGCGATCGTGCCGCTGAACCTCTCGCGCGGTGGCGCGGTCGACGTGGTGGTGACCGGCAGCTGGAGCCAGAAATCGCTCAAGGAAGCGAAGCGCTACGCCGACGCCCGCGCGGCCGCGAGCAGCGAGGCCGACGGCCACACCACGATCCCCGCCCCATCAACCTGGCAGCTGCGCGCCGATGCCGCCTATGTGCACATCTGCACCAACGAGACCATTCACGGCGTGGAGTTCCAGGCGCTGCCCGACCTGCAGGCGCTGGGCTGCAACGCGCCGCTGGTGATCGACTTCTCGTCCCATGTGGCTTCGCGCCCGGTGGACTGGCGCCGCGTCGGCCTGGCCTTCGGCGGTGCACAGAAGAACCTGGGGCCCGCCGGCCTGACCCTGGTGGTCGTGCGGGACGACCTGCTCGGCCACGCGCTGGACATCTGCCCCAGCGCCTTCAACTACCGCACGGTGGCCGACAACCGCTCCATGTACAACACGCCGCCGACCTACAGCATCTACATGGCCGGCCTGACCTTCCAGTGGCTCAAGCGCCAGGGTGGCGTGGCGGCCATGGAGCAGCGCAACATCGCCAAGGCGCAGCTGCTGTACGACTGCATCGACGGCTCGCAGCTCTATGTGAACCGGGTCGACCCGGCGGTGCGTTCGCGCATGAACATCCCCTTTTTCCTGCGCGACGAGTCCCGCAACGACGCCTTCCTGGCCGGTGCACAGGCCCGCGGCCTGCTGCAGCTCAAGGGCCACAAGTCGGTGGGGGGCATGCGCGCCAGCCTCTACAACGCCATGCCCCTGGAGGGCGTGCAGGCGCTGGTGGATTACCTGCGTGAATTCGAACAACAAGCGGCCTGAGACCAGCCGGACACCATGACCCAGCCCCAGCAATCTGCCGATCTTGCCGCCCTGCGCGTGAAGATCGATGCCCTGGACCAGCAGCTGCTGACCCTGCTCAACCAGCGCGCCCGTGTGGCCGAAGAGGTGGGCGAGATCAAGCGCCGCGAGGGCTCGCCCTTCTTCCGCCCGGACCGGGTGGCCCAGGTGATCGACAAGATCCAGGACGCCAACCAGGGCCCGCTGCTGAACCAGCACGTGGCAGCCATCTGGCGCGAGATCATGTCGGCCTGCCTGGCGCTCGAAACCCCGCAGCGGGTGGCGGTGCTGGGCCCGCAGGGCACCTTCTGCGAGCAGGCGGCCATCGAATTCTTCGGCAGTGCGGCCAACCTGATCTACTGCGCCAACTTCGACGAGGTGTTCCACGCCACGGCGGCCGGCACCGCGCAGTTCGGCGTGGTCGGCATGGAGAACTCCACCGAAGGCGTGGTGGCCCGTTCGCTCGACCTGTTCCTGCGCTCGCCGGTGCACGTGGTGGGCGAGGTCAGCCTGCTGGTCCGCCACAACCTGCTGCGCCAGACCAACTCGCTGGACGACATCCAGGTGGTCATGGCCCATCCGCAGGCGCTGGCCCAGTGCCAGAACTGGCTCACCCAGCACCTGCCGCACGCCGAGCGCCGCGCCGTCTCCAGCAACGCCGAGGGCGCCCGTCTGGCCGCCACCGACCCGACCTGGGCGGCCATTGCCAGCGAACGCGCGGCATCGCAGTTCGGGCTGCACATCGTCTCGCACGCCATCCAGGACGAGGCCTACAACCGCACCCGCTTTGCCGTCATCAGCCTGCCGCAGACCATGGCCATGCCGCCGGCCTCGGGGCGCGACTGCACCAGCATCGTGGTGTCGGTGCCGAACCGGCCCGGCGCGGTGCACGACCTGCTGGTGCCGCTCAAGCAGCACGGCGTGTCCATGACGCGGTTCGAATCGCGCCCCGCCAAGTCGGGCCAGTGGGAGTACTACTTCTACATCGACATCGCGGGCCACCCGTCGCAGCCGGCCGTGGCTGCGGCCCTTGAAGAACTCCAGCGTCTGTGCGCCTACTACAAGGTGCTGGGCGCCTACCCGGTGAGCGAATGATGTTCGAACAACTCGGATTGATCGGCTGCGGACTCATGGGCGGCTCGTTCGCCCTGGCGCTCAAGCAGGCCGGGCTGGTGAAGCGGGTGGTGGGCTACAGCAAGTCCCCCTCGACCACCGAGCGGGCGCGGCAGATGGGCGTGATCGACATCGAGGCGCCCTCGGCGCTGCTCGCCGTCTCCGGCTCCGACCTGGTGCTGGTGGCCGTGCCGGTGGCCGCCACCGAAGCCACCTTCAAGGCCATCCGCCACCTGATCCACAAGGACATGCTGCTGATGGATGTCGGCTCGACCAAGCGCGACGTGGTCGATGCGGCCCGCCGTGTCCTGCGCGATCAGGTCGGTGTCTTCGTGCCGGCGCACCCGATCGCCGGCAAGGAAGTGGCCGGCGTGGAGCATGCCGACCCCGAGCTGTACCACGGCCGGCAGGTCATCCTGACCCCGATCGAGCGCACCCAGACCGCGCAGCTGGACCGGGCCACCCAGCTCTGGAAGGCGCTGGGATGCCATGTGCGGCAGATGTCGCCCGAGTCGCACGACGCGGCCTATGCCGCGGTCAGCCACCTGCCGCACCTGCTGGCCTTTGCGCTGATGAACGCCATCCAGAACCAGCAGCAGTCGGCCGACTTTCTCGCCCTGGCCGGCCCCGGCTTCCGCGATTTCACCCGCATTGCCGCCAGCGATCCGGCGATCTGGCGCGACATCCTCATGGCCAACCGCGAGGAGCTGCTGGGCCAGTCGCAACGGTTCCGCCAGGCGCTCGAGGCGCTGGAAAACGCGGTCAAGGGCGAGAACCCGGACGCCCTGGAAACGCTGATCGAACAGGCCAGCATTGCCCGCGCCCAGTGGCGCATGAACGCCATCCGCCCGCAGGGCTGAGGCGCCACCACCCTCCCATGTTCTCCACCGCTTTCCTCGACCTTCCGCCCCTGCAGGCGGCCGGCGGCACCGTCCGCCTGCCCGGCTCCAAAAGCATCTCCAACCGCGTGCTGTTGCTGGCGGCCCTCAGCACCGGCCACACCGATGTGGTCGACCTGCTCGACTCGGACGACACCCAGGTCATGCTGCAGGCGCTGCGTCAGCTGGGCTGCCGCATCGAGCCGCAGGCCGACGGCGCGCTGCGGGTGCACGGGCTGGGCGGCGAACTGCCGGTGCGCGAGGCCACCCTGTTCATGGGCAACGCCGGCACCGCCATGCGGCCGCTGACCGCGGCGCTGGCCCTGCTCGCCACCCGGCACGGCGCCCGCTTCGAGCTCAGCGGCGTGCCCCGCATGCACGAGCGCCCCATCGGCGATCTGGTCGATGCCCTGCGCCAGCTCGGCTGCCCGGTCGAGTGCCTGGGCGAGCCCGGTTACCCGCCGCTGCGGCTGGGCAACGGTGCGGCGCAGCCACTGAAGCTGTCGGATGCGATCCGGGTGCGCGGCGACGTGTCGAGCCAGTTCCTGACCGCCCTGCTGCTGGCATTGCCGCTGGTGGCCCAGCAGCAGGACATCGTGATCGAGGTGGTGGGCGAACTCATTTCGCGGCCCTACATCGAGATCACCCTGAACCTGCTGGAACGCTTCGGCGTGACGGTGCGGCGCGACGGCTGGCAGCGCTTCACCATTCCGGCCGGCAGCCGCTATGCATCGCCGGGCCGCATGCCGGTGGAGGGCGACGCCTCGTCGGCCAGCTACTTCATTGCGCTGGGCGCCATTGCGCCGGCCGCCGCCGGCACCGAAGGCATCACCATCGAAGGGGTGGGGCTGTCGTCCATCCAGGGCGACATCCGCTTCGTGGAGGCGGCCCGCCTGATGGGCGCCGACGTGCAGGGTGACGCCAACGCGCTGCGCATCCGCCGGGGCCTCTGGCCGCTGAAGGCCATCGACCTGGACTGCAACCACATTCCCGACGCCGCCATGACGCTGGCCGTCATGGCGCTGTTCGCCGACGGCACCACCACCCTGCGCAACATCGCGAGCTGGCGGGTCAAGGAAACCGACCGCATCGCCGCCATGGCCACCGAATGCCGCAAGCTGGGTGCCACGGTGGAAGAAGGCGCGGACTTCATCCGCATCACGCCGCCGACCGGGTGGCGGCCGGCCAGCATCCACACCTACGACGACCATCGGGTGGCCATGTGCTTCTCGCTGGCGGCCTTCAACCCGGCCGGCCTGCCGGTGCGCATCCTGGACCCGCGCTGCGTCGGCAAGACCTTTCCGGACTACTTCGAGGCGCTGTTCGGCGTCTGCGAAGCACAGGCGGAGCAGATACCGGTGATCTGTGTGGACGGCCCCACCGCCTCGGGCAAGGGCACGCTGTCCAGCGAGCTGGCCAAGCGCCTGGGCTACCACTGGCTCGATTCGGGCGCCCTCTACCGGCTGGTCGGGCTGGCCGCGACCCGCCAGGGGCTGGCACTCGACGAGGCCGCATTGGGCCAGCCGGAGCACGCCCGCCGCCTGGGCGAGCTGGCCGCCGGCCTGCGGCTGCGGTTTGCCGACCACCGCATCTGGCTCGACGGCGAGGATGTGAGCGACGACTTGCGCACCGAGGCCGCCGGCATGGCCGCCTCCCGGGTGTCGGTCGTGCCCGAGGTGCGCCAGGCCCTGCTGGCCCTGCAGCGCGGCATGCGGCGGCTGCCCGGCCTGGTGGCCGACGGCCGCGACATGGGCACCGTGATATTCCCTGACGCTCCCCTCAAGGTCTACCTCACCGCCAGCGCCGGACAACGCGCCGAACGCCGGCATAAGCAATTGATTTCAAAGGGAATCGCTGCTAGACTCGACGACCTTCTGGCGGACTTGCAAGCGCGCGACGCACGGGACTCGAACCGGTCCCACGCGCCCCTCAAACCCGCCGAAGACGCCCTGATGCTGGACAACTCCTCGCTCGACATCGAATCGTCGGTGCAGCAGGTGCTTGACTGGTGGCAGGACAAAACGGTGTTTCCGGAAGGCCGGCAACACCGCTGACCGGCCCAGACGGCCCCGCCGGGCGTTCCCTGCCCGCAGGCCTGATGGTTCTTTTCAACCAACCCCGTGGTGCTTCGCACCACAACTGCAACGCCGCCCAACCGTCGACTCCCGCCACCCGATGCAGGTTCATCTGCGCCCGTGGTGCACCCCGACGCTGAGCGGTCTTAGGAAACTCCATGTCTGAATCTTTTGCCGCCCTGTTCGAAGAGTCCCTGAAACGCGCTGAAATGCGCTCGGGCGAGGTCATCACCGCCGAGGTGGTCCGCATCGAACACAACCATGTGGTGGTCAACGCCGGCCTCAAGTCGGAAGCCTATGTCCCGCTGGCCGAGTTCAAGAACGACCTGGGCGAGCTGGAAGTGCAGGTCGGCGACTTCGTGTCGGTGGCCATCGACTCCGTCGAGAACGGTTTCGGCGACACCCTGCTGTCGCGTGACAAGGCCAAGCGCCTGGCTTCCTGGATGGCCCTCGAGAAGGCCCTGGAATCCGGCGACTTCGTCACCGGCACCACCGGCGCCAAGGTCAAGGGCGGCCTGAAGGTCATGGTCAACGGCATCAGCGCCTTCCTGCCGGGCTCGCTGGTCGACAGCCGTCCGACCAAGGACCTGACCCCGTACGAGAACAAGACCCTGGAATTCAAGGTCATCAAGCTCGACCGCAAGCGCAACAACGTGGTGCTGAGCCGCCGTGCCGTGGTGGAAGCCTCCATGGGCGAAGAGCGCGCCAAGCTGATGGAAACCCTCAAGGAAGGCGCCATCGTCCAGGGCGTGGTCAAGAACATCACCGAATACGGTGCCTTCGTGGACCTGGGCGGCATCGACGGCCTGCTGCACATCACCGACATGGCATGGCGCCGTGTCCGCCACCCGAGCGAAGTGGTTCAGCCGGGCCAGGAAATCACCGCCAAGATCCTCAAGTTCGACACCGAGAAGAACCGCGTGTCGCTGGGTCTGAAGCAGATGGGCGACGACCCGTGGATGGGCGTTTCGCGCCGCTACCCGCAGGGCACCCGCATGTTCGGCAAGATCACCAACATCGCCGACTACGGCGCGTTCGTGGAACTCGAGCCGGGCATCGAAGGCCTGGTGCACGTCTCCGAAATGGACTGGACCAACAAGAACGTTGCTCCTTCCAAGCTGGTGTCGCTGGGTGACGAAGTCGAAGTCATGGTGCTCGACATCGACGAAGACAAGCGCCGCATCTCCCTGGGCATGAAGCAGTGCCGTGCCAACCCCTGGCACGAGTTCGCCGAGGCCACCAAGCGCGGCGACCGCGTCAAGGGCCCGATCAAGTCGATCACCGACTTCGGCGTGTTCGTGGGTCTGGCCGCCGGCATCGACGGCCTGGTGCACCTGTCCGACCTGTCCTGGAACGAAGCCGGCGAGACCGCCGTGCGCAACTACAAGAAGGGCCAGGAAGTCGAAGCCATCGTGCTGGCCATCGACGTGGAGCGCGAGCGCATCAGCCTGGGCATCAAGCAGCTCGACGGCGACCCGTTCACCACCTTCGTGTCGGTCAACGACAAGGGTTCCGTGGTGACCGGCAAGGTCAAGACCGTGGATGCCAAGGGCGCCGAGATTGACCTGGGTGAAGACGTGCTGGGTTACCTGCGCGCCTCCGAAATCAGCCGCGACCGCGTCGAAGACGCCCGCAACGTGCTGAAGGAAGGCGACGAGGTCACCACCGTGGTGGTGAACGTGGACCGCAAGACCCGCAACATCCAGCTGTCCATCAAGGCCAAGGACATGGCCGACCAGAACGAAGCCATGGCCAGCCTGAACCAGAACACCGGCAACGCCGGCACCACCAGCCTGGGCGCCCTGCTGCGCGCCAAGCTGGACAACAGCAACAACTGATCGGCACAGGCACCTTCTTCTCCCCATGACCCGAAGCGACCTCGTCGAAGCCCTGGCCAGCCGTTTCAGCCAGCTCACCCACCGCGATGCGGAGTTCGCCGTCAAGGCCATCCTTGACGCGATGGGTGACGCCCTGGTGCGTGGCCACCGGATCGAGATCCGGGGCTTCGGCAGCTTTTCGGTGAACCGCCGTTCACCTCGCATCGGGCGCAATCCGCGCTCGGGCGAGAGCGTCATGATCCCGGAGAAGCGGGTGCCCCACTTCAAGCCCGGCAAAGCCCTGCGCGAGCAGGTCGACGCCCGCACGGCCGAGATGCTCGGCCGCGAAGGCAAGCCGGGCGGCTGAAGCCCGCTGGCTACAATCGGCTCCCACCACAGAGGGGAAGCCGTGAAGTACCTCATGTGGCTGCTCAACGCAGCCCTTTTTTTTGTCCTTTTCGCCTTCGCGCTGAACAACCAGGACATGGTCACGCTGCACCTGTTCTTCGGTGCGCGATGGCAGGCACCCATGGTGGTGGTCGTGTTGCTGGCCATGCTGATCGGGGTGTTCCTGGGCGTGGTGGCCATGGTGCCGCTGTGGCTGCGGGCCAAGAAGGCGCGCCGGCGCTCCGGTGCGGGGCCCGCCACCACCGCCTTCGGTGGCGACACCACCCTGCTCCCCTCCGACCCGATCGAACGACGACATGGACTTTGACCTGACCTGGCTGCTGTGGGGCCTGCCCCTGGCCTTCGCTCTGGGCTGGGCGGCTTCCCGCCTGGACCTGCGCCAGTGGCGCATGGAAAGCCGCCAGGCACCCAAGGCCTACTTCAGGGGTCTGAACCACCTGCTCAACGAACAGCAGGACCAGGCCATCGACGCCTTCATCGAGGCGGTGCAGGGCGATCCGGACACGGCCGAACTGCACTTCGCGCTGGGCAACCTGTTCCGCCGCCGCGGCGACTACGACCGGGCGGTACGGGTGCACGAACACCTGCTCTCGCGGGCCGATCTGAGCGGCAAGGACCGCGATCGCGCCCAGCACGCCCTGGCACTGGACTTCCTGAAGGCAGGCCTGCTGGACCGCGCCGAGGCCGCGCTGCAGAAGCTCCAGGGCACGTCCTTTGCGGGCGAGGCCATGCTGGCCCTGCTGGGCATCTATGAACGCTCACGCGACTGGCCCCGCGCCCTGGAAGTGGCCCTGAAGCTCGACGCCCAGGCGCAAGGCAGCTTTGCCTCGCGCTTGGCCCATTACCGCTGCGAAGAGGCCGAGCTGGCCCTGCGCCAGGGCGACCGGGCGCGCGCGCGCACCCTGCTCGATGCGGCGGTGCGCGAGGCGCCGCAGGTGGCCCGGGGCTGGGTGGCGCTGAGTGCCCTGCGCCAGCAGGAAGGTGACGCGACCGGCGCACTCGATGCCCTGCTGAACCTGGCGCGGGAGGCCCCCCAGGCCCTGCCGCTGGTGGCCCACCTGATGACCGATCTCGGCCGGCAGACGGGTCGGGTCGAGGCGGTGGCCGCGGTGCTGCGGGCGGCCGACGACCGCAGCCCCTCGATCGACATCACCGAGGCGCTGGCCGCCCTGGAAGCCGACCCGACCGCCGCCCGGGCGCGCTACCTGCAGCACCTGGAGCGCGAACCTTCGCTGGTGATCGGCGCACGCTGGCTGGCCGGCGAGACCCTGTCGGACCCGATGGCGCAGGCACCGGTGCAGCGGACCCTGGAGCAGGCCAGCGCGCCGCTCAAGCGCTACCGCTGCGCGGCCTGCGGCTTTGAAGCGCGCCAGCACTTCTGGCAATGCCCGGGCTGCCAGGCCTGGGACAGTTACCCGGCCCGCCGGGTTGAAGAGATCTGAGGGCCGGGGCCGGCCTCAGGCGGCGGGTGGCCCGTAGCCGCCGCCACCCGGCGTGTGGATCTCGAACACGTCGCCCGGCTGCATCTCGACCTGGGCAATATGGCCCAGGGTCTCGACGGTGCCATCAGCCCGTACCACCCGGTTGATGCCGGGAGCGCCCGGTGAGCCGCCGGCCAGACCGAACGCCGGGTGGACCCGCCCGTTGGACAGGATGCTGGCCGTCATGGGCTGCCGGAAGCGGATGCGGCGCACGCCGCCCTCGCCGCCGTTCCAGCGGCCCTGCCCGCCCGAGCCGCGCCGGATCTCGTAGCTCTCCAGCAGGACCGGGAACCGGAACTCCAGGATCTCGGGGTCGGTCAGGCGCGAGTTGGTCATGTGGGTCTGCACCACGGCCGTTCCGGCATAGCCGTCGCCGGCACCGCTGCCACCCGAGATGGTCTCGTAGTACTGGTGGCTGGCGTCGCCGAAGGTGAAGTTGTTCATGGTGGGCTGGCTGCCCGCCATCACGCCCAGGGCACCGAACAGTGCGTTGGTGATGCAGGTGGAGGTTTCCACATTGCCGGCCACCACCGAAGCCGGCGGGTTCGGGTTGAGCATGCAGCCGGGCGGGATGATCACCTCCAGCGGCTTCAGGCAGCCGGCATTGAGCGGGATGTCGTCATCGACCAGGGTGCGGAACGCATACAGCACCGCCGCCATGCAGACCGCGGTGGGCGCGTTGAAGTTGTTGGCCTGCTGCGGGCTGGTGCCGGTGAAGTCGATGGTGGCCCGGCGCTGCGCGGCATCGACCCGCACCGCCACCCGGATCTGGGCGCCGTTGTCCAGCGGCAGGGTGAACTCGCCGTCCTTCAGGCGGGTGATGACGCGGCGCACCGATTCTTCGGCGTTGTCCTGCACATGGCCCATGTAGGCCTGCACCACGTCCAGACCGAACTGCGCCACCATGCGGCGCAGCTCCTGCACGCCCTTCTCGTTGGCGGCGATCTGGGCCCGGAGGTCGGCCATGTTCTGCTGCGGGTTGCGGCTGGGGTATTCGCCGCTTTGCAGCAGCGCCAGCATCTCGGCCTCGCGCAGCACGCCGCCCTCGACCAGCTTGACGTTGTCGATCTGCACGCCCTCTTCCTCGATGCGGGTCGAGAACGGCGGCATCGACCCCGGCGTGGTGCCGCCGATGTCGGCATGGTGGCCGCGCGAGCCGACGTAAAAGGTGGGCTCGGCACCCTCGCCGACATACACCGGCGTGATCACGGTGACGTCGGGCAGGTGGGTGCCGCCGTGGTACGGGTCGTTGAGCACATACACATCGCCGGGCTGCATGCGGCCGGCGTTTTCGCGGATGACCGTCTTGATGCTCTCGCCCATGGAGCCCAGGTGCACGGGCATATGGGGTGCGTTGGCGATCAGGTGGCCCCGGGCATCGAACAGCGCACACGAAAAGTCGAGCCGCTCCTTGATGTTCACCGAGTAGGCGGTGTTCTGCAGCTGCAGGCCCATCTGTTCGGCGATGTTCATGAACAGGTTGTTGAACACCTCCAGCAGCACCGGGTCGACCGAGGTGCCGGCCGCGTGCTGCGAGGGGCGCGGCACGCGCCGCTCCAGCACCAGGTGGTCCAGCTCGGTGAGGCGGGCCTCCCAGCCCGGCTCCACCACGGTGGTGGCGTTCTTCTCGGCAATGATGGCCGGGCCCGGAATGGCATCGCCGGGGCGCAGGTCTTCGCGCACCACCAGGGCGGCGTCCAGCCACTGGCCGTCGGCGTGCAGGCGCACCGTGTCGCGGCGGGGGACTTCACGGGGGCCGTGCAGCGGCAGCCGGGCCTCGGCCGGCGCATCGCCCGCCACCACCGCCTCCACCGACACCGCCTCCACGATCAGGCGCTTGCCGGTCATGAGGAAGGCGAAGCGCTGGCGGTAGGCCGCCTCGAACGCCGCCTGGACATCGGCCATGCCGCCGAACGGCACGACCAGCGCCGCGTCGCTGCCCTCGTAGCGCAGGTGGACCCGGCGGTGCACCTGCAGCTCGCCGTGGCCGATCTTCTGCTGCTGCAGCTCGTGGCGGGCGGCCTCGGCCAGCGCATCGAGCTGCGCGGCCACCGGTGCCATGGCGTCGGCCTCCAGCACCCGCTCGACCGCCTGCTCGCGGATCACGTTCTGGTCGGCCAGGCCCATGCCGTAGGCACTGAGCACGCCGGCCAGCGGATGCACGAACACCCGGCTCATGCCCAGGGCGTCGGCCACCAGGCAAGCGTGCTGGCCGCCGGCGCCACCGAAGCACTGCAGGGTGTAGCGGGTGACGTCGTAACCGCGCGCCACCGAGATCTTCTTGATCGCATTGGCCATCTGCTGCACCGCGATGCGGATGAAGCCCTCGGCCACCGCCTCGGCCGGGCGGCCGGTCTGGCGCGCCAGCGCGTCGAACTGCGCTCGCACCGCCTCGGCGCTCAGGGGTTCGTTGGCCTGGGGGCCGAACACGCGGGGGAAATACGCCGGCTGGATCTTGCCGAGCATGACGTTCGCATCGGTCACGGTCAGCGGGCCGCCGCGCCGGTAACTGGCCGGGCCGGGGTGGGCGCCGGCGCTCTCCGGGCCGACGCGGAAGCGCGATCCGTCGAAGCTCAGGATGGAGCCGCCGCCGGCCGCCACGGTGTGGATGCTCATCATCGGCGCACGCATGCGCACGCCGGCCACCTGGGTCTCGAACTCGCGCTCGAAGGCGCCGGCGTAGTGGGACACATCGGTCGAGGTGCCGCCCATGTCGAAGCCGATCACCTGCCCGTGGCCAGCCAGGGCCGAGGTGCGGGCCATGCCGACGATGCCGCCGGCCGGGCCGGACAGGATGGCGTCCTTGCCCTGGAAATAGTGCGCGTCGGTCAGGCCGCCGCTGGACTGCATGAAGAACAGCGGCACACCCGGCATCTCGGCCGCCACCTGGTCGACATAGCGCCGCAGGATGGGCGAGAGGTAGGCGTCGACCACGGTGGTGTCGCCCCGGCTCACGAACTTCATCATGGGGCTGGTCTGGTGCGAGGTGCTGACCTGGGTGAAGCCGGCCTCCCGGGCCAGCCGGGCCGCTGCCTGTTCATGCGCCGCATGCCGGTAACCGTGCATGAACACGATGGCCACGCTGCGCAGGCCGGCATCGAAGGCCGCCCACAGCCGCTCGCGCAGGTGGGCTTCGTCCAGCGGCTGCAGCACGCTGCCGTCGGCGGCCAGCCGTTCCTGGGCTTCGATGACCCGGCTGTAGAGCAGCTCGGGCAGCACGATCTGGCGGTCGAACAGGCGGGGCCGGTTCTGGTAGGCGATGCGCAGCGCATCCCGGAAGCCGCGGGTGGTCACCAGCAGCGTGGGCTCGCCCTTGCGCTCCAGCAGCGCATTGGTGGCCACGGTGGTGCCCATCTTCACGCAGGCCACCTGCGCCGGCGTCACCGGCTGATCGGGCTGCAGGCCCAGCAGATGGCGGATGCCGGCCACCGCCGCGTCGCGGTACTGCTCCGGGTTCTCGGACAGCAGCTTGTGGGTGGTCAGGCTGCCGTCGGGGCGGCGGGCCACGATGTCGGTGAAGGTGCCGCCCCGGTCGATCCAGAACTGCCAGCGGTTGTCGGTTGTCGTGTTCATGGGCTCAGAGTGATGCGGCGGAGCGTGCCGCCTGGTCGTACATGCCGGAGAGCACCCGCAGCAGGCGCGCGAGTTCCCCGATGTCGTGGTTGAGTGCGTCGTCGGCCTTCAGGGCATTGATCAGGCAGCCCTCGCGGATCTCGCGGTAGCGGGCGACGAAGTCCTTGCCGGCCTCGGTCGGGCCATAGGTCACTTCCTTGCCGTTCTTGCTCGACTCCACCACGCCCAGGCCCTGCAGCTTCTTGAGCGAGTAGTTGATGAGGTGGGTGTCTTCCACATTCATGATGAAAGCGATGTCGGCCAGGCGCTTGTCGCGTGCCCGGTGGGTCACGTGGTGCAGCACCAGCACGTCGAGCGCGGTCAGGTCCTTGAGGCCGGCGGCGCTCATGCAGTGCACCACCCAGCGGTGGAAGGCGTTGCCGGCGACGATCAGCCCGAACTCGAACTCGCTCATCTGCGCGCTGTGCGGCGACACCAGATGGGCCGACGACACGATGGGCCGTGCCACCGCGGACGGCGCCGTGGTGCTGGCGGGCTGGCTGGACTTGCGAGGGGGCATGGCGGTGTTCCTGGGCTTTCCGATGCGGCGCAGTGTAGGACGGCAAATCACAAAATGCCAACGATTTGTTGACATACAGGGAAAACACCCATCACACTTTATTGGCACATCGCTAGAGTCCGCACATCCCGAAAAGCCGCCCTCCCGCCTTGCCACCGTTTCCCCACCCGTCCCCCAACCCCTCAGGAGATCCGCCATGAAACGCCGCCTGTTCAGCCTGACTCTGGCCACCAGCGCCCTGGTCGCTGCCCTTCCCGCCGCCGCCCAGACCAGCTGGGATCTGCCGTCGGCCTACCCGGCCACCAACTTCCACACGGTCAACCTGACGAACTTCGCCAGCGACGTGGAGAAGGCCACCGGCGGCAAGCTCAAGATCACGGTGCATGCCAATGCGGCCCTGTTCAAGGCCCCCGAGATCAAGCGCGCGGTGCAAGGCGGGCAGGCCCAGATCGGGGAGATCATCCTGGCGGCCTACCAGAACGAATGGGCCATGTTCGGGGCCGACGGCATTCCGTTCCTGGCCACCAGCTACGAGGAGTCGCGCAAGCTCTATGCCGCGCAGAAACCCATCCTGCAGAAGAAGCTGGGCGAGCAGGGCCTGATGCTGCTGTACTCGGTGGCCTGGCCGCCCCAGGGCATCTACAGCAAGAAGCCGCTGGCCAGCGCCGCCGACCTCAAGGGCAGCAAGTGGCGTGCGTACAGCCCGTCCACCTCGCGCATTGCCCAGCTGGTGGGGGCGCAGCCGGTCACGGTGCAGGCGGCCGAGCTGTCGCAGGCACTGGCCACCGGCGTGGTCGAGGCCAACATGACCTCCGGCGCCACCGGCGTGGACAGCAAGCTGTTCGAGCACCTGAAGTTCTATTACGACGTGCAGGCCTGGCTGCCGAAGAACGCGGTCATCGTCAACAAGCGCGCCTTCGATGCGCTGGACAAGCCCAGCCAGGACGCCCTGCTGAAAGCCGCTGCCGACGCCGAGACGCGCGGCTGGGCCGCCTCGCAGAAGGTCAACACCGATTCGCTGGCCACGCTGCGGGCCAACGGCATGTCGGTGGAGCCGCCCAGTGCAGCGCTGAAGAGCGACATGCAGAAGGTGGGCGCCACCATGCTGCAGGAGTGGCTGGGTCAGGCCGGTGCCGAAGGCCAGCAGATGCTCGACGCCTTCCGCAAATAAACCCGACCCCACGCCGCCATGCGCCGATTCCTCGATGCCCTCTACCTCGGCGCCGGCTGGCTGGCTGCCCTCTTCATGGTCGGTGTGCTGCTGATGGTGCTGGTCTCCATCGGCAGCCGCCTGGCCGGCATCTATGTGCCGGGCACCGACGCCTATGCCGGCTATGCCATGGCCGGCGCCGGTTTCCTGGCACTGGCGCACACCCTGAAGCAGGGCGAACACATCCGGGTCACGCTGCTGATCGGGCGGCTCGCCGGTCGCGGCCGGCATGCCCTGGAGCTGTGGTCGCTGGCGGTGGGCAGCCTGCTGGCCGGGCTGCTCTGCGTCTACAGCTGGCGGCTGGTCTACCAGTCGCGGCTGTTCCACGACATTTCCACCGGCACCGACGCCACGCCGCTGTGGATACCCCAGCTGCTCATGGGCCTGGGCACCTCGGTGCTGCTGATCGCCCTGCTCGATGAAACCGTGCTGGAGTGGCGCGGCCAGCGCCAGCAGCACGCCGGAGACACCCGCCATGAATGACCTGCTCATCACCGGGCTGCTGATCGTCTCGCTGTTCCTGCTGCTGGGCAGCGGGGTCTGGATCGGCCTGACCCTCACCGGCGTGGCCTGGATCGGCATGGAGCTGTTCTCCAGCCGGCCCGCCGGCGACGCCATGGCACTGACCATCTGGGGCTCGGCCAGCAGCTGGACGCTGACCGCGCTGCCGCTGTTCATCTGGATGGGCGAGATCCTGTTCCGCACCAAGCTGTCGGAGAGCATGTTCCGCGGCCTGGCGCCCTGGGTGAACGCCCTGCCCGGCCGCCTGCTGCACACCAACATCATCGGCAGCACCATCTTTGCAGCGGTGTCGGGCTCGTCAGCCGCCACCTGCGCCACCATCGGCAAGATGACCATCCCGGAGCTGACGCGGCGCGGCTATCCGCCCGAGAAGATCGTCGGCTCGCTGGGCGGTGCCAGCACCCTGGGCCTGCTGATTCCGCCCTCGATCATCATGATCGTCTACGGCGTGGCGGCCGAGGTCTCGATCGCCAAGCTGTTCGTGGCCGGCGTCATTCCCGGCCTGCTGCTGGCGGTGCTGTTCAGCGGCGCAATCGTGGTGTGGGCGCTGCTCAACCCGCAGGCTGTTCCCGAAAGCGACGGCAGCCTGTCCTTCATGGACAAGCTGCGCGAGAGCCGCCACCTGATCCCGGTGGTGCTGCTGATCGGTGGCGTCATCGGCACCATCTACAGCGGCATCGCCACCGCCACCGAGGCGGCCGCCGTGGGCGTGGTGGGGGCACTCATCCTGTCGGCCTCGCAGGGTTCGCTGAACTGGCAGAGCTTTCGCGATGCGCTGCTGGGCGCCACCCGGCTCTACTGCATGATCGCGCTCATCCTGGCCGGCGCGGCCTTCCTGACGCTGGCCATGGGCTACATCGGCCTGCCCCGGCACCTGGCGGAGTTCGTGGCCAGCCTGAACCTGTCGCCGGGCGTGCTGCTGGTGGCGCTGGCGCTGTTCTACATCCTGCTGGGCTGCTTCCTGGACGGCATCTCGATGATCGTGCTCACCATGGGCGTGGTGCTGCCCACGGTGCAGGCCGCCGGCATCGACCTGGTCTGGTTCGGCATCTTCATCGTGATCGTGGTGGAGATGGCGCAGATCACGCCGCCGGTGGGCTTCAACCTGTTCGTGCTGCAGGGCATGACCCGGCGCGACATCGACTGGATCGCCAAGGCCTGCCTGCCGTATTTCTTCCTGATGGTGCTGGCCATCCTGATGCTCTACTGGTTCCCGGCGCTGGTGACCTGGCTGCCCTCACGCATGTGAGGGACAGGCCCCGGGCACAGCTAAGATCACGACCCCGCCCCGCGCGGGGTTTGTGCCCTCTGGAGTCCCCTGCCCGTGTTCAAGAATCTCACCCTCTACCGCATCGCCCCGGGCTGGAACCCGTCCCTGACCGAGATGGAGGCCGCGCTGGACGACCACCGCTTTGCCCCCTGCAGCGCCTCGCAGGACAAGGCCGTGGGCTGGGTGGAGCCGCGCGGCGAAGCGCACGGTCCGCTGGTGGAATCGGTCGACCAGCAGCGCATCCTCAAGCTGCAGATCGAAAGCAAGGCCGTGCCGGGCGCCGTGGTGCGCAAGAAGGCCCAGGAAGCCGCCGACCAGATCGAGGCCACCACCGGCCGCAAGCCCGGCAAGAAAGAGACCAAGGCCCTGCGCGAGGACGCCCGCCAGGCCCTGCTGCCGATGGCCTTCGCGCGCCAGCAGAACGTCTGGGTGTGGATCGACCCCGGGCGCGGCTGGCTGGTCACGGATGCCAGCAGCCAGGGCAAGAACGATGAGGTCATCACCGCGCTGGTCGATGCCTTCCCGGGCATGGCGGTGTCGCTGCTCAACACCCAGATGACGCCGCAATCGTCCATGGCCCGCTGGCTCAGCGCCGCAGACCCGGAAGAATGGCCCGACGGCCTGGCGGTGGAGCGCGAGTGTGAGCTGCGCTCCACCGACGAAGAACGCTCGGTGGTGCGCTTCACCCGCCACCACCTGCTGACCGACGAAGTGCGCCGCCATGTGGCCGAAGGCAAGCTGCCCACCCGCCTGGCCATGAGCTGGGAAGGCCGCGTGGGCTTCGTGCTGACCGAGAGCATGGCGCTGCGCAAGATCGCCTTTCTGGAAGGCGTGTTCGAGGACCGGCCGGCCAACGAGGAAGAGAGCTTCGACAGCAATGTGGCCATCGGCACCGGCGAGCTGCGGCAGGTGCTCGATGCGCTGATCGAAGCCCTGGGCGGCGAACTGCTGCCGGGTCAGGCGCCTGCCCTGCCCGCCCTGGACACAGCGTCGGCCGCAGCGCCGGTCACCTCATCGGCCAGCTCGGCCGATGACGGCCCGCCGTTCTGACCATGGGCAGTGTCCTGGCCCTGTGTGCCGGCGCCTGCGTGGGTGCGGTGCTGCGCTGGCGCCTGGGCCTGTGGCTCAACACACCGGGCGCGGTGCTGCCCTGGGGCACGCTGGCGGCCAACTGGATCGGCGCCTACGCCATCGGCCTGTGTGTGGCCTTTTTCCAGGCGCAACCGCAGCTGGACCCGGCGTGGAAGCTGGCCATCGTCACCGGCCTGCTCGGCGCGCTGACCACCTTCTCCACCTTCTCGATCGAGGTGGTCACCCTGCTGCAGCAAGGCCGGCTGGCGCTGGCCGGCGGCGTGGCCGCGCTGCACCTGGCCGGCTCGCTGCTGCTGACCTGGCTGGGCTTGAAGACGCTGGGCTGAAGCCCGGCAACGCCCGCTTCAGGCCGTGATCGAAGCGCTGATGGAGATCGTGGTGGCCACCGGCATCACCACCTTCTTTCGGCCATGGCCCTGGTTGGGCACCAGCTCCACCCTGACCAGACCCAGCCTGCTCAGGGTGGCCACATCGCGGGACACGGCGCTTTGATCCCGGTGGGCCGCCTGGGCCAGATCGGCAATGGATTGACGGCCCTTGCTGGCCAGCCGCAACAGTTCGAACCGTCGGGGCGTGAGCTGGCTGAGGAAATCTTCGAACTCGAAACTGGTGAAGGTCACCGAAAACGGCAGGGACGGCGCCCCCTGGTCGAGCGCACGGGCCACGGCCTTGCTGCGTCGGGCGTGCTGGCTCAGTTCGGGCTGACGGGCGAAGTCGGCGGGGGTGATCCTGGCGCGGGTCATGTCATCTCTCCGTTCACGAACTGCATGGCGATCAGCTGCCATTCCTGCTCGAAGCGCTCATAAAGCGCCTCGTAGGTGGTGAAGGGCTCGGGCGTCACCGTACCCATGAAATGGCGATGCGAATACCCATGCCGGTTGTCGTAACCCAGCACCCCGCCTGGCGGGAATCTTCACGTCCTTGGGGGCGTAGACCTCTTGGGTTCCGGGTGTCTTGAAGGGCATCAGGCATGATTTTTCGAATCATGCCTGAAGTCAAGGCAACCGGGTCGGTTGCAGCGGCCGTTCAGCCCCCGCCCCGCTGCATGTACAGGTCGAACCGCTTCATGAATGCGTAGCGCTGCGCTTCGTCCAGGCCCTCGAAGCGGAACGACACCCGCAGCACCGGCATGCGCATGAGTGCGATCACGCGTGGCGGGCGCGGCTCCCATTGCAGGTACAGCCGCCCGGGCGGGATGTCGACCTGCACCGAGGCGCCCTGGCGCTGCCAGGTGCATTCGCCGATGGCCGCCGGCAGCCAGCCCAGCCATTCGGCTTCGGTGCAGCCCATGTCGCGCTGGAAGCGCTCGTCGTAGCTCGACTGCATGGGCCTCAACCCCCGGCGATGGGCGGCCAGATGGCCAGCACATCGCCCTCCTGCAGGGTGGTCGACAAGCGCTGCTCGGGCTGGATGTATTTGCCGTTGACCAGCACCAGGTGCACCAGCTTGGGCGGCATGCCGAAGGGCTCGATGATCTGGCTGATGGGGGTGGCCGGGTCGATGTCGAGATCGATCTGGTTGCTGCGGCGGGCTTCCGCGGGCAGGTAGTCGGTCAGGGTGGCGAAGAGCTTGAAGGTGATCTTCATGGTCAGCGTCGGCGCTCGTCGGCAGCGCCCGCCCATTGGCCTTGCGCCTGCGCTGCCGCCAGGTACGCATCCATGAGCTTGGTCGGGTCTTCCATGAGGCGCTGTTTCCATTCGCCCAGGCGCACCTGGCCTTCGACCAGACCGCGCATCACGCCGACATGCTCGGTCCAGCCGACCGAGTTGCAGCCGACCATGACGTCGTCCTTGAACTGCAGGCTCAGGTGGCGGCCGCCGGCCTTGTCGGTCAGCTCCACATGCTCGCCACCGGCCACGCCTTCCCAGTTGCCGAAGCTGGTGGAGATCATGCCCAGCGTGTCGAGCACGTTGATCTGGGTCACGCCCTTGAGGTCGGCGCGCTGGCCCACCATGTTGAGGGCCGCCACGCGCGCCTGCTCGGCGGCGTTGGGCTGGATGGCGCTGACGATGGTCTTGCCGCTGACCTTGTCGAAGGCCTCGGCGCAGTCACCGGCGGCATAGATGCCGGGCACATTGGTCTGCAGATGCTCGTCGGTCAGCACACCCTGCAGGCAGGTGATGCCGGAGTCCTTCAGGAAGCCGATGGCCGGCCGCACGCCGGTGGCGCTGATGACCAGGTCGGCCTCGACCGTCTGGCCGTTGCCCAGCTTGACCCTCAGGCCACGCCCGCTGCCCTGCGGCTCACTGCTGCCCATGCCGAGCGCGCTGGCGATCTTTCCGATGACGCCGCCGCTGCTGGCGGGTGCGCCAGCAGCCGATTCGATGGCCTCGACCCGGGTGCCGGTGTAGACCTTCACACCCTGGGTTTCGCACCAGTCCTTGATCATGCCGCCGGCGGTCGGGCCCATCATGCGGGGGACCATGCGGTCGCCCATCTCCACCACCGACAGCTCCACGCCGCGCTGCTTCAGGGCTTCCATGATGATGCAGCCGATGAAGCCGGCGCCCATCTGCAGAACCTTGGCGCCGGGCTGGGCCAGCTTCATGATGTTGCGGGCGTCTTCCAGCGTCCAGCAGGGGTGCACGCCGGGCAGGTCCATGCCGGCAATGGGCGGGCGCACCGGGTGCGAACCGGTGGCGATCAGCAGGCGGTCGAAGGTCAGCGTCTGGCCGTTGTCCAGGCTCACGGTGCGGGCCGCAGCGTCCACCTTCAGGGCCTTGGCACCGACCTGGGTGATGCGCAGGTTGGCGAAATGCGCAGCGCTCTTGCGCAGGTAGGTGCCGGCCTCCTGGATGTTGCCGATCAGCAGGTAAGGAATGGCCATGCGCGAGTACGGCGGCTCGGGCTCGTCGCCCACCAGGGTGATGGTGTCGGCCGGTGCGTGCTTGCGGATGGTTTCGGCGGCAATGACGCCGGCCGGGCCGGCGCCGAGGATGACGTGGTGCATGGAGGTCTCCGGAAATGACAAAGGGGGCAGCACACAGACTGCCCCCTCGGGGTTCAGGCGGAACGCGCGAGGGCGGCGGCCCTCACAGGCTCAGGCGCTGCTTGGTCTCGGCGGTGGGGCGGCCTTCCGGGTCCCAGCCGCGCACGGCGTAGTACTTGGGCAGCATCTCGGGCAGCTTGCTGACCATGCCCTTGGAGGCACCGGTCTTGGCGGCTTCGGTCAGCAGGCGCTTGGGCAGCGAGTCGTCCTTGGCGGTGAAGCCGGCGGCGTTGTTGAACTCGCGCTCCATGTTCCAGATGCGCTCGCCGATCTTCTCCAGCTCTTCGGTGGTGAACTCTTCGTTGCAGGCGGCCTGCAACTGGGGTGCCAGGTCGGCCACGCCCCAGGCGAAGGTGGTGAACACGCACAGACCCGACGAGTCGAAGGCGGCGGTGGCGTCCTGGAAGGCCTTCACCAGTTCCGGCTTGCCCTCGCTCTCGACCGGATCGGTCTTGACCGGAATGCCCAGCACTTCCGAGGCGATGGTGTAGCCCCGCAGGTGGCAGGCGCCGCGGTTGGAGGTGGCGTAGGCCAGGCCGATGCCCTGGATGGCGCGACCGTCGTAGGCCGGGAATTCCTGACCCTTGACGCTCATCGACAGGTCGGGGTGACCGTACTTCTTCGTCAGCCGGGCCGAGCCCATGCCGATCTCCTGGCCGAAGCCTTCGCCCCGGCCGGTCATCTCGGCGAAGGCGGCCAGCGCAGCGGCCGAACCGAAGGGTGCGTCCACACCGATCTGCTCCTTGGTCAGCACGCCCATCTCGTAGAGCTCCATCACGGCGCCCACGGTGGCACCGAAGCTGATCGGGTCCATGCCGTATTCGTTGCACAGCAGGTTGGCGTACTGCAGGGCCTCGAGGTCGTTCACGCCATTGGCAGCACCGAGCGCCCAGGCCGCTTCGTACTCCAGGCCGCCATTGGCGCCCCAGTACTGCGGCTTGTTCTGCACGGTGAAGTGGTTCTCGTCCATCTTGCTGATGCGGCCGCAGGCGATGGTGCAGCCGAAGCAGGCCTGGTTGGTCACCAGGTGCTTCTTGCCGTCGCTCTCGCGCGGGGTGACCATGGCTTCGGCCGAGATGTCCTTGGCGCCTTCGAACTGCACGTCGCGGTGGTTGCGGGTGGGCAGCGCGCCGATCTCGTTGATCACGTTCATCAGCACCTGGGTGCCGTAGGCGGGCAGGCCCTGACCGGTCACTGCGTTCTCGGCCAGGATCTTCTTCTTCTCGAAGGTGGCCTTCATGAAGGCCTTGGGGTCGCGGATGTTGCCCACGCCCTTGGTGCCGCGCACCGCGATCGCCTTCAGGTTCTTGCTGCCCATCACGGCGCCCACGCCCGAGCGGCCGGCGGCGCGGTGCAGGTCGTTGACGATGGCGGCGTACAGCACCTTGTTCTCGCCGGCCTGGCCGATGGACGACACGCGCACCAGCGGGTCCTGCAGCGAGGTCTTGAGGATTTCCTCGGTCTTCCAGACGGTCTGGCCCCAGAGGTGGGTGGCGTCGCGCAGCTCGGCCACGTCGTCATTGATGTACAGGTACACCGGCTTGGCCGACTGGCCTTCGACGATCACCATGTCCCAGCCGGCCATCTTGAGCTCGGCGCCCCAGTAGCCGCCCGAGTTGGAGCAGGCAATGGCGCCGGTCAGCGGGCCTTTGGTGATGACGGTGTAGCGGCCGCCGGTGGAGGCCATGGTGCCGGTCAGCGGGCCTGTGGCCCAGATCAGCTTGTTCTCGGCCGACAGCGGATCGACCTTCGGGTCGACTTCGCTGATCAGGTATTTGCTGCCCAGTCCGCGCGAACCCAGGTAGGCGCGGGCCCACTCCATGTTCAGCGGTTCGGTTTTGACGGTGCCCGCGGTCAGGTTGACGCGGAGGATTTTTCCAGCCCAAGACATGTGGTGACTCCTTGTGTATGACTGGTGATCAGGCGGCGGTGGGCTGATTGCCCAGCTTGTCGGCCCACTGCTTCATCTTGTCGATGCCGGTCCAGTTGGCGTCGATGAAGGTGATGGCGCTGGTCGGGCAGGCTTCGGCGCAAGCCGGTTCGCCGCCGCACAGATCGCACTTCTGGACCTTGCCGGTTTCCTGCACGTAGTTGATGGTGCCGAACGGGCAGGCGATGGTGCACACCTTGCAACCCACGCAGGTGGTCTCGTTCACCACCTTGGCGCCGGTGGCCTTGTCCACCGTGATGGCCTCCACCGGGCAGGCATGCAGGCACCAGGCCTCGTCGCACTGGGTGCAGGTGTAGGGAACCTTCTTGCCGGTGTGATGGAAGTCGAACACCTTGATCCGCGACTTGGAAGTGGCGTAGGTACCGTAGTTCTCGAAGGAACACGCCATCTCGCACTGCAGGCAGCCGGTGCACTTGTCCGGGTTGATGTGAAGGATTTTTTGCATCTGTGTCTCCAGGTGGGGCAGAGACCGGCCCTGATCGGGTTCCTATGCAGGTCTCTTCATACGATTGTTCGGGGACAAGGCCCTTTCTTCTTCAGGGTTTACCCCGAATACCCCCCGGGCCATCCAAAAAGTCTCAGTTTGAGACAAGCCCGCAGCCCATGGGAAATCGCCTCGCCGGCCGGCGGCAGCTGCCGAACCTCGTCCGCCATTTCACTTATGTAATTAATCCACATCTGATTCGATTAATATCGAATTGAACCTGCGGATTCAATTCATAAGCCAATTCAGCGGGTATCTGTAGCAAATTGAGAATGAATCGGGATTGGCGTGCGAATTGAGGGTTTGCACGTAATTCGGCCGGGAATCAGCGTGCTTCACTCGCGACTGTCGACAACCCGGACACACAGGAGACAGCCATGCCCGTCCAGATGACCGTCAACGGCCAGACCGTGACGATTGATGCCGCCCCCCACACCCTGCTGGTGCAGGCCCTGCGCGAACACCTCAAGCTCACCGGCACCCATGTCGGCTGCGACACCGCGCAATGCGGCGCCTGCACCGTGCTGGTGGACGGCCGCGCTGTCAAATCGTGCAACGTGCTGGTCGGCCAGATGGCCGGCGCCAGCATTTCCACCATCGAGGGCCTCGCTGCCCCCGACGGCACCATGCACCCGATGCAGGCGGCCTTCAAGGAGTGCCACGGCCTGCAATGCGGCTTCTGCACCCCCGGCATGGTCATGAGCGCGGTGCACCTGTGCAAGACCCACCCGGGCGCCACCGAGGCGCAGATCCGCGAGGGCCTGGAGGGCAACATCTGCCGCTGCACCGGCTACCAGAACATCGTGCGCGCCGTGCAGCAGGGCGCCGCCAACATGACCGCCTGAAGGAGACACCATGGGAGCCATCGACTTCGCCAAGCTGCCCCACATCGGGGAACCCCTGCGCCGCAAGGAGGACTACCGTTTCCTCACCGGCGCCGGTCAATACACCGACGACATCACCCTGACCAACATGCGCCACGCGGTGTTCGTGCGTTCGCCGCACGCGCACGCCGCCATCCGATCCATCAACAAGGCCGCCGCGCTGGCGGCCGAGGGCGTGGTGGGCGTGTTCGACGGCCAGGACCTGGCCCGGGACAACATTGCCGGCCTGCCCTGCGGCTGGCTCATCACCGACACCGACGGCCAGCCCATGAAGGAGCCACCCCACCCGGTGCTGGCCCAGGGCAAGGTGCGCTACGTGGGTGACCATGTGGCCATCGTGATTGCCGACACGCTGGAGAACGCCCGCAACGCGGCCGAGCTGGTCGAGGTGGACTACGAGCCCCTGGCCGCCGTGGTCGATGTGCGCGACGCCATGAAGGCCGGCGCTCCCGCGCTGCACGACGCCGCCCCGGACAACCACTGCTACAAGTGGGCCATCGGCGACAAGGCGGCCACCGACGCCACCTTCGCCAACGCCGCGCACGTGACCCGGCTCGACCTGGTCAACAACCGGCTGGCCCCGAACCCGATCGAGCCGCGCTCGGCCATCGGCGCCTACAACCGCGCCAACGACGAATACACGCTCTATGTGGCCAACCAGAACCCGCACGTCGAGCGCCTGCTCCTGACCGCCTTCGTGATGGGCCTGCCCGAGCACAAGGTGCGCGTGATCGCGCCCGACGTGGGCGGCGGCTTCGGCGCCAAGATCTACCTGTATGCCGAGGACGTGGCAGTCACCTGGGCCGCGCGCAAGCTCAACTGCGCCGTGAAGTGGACCTGCGAACGCAGCGAAGCCTTCCTGTGCGACGCCCACGGCCGCGACCATGTCAGCCATGCCGAACTGGCCATGGACAAGGACGGCAGGTTCCTCGGCCTGCGGGTGCACACCGACGCCAACCTGGGCGCCTACCTGTCCACCTTCGCCACCGCCGTGCCGACCATCCTGTACGCCACGCTGCTGGCCGGCCAGTACACCACCCCGCAGGTCTATGTGGAGGTGGACGCCTGGTTCACCAACACCGCACCGGTGGACGCCTACCGCGGCGCCGGCCGGCCCGAGGCCACCTACCTGCTGGAGCGCATCGTCAGCCGCGCGGCCTGGGAAATGGGCCTGAGCCAGGACGAAATCCGCCGCCGCAACTTCATCACCCAGTTCCCGTACCAGACGCCAGTGGCCCTGCAGTACGACACCGGTGACTTCCACGCCTGCCTGAACAAGGCCAACGACATGGCCGACCTGGCCGGCTTCCCGGCCCGCCGCGAAGCCAGCAAGGCCAAGGGTCTGCTGCGTGGCGTGGGCTACAGCAGCTACATCGAGGCCTGCGGCCTGGCGCCGTCCAACATTGCCGGCGCCCTGGGCGCCCGGGCCGGCCTGTTCGAGTGCGGCGAAGTGCGGGTGCACCCCACCGGCAGCGTGACCGTGTTCACCGGCTCGCACAGCCACGGCCAGGGCCACGAGACCACCTTCGCGCAGGTGGTGGCATCGCGCCTGGGCCTGGACCCGCAGCAGGTCGACATCGTGCACGGCGACACCGGCCGCGTGCCCTTCGGCATGGGCACCTACGGCTCGCGCTCCATCTCGGTGGGCGGTGCGGCCATCATGCGGGCGCTGGACAAGATCGAGGCCAAGGCCAAGAAGATCGCGGCCCACCTGATGGAGGCCAGCGACGCCGACGTGGAGTTCGCCAACGGCGAATTCACCGTGAAGGGCACCGACAAGAAGGTGACCTTCGGCCAGGTGGCGCTGACCGCCTATGTGCCCCACAACTACCCGCTGGACAAGCTGGAGCCGGGCCTGAACGAGACCGCGTTCTACGACCCGACCAACTTCACCTACCCGGCCGGCACCTACATCTGCGAGGTGGAGATCGACCCGAACACCGGCGTGGTGCGGGTCGACCGCTTCACCGCCGTGGACGACTTCGGCACCATCATCAACCCCATGATCGTGGAAGGCCAGGTGCATGGCGGTCTGGTGCAGGGCATCGGCCAGGCGCTGCTGGAGCACTGCGTGTACGACCGCGAGACCGGCCAGCTGGTCACCGGCTCGTTCATGGACTACACCATGCCGCGCGCCGACGACATGCCCAACTTCACCATCGGCCACGTGTGCACCCCGTGCACCACCAACCCGCTGGGCACCAAAGGCTGCGGTGAGGCCGGTGCCATCGGCTCGCCCCCGGCCGTCATCAACGCCGTGCTGGACGCGCTGGCACCGGTCGGCGTGAAAGACCTCGACATGCCCGCCACCCCCCACCGCGTGTGGCAGGCGATCCAGCAAGCCCGCGGCTGAACAGGAGACACACATGTACGCATTCACGCTGGAACAACCCCAGTCCCTCGCCGATGCCAAGCGCCTGGTGGGCGCCGGTGCCCAGGCCCTGGCCGGCGGCCAGACCCTGATCGCCTCGCTCAAGCAGCGCCTGGCCCAGCCCGGTGCGCTGGTCGACCTGCGCAACGTGCCCGAGCTGCGCGGTGTGCGCCGCGACGGCGGCTCGCTGGTCATCGGCGCCATGACCCGCCACGAGGACGTGGCCGGCCACGCCGACGTCAAGGCCTCCATCCCCGGACTGGCGGCCC
>JGI24115J20150_1000165_pt1 | contig 30877 bp, 31 predicted proteins | sample Subbioar_CSW14AB_FD_20150 | JGI IMG/M metagenome (IMG submission 20150)
GGTCGGAATGATGGTGGCCAGCGAGGTGCCCACCGTCACATGCATGCGCACCGACTCGTCGATGCCCAGCAGCGTGAACAGGTGGTAGAGCACCGGCACGATGACGATGCCGCCACCCACGCCCAGCAGCCCGGCCATCACGCCAGCCACCAGCCCGGTGGCCGCCAGGGCCACGGCCAGTCCCAGCAGCCACAGGCCGCTGTGTTGTGCAAGGAGTTCCATGGTGCGTTCCTTACCAGCCGATGGCCTTGGGCAGCCAGAGCGCGATCGACGGGTAGAAGAACAGCAGCACCAGGGCCAGCAACTGCAGACCGATGAAGGGGATCACGCCGCGGTAGATGTCCTTGATGTTCACCTCCGGTGGCGCCACCCCCTTGAGGTAGAACAGCGCCCAGCCGAACGGCGGCGTCAGGAAGCTCGACTGCAGGTTCAGCGTGATCAGCATCGCCAGCCACACCGGGTCCACGCCCAGGTTGAGCAGGATCGGCAGGAACAGCGGCACCGCGATGTAGCTGATCTCGATCCACTCGATGAAGAAACCGAGCACGAAGATCATCAGCATCATGAACCAGATGGCGGTGTTCACGCCGCCCGGCAGCGCCTCGAAGAGGCTGGCGATCAGCTCCTCGCCCTGCAGGCCCCGGAAGGACAGCGCGAACACCTGGGCCGTCATGAGGATGAACATCATGATGGCGGTGATCTTGCTGGTCTCCAGCGCGGTGTCCTTGAGCGTCTTCATGGTGAAGCGGCCCGAGAAGGCGGTGATCAGCACCGCGCCCACGGCACCCATCGAGGCGGCTTCGGTCGGTGCGGCCACGCCGCCCACGATGGAGCCCAGCACCGCCACCACCAGCAGCACCGGCGGCAGCAGCACCTTGAAGAAGCGCACCCACAGCTGGCGGCGCGAGACCGCGTCGCGCTCGGCCACCGGGATCGGCGGCATCGACTCGGGCTTGAGCCAGCCCATGACCAGGATGTAGACGATGTACACCCCGGCCAGCAGCATGCCCGGGCCCACGGCGGCCGCGAACAGCGTGCCCACCGACAGCTGCATGATGTCCGACAGCAGGATCAGGATCAGGCTGGGCGGGATGATCTGCCCCAGCGTGCCGGAGGCGCAGATCACGCCGCAGGCCACGCTCTTGTCGTAGCCGCGCCGGATCAGGGTGGGCAGGGTCAGCAGGCCCAGCGTGATGATGGTCGCCCCCACGATGCCGGTGGTGGCCCCCATGAGCACACCGAACAGCACGATACCCACGGCCATGCCGCCCTTGGTGCCGCCGGCGATGTGGCCCATCACGTCCAGCAGGTCGTCGGCCAGGCGTGATTTCTCCAGCATCACCCCCATGAAGACGAACAGCGGTATGGCCATCCACTGGTAGCCCGAGACGATGCCGTAGAAACGCGCCGGCAGCAGGTTGAACAGGCCGTCGCCGAAGCCCAGCCAGCCGAACACGAAGCCCACGGTGGCCAGGCTGATGGCGACCGGAATGCCGATCATCAGCAGCACGAAGAAGCCCACCAGCATGAAGATGGCGTAGGTCGACAGCTCAAACATGGCCGTCCTCCTTGGCGGTGGTGACGGCGGCGGTGCCGGCGGTGGTTCCGGTGGCCGGGTGCTTCTGCTGGAGCAGCCGCACCAGGTGGGCCAGCTGCTGCAGCACCAGCAGGCCGTAGCCCAGCGGGATCAGCGATTTCACCAGCCAGCGGTAGGGGATGCCGCCCGGGTCGGGCGAGGCCTCGGCAATCGAGCGCGACTGCTCCACATAGCCCAGCGAGAGCTGGATGAAGTGCACACTGATGGCGATCAGCAGCAGCGCGGAGACCACGTCCACCACCTGCTTGCCGCGCGGCGAGAAGCGCGCGTAAAACAAGTCGACGCGCACGTTGTCGCCGCGCTGCAGCGCGTAGCTCATGCCCAGCAGGATCAGGGCGGCCAGCAGGTGCCATTCCAGCTCCTGCGCCCACACCGAGCCGAAGCTGAAGGCGTAGCGCAGTATCACGTTGGTGGCCACCAGGCCGATCATGATCAGGGCGATCCAGGCGGTCAGGGACCCGAGGCGGTCAATGACCGCCTCGATGCCCCCTGCCGCCTTCGACAGGGGTTGTTGCATGGTGACTCCGATTTAGCCGCGGACCTTGAGGTGGTAGGCCTCTTCGCTGATCTCGCTCCAGCGGTCGTACTTGGCCTTGAAGGACATGTAGGAGTCGTGCACCTTCTTGGTCAGCGGGTCCTTGGCCACGGCCTCGGCCAGCACCTTGTCGGTCTCTGCCTTGAGCGCCTTGATGACGTCGTCCGGCAGCGGGCGGGCGGTCACGCCCTGGTTCTTGATCAGGTCTTCCATGGCCTCGGAGTTGGCCTTCTGGCACCAGCCCTCGCTGATCACGTTGCAGGCGGCGGCCGCGTTGCTGACGATGGCCTGCAGATCCTTCGGCAGCTTGCTCCAGGCGGCCTTGTTGATCAGCAGTTCGGACACGGTGGANGACTCGTGCCAGCCGGTGGTGTAGTAGAACTTGGCCGCCTTGTGCAGGCCCAGGCGGCGGTCCTGGAACGGGCCGACGAACTCGGCGGCATCGATNACGCCGCGCTCCAGCGCCGGGAAGATCTCGCCGCCCGGCAGCACCTTCACGTCCACGCCGAGGTTGGCGTACACCTTGCCGGCCAGGCCGGGGATGCGCATCTTCAGNCCCTTGAGGTCGGCCACGGTCTTGATCTCTTTCTTGAACCAGCCGGTCATCTGCACGCCGGTGTTGCCGCAGGGCATGGCCACCATGCCGAAGGGNGCGTAGACCTCGTTCCAGAGGTCGATGCCGCCGCCGTCGTACAGCCAGCCGTTCATGCCCTGGAAGTTCATGCCGAAGGGCACGGCGGTGAAGTACTGGGCGGCAGCGGTCTTGCCGGTCCAGAAATAGGCGTTGGCATGGTTCATCTCGACCGTGCCGGCGCGCACCGCGTCGAAGCCTTCAAAGGCCGGGATCAGCTCGCCGGCACCGAACACCTGGATGTTCAGGCGGCCGTCCGACATCTCGCGGATGCGCTTGGCCAGATCGGTGGCGCTGCCCGGGCCGTCCATGTAGAAGGGCGAGCCCTTGCCGTAGGCGCTGGTCATCTTCCAGTTGAAGCGGGCCGTCTGGGCGGTGGCAATGGCCGGTGCGCCGAGAACGCCGCCGGCAAGGGCAGCGCGGGAGAGGAACTGGCGGCGGATCAGGGACATGGCGGAACTCCTTTGCGGGGTGGGTTGGGCGGAAGGGCTGGGGCTGCCGTCTGTTCATTTGTTCGGCAGGCTGCACTCCCTTCAGCAACCGCCGTGCCAACCTCGAAATCTGTTGCAGATCTTTGATTTGCAAAGGCTTTTTCCTGCTTGACGGCCTTGATGCCGGTCAGGCGCCGCTCCCCTTCCTGGACACGCCGACAGCACGATCCGGTGCCGAATGTTTTCAAACGTCTGGCTGAGATGCCGTTTGGTGTGTTTTGGGTGCCGGATGGCAACTGTTGGCATGCCAACGAAGCCGGTGAGCCGGGTGCCGTTGACGAATGTTCAGCACGCACCCCGTCGGTGCAGGCGCACCAAATGCGACGGAAGGCCCCGGTGGTTCACAACCGGGCGCCACCACGGCGGTTCTTGACCCGGGTGAGCAGCGTCTTGCAGTCGACCGACAGGATTTCAGGCCGGTTGAACAGGTGGCGGCGCGCAAACGCCTCGAAGCTCGGCACGCTGTCGGTGAGGGCGTGCACATGCAGGCTGCGCAGGTCGCTCATGATGTAGAGGCTGACCACCTCGTGGCAGTCGGCCAGTTCCTGGGCCACCGTTTCCAGGGCCATCGGCGCCACCTGGATATCCAGAAAGGTCGACACCACCTGGCCGAGTTTTTCCGGGTTGATGACCGCGCCGAACATCTCGATCACGCCGCTGGCCTGCAGGGCCTGCACCCGCGCCCGGGCATGGGCCCGGGAGATGCCGAGCTGGCGGGCGATGTCGGCGAACGAGGCACGCCCGTCCTTGACCAGGATGTTGAGCAGTGAGCTGTCGAGCTTGCTCAGGGCGGATGGGGCGGCAGACGGAGTGGGGCTGTTCATGCCCCGGGTTCAAGCAACCCCCGGGCCACCCATGGGTTGGCAACAGGTGATGCACTGTTCCCCCCACACCCAGGGGCCGGTCAGGGTGAGGGTCATGGTGGTCCAGCCGTCCTGGCTGTCTTCGGCGATGTGGGCGTCCCATTCACCGCCTTCTTCCATCGGGCCCCTGGGGCCCGGGGCATGCCAGCCCGCCCAGGCCAGCACGGCATGGATTTCGGCCAGGATGCGGCCCAGCCGCGGGTCACCGGACGGTGCGCTGGCCATGGCCTCCCAGGTGCCGGTGTCGTCCCCGTTGTCGACGGCGTCGAAGCTGAGGTATTCGCAGACGGGCGGTGCGGGTCTCATGCGGTCAGGGGCGTGTAGCTGCCGTTTTCGGGCCGGTTCGGGGTGGCTTCCAAGTCGACCATCCATTCTGTCAGGAGCAGCGGAGCGCCATGCCGGACGAAAGAGCAGCGACGTGCCCAGCTGCCGGCCCCTTCGGGGTTCTCGGGGCAGGCCCATTCAAAGGGGCTGCGCAGCACGCCGGTCTGCCGGAACAGCCACTCGCCCAGGGGCCGTGGCCCCAGGTCGGCCACCAGGGACCAGGCGTTGTAGCCATGCCAGTCCGGTATGACGGCCCGGGCCCGCACGCGGGTCCGGCCGCCGCCCCGCAGCGAGACGCAGCGGATCCAGCTGGGGGTCTGGGGCGAACACTCGAGGCGGACCGCTTCCTCGGGTGTGAGGCGCCCTGTGCCCACGTGGACCAGACAGACCTGCAGGTCGGGCCAGAGGGTCTGCAGGCGCTGGGTCATGGAGCCGGCGTGCAGCAGCCAGGGCCGCAGGACCGGTGGCGGCTCCAGGCTGTCCAGGCTGTGTTGCGGCCACCAGGGCCGCAGGTGTCTTGCGTCGGTCTGCATATGCTGTCTCCTCGGGTGGGGGGAGACAGCAGCATAGGCAGGCTGCCCTGGCAAGTCTTGATGAAACTCTGAAGGGGTAGGGGTTCAGCCCGCCTTCACCTTCAGGCGCCAGGCGTGCAGCAGCGGCTCGGTGTAGCCGCTGGGCTGCTCCTTGCCCTTGAACACCAGATCCAGGGCGGCCTGGTAGGCCTTGCTGGTCTTCGCGTTGCCGGCCATGGGCTGGTAGAGCTTGTCGCCGGCGTTCTGCTTGTCCACCTTGGCGGCCATGCGCTCGAAGGTCTCGCGCACCTGGGCTTCGGTGACGATGCCGTGGTGCAGCCAGTTGGCAATGTGCTGGCTGGAGATGCGCAGGGTGGCGCGGTCTTCCATCAGGCCCACGTCGTTGATGTCGGGCACCTTGGAGCAGCCCACACCCTGGTCGACCCAGCGCACCACGTAGCCCAGGATGCCCTGGACGTTGTTGTCCAGTTCGGCCTGCTTCTCGGCCTCGCTCCAGTTCGGGTTGCTCGACACCGGCACGGTCAGCAGGCCGGTGAGCAGGTTGTCGCGCTCGGCGTCGGCGTTGACCTTCTCCAGGCCCTTCTGCACGTCGCTCACCAGCACCTGGTGGTAGTGCATGGCGTGCAGAGTGGCGCCGGTGGGGCTGGGCACCCAGGCGGTGTTGGCACCGGCCTTGGGGTGGGCGATCTTCTGCTCCAGCATGGCCTTCATCAGATCGGGCATGGCCCACATGCCCTTGCCGATCTGGGCCTTGCCGCGCAGGCCGCACTGCAGGCCGACCAGCACGTTGTTGCGCTCGTAGGCCTGGATCCAGGCGCTGGCCTTCATGTCGCCCTTGCGGACCATGGGGCCGGCCAGCATGGCGGTGTGCATTTCATCGCCGGTGCGGTCCAGGAAGCCGGTGTTGATGAAGGCCACGCGGCTGGCGGCGGCGGCAATGCAGGCCTTGAGGTTGACCGAGGTGCGGCGCTCCTCGTCCATGATGCCCAGCTTGACGGTCGAATCCGGCAGGCCCAGCAGCTGCTCGACGCGGCCGAACAGCTCGGCGGCAAAGGCCACTTCCTTCGGGCCGTGCATCTTGGGCTTGACGATGTAGACCGAGCCCTTGCGCGAGTTGCGGATGGCGTCCTTCTTCGTGCGCTTCAGATCGTGCAGGGCGATGGTGGTGGTGACCACCGCGTCCATGATGCCCTCGGGGATTTCCTGGCCGTCCTGGCCCCACAGGATGGCGGGGTTGGTCATGAGGTGACCGACATTGCGCAGGAACATCAGCGAGCGGCCGTGCAGGCGCACGCTCTTGCCGTTCGGGGCGGTGTATTCGCGGTCGGGGTTGAGGCCGCGGCTGAGGGTCTGGCCGCCTTTCTGGAAGGTCTCCACCAGCGTGCCCTGCAGGATGCCGAGCCAGTTGCTGTAGGCCACGACCTTGTCCTGCGCGTCCACGGCGGCGATCGAATCTTCCAGGTCGAGGATGGTGGACAGAGCGGCTTCCACCACCAGGTCGCAGACGCCGGCCGCGTCGGTCTTGCCGATGGGGGTGTTGCGGTCGATCCGGATGTCCAGGTGCAGGCCGTTGTGCACCAGCAGCACCGACGACGGGTTCTTCGGCTCGCCCTGGTAGCCCACCAGCTGCGACTTGTCGGCCAGCTTGCTGGTGCCGCCCTCGGCCAGCGAGACGACCAGCTCGCCGTCCTTGTTGATCTTGTAGCCGGTGGAGCCGACGTGCGAACCCTTCTTCAGCGGTGCGGTGCGGTCCAGCACATGGCGGGCCCACTCAATGACCTTGGCGCCGCGCTTGGGGTTGTAGCCACCTTTCTTGCCGACTTTCTCGCAGCCCTTGTCCTCGCTGATCACATCCGTGCCGTAGAGCGCGTCGTACAGGCTGCCCCAGCGGGCGTTGGCGGCGTTCAGCGCATAGCGGGCATTCAGGATCGGCACCACCAGCTGCGGGCCGGCCTGGGTGGCGAGTTCGGCGTCCACGTTCTTCGTGGTGGCCTTCACGCCCTTGGGCTGCGGCACCAGGTAGCCGATGGTCTCCAGGAACTTGCGGTAGGCCATCATGTCGCGCACCGGGCCGGGGTTGGCGCTGTGCCACTTGTCCAGCTCGGCCTGAAGGCGGTCGCGTTCGGCCAGCAGGGCGGCGTTCTTGGGGGCCAGGTCGGCCACGATCTGGTCGAAGCCTTTCCAGAAGGCGCCCTGGTCGATGCCGGTACCGGGCAGCACTTTCTGGTTCACGAAGTCGAACAGCTCGGTGGCCACTTGCAGGCCGTGGATGGTGGTGCGCTGGGTCATGGTGGTGCGTCGGGTGAGTTGGAAAGTTGAAAGGGATCAGGCAAAGACATCCAGCACACCGCGCAGCGATGAAGCGGTGCGTTCGGGCTGGGTGTCCAGTTCTTCGAAGGGCAGATTCTGGCGGTTCACCCACAGGCTGCGGTAGCCATACCAGGTGGCGGCCAGGGCGTCCCAGGCGTTGCTGCTGACGAACAGCACCTGCGAGGCCTTCAGGCCGGTGGCCTGCTCGCCCAGGGAATAGGCCTGCGGATGGGTCTTGTACAGGCGGATCGGGTCCACGCTCACCACATGGTCGAGCAGGCCGTCCAGCCCGGCACTGCGCACCGCAATCCCCAGCATGTCGGCGTCGCCGTTGCTCAGGATGCCGGTGGTCACGCCGCGTTCGCGCAGGGCCTGCAGCACCTCGCGGTTTTCCGGAAAGGCCGAGAGGTGGCGGTACTGGTTCATCAGCCGAGCGGCCAGCGGAGCGTGCGCGGCCCAGTCGGTGCGGGCCGCCGGCACCAGGGTCTTGAGGGTGTGTCGCAGGGCCCGTTCGGTCAGGTCCCAGAACGGGCGGTAGTGGGCGCCCGCGTTGCTGGTGGTCACCAGCCGGGTGTATTCGATCTGCTTGTCGCGCCACTGCCGCGAAATGGCCGCGCCCAGCCCCGGGTAGAGCTGCTCGGCCAGCAGCCCGACGCTGTACACGTCGAACAGGGTCCCATAGGCGTCAAAGAGCACGGCACGCGGTTGTTCCATGCCCCGCACTGTATTCGCAACCGGCGCGCTGATTCAAACCCTGGAAAGCGAGGGATTCGAAACTTTTTCGGGGGTAATGGCTCAGGTCGGGCCGTACAGGCCGTGGCGGTCCATGCGGCGTTGCAGCTGGTCGGGCTCGATCTGCAGCTGCCGGGCCGTGGCGGCCAGATCCCAGGCGTGCTCTTCCAGTGCCCGCACCAGGCCGGCGCGGTCGAGCTCGTCGGTGCGCAGGCAGTCGCTGAGTTCGGTCAGGGCACCGAACGACGAAGTGGTGGTGCCCGTCGGCAGCAGCAGGTGAGAGGCGTCCAGGCGGCCCCCGGGGCAGATCATGACGGCGCGCTCGATCACGTTGCCCAGCTCGCGCAGGTTGCCCGGCCAGTTGTGCATCATCAGCGCCGCTTCGGCGGCCGGCGCCAGCTGCATGGCGGGCAGCCGGTAGCGGCGGGTGTGCAGGTCGACGAAGTGGCGGGCCAGCAGGGGCAGGTCGTCGGTGCAGGCGCGCAGCGGCGGCACCCGCACGGTGCAGACCTGCAACCGGTAGAACAGCTCGCTCTTGAATCGGCCCTGCCGCACCAGGGCTTCCAGGTCGTGCCGGGTGGCGGCCATGAAGCGGGCCCGCAGCGGCTCCACCCCGCCCCGGGCCAGCCGGATCTGCCGGCGCTCCAGCATGTGCAGCAGGCTGACCTGACCATGCTCGTCAAGGTCGCCGACATCTTTCAGGAAGACGGTGCCGGCCCCGGCCGGCACCACCTCGGCATCGAGCCCCTGGTGCAGGGCGATGCAGTCGATCTCGACGAAAGGCTCGGCGGCCCGTGGCCCGGTGGCATGGGCGGCGCGGGCCGCGTGCAGCTTGCCCGAGCCGGTCTCGCCGCAGAACAGGATGGGCGGCACCGGCGAACCGTCGCCGGGCTCCTGGCGCGCCAGGGCCGACACCAGATCGCGCAGGCTGGCCAGCGGACGCGAATGCCCCAGGATGCCGTGCGCCGTGGCGATCGGCCGCACCGGCACGCCCGGCGCGCCCGGCGCCTGCAGCGGCTCTTCGAGGGCCCGGTCAACCGCCTGCTTCAGGCTGCGCAGCGGCACCGGCTTGGTCAGCAGATCGGACGAGCCGGCCTTCATGGCCTGCACCGCCACCGCCACATTGGCATGGCCGGAGACCATCAGCGTGCGGATGCGGGGTGCGTCGCGGTTGAGCTCGCGGATCAGCGCCAGCCCGTCCAGCCCGGGCAGCTGGAAGTCGACGATGGCCAGGTCCGGCTGCAGCCGCCGCGCGGCCTCCAGCCCGGACGGGCCGTCGTTGGCCACCTCCACCACATGGTCGTACTGCCGCAGGTAGCGGGCCATGTGCCGCGCCAGGGCGGGCTCGTCCTCGATCACCAGCAAGGTGGCCATGTGTGCTCCGGATGTTCTAGTTCAGCGTGCCGACGGGTGCCGGCAGGCGGATCTCCACCCGGGTGCCGCGCGGCTGTCCGGGGGTGACCAGCAGCTCCCCGCGCCACTGTTCCACCATGCGTTTGACCAGGGCCAGGCCCATGCCCAGCCCGCCGACCTTGTTGCTCGAAAACGGCTGGAACAGCCGGCTCTGTGCCTCGGGCGACAGGCCGACCCCGGTGTCGGTCAGGCAGACCCCGGTCAGCCCCTCCGACCGGCTCCAGCTCACCGTCAGCCGGCCACCCTGCGGCATGGCTTCGGCCGCATTGGCAATGATGCTCAGCAGCGCCTGACGCAGCGTGGCGCTGTGCGCCAGCACCGGCAGCGGCCCGCTGGGCTCCACACGGAGCCGGATGTCGCGGCGCGTCAGCTCGCCCGCCATTTCCTTCAGGCAGGTCTGCACCAGCGCCACCAGATCGAGCGACTGCGGATGCAGCTGCGGGGCCTGGGCCACATGCACCAGCTCGGTGATCCAGCGGTTGGCCCGGTCGACCGACTCGATCACGTCGCCGCTCAGTTCGCGCACGTCTTCTGGCCGCCCCGCGCCGTCCTGCAGCAGCTCGGCAGCCGACCGGATGGACGCCAGCGGATTGCGCAGGCTGTGGGCCACGGCACTGGCCAGCTCCACGGTCGAGGCGGTGCGCTGGGCCTCGGTGAGCCGCTTCTGCTGTTCGGTGATCAGCCGGTCGGCCCGGGCCACGATCCAGTACAGCACCGCGAACAGCAGCACCGCCCCGCCGAAGCAGGCCAGCCAGAGCTGGCGAAGGCCGCGGTGGATGTCGCTGGAGAGCTTTTCGGGGATCTTGTAGATCTCGATCACGCCCAGCACCGCGCCGTTCTGCGGGTCGCGGACCGGAAAGTAGGCTTCCACAAAAAACGCGCCACGGCGCACCAGCCCCTGGTGCTCGGCCTTGCTGAACTGGCCCGGCTCGGTCTCGTCGGCCTCCACCACCATCTGGCCCTGCAGGGCCTCGGCCAGTTCGGTGTTGTGGTCGAACGTCTGTCCGATGAGTTCTTCGTCGGTCGACCACAGCACATGGCCGCGTGTGTCGTAGGCATTGCCCCGAACCGACTCGCGCATGGTCACGATGTGCCGCATGGACTGCAGGAATCCGGCCCGCAGCAGGTTGTCGTCGGGTCGCCGGAAGAAGGCCCAGGTGCCGTCGGTGGCCAGCACGTTGTGCACGAAGTGCATGGTGACCTCGGCCTCGCGCTGCAGCATGCGTTCGGTCAGCACCCGCGACAGCATCCAGCCCAGCCCGACCGCGATCACCGTGATCACCACCAGGCTGGCCAGTGCGAATCGACGCCGCAGGCTGAAGGGGGCCGGGCCGACGCCGGCGCCTTCGTTGGCGCGGTCCACTGTGTGAGCGTCCGGCCCGTTCGGGCGCGCAGACGTTGACACGACGTCCGGCAGCGCGGTGCCCGTCATGGCCATGAAACTCCTTACCCCTCCGTGTATGTAGCGCATTGTCGGGACGGTGTCGGCCTTGTCAATATCGCCAGCCCTGTGTCCGGGTGCGGTAACCTGCCCCGGTGGACAAACTCAAGCAGCTCGAAACCTTTGTGGCGGTGGCCTCGCGCGGCAGCCTGACCGCCGCGGCCCGCCAGGAAAACGTGGCCCCGGCCATCATCGGCCGCCGGATCGACGCACTGGAAGCACGGCTCGGCGGCGTCAAGCTCATGGTGCGCACCACGCGCCGCATCACCCTCACCCACGAGGGCAGCGCTTTCCTGGAGGACTGCCAGCGCCTGCTGACCGACCTTTCCAATGCGGAGGCCAGCGTGAGCGCCGGCGGCGTGAAGGCCAGCGGCCATGTGCGCATCACCGCGCCGGCCGGGTTCGGCCGCCGCCACGTGGCCCCGCTGGTGCCCCGGTTCCGCGAGCTACATCCGGAAGTCACCCTCAGCCTGAACCTGTCGGACCGGGTGGTCGACGTGGCCGGCGAGGGTTACGACTGCGCGGTGCGCGTCGGCGATCTGCCCGACTCGTCCCTGGTCAGCGTTCGTCTGGCCGACAACCGCCGCCTGTGTGTGGCGGCCCCGGGCTATGTGCAGCGCCACGGCCGCCCCGCCACCCCGGCCGACCTGGTCCGATTCGACTGCCTGACCCTCTCCAGCGACGCGTCCCAGACCCGCGGATGGGCGTTCTCGGTGCCCGCGGGGACCGCCGGGGAACGCGAAATCATCCACCTGCGACCCGGTGGTCCGCTGGACTGCAGCGACGGCCAGGTGCTGCACGAGTGGTGCCTGAGCGGCCAGGGCATTGCGTGGCGAAGCACCTGGGAGGTGGAGGCCGACCTGCGCGCTGGCCGCCTGGTCACCGTGCTGGACGACTTTGCGGCGCCGCCCAACGGCATCTACGCCCTGTTCCCGCAGCGCCGCCACCTGGCCCTGCGGGTGCGCCTGTGGATCGACTTCCTCAAGCACGAATACGGCCGGGCGGATTACTGGGCCGGGCGCTGACCTGCCCCGGGTATGCGGGGCTGCGGCCCATGACACTCGACCGTTCTTCCGAGGAGGGCGTGTCATGGCATTCGTGAACGAAAGAATTTCGGCTGAAGACGTCGAGCGTTACCGGATCGGAGCGGCCAATTCGAGGGCCGATATCGATCAAGGTGCGGGTCTGTACTGGACCATCGACCGGGAACGGAATGTCCATCTCCGGTGGGTCCGGGCACGGACCACCGCCCCCGCCGAGAACGAGTTCCTGCTGTGCTGGCAGGGCGCGTTGCTGCGGATGGTGCTGCTGCGCATACCGTCACGTCTGCGCGATGGAACCCGCGCGACCCGCTGGACGTTTCTCGGTTTCGAGGATGTGATGCCGCCGGACGGTGCCAGAACCTTTCAGGTCCACCGCGAGCTGATCCTCGGCGACCTGAAGGCTGCTTTGACCTGTTACCGGGAATTCGGTCTGCTGTCGAAAGCCAGGCGCCACCTGGCCATCTTCGAGTTCTGAGGGCGCCGCGATCCGGCTGCACCGGCCACCCGCCCCACCCTCATGCCAGCGAGGCCAGCAGCCACACCGCCGTGCCCCACATCATCAGCGCCACCGCGCCGTCGAGCAGACGCCAGATGCGAAGCGAATTCAGCCGCCGGCCCAGCCAGAAGGCGGCGCAGCCGAGCACCAGGAACCACACCACCGAGCCGGCGGCGGCGCCCAGACCGAAGCTGCGGCTGGCTTCGCCGTAGGCCAGCGAGGCGGTGCCGATCAGCACGGCGGTGTCGAGCCAGGCGTGGGGGTTGAGCCACGAAAACGCCAGGGCCGACAGCACGGCCTGGCGCCGGCTGGTGGGGGCCGGCACCGCCACCGCCATTGCCTCTCCGCCCGGCTGAACCGGGGCGGCCGGCTGGCGGAAGCGCTGGAAAGCCTGCCAGCCATATACCGCCAGGAACAGCACACCGGCGCCGATGAGTGCGCCCTGCAGCTTGTCCGACAGGCCGCCCAGCTGCGCCAGACCCAGCACGCCCAGCCCGATGAGCACGATGTCGGCCAGCGCGCAGACGGCCACCGTGATCCACAGGTGCTGGCGCTGCAGGCCCATGCGCAGCACATGGGCGTTCTGCGGGCCGATGGCCATGATGAGGGACAGGCTGAGCACCATGCCGGCGGTGAAGGTGGGGAAGGTGAGGACCATGGGAGACATCCGGAAAAAAGGGGCCTGTGTGGACAGGCATGGCTGCATGGTGCCTGCAAGCGGGTCTGATTTAAACTGAATTAGATGTTTCTCCATTCCATCAAGATTTTCTTGATGAACCGCGCCCCACCTCCATGCTCGACGCCCGCCAACTCGACGCCCTGGCCGCCGTGGCCGATACCGGCAGCTTTGCGGCCGCCGCCCGCCAGCTCTCGCTGACGGTGGCCGCCATCTCGCTGCGCATCCGCTCGCTGGAAGACGCGTTGGGCCAGCGCCTGCTGGTGCGGGGCAAGCGGGTGCATGCCACCGCCGCCGGGCAGGCACTGCTGGGTCATGTACGCCAAGGTCCGCCTGATGGAGGCCGATCTGCTGTCGGGCCTGCGCGGGGCCCCCGAGGCCGGTCGGGGGGCGTGGCAGAACCTGAGCGTGGCCATCAATGCCGATTCGGTGGCCAGCTGGTTCCTGCCCGGCGTGACGCCGCTGCTGCTGCGCCAGCGGCTGACCCTGGAGGTGGTGATCGACGATCAGGACCACACGCACGACGCGCTCAAGGGCGGTGACGTGATCGGCTGCGTGACCACCCTGGCCGAGCCCATGCGCGGCTGCGTGGCCGAGCCGCTGGGCGTCATGCGCTACCGCTGCGTGGCCGCGCCTTCGGTGGTGCAGCGCTGCCGCACGCCGCGCGGCGCGGTGTCGGCGCACCGGCTGCTGGCCTGGCCGGCGGTCATCTTCAACCGCAAGGACGCGCTGCAGGACACCTTTCTGGCCCAGCACTTCGGTCTGAAGGAGGTGAACTACCCGCGCCATTTCGTGCCTGCCGTGGACGCGTTCGAGACCGCCATCGGCCTCGGGCTGGGCTGGGGCATGGTGCCCGAGCAGAACCTGCGCCACCGCCCCGAGCTGCAGGAACTGGTGCCCGGCGCCACGGTGGACGTGGCCTTGTACTGGCAGCACTGGGCGCACGAACCGCCGTCGGCCCAGCGGCTGACGGCGGCAGTGAAGGCCGCCGCCCGGGAGCACCTGGGGGCCGCCGCCTAAAATCCCGGCCCATGCTCACCATCAAAAACGACCTGCTGGCTGGTCTGGCCGCCGAACTGGAGCGGCTGTCTCCCGGCGCCGGTGCCCGTGCCGCCTTCGAATCGCCCAAGGTGGCGGCCCATGGCGACTTCGCCGTCACCGCCGCCATGCAGCTGGCCAAGCCCCTGAAGCTCAACCCGCGCGCCGTGGCCGAATCGCTGCGTGGCGCGCTGCTGGCGCAGCCGGTGTATCGGCAATGGGTGGCCGACATCGACATCGCCGGCCCCGGCTTCATCAACATCCGTCTCAAGCCCGAGGCCAAGCAGCAGATCGTGCGCGAGGTGCTGCAGGCCGGCGCCGCCTTCGGCAGCCAGCCCGCCAACGGACAACGCCTGATGGTGGAGTTCGTCTCGGCCAACCCCACCGGCCCGCTGCACGTGGGCCATGGCCGCCAGGCCGCGCTGGGCGACGCCATCTGCAACCTCTACTCGACCCAGGGCTGGGACGTGTGGCGGGAGTTCTATTACAACGACGCCGGCGTGCAGATCGGCACCCTGGCCACCAGCACCCAGCTGCGCGCCCAGGGTCTGAAGCCGGGTGACGCCGGCTGGCCGGAAGCGGCCTACAACGGCGACTACATCCAGGACATCGCCAACGATTTCCTGGCGAAAAAGACGGTCCAGGCCGATGACCGCGGGTTCACCGCCAGCGGCGACGTGCAGGACCTCGACGGCATCCGCCAGTTCGCGGTGGCCTACCTGCGCCACGAGCAGGACCTGGACCTGCAGGCCTTCCAGGTCAAGTTCGACCACTATTACCTGGAGTCCAGCCTGTACAGCAGCGGCCGGGTCGAGGCGGCGGTGAACAAGCTGGTGGCCGCCGGCAAGACCTACGAGCAGGACGGCGCCCTGTGGCTGCGCAGCACCGACTACGGCGACGACAAGGACCGCGTCATGCGCAAGTCCGACGGTTCGTTCACCTACTTCGTGCCCGATGTGGCCTACCACATCGCCAAGTGGGAGCGCGGCTTCAGCAAGGTCATCAACATCCAGGGCACCGACCACCACGGCACCATCGCCCGGGTGCGCGCCGGCCTGCAGGCCGCCGGCGTCGGCATTCCCGAGGGCTACCCGGACTATGTGCTGCACACCATGGTGCGGGTGGTACGGGGGGGCGAAGAGGTCAAGATCAGCAAGCGGGCCGGCAGCTATGTGACCCTGCGCGACCTGATCGAATGGACCAGCAAGGACGCGGTGCGCTTCTTCCTGCTCAGCCGCAAGCCCGACACCGAATACACCTTCGATGTCGACCTGGCGGTCCAGAAGAACAACGACAACCCGGTGTATTACGTGCAGTACGCCCACGCCCGCATCTGCTCGGTGCTGGCCAGCTGGGGTGGCGATCCGCCACCCTGCGCGAGGCCGATCTGGCCGCGCTGGACAGCCCGGCCGCCCAGTCGCTGATGCTGCTGCTGGCCCGCTACCCCGCCATGCTGAGCGACGCGGCGCGCGACTTCGCCCCGCACGACGTCACCTTCTACCTCCGGGAGCTGGCGGCGGCGTACCACAGCTACTACGACGCAGAACGTATCCTGGTGGACGACGAAGCGGTCAAAAAGGCGCGGCTGGCGCTGGTCGCGGCCACCGCGCAGGTATTGCACAATGGTCTGGCTGTGCTGGGCGTGAGTGCCCCGCAGAAGATGTAAGGGCCCACCTTTGATGAAAAAATCTTCCGCATCCCATCCCCGCCACGCCCTGGGCGGCACCCTGATCGGCTTTGTCGCCGGCCTGCTGGTCGGCCTGGGCGCAGCGCTGGCCGTGGCCGTGTATGTGACCAAGGTGCCGGTGCCTTTTGTGGATCGCGGCCTGTCCCGCGATGCCGGTGCCGACGCCAAGGAAGCCGAGCGCAACAAGGGCTGGAACCCGAACGCCGCCGCCACCCGCACCCCGGGCGCGCCGACGCCCGCTGCCCCGGCCGCCCCCGAGGCCAACACCGGCGCCATCGTGGTGCCGCCGGCCGATGGCAAGGCGCTGCCCGCGCCGGCCACCGGATCGGCCGCCCGCCCGGCCGCCGACCCCCTGGGCGAGCTGGCCCAGCAGCGTGCCGGTCAGGCGCCGGCCCCGGCCACCACGACGGCCGCTGCCGCACCGGGTCTGGACCCGTTCAACTACTTTGTGCAGGCTGGCGCATTCCGCACCCCGGAAGACGCCGAAACCCAGCGCGCCAAGCTGGCCATGATGGGCATCGACGCCCAGGTGAGCGAGCGCGAGCAGAACGGCCGCACGGTCTATCGGGTCCGCGTCGGCCCCTTCACCCAGAAACCGCTGGCCGAGCTCACCCAGGAGCAGCTCAACGTCAATGGTGTGGAGTCGGCCCTGGTGCGCGTCCAGCGCTGACGAACGGACATCCGGGAACTTTTGCCCGGCGCCAGTCGCCCAATCGCCATTCCCTTCAGGAGCCCCAACGCATGCAACGCCGTGATTTCTCCCGTTCCCTCCTGGCCGCCGGCGCCGTCACCCTGACCGGCGCCGCTGCCCTGCCGGCCTTCGCCCAGCGCGTGGCGCCCAAGGAAGGCACCGACTACCAGCGACTGGCCAAGCCGGCCCCGGTGCAGGCCCCGCCCAGCCAGGTCGAGGTGGTCGAGTTCTTTGCCTACAGCTGCATCCATTGCGCCAATTTCGAGCCGGCCTTCGAGGAGTGGATCGCCCGCCAGCCGGCGTTCGTCTCGGTGCGCCGCGTGCCGGTGGCCTTCAGCCCGGCCTTCGTGCCCATGCAGCGCCTGTACTACACGCTCGAAGCCATGGACCAGGTCAAGGCCCTGCATGCCAAGGTGTTCGAGGCCATCCACGGCCAGCGCCTGCCGCTGACCACCGCCGGCCCGATCACCGACTGGGTGGTCAAGCAGGGTGTGGACCGCGCGAAGTTCACCGAAGTCTTCAACTCGGCCGCCATCGGCACCAAGGCCCAGCAGGCCGCTGCGCTGCAGGAAGCCTATGCGGTCGAGGGCACGCCGGCCATGGGCGTGGCGGGTCGGTACTACATCACCGGCCAGGGCCCGCGCACCCTGACGGTGGCCAGCGCACTGATCGCCGAGGTCCGCAAGGCCTGACCCGTTTCCGCGCTTTTCTCTCTGGCGAGGCCCCGTTCTGACGGGGCCTCGTCGTTACAATGCATGCAAGTTTCGTGCCCTGGACGACCATGCCTGCATCCCCATTCTTCCGCTTGTCCCGCCCGCTGGTCTGGTGCCTGCTGGCGGCCCTGTGCAGCGCCACCGCCGTCCATGCCGAAAAGGCCGACCGCGACAAGCCCATGAACGCCGAGGCCGACGCCCTCCGTTACGACGATGCCCGGCAGACCAGCGTGTTCACCGGCAACGTGGTCATCACCAAGGGCACCATCGTGATCCGGGGCGCCCGGGTGGAGGTCCGGCAGGACACCGCCGGCAACCAGTTCGGGGTGGCCACCGGGCAGCGCGCCTTCTTCCGCCAGAAGCGTGAGGGGGTGGACGAATTCATCGAAGGCGAAGCCCGCCGCATCGACTACGACAGCCAGGCCGACACGGTGAAGTTCACCGGCGACGCGATCATGCGCCGCTACAAGGGCACGCAGCTGAACGACGAAACCACCGGCAACGTCATCGTCTACAACAACACCACCGACGTCTTCACCGTGGACGGTGGCGAAGCCGCCCGCCAGCCCGGCAACCCGAACGGCCGGGTGCGCGCCATGCTCACGCCGAACCCGAAACCCGCCGAAGCCGGCCAGGCGCCGGCCAACCGCCCGCCGGCCGAAGGCGCCGTGCTGCAGCCCAGCCGGCAGCTCGAAGGAGGCCGTCCTTGACCGACAGCGCAACGGCCAGCCGGCTGGAAGCCCGGGGGCTGAAAAAGTCCTACGGCAGCCGCTTGGTGGTGAAGGACGTGTCCCTGGCGGTGTTCAAGGGTGAGGTGGTCGGACTGCTCGGCCCCAACGGCGCCGGCAAGACCACCTCGTTCTACATGCTGGTGGGGCTGCTGCGGTCCGATGGCGGGCAGATCCTGCTCGATGGTCAGGCCATCGAGCGCCAGCCGATCCATCGCCGCGCCCGGCTCGGCCTGGGCTATCTGCCGCAGGAAGCGTCGATCTTCCGCAAGCTGTCGGTGGCCGACAACGTGCGCGCCGTGCTGGAGCTGCAGGAAGACGAGAACGGCCGTCCGCTGGACAAGCCGGCGGTGGAAAAACGGCTGGACCAGCTGCTGCGCGAACTGCATGTGGACCACCTGCGCGACTCGCCGGCCCCGGCGCTCTCTGGCGGCGAACGGCGCCGGGTCGAGATCGCCCGCGCCCTGGCCACCAACCCGCGTTTCATCCTGCTGGACGAGCCGTTCGCCGGCATCGACCCGATCGCGGTCATCGAGATCCAGCGCATCATCGGTTTCCTCAAGTCGCGCGGCATCGGCGTGCTGATCACCGACCACAACGTGCGCGAGACGCTGGGCATCTGCGACCGGGCCTACATCATCAACGACGGCCATGTGCTGACCAGCGGGACGCCGGCCGAGATCGTCGAGAACGCCGACGTTCGCCGGGTCTACCTCGGCGAACATTTCCGGATGTGATGATGGCCCCCACGCTTGTCACTCCGTGTACCGCGCTGCCCCCCGAGCGGGCGCGGCCTTGCCGGGGGCGGCCCGGTGCTGCGGCCAGCCGATGAAGCAAGGTCTCTCGCTCCGGGTCTCGCAGCATCTGGCGCTCACGCCCCAGCTGCAGCAGTCCATCCGCCTGCTGCAGCTCTCCACGCTGGAGATGGCGCAGGAGGTCGAGCAGATGCTCGACGAGAACCCGTTCCTGGAACGCTCCGACGACACCGCCGAGCGCGAGGCCTTCGGCCTCGAGCAGACCGATGTGCCGGTGAGTGCCGGCGAGCAGATCGCCGACACGCTGCTGGCGCCGCCGCCCGAGCGGGCCGACGGGGCCGGGCCAGCGGTGGAATCGGGCCCTGAGGCAGCGGCCGATGCCGATCTGGAAAGCCGCCTCGACGGCGCCACCCCGGTCGAGGAAAGCTGGGAGGGCGACGGCACGGTGGACATCGTCCCGGACGACAGCGAGTGGGGCAGCGACGCCCCGGCCCGCCAGCGCAACGACGGCGACGACGACACGGCCAGCGCCGCCGACCTGGCCAGCATCCCGGTCACGCTGCAGGCCTACCTGCACGAGCAGGCGCGCTGCCTGCGCATCAACGAAGAAGACCAGCGCGCGCTGGTCTACCTGATCGAATCCCTCAACGACGACGGCTACCTGGAAGAAGACCTGTCCGCGCTGGCCCTGGGTCTGATGCACCTCGAAGGCACCGACACGGCGGTGAACGCCGATGCCGCCCTGGCCCTGCAGGAGGCCACCGCCCAGCGCCTGTCGATCGCCCTGCAGTGGCTGCAGCACATGGAGCCCACCGGCGTGGGCGCCCGCAACCTGGCCGAATGCCTGCGGCTGCAGGTGCTGGAGCAGCGCAACACCCCGGTCGCCCGGGCGGCGCTGGCCATCGTCGCGCAGCCGCTCGAACTGATGGCCAAGCGCGACATCAAGCGCCTGTGCGCCCTGACCGGCGCCGACGACGAGACGGTGCGCGGCGCCATGGCCCTGATCGCCCGGCTGGAGCCCAAGCCGGGCCGGCGCTTTGTCGACGTGGAGCGCAACGTGGTGGTACCCGACGTGATCGTCGAGCGCGCCGGGCGCGGCTTCAAGGTGTCGCTCAACCCGGAGGTCATGCCGCGCCTGCGCGTGCACGACGTGTATGCCGGCGCGCTGCGCCAGAACCGGGGCGCCCGCGACGGCGACGGCGGCCACGCCGCCATGCAGCAGCGGCTGCAGGAGGCGCGCTGGTTCATCAAGAACATCCAGCAGCGCTTCGACACCATCCTGCGGGTGTCCAGCGCCATCGTCGAGCGCCAGCGCAACTTCTTCATGCACGGTGAACTCGCCATGCGCCCGCTGGTGCTGCGCGAGATCGCCGACGAGCTCGGTCTGCACGAATCGACCATCAGCCGGGTGACCACCGCCAAGTACATGTCGACGCCCTTCGGCACCTACGAGCTGAAGTACTTCTTCGGCTCCAGCCTGGGCACCGAGACCGGCGGCAACGCCTCCAGCACCGCGGTGCGGGCGCTGCTCAAGCAGTTCATCGCGTCCGAGGAGCCGGGCAAACCGCTGTCGGACAACCAGCTCTCCGACCTGCTGCGCGAACAAGGCATCGAATGTGCCCGCCGCACGGTCGCCAAATACCGCGAGGCGCTGCGCATCGCCCCAGCCAACCTCCGTAAATCCTTGTGAACCAGATCCATCTCTTTCTGCCTTGCGCCGCCGGCGTCGAGGACTTCCTGGCCGACGAGGTGCAGCGCATCACCGGGGCCGAACGTGTCTACAAGGGCCGCGCCGGTGTGGCACTGCAGGCTTCCTGGCGCGACGCACAGCTCCTCAATCTGCACTGCCGGCTGGCCCAGCGGGTGCTGGTGCGGCTGTGGCACGGCGGTTACCGCAGCGAGCAGGACCTCTATGCCGCTGCGTCCGAGGTGGCCTGGGAGATCTGGTTCACGCCGAAGCAGACCATCAAGGTCGAGATCACCGCGCAGCACAGCCCGCTGACCAGCCTGAACTTTGCGGCGCTCAAGATCAAGGACGCGGTGTGCGACCGGTTCCGCGACAAGCGCGGCGAACGCCCCAGCGTGGACACCGCCTGGCCCGATGTGCGCCTGTATGCCCACCTCACCACCGACACCGTCACGCTCTACATCGACACCTCGGGCGAGCCGCTGTTCAAGCGCGGCTGGCGCGAAGACAAGGGCGACGCGCCGCTGAAGGAAACCCTGGCCGCCGCCATGATCGCGGCCACCGGCTGGAACGGCATCACGGCCGGATCGCTGGACGACATCGACCCGCTGTACGACCCCTGCTGCGGCAGCGGCACGGTGGTCATCGAGGCCGCGCAGATGGCCCTGCGCATCGCCCCGGGCCTGAACCGCCGCTTCGCGTTTGAAAAGATGCTGCCCTTCCAGGCCCATGTCTGGCAGGGCCTGCGCGAGCAGGCGGTGCAGGCCGAGCGCCCCTGGCCCGAGGGCCACCCGCCCATCGTGTTCGGCAGCGACGTGTCCTTCCGTATGGTCGACTTTGCGCAGCGCAATGCCGAGCGTGCCGGTGTGGCTGACGCGGTCGACCTGCGTGGTGGTGACGCGCTGCAGCGCATGCCGCCCGCCACCCGCCCCGGCGTGCTGCTGCTCAACCCGCCCTACGGCGAACGCATTGCGGCCGCCGGCGTGGCCGGCCAGAATGCCGCTGAACGGGCCCGCAGCCGAGCACCGCGCACCTTCACCGTGGGCGCCCGCCCGGCCGCCGCGCCGGCCGAACCGCAGGGCCGCGAAAGCGCCCAGATGAGCGACGGTGCCGATGCCTCCGAGTTCTTCGAGCGGCTGGCGGCCCACTGGAAGAGCCACTACGCCGGCTGGACCGCCTGGCTGCTCACGCCCGACCTCAAGCTGCCCGGCCGCATGCGCTTCAAGGAATCGCGCCGGGTGCCGCTGTGGAACGGCCCGATCGAATGCCGGCTGTTCCGCTTCGACCTGCAGGCGCGCCAGCCGCGCACCCCGGACCCTGCCTGACCATGCAGACGGCCGCCGCCCCGGTGGTGCTGGACACCAACATCGCCCTCGATCTGCTGGTGTTCGCCGACCCGGCGGTGCAGCCGCTGGACCAGGCGCTGAAGGCCGGCCGGCTGCAGTGGCTGGCCACCGAGGCCACCCGCGAGGAGTGGCGCCGGGTGCTGGACTACCCCCAGATCCTGCGCCGCGCCCCGGCCGGCTCGCCGCAGCGCGCGGCCGCCTTTGATGCGTTCGACGCCATGACCCGCCTTGTCCCCACCGCTGCAAAGGCGCCGTTTACCTGCAAGGATGCCGACGATCAGAAGTTCATCGACCTGGCCGTGGCGCACCGCGCCGCCTTGGTGAGCAAGGACGCTGCCGTGCTGTGCATGGCGCGGCGCCTGAGCCGGCTGGGTGTTTGTGTGTGCCGACAATGGAATCCCGATCTGCTGCCCGAACCCTCTCCCGTCGCCTGAACCCCGGCCGGCACCCGCTGCGAACCCATGGGCGGCGGTGCCCTGCGCTGCACCGCGCCCGACGGCAGCCGCGAGGAATTCCGGCTCAACAGCCTGGGCCAGCGCGACGGCATCGTCCGCCGCTTCGACCCCAAGGGCGTGCTGCGCAGCGAGGCCCTGCTGGAGGCCGGCACACCGGTCGGTCCGCAGAAAACCTTCCATGACAACGGCGCGCTGGAGCGCCTGCAGTTCGTCACCGGATCCAAGGTGCAGTTCTCGCTGACCCGCCTGCCCGATGGCCGCGCCACCGAGCTGCGCTGCGCCCCGGTGCACCTGGTGCCGGAAGACCTCGACCTGTGTGGCCACGACGGCAAGCCCCGCCAGACGCCGCTGCAGCGCGACGCCGCCCGGCCGCTGGGCACCGTCACCTTCCAGTCCGGGGTGCTGCGGGAGCTGACCATCGTCAACGACAGCGGCGCCCTGGTGCGCAGCGAAGCGTTCGAGCAGAAGGCCGGCCAGCCGGACCGCCGCATCAAGCGGGTGTACTTCCCCTCGGGTCGGCTGCGCTCCGAGACGGTGCTGATCGAACGCCCGGCCGACACCTTCGAGGGCCGCGAGGGCACCGGCCGCGAATGGGCCGACACCGGGCAGCTGACCCAGGAGGTCACCTGGGCCCAGGGCCGCGAGCAGCGGGTGCGGCAGTGGCACCTGAATGGCCGCCTCAAGCTGGACCAGCAGATCCGTCGGCAGGGCCGGCACGAAGAGCGGCTGACCCGCAGCTTCTGGGAAAACGGTCAGCCCGCAGCGGTCAACACCGAACGCTTCGGCCGCCTGTGGGGCTGGCAGCGGTACTTCGGTCCGCAGGGCCAGCGCCTGCGCGACGAAGAGCACGGCCCCGGCGGCGAACTGCTGCGCCGGCGGCACTACAACGCGGCTGGCCAGGTCGAGCGCGAAGAGGTGCTGGCCGACGACGCCCGCCGCCTCTGACCCGACCCGGCGTCAGTCGATCGAGAAGGCCTCTGCCCGGCTGCGCGCCCACCAGGTGGTGAAGGCCGGGTGCAGGCCGCTGTCGGGTCCGGTGTCGCCCAGCAGCGCGCCCGGCGCCACCACCGGCAGCAGGTTCGACAGCAGCCGCACCTCGTTGGCGTTCACCCGGCGCACCAGGTGGTGGGCGCCGATCTGGTTCGGGTGCTGCAGGCCGGCCGCCTGCACCAGCTCCTGCAGCGCCTTGAGCGTGTTCTGGTGAAAGTTGAACACCCGGGTGGCCTTGTCCGGCACCACCAGCGCCTGCTGGCGCAGCGGGTCCTGGGTGGTCACGCCGGTGGGGCAGCGTCCGGTGTGGCAGGTCTGGGCCTGGATGCAGCCCAGCGCAAACATGAAGCCGCGCGCGCTGTTGCACCAGTCGGCACCCAGCGCCATGGCGCGGGCGATGTCGAAAGCGCTCACCACCTTGCCGGCGCAGCCGATGCGGATGCGGTCACGCAGGCCGGCGCCCACCAGCGTGTTGTGCACCAGGCGCAGGCCCTCCTGCAGCGGTGCGCCCACATGGTCGGTGAATTCGAGCGGTGCGGCACCGGTGCCGCCTTCGGCCCCGTCGACCACGATGAAGTCGGGCGTGGTGCCGCTGGCCTGCATCGCCTTGACCATGGCGAACCATTCCCACACATGGCCGATGCACAGCTTGATGCCCACCGGCTTGCCGCCCGAGAGTTCGCGCAGCCGGGCCACGAAGGCCATGAGTTCCAGCGGCGTCGAGAAGGCGCTGTGGGCCGCCGGCGAAACGCAGTCCTGGCCGACCGGCACGCCGCGCGCCGCCGCGATCTCGGCCGTCACCTTCGGCCCGGGCAGCACGCCGCCGTGGCCGGGCTTGGCGCCCTGGCTGAGCTTGATCTCGATCATGCGCACCTGCGGGTCGGTGGCCTGTTCGGCAAAGCGGGTCGGGTCGAAGTGCCCCTGCGCATCGCGGCAGCCGAAGTAGCCCGAGCCGATCTCCCAGATCAGGTCGCCGCCGTGCACCTGGTGCCACTGCGAGATGGAGCCTTCGCCGGTGTCGTGGGCAAAGCCGCCCCGCTTCGCACCCGCATTCAGGGCCTCGATGGCCGGCGCCGACAGCGCACCGAAGCTCATGGCCGAGATGTTGAACACGCTTGCTGCGTAGGGCTGGCGGCAGTCCGGCCCGCCGATGTTGACCCGGAAATCGTGCGATTCAAGTCGGGTCGGGCTGATGGAGTGGTTGATCCATTCGTGGCCGTCGGCATGCACATCGAGCTGGGTGCCGAACGGGCGCTTGTCGGTCTCCGCCTTGGCCCGTGCGTAGGCCAGGCTGCGCTGGCTGCGCGAGAACGGCGTGGCCTCGTTGTCGCTCTCCAGAAAGTACTGGCGCAGCTCGGGCCGGATCGTCTCCAGCATGAAACGCAGGTGGCCGATGACCGGGTAGTTGCGCAGCACCGAGCTTCTGGTCTGCCGCAGATCCAGGAAGCCGAGCACGCTGAGTCCGGTGAACACCAGGAACCACAGGCCCCCCACGCCGAAGCCCACCAGCGTGAACAGGCTGAGCAGGCTGGCCACCACACAGAAGGCGAGCGCGGTGTACCGCACCGGGTAGAGCTGGTTGAGTCGATCAAGCATGGCCGCATATTGCCACCGTCGGCCGCTACACTGACCGGCCTTTTGACGGGCTTCTGCCCCTCAACTCCTGTCTTCACTGCCCCCACCGCCACCATGACCACCGCCCCCGCCGCTCCGCTGGAGCCCACCGACTTCGACACCCTGGACCAGCTGCTGGACGAGCTGCGCGAGCGCGACGACGAAGTGCCCCAGTGGGAATTCCTGGAGGGCGCCATGGCCGCGCTGGCCTGCACCCGCCGCCCGGTCGAGCCGGCCGAATGGCTGCCGGTGCTGCTGGGCGTGGGCGATCTGCCCACCCTGCCGCAGGAAGAAGGCACCCACTTCGCGAGCACCGATCGTTACCAACGTTTCATGGATCTGTGGCAACGGCGTATGACCGAGGTGGTTGCCGCCCTGCAGGCACCGGTCGAGACCCTGGAGGACGAGCGCAGCTACCACCCGGAGGTGATGGACGTGCGTGGCGCCCTGGCCGGCCTGCCGCCGGAGCAGCAGCCCGAGCTGGACGAAGAGGGCCTGCCGTCCTACGCGCAGGTGTGGGCGCTGGGCTTCATGTTCGTGGTGGAGAACTGGAGCGAGGAATGGGCGCCGGTGCGCGACCGCGAGACCGCCGAATGGATCGACGAGGCGCTGGAGCGCATCGTGGCCCTGACCGAGGACGACACCGCCAAGCCCACGGTGAACCTGCATGTGGAAGACGGTCCGCCCAGCGTCAGCGACGAACGCCTGAATGCCTTCGGTGCCGCCATCTGGGCGGTGTACGACCTGCACCAGATCTGGCGCAGCCTGGGCCCGCGCAGCGAGCCGGTGCGCCAGGCGCCCACCCCCGGCCGGAACGACCCCTGCCCGTGCGGCAGCGGCCAGAAATACAAGAAGTGCCACGGCGCCTGAGCGCCGTCGACGATGCCCGCCTGAGCGCCCTTTTCAGGGCGCCGTGAGCTCGAAGCCCGCCTCGGCCACGGTCTGTCCGTTGATGCGCAGCTCGATGCGGTGCGGCCCGGGCCACAGCCGGCGGGTGGTGACCTCGCGCAGGCTGTGGCGCTTGACCAGCGTCAGCCCGGCACCGGCCTCCAGCCGGCAGCGCCAGCCCTTGAACACCTTCACCGAATGCCCGCCCTGCGGCCGGGCATGGTGCACCGCGTAGTCGATCTCCAGCGCCTGTGGCCGGTCCGAGCCCGACACCAGCTCGACCCGCAGACCGATGCCGCTGCCGATGGCAGCCCTTGCCGCTTCCAGCGCGAAATGCGCCCGCCCTTGCAGCGGCACGCCCAGCCCCCAGGCCGCCAGCGTCGGGCCATGCCCGGCCTTGATCAGGCTGCGGCTGGCGTGGCGCAGCAGGGCGCGGCGCGGGGCCGGCGAGCCGGGCAGATGGCGCTGCAGCCAGTCGCTCACCAAGCCTGGGTGGTCGCGGGCGATGTCGTTGAGGTGGTTGGCCACGCTGCGCCGCACATAGCTGCTTTGGTCGTCCTGCAGCGCCAGCAGCAGCGGCAGGGTGGGCGCCGGGTCGGCCACCAGCGACTGCAGCCGCAGGCCCCAGGGCAGGCGGGGGCGGCTGCCTTCGCTGGCCAGCCGGCGCACATGGGCGCTGGGGTCGCGCGTCCACCGCATCAGCGTGGGCCAGACCCGGTCGGGGTGGGCCTGGATGAAGGGCCGGATCGCGAATTCGGCGGTCGAGCGCTGGGTCAGGGCGTGCAGACAGGCGAGTGCGCGTGGCCAGAGGGTGGCATCGGCCGGCACGCCGCTGCGGGCCACCCACTCGCCCAGCGCCCAGATGCTCCAGCCCGCCAGGCCGTCCGGCCGCAGTGCTGCCCCGCCGGCCACCAGCTCGCCGCGCTCGTCCAGCGGCAGCGGCGCCGCGAGCGCCGATTCGATGGCGTCGCAGGCGGCGCTGAAGTCGGTCGGCAGGGTGGCCTGCAGCGCATCGGCGATGCGCAGCACGCGGGCTTTCAGCTCCAGCGCCGCCTGGTCCTGCAGGGCCAGTTGCTGGAAACGCTCGGCGTCGAAGCCCGGCGCCACCCGGCCCAGGTGCTCGGCCATGTGCGCCACCGTGGCCGGCGAGATCAGGTTCTTGAACGGCTCGGCCATGGCGGCGGGTGCACTTCAGCGCAGGCGCTGCAGCAGGCCGGCCAGGGCATGGGCCACGGTGGCTTGCCGGACCGCAGCGCGGTCGCCGTCGAAGCGCACGCATTCGGTGTCCACACCGGCTGGCGTGGCCCAGCCGAACCAGACCGTGCCCACCGGTTTGGCTTCGCTGCCACCGCCGGGGCCGGCCACGCCGGTCACCGCCACGGCCACCTGCACCGGGGCCTGCTGCACGGCGCCGGCCGCCATGGCGCGGGCCACTGGCTCGCTCACCGCGCCGTGGGTGGCGATCAGTTCGGCCGGCACGCCGAGCAGCCCGGATTTGGCGGCGTTGGAGTAGGTGACGAAACCACGCTCGAACCAGTCGCTGGAGCCGGCCCGGTCGGTGCAGGCCCCGGCGATCAGGCCGCCGGTGCAGCTCTCGGCGCTGGCCATCATCCAGCCCCGGGCGGTCAGGGCCGCGGCCAGTGCCTCGACCAGGGCGGCGGTGTCGTGCGGCATGGGGTTCTCCGGCGCCGGGTCAGTAGCGCCAGAGCGCGATCACCAGCAGAGTGCAGAAGGCGGCGGCGAAGTCGTCCAGCAGGATGCCGAACCCGCCACGCGGGCCGAAGCCCTTGAAGGTCCGGTCGGCCCAGGCCATCGGGCCGACCTTGACGGCGTCGAACAGCCGGAACAGGGCAAAGGCGACCAGCTGACCCATGAAGCCGGCCGGCATCACCAGCCAGAGCACCAGCCAGAACGCCACCACCTCGTCCCACACGATGTGGCCCGAATCGGCCACGCCCATGTGGCGGGCGGTCACGGTGCAGGCCCACCAGCCCAGCAGCGTGGCGGCCGCAATCAGCAGGCCCCAGCCGGTGGCCGAGAGCAGCGGGTCGAGCACCAGGAAGGCCACCCAGGCCCAGAGCGTGCCGGCGGTGCCCGGCGCCAGCCGCGACAGGCCGGCCCCCGCGCCCAGCGCAATGAAGTGGGCCGGGTGGGCCAGCAGGAAGGACAGGGTCGGGCGCAGCACCAGGGCGGGAGCGGTGCGGGCGTCGGCGGCGGGGCTGGCGTCGGGAAAGGACATGCGCCGATTATCCGGAGGTGCCGAAATGGTCGAAGCCGCGCAGCGGCCAGTCCTGCACCGCGCCGCCGGCGGTCTGCAGCCGCAGGCCGGGGCGTTCCTCGATGCGGCCGATGCGGGTGACCGCGGTCTGGCTGGTCTGCGCTGCGGCCAGCACCTCGGCGCGACGGGCCGGGTCGGCGGTGAACAGCAGTTCGTAGTCGTCGCCGCCGTGCAGCAGGCATTCGCGCCGGTGGGCCTCGGGCAGGCCGCTCAAGGCGGGGGCCAGCGGCAGCGTGGCTTCGTCGATGCTGGCGCCCACCCGGCTGGCGGCCAGCACATGCCCCAGGTCACCGGCCAGGCCATCGCTCACATCGAGTGCGGCCCGTGCCACGCCGGCCAGGGCCATGCCCAGGGCCAGCCGGGGTTCCGGCCGGTGCAGCCGGGCCTCGATGGCCGCTGCGCCGGGCGCATCGAGCGCCAGCGAGCCGGCCCAGGTGTGCCCAGGCGCCGCTCCAGCGCCAGCCGCGCCTCGCCGGTGCGGCCGGACAGCCAGAGGTCGTCGCCGGGTCGGGCAGCGCTGCGCCGCAGGGCGCGGCCCGGTGCCACGCTGCCCAGCACGGTGATGCACAGGTTCAGCGGGCCGGCCGTGGTGTCGCCGCCCACCAGCGGGCAGGCCAGCCGGTCGGACAGGGCCAGCAGCCCCTGCGAGAACGCGGCCAGCCAGGCGTCCGACACGGCAGGGAGTGACAGCGCCAGCGTGAAGCCCAGCGGCCGCGCACCCATGGCGGCCAGGTCGCTCAGGTTCACCGCCAGCGCCTTGTGGCCCAGGGCCTGCGGGTCGGCGTCGGGGAAGAAGTGCCGGCCCTCGACCAGCATGTCGCACGAGACCGCCAGCTGCTCGCCCGGCGGCGGTTGCAGCAGGGCGCAGTCGTCGCCCACGCCCAGCACCACCGCGCTGCCTTCCGGTGCGCTGCGCTGGAAGTGGCGGCGGATCAGCTCGAACTCACCCATGCTGCGTGGGTGCTGCTGGATCTGCGTCGTCATCTTCCGGCGGGTTGGCCGGCGGCACCAGGAAGCTCATGGGTGCCACCCGCAGGCGCCGCCAGAGCGCGGCCCGGATCAGCCGGCGGTTGACCTGGCTGATGTTCTGCGAGCGCAGCGCCAGCTGGAATGCCAGGTAGAAGCTCACCGTGAGGTTGATCGGGCCGACCAGCACCACGGCCGCCACGGCCGACCAGAACGCCGGCTGGGACAGCACGTCCAGACCCAGGGCAAAGCCGGCGGCCGAGACCTGCCCGGCCGACAGCGTGACGTGGCGCACATCGAGCCCCAGTCCGAAGAACTGCGCGAAGGCCGGGGTGAGCCCCAGCATCAAGCCCAGCGAGATGTTGGCCGTGAGCCCGGAGATGTTGCGCCGCATGAAGCCGGCCCAGCGGCCCGCCCGTTCGCGGCCCAGCACGTCGGTGAAGCGCGGGTTGTGGGCCATGGCCGAGTCCAGCTTGTGCAGCACGAACCAGTTCTCCATCCAGCCGGCGATGATGCTGGAGGCGAACAGCAGCACGCCGGTGAACGCGGCAAACAACAGCGTGGGCCCCAGGATGTGCAGGTCGTGCAGCGTGTGTTCGGCCTTGGCGGTGTCGATCATCGCGTTGCCGGTGGTGAACTGCAGCACCGCGCTGATCAGCAGCACCACCGGGATCACCAGGCCGATGTTGCCCAGGATGGCCGCCACCTGCGAGCGGAACAGGTTGGCCACCTCATCGACGAAGCGGCGCACCGCGCCGGTGGCCTTGATGTCGCGCAGCTTGGCCACCATGGCCGGTGCCGTGACCGCCGGCTGTTTGGTGGCCACGGTGAAGTGCAGCAGCATGATCAGCACGAACGACACCGCGTAGTTCAGGCCGGCCGCGAAGCCGGCCCAGAAGGCCGAGAGCGTCAGGCCGTACAGACTGAACTTGATCCAGGTGGTCAGGCCCAGCACCGCGCCGCCGCCGGCGGCCTTGCCCAGCATGTCGCTGTACTCGGCCCGGTTGCGGGTGATGTAGTGCTCGCCGCTCTCGGCGCTGCGCTCGGCAACCTTGGCGGCCGTCAGGTGCGAGCTGGCGGCGATCAGCGCCCGGATGCTGCGGCTGTCCAGACCGACCTGCACCAGGTCGGCCAGCAGTGCGGCGTTGGCCCGGCCCGGCTGCTCGCTCTGCAGGCAGTCGAGCAGCACCTTGATCCGCACGATGCGTTCGCGCAGCTGGCGCAGCCGGAACACGATGCCGACCGACACGCCGTGGTCTTCCAGGTGGGCATACACCGTGTAGGCCGCGTGGCGGCAGGCGTCGAGCAGTTCGCTGAGCGCGCCGGCCGCCTGCAGCGCCTGCGGGCTGCGCGGGCCGTGCTGCTGCACCGCCTGGCGCAGCGACTCCAGTGCCGCCGGCAGGGCGTGGAAGGCACGGTCGCGCTGCGCCTGGGGCGACATGCGCACCCGCACCTCGGAGGCAAAACCGGTGGCGCTCACCTGGCTGACGCAGTAGGTCAGGGCGTCCATCAGCTCGGCGCTCCAGCGCTCGCCGTCGCTCTCGTCCAGCAGGGTGGCCTGCATGCGCTGCAGGGTGGCGGTGTCGAGTGCCTTGATCCACTGCACATCGAACGCGGTGGGCAGCAGCAGGTTGAACAGCTCGGCCAGGTCGGTGGTCTCGGGCGTGCCGGGCAGCAGCTTGCGCCGCATCCGGTGGCCGAACTCGCTCAGGAAGGCGGTGCGCGGCGCAAAGCCATGGTCGGCCAGCAGCGGCGTGATGTCGACGGTTTCGTGGAACGTGTTCCACCAGTCGCGCCAGCGCTGGCGCAGGGCCGGGTCGGCGTCCAGGGCATCGAGCAGTGCCCGCATGCGGGCGACGGCACCGATGACGTCGGCGGCATCGCCGCGCACCCAGCGCAGCGTGTCCATGAGCCAGAGGTGGCGTTGCGCCAGCGGCGCGTCGGCGTCGATGGCCG
>JGI24115J20150_1000175_pt1 | contig 30165 bp, 32 predicted proteins | sample Subbioar_CSW14AB_FD_20150 | JGI IMG/M metagenome (IMG submission 20150)
CTGGAAGACTCGCTGGCCGGCATCGAGGGGGTGGACATCATCACCTCCATCAGCCGCCAGGAGCAGAGCCAGATCACGGTGCGCTTCAAGCTCGACCGCGACCCCGATTCCGCCGCCGCCGATGTGCGCGACAAGGTCAGCCGGGTGCGCCAGCGCCTGCCCGAAGATGTGGACGAGCCGGTGATCGCGAAGGTCGAGGCCGATGCCACGCCAGTGGTCTGGCTGGCCCTCACTTCGGAGTCCATGCCGGCGCTCGAACTGAGCGACCTGGCCAACCGCATTGCCAAGCCGCGCCTGCAGACCGCGCCCGGCGCGGCCGACGTGCGCATCTTCGGCGAGCGCCGGTATTCCATGCGCATCTGGCTCGACCCGGACCGGCTGGCCGCCTACAACCTGACGGTGCAGGACGCCGAAGACGCCCTGCGCCGCTCCAACCTGGAGGTGCCGGCCGGGCGCATCGAGAGCCAGCAGCGCGAATTCAACGTCACCGCCGCCACCGACCTCCAGACCCCCGAGCAGTTTGCGGGCATCCCGATCCGCACCGTCAACGGCCAGACCATCCGCATCGGCGACGTGGCCCGGGTCGAGCAGGCCCCGCAGGACGAACGCACCACGGTGCGCTACAACGGCCGCGAGGGCATCTCGCTGGGCGTCATCCGCCAGGCCACCGCCAACCCGCTCGACCTCTCCGCTGCGGTGCAGGCCATGCTGCCGCAGATCCGCGAGGACCTGCCCGACACGGTGCGGGTCGAGATCGCCAACGACAACTCGATCTTCATCGACCGCTCCATCAAGGCGGTCTACACCACCATCGCCGAAGCGGTGGTGCTGGTGGCCCTGGTGATCTTCGTGTTCCTGCGTACGCTGCGGGCATCGATCATTCCGCTGGTGACCATCCCGGTGAGCCTGATCGGCACCTTCGCGCTCATGGCGCTGTTCGGCTTTTCCATCAACACCCTCACGCTGCTGGCGCTGGTGCTGGCCATCGGCCTGGTGGTGGACGACGCCATCGTGGTGCTGGAGAACATCTACCGCCACATCGAGGACGGCATGAAGCCGTTCGAGGCCGCCATCAAGGGCTCCAAGGAGATCGGTTTTGCGGTGGTGGCCATGACGCTCACGCTGGCCGCCGTGTATGCCCCGCTGATGTTCACCCCGGGCCGCACCGGCCGGTTGTTTGCCGAGTTCGCGCTGGCCCTGGCCGGCGCCGTGATCGTCTCGGGCTTCGTGGCGCTCACGCTGTCGCCCATGCTGTGCTCCAAGCTGCTCAAGCACAACCCGAAGCCTGGCCGCTTCGATGCCTTCATGGAACGCCAGCTCAACCGCATGAGCGAACGGCTACGAACGCCTGCTGGGCGCCACCCTGAAGGTGCGCTGGCTCATGGTGGCCGTCATGCTGGTGAGTGCCGCCGGCAGCTGGCTGCTGCTGCAGTCGACCCGGCAGGAGCTCTCGCCCATGGAAGACCGGGGCGTGGTGCTGGCCTCCATCAACGGGCCCGACGGCGCCACCCTGGCCTACACCCAGAAGTACGCGCAGGCCATCGAGGGCATGGCGCAGACCTACCCGGAGTTCGACCGCATCTTCACCATCGTGGGCAACCCGTCGGTGGCGCAGGGCAGCGTGATCATGCGCGGTGCCGCCTGGGAAGACCGCGACCGCACCACCATGGAGATCGCCCGCGACCTGGCGCCCAAGGTGGCGGCCCTGCCGGGCATCAGCGCCTTCCCGATCACGCCGCCGTCGCTCGGCCAGGGCTTCCGCGAGCGCCCGGTCAACTTCGTGATCGTCACCAACGACTCCTACCAGAACCTCTCGGGCGTGGTGCGGCAGTTCCAGGACCGGTTGGCGCAGAACCCCGGTTTCGTGCAGGTCGACACCGACCTGCGCCTGAACAAGCCCGAGATCCGGCTGGATGTGGACCGCGAACGCGCCGCCGACATGGGCGTGAGCGTGGATGCCATCGCCCGCACGGTGGAGACCATGCTGGGCGGCCGCACGGTGACCCGTTACAAGCGCGACGGCGAGCAGTACGACGTGGTGGTGCAGACCGTCTCGGCCAGCCGCACCACACCGGAAGACATCGACCGCCTGTTCGTGCGCGGCCGGGGCGACGCCATGATCCCGCTGGCCTCGCTGGTCAAGACCTCCGAGGTGGTGGTGCCGCGCGAGCTCAACCACTTTGCGCAGCGGCGCAGCGCCACCATCACCTCCAACCTGTCGCCCGACTATTCGCTGGGCGAAGCCCTGGCCTACCTCGACCAGATTTCGGCCGAGGTGCTGCCGCCCGGCTACACCACCGACCTCAACGGCCAGAGCCGCGAATTCCGCAGCGCCTCCGGCTCGCTGGCCATCGTGTTCGTGCTGTCGCTGGTGTTCATCTACCTGGTGCTGGCGGCCCAGTTCGAGAGCTTCGTCGACCCCTTCATCATCATGCTCAGCGTGCCGCTGTCGATGCTGGGGGCGCTGCTGGCGCTCAAGCTGGCGGGAGGCACGCTCAACGTGTTCAGCCAGATCGGGCTCATCACGCTGGTGGGCCTGATCACCAAGCACGGCATCCTGATCGTGGAGTTCGCGAACCAGCTGCGCGAGGAGGGTGTGGAACGCATCGAAGCGGTGCGCCGCGCAGCCGCCATGCGCCTGCGCCCCATCCTCATGACCACCGGCGCCATGGTGCTGGGCGCCATCCCGCTGGCCCTGGCCACCGGTGCCGGCGCCGAGAGCCGCCAGCAGATCGGCTGGGTGATCGTGGGCGGCATGTCGCTGGGCACACTGCTCACCATTTTCGTGGTGCCCACCATGTACTCGCTGCTGTCGCGCGACAAGGCCCACCGGCCGCAGCCCGCCACGGCGGACGAGGCCGGGTTCATTCCGCCCATCCGCCTCAGCGAACCGCCCAAAGCCCCATGAAAATCATCGACGAGATGTTCCACCTGGCGCTGCTCACCGCCGAACAGCACCGGCAGGCCAGCGACTGGATCGCACAGGCCGCCACGCCCGACGACATCCTGCGCATGCCCGCTCCCCTGTGGCAGGCGGTCGAGCGGGCCAGCGCCGCCATGGGCATCGACGATGACCTGATGCGGCCACCCTCGCTCGATGCCGGCGACCGGACCGACGCCTGAGGTGCCGGCCCCTCAGAGGGCGCCGTCGAACACCATCACGTCCACCGTGTCGCCCACCGCGACATTCCCCTGCTGGTGGTGCAGCACGATGAGGCCGTTGGCCTCCACCATGGAGCGCAGCACACCGGAGCCCTTGATTGCCGGTGGTGCGGGCCACCAGAGAGCCGTCGGCTTCGCGGGTGACGGTGCCGCGCTGGTATTCGGTGCGGCCCGGCTTCTTGCGCATGGCTTCGCCGCTGCGGGCCTGCAGGAGTACCGGCGGGGTGACCTCGGCGCCCATGAGCTGCTGCAGGGCAGGGCGCACAAAGGCCAGGAACGTGACCATGACGGCCACCGGATTGCCCGGCAAGCCGAACAGCACCGGCGAGCGGCCGCTGTTCAGTCGCCCGACCGCCATGGGCCGACCTGGCCGCATGGCGATGCGCCAGAAGGCCACGTCGCCCAGCTGCTTCATCAGCGCCTTGGTGTGATCGGCCTCGCCCATGCTGACGCCACCGCTGGTGATGATGGCGTCGGCCACGTTGGCGGCCTGGCGGAAGGCGGTTTCCAGGCTGGCCGGGTCGTCGCCCACCACGCCCATGTCGACCACCTCGATGCCCATGCGGCGCAGCAGGCCGTAGACGGTGTAGCGGTTGCTGTCGTACACCGCGCCTTCGCGCGGTGCTTCGCCCAGACTCAGGATCTCGTCGCCGGTGGAGAAATAGGCCACCTTCAGGCGCCGCATCACCCGCACCTGGGGCAGCCCCAGGCTGGCGATCAGGCCGAGGGCAGCGGGGCCCAGGGTCTGGCCCCGGTGCAGCGCAGCGCGGCCTTCCATCAGGTCTTCGCCCTTGAAGCGGCGGTTGTCACCCGGCTTCAGGATGCCCGCCGGCAAGGTGATGCGGTCGCCCTCGACCTGCACGAACTCCAGTGGCACCACCGTGTCCAGACCGGCCGGCATGATGGCGCCGGTCATGATCTTCACGCACTCGCCGGCCCCGCAGGTGCCGGCCCAGGCCTTGCCGGCGAAGGCGGTGCCCACCACCTTCAGGCTCAAGGGCGCGTTGCCCAGCTGGCCGCCGTCGAAGGCAAAGCCGTCCATGGCGGAGTTGTCGTGCGGCGGCACGCTGATGGGTGAGATGACGTCTTCGGCCAGCACCCGGCCCAGGGCGTCGAACACGCCGACCGCTTCGGTGTCGCTCACCGGCGTGACCAGCCGGCTCAGGAATTCATGGACCTGGGCCGCGCTCAGCGCCTGTGGGTCGTAGCCCTGCAGTTCGGCCGCGATCTGTTCGATGGTCTTCATGGCTCAGGACTTTTCCAGGGCGTGCAGCTCGGCCAGCGTGTTGGCGTTGCGGAAGGCATTCGGGTCGTCGCCGGGTTGGTCGAAGGGCACTTCCACCGTGCGGTGCTGTGCGGTCCAGGCGTCGATCTTGCGGCCGCCGGCCTGGGTGAACAACGTGAGGCTCTCCAGCAGTTCGATGCGCATCAGGCAGAACACCGGCTGGGTGCGCAGCGCGCCGTCTTCGGGGGCCACCGCCATGGCAATCTCGGTGGCCGGGTCGTCGAACGCGGCGGCCAGGCGGCGGGCCAGGTCGAGCGGGAAGCGCGGCACGTCGCAGGGCACCGTCAGCAGGTAGGGCGTCTCGCAGCGCTCCAGCCCGGTCAGGAAGCCGCCCAGGGGGCCGGGGAAGTCGGTGATGCCGTCGGGCCAGACCGGCACGCCGAAGGCCTCGTAGGCGGCGAGGTTGCGGTTGGCATTGATCATCTGGTCGCCCACCAGGCCGCCGTCCTGCATCTGCAGGCGCAGCAGCGCATGCAGCGCCAGCGGGGTGCCATTGAAGTTCTGCAGGCCCTTGTCGGTACCGCCCATGCGGGAGCCCCGGCCGCCAGCCAGGACGATGCCGGTGATCTGGTTCTGTTCAATCATGGAAGTGGGTGTCAGCCGCCGATGTAGGACATCTCCACCCGCCGCTGGCCCTGGGTGGCGTCGGGCGGCAGGGTGGCGCGGAGTTGGGAATAACGGTCGTCGCGGCGCTGCCAGATGGCGGCGATGGCGCTGGCCAGTTCGTCGTTGCTGGCGCCGCCCCGGATCAGGGGGCGCAGGTCGTGCCCCTGGCTGGCGAACAGGCACAGGTAGAGCTGGCCTTCGGTGGACAGGCGGGCGCGGTTGCAGTCGCCGCAGAAGGCCTGGGTCACGCTGCTGATCACGCCGATTTCCCCGGAGCCGTCGGCATAGCCCCAGCGTTCGGCGGTCTCGCCGGGCGCAGACGGGTCCAGCTGCACCAGCGGCAGCTCGGCATGGATGCGCTGGACCACCTCGGCGCTGGGCAGCACCTCGTCCATGCGCCAGCCGTTGGTGGCGCCCACATCCATGTATTCGATGAAGCGCAGCACGATGCCGCTGCCCTTGAAGTGCCGGGCCATGGGCAGGATCTGGTCGTCGTTGGTGCCGCGCTTGACCACCATGTTGACCTTGATCGGCCCCAGGCCGGCTGCCCGCGCGGCCTCGATGCCTTCCAGCACGTCGGCCACCGGAAAGTCGACATCGTTCATGGCGCGGAACACCGCATCGTCCAGACCGTCCAGGCTGACGGTGACGCGCTGCAGGCCGGCGGCCTTCAGGGCTGCGGCCTTGCGGGCCAGCAGCGAGCCGTTGGTGGTGAGCGTGATGTCCAGCGGCTGGCCTTCCGGTGTGCGCAGGGCGGCGAGCTGTTCGATGAGGACTTCCAGGTTCTTGCGCAGCAGGGGCTCGCCCCCGGTCAGGCGCAGTTTCTGCACGCCGTGGGCCACGAACTGGCGCGCCACCCGGGTGATTTCCTCGAAGGTCAGCAGGCTGCTGTGCGGCAGGTAGGCGTAGTCCTTGTCGAAGATTTCCTTGGGCATGCAGTAGCTGCAGCGGAAATTGCAGCGGTCGGTGACGCTGATGCGCAGGTCGCGCAGCGGCCGGCCCAGGGTGTCACCGAGCAGGCCGGTGGCGGCGATCGGCCGCTCGGGAATGCGCACCGCGGTGTTGCGCAGGCGCTGGTCGATCAGGGGGATGACGCGTTCGGACATGGGCGCTGATTATCCGGCATGCCCCCTGGGGCATGCAGACGCGTCGGCGCAGGCAGCCCCGCCGGCAGCGGGGTCTCAGGTCGCCCCGGCGACGCTGGAGGCGCCCACCGGCGCCAGCAGCTCGGCATGGGCCTGCAGCCAGCGTTCGGACAGGTCGCTGTGCTGCTGCGCCGGGTGGAAGTCGGGCCGGAAGTAGGCCCGCCAGGGTGCGAAGCTCACCCGCAGCAGACCGTCGCGGCCCAGCAGGTGGCGGCCCGCGCTGCGCCAGGTGCTCCAGCGCCACAGGGTGCCGTCGCGCCGCAGGTTGGCAGCGGTCTGGCGCAGGGTGTCGGTCAGGAAGATGAGCGTCACACGGCGCATCCAGGTCACTCGCCAGGAGTGGCTGCCGCCCAGGGCCTGATAGAGGTCGAAGGCGGTGCACTTGTGTTCCGACTCTTCGGCGCTGTGCCACAGCCACAGGGTCTGCAGCCGGGGTTCGGCGCCAGCGAGCACCTCGGGCCGCGCCAGCAGCCAGTCGGCGAACAGGGCGGTGAAGTGCTCGTTGGCGGCGGTGATGGCCAGCGCATGGCGCGGGTCGGCCTGTTCCAGCGGCGCCAGCCGGGCCAGCGCGCGCGGTTCCCAGTCGTTCACCAGCCCGTGCCGTTCCAGGTGGGCATTGAACAGGCTGTGGATGCGCCGGTGGGTGGCCTCCTGGCCCACGAAACCCTTCACCTCGGCCTCCCGCTGCGCTTGCTGATCGGCCGGCAGCGCCTTCCAGCCGCGCCGCACGCTGTCCAGGAAGAACTGTTCCCCCACCGGGAAGCTCATCGACAGGGCGTTGAACCAGGCGGTGAGGAAGGCGTCGCCACCGCACCAGTGGCGGGCCACGGGCGGTTCCAGGTCGATCAGCAGGCGGCGGACGGTGAGGTGGGTCATGGTCAGGTCAGGGGCAGCAGCGGCACGATCAGCAGGGCCACGATGTTGATGATCTTGATCAGCGGGTTCACGGCCGGTCCGGCGGTGTCCTTGTAGGGGTCGCCCACGGTGTCGCCGGTGACGGCGGCCTTGTGCGCCTCCGAGCCCTTGCCGCCGTGGTGGCCGTCCTCGATGTATTTTTTGGCATTGTCCCAGGCACCGCCGCCGGTGCACATGGAAATGGCCACGAACAGGCCGGTCACGATGGTGCCCATGAGCAGGCCGCCCAGCGCCTTCGGGCCCAGCAGCACGCCCACCAGGATCGGCACCACCACCGGCAGCAGCGAGGGGATCACCATCTCCTTGATGGCGGCGGTGGTGAGCATGTCGACCGCGCGGCCGTACTCGGGCTTGGCGGTGCCTTCCATGATGCCGGGGATTTCCTTGAACTGGCGCCGCACCTCCACCACCACCGCACCGGCCGCGCGGCCCACCGCTTCCATGGCCATGGCGCCGAACAGGTACGGGATCATGCCGCCGATGAACAGGCCGATGATCACCATCGGGTCGGACAGGTCGAAGCTCACCTTGGCGCCGTAGGTCTCCAGCTTGTGGGTGTAGTCGGCAAACAGCACCAGCGAGGCCAGGCCGGCCGACCCGATGGCATAGCCCTTGGTGACGGCCTTGGTGGTGTTGCCCACCGCGTCGAGCGGGTCGGTGATGTCGCGCACGCTGCTGGGCAGCTCGGCCATTTCGGCAATGCCGCCGGCGTTGTCGGTGATGGGGCCGTAGGCGTCCAGCGCCACCACGATGCCGGCCATGCTCAGCATGGCGGTGGCGGCCACGGCGATGCCGTAGAGGCCGGCCAGCCCGTAAGAGGCCATGATGGCCGCGCACACGAACAGCACCGGCCAGGCCGTGGAGCGCATGGACACGCCCAGGCCGGCAATGATGTTGGTGCCGTGGCCGGTGGTGGAGGCCTGGGCAATGTGCTTGACCGGGCTGTACTGGGTGCCGGTAATGATCCAGGCGGTGACGAACCAGAACGCGATCAGCGACAGCACGCCGGCAATCGCCAGGCCCTTGTAGAGCGCCGGCATCACGTTCTTCATGCCCGGGCTGGCCTTGACGAAGAAGCAGCCGATGATGGAGGCGATGATCGACACCCCGCCCAGCACCAGCGGGTACAGCACCGCCTGCATGGGTGCGGCGGCCACCATCAGGGCGCCCAGCACCATGGTGGCGATCAGCGTCACGGCGTAGGTCTCGAACAGGTCGGCGGCCATGCCGGCGCAGTCACCCACGTTGTCACCCACGTTGTCGGCGATCACCGCCGGGTTGCGCGGGTCGTCTTCCGGAATGCCGGCCTCCACCTTGCCCACCAGGTCGGCGCCGACGTCGGCACCCTTGGTGAAGATGCCGCCGCCCAGGCGCGCAAAGATGGAGATCAGCGAAGAGCCGAAGGCGAAGCCGATCAGGGGGTTGAGCATCTTCGCCAGGTTGGAGGTGGCGTTCAGGTTGCCATTGCCCACCAGGAACCAGAAGAAGCCCGCCACCCCCAGCAGGCCCAGCCCGACCACCAGCATGCCGGTGATGGCGCCGCCGCGGAAGGCCACGTCCAGCGCCGGGCCGATGCCCCGGGTGGCGGCCTGCGCCGTGCGCACGTTGGCGCGCACCGAGATGTTCATGCCGATGAAGCCGCAGGCGCCCGACAGCACCGCGCCCAGCACGAAGCCCACGGCGGTGGGGCCGTCCAGAAAAACGCCGATCAGGATGGCCAGCACCACACCGACCAGGCCGATGGTCTTGTATTGCCGGGCGAGGTAGGCGGCCGCTCCGGTCTGGATGGCCCCCGCGATTTCCTGCATGCGGGCATTGCCCGCGTCCTGCGACAGGATCCAGCTGCGCGACCAGAAGCCGTAGGCCACGGCGATCAGGCCACACACCAGCGCAAACACCAGCGCACTTTGTCCAACCATGAAGATTCTCCTGCTCTGTTTTGTACGACTTGGAGGGGGCAACGCCTCCGGGGCTGCCCCCGCTGCGTTGCTTCCTCGCTCGGTACCTTCGCTGCGGTGCAGCACGGGCAGGGCGATTGGCCAACGCCTGCAATTTAGCGGCATCGGGGCCGGTTGCGGTCCGGGACGTCAGGTCCGGATCAGTAAAATCAGGGTAAATCCCGACCGTTTTTCACAACCATCACAGACCCATCATGTCTCTCGACAACGTGACCCCCGGCAGCAAAGTCCCTGAAGCGTTCAACGTGATCATCGAAATCCCGATGAACGCCGACCCGATCAAGTACGAGGTGGACAAGGAGACCGGCGCGATCTTCGTGGACCGCTTCATGAGCACCGCGATGCACTACCCCACCAACTACGGCTACGTGCCCCGGACCATCTCCGGCGACGGCGACCCGGTGGACGTGCTGGTCATCACCCCGGTGCCGCTGATCCCCGGCGTGGTGGTGCCGTGCCGCGCCATCGGCATCCTGAAGATGCAGGACGAGGCCGGCGAAGACGGCAAGGTGCTGGCGGTGCCGGTCGACAAGATCCTGTCGATCTACACCCAGTGGCAGAAGCCCGAAGACCTGAACCCGATGCGCCTGAAGACCATCCAGCACTTCTTCGAGCACTACAAGGACCTGGAGCCGGGCAAGTGGGTCAAGGTGCTGGGCTGGGAGGGCAAGGACGCCGCCCACCAGGAAATCCTGGACGGCATTGCCAACTACGAGAAGGCCAACAAGGCCTGATCGGCAAGCCCGGCCGCTGCCGGTCAATCGGCGGTCAGCGGTCGGGGTCGATGGCGTCGCGCAGCACCGGCAGCTGGTCGCCCGCCACCAGGGTGCGAAACGGTCCCTTCAGCTGGGCGCCTTCGTACACCTGCAGGCGCCGCGCCATCAGGGTGCCGGTCGACACGCCGCTGCGGCTGACGCAGGCCATGCCCTGGCATTCCAGCTGGGAGTCGGCCGGGCCGCCGCCGTCGCTGCCCAGATGGCCGAACAGGTAGGTGTCGCCCATCACCTTGATGCGGCCGGTGACCCGGCCCCCGGTCCACACGATCAGCCGGCCATTGACCCGGATCTGGCCGTGCAGCTCGCCTTCCACCAGCAGGCCACCTTCAAACACCAGATCGCCCTGCAGCCGGCAGCCGGCCGACACCCGGCTGGTGATGTTCATGGCCACCGGGTCGATGGTCAGTGCGTCCTGCAGCAGCTTGCCGGCCATGGGTTCTTCCGTGGTCAGATGGCATCCAATCGCACCGACCGCACTGAGCCAGACCGGCAGCAGGCCGGCCAGGCTGGCATAGGCCAGCGCCAGCCCGAGGGCCAGCGTGAGCAACCCGATGGCAGCCAGCGCGCCCGCATGGCGCAGCACGAAGAGCCGCCACCGACCGGGCCGGGCAAACGCCTGACCGGGCAGGGCAACGACCCGGGTCGCGGCCCAGGCTGCCACTCGGGGCTCAGTTGCAGGTGTTCACGGCGCATGTCGACCTCCAGCCCCCGGTCCAGCCCGGTGCCGCGCTGGCGGCGACCCAGCAGCACCGACACCGGGGCGCCGACGATGGTCTGGGTGAAGAACGCTTCCTGTTCGGTCATGGCGAAGCAGTTTAGCGGCCGCCTCAGCCGCCGGGCTGGCGCAGCGGGCTCCGTGCCGCGAGGTGATCCAGGTACTGGTCGATGCCTTGTCCCTCGCGGTCCAGGAAGCGGTCGACCGCATCGGCAAAGGCCGGATGGGCCAGCCAGTGGGCGCTGGTGGTGCGCACCGGCAGCAGGGCGCGGGCCATCTTGTGTTCGCCTTGCGCGCCGCCCTCGAAGCGGCGAAACCCCTGCGCAATGCACCACTCCAGCGGCTGGTAGTAGCAGGCCTCGAAGTGCAGGCAGTCGACCCGCTCCAAGGCACCCCAGTAACGGCCGTAGGCCACACCTTGCCGGCGATCGATGCCGATCAGGCTGGAGGCGATCGGCCGGCCCTCTCGCTCCGCGATGAACAGCAGCCAGTGGTCCGACAGCTCGCGCTGCATGCGTTCGAAGAAGCCGGGCTGCAGGTAGGGCGCGTTGCCGTGCTCGAAGTAGGTCTGCTGGTAGCAGCGGTGGAAGAAGTCCCAGTCGGCGGCGCTGATGTCGGCGCCTTCGGCATGTCGGAATGTCACGCCGGCCTCGACCACCTTGCGACGCTCCTGCCGGATCTTCTTGCGTTTTTCCTGCTGGAGCGAGGCCAGGAACCGGTCGAAGTCGGCATGGGGCAGCCCGCCTGCGTCCTGGTTCTGCCAATGGAACTGCACCGTGTGCCGCAGCATCAGGCCGGCCTGTTCGCAGGCCTGCACGTCCTGCGGCGCCAGGAACAGCAGGTGCAGCGACGACAGCCCCCAGTCGCGGACCTGGGCCACCAGCGCCTGCACCAGCGCGGCGCGGGCGGCGTCGTCCCGGGCCAGCAGGCGAGGGCCCGGCACCGGGGTGAAGGGCACCGCCACCAGCCCCTTGGGGTAGTAACGCACGCCGTGCTGCTCGTGGGCCTGGGCCCATGACCAGTCGAACACGTACTCGCCGTAGGAGTGCTGCTTGAGGTAGAGCGGGCACGCCGCCACCAGCGCGTCGCCTTGCCACAGGCTGAGGTACTGCGGCTGCCAGCCGGTGTCGGCCACCGCGCTGCCACTGCTGTGCAGCGCATCGAGATAGGCCGCCTTCAGGAAGGGGGACGGCTCGGGCTGCGCGTCCAGCAGGGCGTCCCAGCGGGACATGCCGATGTCCGCCAGGCTGTCCGATACCCGGGTGACATAATCTTTTTCAGCCACGCGCAAGCCCCCACCGACCACCCGTTTTCACCCTCTGCTCCATGACGTTTTCCGTTTCCGTGGCCCAGCTCAACTTCGTGGTGGGCGACATGGCCGGCAATGCCCGGCGGATCATCGACGCGGCGGTGCAGGCCCACGCCCGTGGCGTGCAGCTGCTGCTGACGCCGGAGCTCGCGCTGTGCGGCTATGCGGCCGAAGACCTGTTCCTGCGGCCCGCCTTCATCGACGCCTGTGATCATGCCCTGAACGACATCCTGCAAGGGACCGCCCACCTCAAAGGCCTGCACCTGGTGGTGGGACATCCGGCGCGCCAGAGCAACATCGCCCTGCGCGGGCGCAGCGTGGCGGTGGCCGGTCTGTACAACGCGGCCTCGGTGCTGACCGAAGGCCGGGTGGTGGCCCGCCATGCCAAGCGCGAACTGCCCAACTACCAGGTGTTCGACGAGCGCCGGTACTTCGTGCCCGGCCATGAGGCCTGCGTGGTCCCGGTGCCGGACGCGCAGGGCCGGCCGGTGAAGGTCGGCCTGCTGATCTGCGAGGACGCCTGGTTCGACGCCCCGGCCGCCGACTGCAAGGCCGCCGGCGCCGAGCTGCTGGCGGTCATCAACGCGTCGCCCTTCCATGCCGGCAAGGGCGGCGAGCGTGAAGACACCATGCGCCAGCGGGCCCGTTCCACCGGCCTGCCGCTGATCTATGCCCACCTGGTCGGCGGGCAGGACGAAATCGTCTTCGAGGGCCGCAGCTTCGTGCTGGACGCCGGCGGCGTGCTGGCCGGCCGGGCGGTGAGCTTCGAGGAAGCCGCCTTCGACATGCGCTTCGAGCGCGCGGAAGCGGGCTGGCGCATCCAGGCCGAAACCGACCGCGCCCACAGCGCTGAGGCCGACCTCTGGCACGCGCTGGTGCTGGGCGTGCGCGACTACATCGGCAAGAACGGATTCCCGGGTGCGCTGCTGGGCCTCTCAGGTGGCATCGACTCCGCGCTGGTGCTGGCCATTGCGGTGGACGCGCTGGGCGCCGACCGGGTGCGCGCGGTCATGATGCCCTCGCCCTACACCGCCGACATTTCCTGGATCGATGCGCGCGACATGGCCGCCCGGCTGGGCGTGCGCTACGACGAGATCGGCATTGCCCCCGAGTTCGAGGCGTTCAAGGCCTCGCTGGTGCCGCTGTTCGAGGGCCGGCCCGAGGACACCACCGAAGAGAACCTGCAGGCCCGGATCCGGGGCACGCTGCTGATGGCGTTGTCCAACAAGTTCGGCAGCATCGTGCTGACCACCGGCAACAAGAGCGAGATGGCCACCGGTTACTGCACCCTCTACGGCGACATGGCGGGTGGCTTTGCGGTCATCAAGGATGTGGCCAAGACGGCCGTATTCCGCCTCGCCCGCTGGCGCAACCAGCACGACCCGTACGGCACCGGAGCCGACCCCATTCCGGAACGCATCATCACCCGCCCGCCAAGTGCCGAGCTGCGACCGGACCAGGTCGATCAGGACAGCCTGCCGCCCTACGAGGTGCTGGACGCCATCATCGAGCGCTACATGGAGAACGACCGCAGCCCCGACAGCATCGTGGCCGAAGGTTTTGCCCAGGCCGATGTGGACAAGGTGGTGCGGCTGATCCGCATCAACGAGTACAAGCGCCGCCAGGCCCCGGTCGGCATCCGCGTGACGCACCGCAGCTTCGGCAAGGACTGGCGCTACCCCATCACCAGCCGCTGGCGCGCCTGAGGCCGGTCGGCCCTGCCTGAGCCGTCCGCTGCGGTGATGGGTGCGTGATACATTTTTGACACTTTCCCGATACCACCACGGAGCCCCCGCATGAAGCAGATCACCGCCGTCATCAAACCCTTCAAGCTCGAGGAGGTGCGCGAGGCACTGGCCGAACAGGGTGTGACCGGCCTGACGGTGACCGAGGTGAAGGGTTTCGGTCGCCAGAAGGGCCACACCGAGCTCTACCGCGGCGCCGAGTACGTGGTCGACTTCCTGCCCAAGGTGAAGGTGGAGGTGGTCGTCAACAACGACGATGTGGACCGCTGTGTCGACGCCATCATCCGCGCCGCCCGCACCGGCAAGATCGGCGACGGCAAGATCTTCGTGACCTCGGTCGAACGCGTGGTGCGCATCCGCACCGGCGAGCAGGACGAGTCGGCCGTCTGAGCCGGCTCAGAGCAGTTCGGTGCGGAAGCGGGTGGTCAGCCCGCTGTCCTGCACCAGCGCGGGCAGCAGCTGCTGCACATCGGCTTCGATCCGCACCAGCGCCATCTGGGCATCGCTCATGAATCCGGTGGCGACGGTGTGGTTCAGGAAACCAATCAGCCCGTCGTAGTGGCCTTCGGTGTTGAGCAGGCCGACCGGCTTCTGGTGGTAACCCAGCTGCCGCCAGGCCCACACCTCGAAGAGTTCCTCGAAGGTGCCGATGCCGCCCGGCAGGGCCACAAAGGCGTCGGCGTTGTCGGCCATGAGCCGCTTGCGCTCGTGCATGGTGTCGACCACCACCAGTTCGGTGCACGCGGTGTGGGCCCATTCGCGCTCCACCAGCGCGTGCGGAATGATGCCCAGCACCTGTCCGCCAGCAGCCAGGGTGGCATCGGCACGATGCCCATCAGGCCGTTCCGGCCGCCGCCGTAGACCAGCCGCCCGCCATGTCGCCCGATCCAGCTGCCCACCTCGGCCGCCGCCCTGGCATAGGCCGGGTGCGTGCCGGGGCGGGAGCCGCAATACACGCAGACCGAAAACGCGGGCGTTGTCATGTTGCAAGCCACCGCGATGCAATGGCCGCCACCCAGGTGCCGATGGCCAGCAGCAGGCTCAGCAGCACGGCGGCGCTGCCCATGTCCTTGGCGCGCTTGGACAGGTGGTGCCACTCGGGCCCGACCCGGTCCACCACCGTCTCGATGCCGGTGTTGAGCAGTTCCACCACCATGACGGCCAGCCACACCGCGCACAGCAGGCTGACCTCGACCCAGTTGCGCCCGATCCAGAACGCAGCCGGTATCAGGACCACCGCCGCGACGGCTTCCTGCCGGAAAGCGGTCTCGCCCCAGCCCGAGCGCAGCCCGGCGCAGGAATAACCGAAGGCGTGCCACATGCGCGAAGCGCCTGTGCGCAGCTTCTGCGCATTGACCGGTTCTCGATCGGGTTGGTGGCTCATGGTTTCAGCTCCACCAGCGCCGGGGCTTGCTGGTGTCTTCTGCCGGTTTGAAGTGGACCAGACGCGTGCCTGCCAGCGCGTCGTGCAGGAACTGGCGCTGGGCATGGAAGCGGGAGAGCAAGGCCCACACCAGCACCCAGCCGAGGACCAGCACCGTTGTGGCGCCGCCCGATGCACCGGTGGCGCCGGCGATGGCCAGTGGCGGCAGCAGCCACACCCACGACAGCACATAGCGCCACAGCGCGCGACCCTGCGTCAAGCCGTTGCCGTGTCGATCGACCACACGGATGTGCCAGGTCTTCATCGCCAGCGTCTGGCCCTTGGCCCAGAACCAGCCGAAGTAGATGCCGAACGCCACGAACACCAGCGCCTGCTGGACGTAACGGTTCTCCAGCGCATTGCCCGACTGGGTGAACGATGACAGCACGAAGCTGGTGGTGAACAGGACCCCGACCAGGAACACGACGCCGAACAGCAAGGTGCCCTCGTACAGCCAGCAGGCCATGCGCCGCCGCAACGAAGGTGCCTGCAGCGCGCTGCCGGGCGGCAAGGGTGTGGTCAGGTTGGGGGTGGGGGTCTGGGGGAGGGCCGACATGGGAGATCCGGGTGCGCCAGGGCGATGTGCAGGGGCGTGGTGCAGGGCAGCAAATGACCGCGGAATTGTCGCATCCGGCATGAATCCGGCGGTTTGCTGTGGTTCCCGCCGGCACCGGGGTGCCGGAAACCCGGTGTTGCAGTGCGATAATTCGCGTTGCAATTCAAAACAAGGCAAACGGATCCGGGTCCGGCGGGGTATGTGTCCGCCCATGGCCAAGGGTCTCAAGTCCCGATGCCGCCCCACAAGGGTGGGTGGAGGGGCACCCAAGGTTTTTCGTCAGAGAAATTCTCGAAAGGTTGATCATGGAAATCTCCAAGGCCGAACTCGCTTCGGCGGCTGCCGCATCCGGCGCAGCCACCCCCGAACTCCGTGGTGCAGAAATCCTCGTCAAGGCCCTCCAGGCCGAGAACGTGAAGTACGTCTGGGGCTATCCCGGCGGCGCGGTGCTGCACATCTACGACGCGTTCTACAAGCAGGACACCATCCAGCACGTGCTGGTGCGCCACGAACAGGCCGCCGTGCACGCCGCTGACGGCTACGCCCGTGCCACCGGCGACGTGGGCGTGGCCCTCGTCACCTCCGGCCCCGGCGTCACCAATGCCATCACCGGCATTGCCACGGCCTACATGGACAGCATCCCCATGGTGATCATCACCGGGCAGGTGCCCACGGCTGCCATCGGCCTGGACGCCTTCCAGGAATGCGACACCGTCGGCATCACCCGACCCATCGTCAAGCACAACTTCCTGGTGAAGGATGTGCGGCAGATGGCCGACATCATGAAGAAGGCCTTCCACATCGCCCGCAGCGGCCGCCCCGGCCCGGTGGTGGTGGACATCCCCAAGGATGTGTCCTTCAACAAGACCCCCTACACCGGCTACCCCGAGACGGTGGAGATGCGCTCCTACAACCCGGTGCGCAAGGGCCATGGCGGCCAGATCCGCAAGGCCCTGCAGCTGCTGCTGAATGCCAAGCGCCCTTACATCTACACCGGCGGCGGCGTGCTGCTGGGTGATGCGACCGCCGAGCTGCGCACCCTGGTCGACCTGCTGAACTACCCGGTCACCAACACCCTGATGGGCCTGGGCGCCTTCCCGGCCACCGACCGCCGTTTCCTGGGCATGCTGGGCATGCACGGCACGATCGAGGCCAACAACGCCATGCAGAACTGCGACGTGCTGCTGGCCGTGGGCGCCCGTTTCGACGACCGCGTGATCGGCAACCCCAAGCACTTCGCGCAGAACGAACGCAAGATCATCCACATCGACATCGATCCCTCCAGCATCTCCAAGCGGGTGAAGGTGGACGTGCCGATCGTGGGCGACGTGAAGGACGTGCTGGGCGAGCTGATCCACATGATCCGCGAGACCACCACCCGGGCCGACGAGAAGGCCATGGCCGACTGGTGGAAGACCATCGAGGCCTGGCGCTCGCGCGACTGCCTGAAGTACGACCGCGGCAACAAGGACGTCATCAAGCCGCAGTACGTGGTGGAGACCCTGTGGAACCTGACCAAGGACGTCGACACCGGCCAGCACCAGATGTGGGCCGCCCAGTTCTACAAGTTCAATGAGCCGCGCCGCTGGATCAACTCCGGCGGTCTGGGCACCATGGGCGTGGGCATTCCGTATGCCATGGGCATCAAGCTGGCCAAGCCGGACAGCGAGGTGTACTGCATCACCGGTGAAGGTTCGGTGCAGATGTGCATCCAGGAACTCTCCACTTGCCTGCAGTACAACACCCCGATCAAGGTCATCTCGCTGAACAACCGTTACCTGGGCATGGTGCGCCAGTGGCAGGAGATCGAATACTCCGGCCGCTACAGCCACAGCTACATGGACGCGTTGCCGAACTTCGTGAAGCTGGCCGAGGCCTACGGGCATGTCGGCATGCTGATCGAGCGTCCCCAGGATGTGGAGCCCGCCCTGCGCGAGGCCCGCAAGCTCAAGGACCGCACCGTGTTCATGGACTTCCGCACCGACCCCTCGGAGAACGTGTTCCCGATGGTGCAGGCCGGCAAGGGCATCACCGAGATGCTGCTGGGTTCGGAAGACCTGTAACCACCCCTCGCGGGCCGGCTTTCTGCCGGCCCATTCCCTCAAGTCGAATCTATTGCCCGCCGAGCCCGCGCATTACCGTGCGCGGGGGAGGGCGGCGAAAAGAGGAAGCTGCACATGAAGCACATCATTGCCGTCCTGCTCGAGAACGAGCCCGGCGCACTCTCCCGCGTGGTCGGCCTGTTTTCGGCCCGTGGCTACAACATCGAGTCGTTGACGGTGGCCCCCACCGAAGACCCCAGCCTCTCGCGCATGACCATCCAGACCACCGGGTCGGATGACGTCATCGAGCAGATCACCAAGCACCTCAACCGCCTCATCGAGGTGGTCAAGGTGGTCGACCTCACCGAAGGTGCCTACACCGAGCGCGAGCTCATGATGGTGAAGGTGCGTGCGGTGGGCAAGGAACGCGAGGAGATGAAGCGCATGGCCGACATCTTCCGCGGCCGCATCATCGACGTGACCGAGAAGAGCTACACCATCGAACTCACCGGCGACCAGAGCAAGAACGACGCCTTCCTGGAAGCCATCGACCGAACCGCCATCCTCGAGACGGTCCGCACCGGTGCCAGCGGCATCGGCCGCGGTGAGAGAATCCTGCGCGTTTAATTTCATTCCAACGGAGCAACCATGAAAGTTTTCTACGACAAGGACTGTGACCTGAGCCTGATCAAGGGCAAGACGGTGGCCATCATCGGCTACGGCAGCCAGGGACATGCACACGCGCAGAACCTCAACGACAGCGGCGTGAAGGTGGTGGTGGGCCTGCGCAAGGGCGGCGCCTCCTGGGACAAGGTCGGCAAGGCCGGCCTGAACGTCATGGAAGTCAACGACGCGGTCAAGGCCGCCGACGTGGTCATGATCCTGCTGCCCGACGAGCAGATCGCCGAGGTCTACAAGAACAACGTCGAGCCCAACATCAAGCAGGGCGCTTCGCTGGCCTTCGCCCACGGCTTCAACGTGCACTACAACCAGGTTGTGCCGCGCGCCGATCTGGACGTGTGGATGGTGGCGCCCAAGGCACCGGGCCACACCGTGCGCAACACCTACACCCAGGGCGGCGGCGTGCCCCACCTGGTGGCCGTGCACCAGGACAAGTCCGGCAAGGCCCGTGACCTGGCCCTGAGCTATGCCATGGCCAACGGCGGCGGCAAGGCCGGCATCATCGAGACCAACTTCAAGGAAGAGACCGAGACCGACCTGTTCGGCGAGCAGGCCGTGCTGTGCGGCGGCGCGGTCGAGCTGATCAAGATGGGCTACGAGACCCTGGTGGAAGCCGGCTACGCGCCCGAGATGGCCTACTTCGAGTGCCTGCACGAGCTCAAGCTGATCGTCGACCTGATCTACGAAGGCGGCATCGCCAACATGAACTACTCGATCTCCAACAACGCGGAGTTCGGCGAGTACGTGACCGGCCCCGAGGTGATCAACGAAGAGTCGCGCAAGGCCATGCGCAACGCCCTCAAGCGCATCCAGAACGGTGACTACGCCAAGATGTTCATCCTGGAAGGCCGCACCGGCTACCCCAGCATGACGGCCCGCCGCCGCAACACCGCCGATCACCAGATCGAGGTGGTGGGTGCCCAGCTGCGCGCCATGATGCCCTGGATCGCCAAGAACAAGCTGGTCGACCAGACTCGCAACTGATCGGGCCTGCGCCCATCCCCAAAGGGCCACTTCGGTGGCCCTTTGTCGTTTCTGCTGCCATCACTGGCTTACACTGCGCCTTCCGCGGCGTCCATGCCGCGCAACAGCCTTGCCATGCACGACGGAACCGACACCCAGATCCCGACCCCGGTCGACGCGCCCAAGCGGGCCAAGGGCATCTACATGCTGCCCAACATGATCACCCTGGCAGCGCTGTTCGGTGGCTTCTACGCCATCGTCATGGCCATGAACGACCGCTTCGATCTGGCCACGGTGGGCATCTTCGTGGCCATGGTCCTCGACAGTCTGGACGGCCGCGTGGCCCGGCTGACCAATACCCAGAGTGCCTTCGGCGAGCAGATGGACTCGCTCTCGGACATGGTGTCGTTCGGCGCTGCGCCCGCCCTGATCGCCTACGAATGGGTGCTGCGGGACATCGGCCGCTGGGGCTGGATCGCGGCCTTCGTCTACTGCGCCTGCGCGGCGCTGCGGCTGGCGCGCTTCAACGTGAACACCGGCGTGGTCGACAAGCGCTACTTCCAGGGCCTGCCTTCCCCGGCGGCGGCGGCTCTGGTGGCGGGCTTCATCTGGCTCATGACCGAAACCGAGGTGCCTGCGCAGGACGTGACCTGGTTCATGTTCGCCATCACGCTCTACACCGGCCTGACCATGGTGACCAACGTCCCGTTCTACAGCTTCAAGGACCTGAGCCTCAAGCGCAGCGTGCCGTTTGCCGCCATCGTGCTGGTGGCCCTGGGCATTGCGGTGATCAACATCCATCCGCCCACCGTGCTGTTCGGACTGTTCGTGCTCTACGGCCTCTCGGGTTATGTGATTTACGTCTGGCGCAAGTCCAAGGGGCGCCCCACCAGCGTCATCAGCACCTCGACCGACGAGCCGGACGAGCGCGGGTTGCACGACTGATGTCCGATGGATCCGATTGCCAACCCCTATCGGTTCATCAAATCCTTTGTGATACATTGACCGTCATGTTCCAAGTCGCCCTGCTGCTACCCCTGTCTGTCCACCACGGGCACGTCCGGTAGCGCGCGAGCGAACAATCCCAACGGCCCGTATGCACCCGCAGCGGGCCGTTTGTTTTGGAACTGCGGGTTTTCGAGATCCTGGCCTCTGTGCCACACCGGAGCATTGCGATGACTGACAAGCTGATCATTTTCGACACCACCTTGCGCGACGGCGAACAGTCGCCCGGCGCCTCCATGACCCGCGACGAGAAGCTGCGCATCGCTCGCCAACTGGAGCGCCTGAAGGTCGATGTGATCGAAGCCGGTTTTGCGGCCAGCTCCAACGGCGATTTCGAATCGGTCAAGGCGATCGCCGACGTCATCAAGGACTCGACCGTCTGCTCGCTGGCCCGCGCCAACGACCGCGACATCTCCCGTGCCGCCGAAGCGCTCAAGGGCGCCAGCCGCGCGCGCATCCACACCTTCATCGCCACCAGTGCGCTGCACATGGAGAAAAAGCTGCGGATGACGCCCGAGCAGGTGCTGGAGCAGGCCCGGCAGTCGGTGCGGTTTGCCCGCAACCTCTGCGACGACATCGAGTTCAGTGCGGAGGACGGCTACCGTTCCGAGATGGACTTTCTGGCCCGCGTCGTCGAGGCGGTGATCGCCGAAGGTGCCACCACCATCAACATCCCCGACACCGTGGGCTATGCCATTCCCGAGCTGTATGGCAACTTCATCCGGACCCTGCGCGAGAAGGTGCCCAATGCCGACAAGGCCATCTGGTCGGTCCATTGCCACAACGACCTCGGCATGGCCGTGGCCAATTCGCTGGCCGGCGTGAAGATCGGTGGCGCCCGTCAGGTGGAATGCACCATCAACGGTCTCGGCGAGCGCGCCGGCAATTGTTCGCTGGAAGAGGTGGTGATGGCGGTCCGGACCCGCCGCGATCACTTCGGCCTGGATGTGGGCATCGACACCAGCCAGATCGTGCCGGCCAGCCGCATGGTNAGCCAGACNACCGGCTTTGTGGTCCAGCCGAACAAGGCGGTGGTCGGCGCCAACGCGTTCGCCCATGCCAGCGGCATCCACCAGGACGGCGTTCTGAAGGCCCGCGACACCTACGAGATCATGCGCGCCGAGGATGTGGGCTGGAGCGCCAACAAGATCGTGCTGGGCAAGCTCAGCGGCCGCAATGCCTTCAAGCAGCGCCTGCAGGAACTCGGCATCGCGCTCGACTCCGAGACCGAAATCAACGCTGCCTTCGCCAAGTTCAAGGAACTGGCCGATCGGAAGGCCGAGATCTTCGACGAGGACATCCTGGCCCTGGTGAGCGACGACAGCGTCACCACCGAGAAGGAGCAGTACAGCCTGGTGTCGCTGGCCCAGCGCAGCGAGACCGGCGAGCGCCCGCATGCGAATGTGGTGTTCACCGTGGATGGCCGCGAGGTGCAGGCCGATTCCGATGGCAACGGCCCGGTGGATGCGTCGCTCAAGGCGATCGAGAAAAACGTGAAGAGCGGCGCCGAGATGGTGCTGTACTCCGTCAATGCCATCACCAGCGGTTCCACCGAGAGCCAGGGCGAGGTCACGGTCCGGCTGCAGCATGGCGGACGGGTGGTCAATGGTGTGGGATCGGACCCCGACATCGTGGTGGCATCGGCCAAGGCTTACCTGAGCGCGCTGAACAAGCTGCACAGCAAAGCCGACCGGGTGGCTGCGCAGGGCTGAAAACCCATGTAAATCAAGGACTTGGACGGCACATCAAGTTGATCATTGGAAAAGACACCAAAAGTAGCATCTGTTCCATCGATCGGTGAAGATTGCCGTTCAAGTTTTTGATATTGCTAGATTTTTTTCATCTCCCTACAATCGCCTCTGGTCATAGCACTGAGGCAGGAGTCCGGACATGAAAAGGTTGGTCAGCAGGTGGCGTCGTGCCATCCCCGTCATGGGTACCGTGTTGGCCATGTGTGTCGGCTTGACGGGCATCGGGTTGCCCACGGCACAGGCGGCCGAATCCCGGTCGGCCACGACCAAAAAGGCGCAGGCCCAGAAAAAGAAGCCGGTGGTCAAGGCGGCCGCCCGAAAGCAGGCTGCCAAACAGGCCCCGCGGAAGACCACGCTCGCGCAGAAAAGCGGCGGCAAGCGCAAGGCTTCCGTGGTCGCGACCGCCAGGAAGCCGGGCGTCAAGGCGCAGGCCAGGCGCGTGAATGTCAAGGTGGGTGCTTCCAACGTCACCCGCAGCATGTCGCCGGTTCGCCTGTCTGAACCGGCGCGGCTGTCTGTTGGCGAGCAGCTCGGACTGCGGGCCAAGGACGACCCCCTGGACCTGAACTCCAGTGTCGCTCTGGTGGTGGACCAGGACACCAACGAGGTGCTGTTCAGCAAGAACGACCACGCGGTGCTGCCGATTGCCTCGCTGACCAAGCTCATGACCGGTCTGATCGTGGCGGACGCGCATCTCGACATGAACGAGATGATCACCATCACCCAGGACGATGTGGACACCTACAAGGGCAGCCGCTCTCGGCTGGCGGTCGGCCCATGCCTTGGGTCGCACCTACCCGGGCGGCATGACCGAGTTCGTCCGGCTCATGAACCTGAAGGCCCTCGAGCTGGGCATGAGCGACACGCGGTATGTGGAGCCCACCGGCCTGTCCAGCGACAACCGCTCCAGTGCGCGCGATCTGGCCACGCTGGTGTCGGTGGCCTACGAGCGGCCGATCCTGCGGGATCTGTCCACCTCGCCCGGCTACGAGGTGGACGTGGGGCGCAGGACGCTTCAGTTCAACAACTCGAACAGGCTGGTGAAAAACCCCCAGTGGGATATCGGCCTGCAGAAGACCGGTTACATCTCGGAAGCCGGGCGCTGCCTCGTGATGCAGGCCCAGGTGGCCGGCCGCAAGCTGATCATGGTGTTCCTGGATGCCACCGGCAAGCTCAGCCGGCTCCAGGACGCCGAGCGGGTCCGCAAATGGCTGGAGCACCAGGCCATTCCGCCGGTGCCGGTGCGGCCGCAAGGCTGAGGCCGTTTCCCCGGCGAGGACCGCTAACCTCGAACCGCCTCAACGCGGCTTGAGTTGCCCGGGGTCGGGGCACCCCAGTGAGGCCGAAATCTCGTGCGCGGTGGCGCGCAGCTTGGGCAGCCAGCTTTCGTCGATCCGGTCGGCGGGCGCCGAGATCGACAGCCCGGCCACCAGCCGATGCTGATCGTCGTAGATGCCTGCGGCCATGCAGCGCACCCCCAGCTCCAGTTCTTCGTTGTCCCGTGCCACGCCCAGCTGGCGGCACTGGTTCAGTTCGCGCTCGAGTGCAGGCAGCTGGGTGAGGCTGTTGCGCGTGTTGCCGGCCAGCCCGGTGCGGGCGGCATAGGAGCGCAGCCGCTGGGGCTCTTCGTCGGCCAGGAACAGTTTCCCGACCGAAGTGAGGTGCAGCGGTGCCCTGCCGCCGATGGCCCTGACCACCTGCATGCCCGAGCGCTCGCTGTAGGCGCGTTCCACATAGACGATTTCATCGCCCTGGCGGACGCTCAGGTTTACCGGCTGCTGTATCTGTTTGTGCAGTTCCCGCATGGGCGCCAGGGCAGCGTCGCGCACGCTGAGTCGGGCTTTGACCAGGTTGCCCAGTTCCAGCAGGCGCATGCCCAGCCGGTAGCTGCCGGCCTCGGGGCGATCGACAAAGCGGCCGATGGTGAGATCGTTCAGGATCCTGTGGGCGGTCGAGGGGTGAAGGCCGGTCTTTTCGCTGATTTCCTTCAGCGAAACCGGCTCCTCGCGGGAGGCCAGCACCTCGAGCAGGTTGAACATGCGTTCGATCACCTGCACAGTGGGCACGGCCGGTGCGGATTCAGTTCGTTTGTTCATGGCTTGATGACCTGATCTTACGAGATGAAACGCACTCCCGTCAGCCGACGCGCTCCCGGGGGCGGAGGGCTCTTCAGGGCTGTTCCGTCCAGCGGCCTTCCAGCAGCAGCTCGTGGGGGCGGAAGGCGGCCTTGTAGTTCATCTTGGGGCTTTGCCGGATCCAGTAGCCGAGGTAGACATGGGGCAGGTCCAGGGCGCGGGCCTGGCGGATCTGCCACAGGATGCTGTAGGTGCCGTAGCTGGCGCGGTCGTCCGGTTCGTAGAAGGTGTAGACCGCCGACAGGCCGTCGTTCAGCACATCGACGATGGACACCATCTTGAGGCGGCCGGGGGAGCCATCGGCACCGGGTTCGTGGAATTCGATCAGCCTGGAGTTGACCCTGCTCTGGAGCAGGAACTGGGCGTACTGGTCCACGCTGTCCTGGTCCATGCCGCCACCGGCATGGCGGCTGTTCTGGTAGCGCAGGTACAGGTCGTAGTGCTCCGGCACGAAGCCCAGCTTGAGCACGCGGGTGACCAGGCCGGCATGCTCCTTTTCGGCGCGCCGCTGGCTGCGGCTGGCCTGGAATCGGGCCACCGGGATGCGCAGGGGCACGCAGGCATGGCAGCCGTCGCAGTAGGGCCGGTAGGTGAACATGCCGCTGCGCCGGAAGCCGTGGGTGACCAGGTCCGAGTAGGCGTCGTTGTGGATGAGGTGGCTTGGCGTGGCCACCTGGGAGCGTGCCATCTGTCCGTCCAGGTAACTGCACGGGTAGGGCGCCGTCGCGTAAAACTGCAGCGCCTGTAGCGGGAGTTCTTTGGGGTGGGTCACGCGGGCCGGCTGGCGTCGTTGAACAGTGCGTTCCAGTATACGGGGCTGAATTCCCAGGTGGGTGCCGCCAGCGGCAATGCCATGTTCAGGTGCTGGAGGAAGTCGGTGCGGGGCATCACGCGCCCGCCCAGCGACGCCAGGTGGGCGGTGTTCTGCTGGCAATCGATCAGCGGAATCCGTTTGACCCGGCAGAAAGCCACCAGGGCGGCTAGCGCCATCTTGGAAGCGTCGGGCAGCCGGCTGAACATGGATTCGCCGTAGATCATGGCCCCGATGTTGACGCAGTACAGGCCGCCGACCAGTTCGCCATCGATCCAGGTCTCGACGCTGTGGGCCAGGCCGGCCCGGTGCAGCCGGAGGTAGGCCTGCGCCATGGCTGGGAGTATCCAGGTGCCGTCCTGGCCGGTGCGGGGGGTATGGGCGCAGGCCCGGATCACCCGCTCGAAATCGTGGTCCACCCGGATGTCCAGTCGGCCATCGGCCAGCAGCTTCTGCAGGGTTTTCCGGAGCGACCGGTGAAAACGGAACTCTGCCGCCTGCAGGACCATGCGGGGGTCGGTGCTCCACCACAGGATCGGCTGGCCCGCGCTGTACCAGGGGAAGATGCCCCGGGTGTAGGCAGCGACCAGGGTGGGCACGTCCAGGGCGCCGCCGGCGGCCAGCAGCCCGGGTGCGGGGTCGGCGGGGCCCCAGGCATCTTCCACCGGCGGAAACGCTTGCCCCGGCTCCAGCCAGGGCAGGGGGCGGGTCGGCGGCACGCGGGTCATGGGACGGGGCAGGGCTTCAGGAGCGTGGCTGCGATACCGCCGGCCGCACGCTGCGCCAGATCAGCAGCACGACCGCGATGCCCAGCAGGTCGGCCGCCAGATCGCCCAGATCGCCATGCCGCCAGCCGCTCCAGGCCTGCAGCAGCTCGATCACGGCGCCCCACGCCCCCAGGGCCACCGCCAGCCGCCACCCGCCATCGCGCCAGCCATGGGACATCAGCCCGCAGAACATGAGCCACCCGAAGCCGGCGGCGTGTTGGGCCTTGTCCCAGATGTCGAAGGCCAGATCGGGCAGCTGTTGGGTCGGCAGCAGGGAGCCGACGGTGACCAGGAGCAGGCTGATGGCGAAGGTCAGCCGCCAGGCCAGATGGAGGGTGGCAAAACGCATGGGTCCTTGACCTCGACACGCGGTCAAAACGATAGGTTGTACGGTTGAATGTACCGTACCCCCCACCGGTACCATCCTGTCATAGTTTTTTACACATAGGGGTATCTGTACCGGTACCCGTCCACCCACCGCATGAACCACCTTTGCCGCTCAGATCGTTCCGTTGGAGGCCGCTTCCAGGCGGGTCTGACCCTGATCGAAGTGCTGGCAGCCGTGCTGGTGCTGGGCGTGATCGTCGCACTCGGCGGCCCGTCGTTTGCGGTGTTCGTCCAGAACACCCGGGTCGAATCCCGCACCAGCGCGGTGCTCCAGGTGGTCAACCAGGCGCGGGCCGAAGCCACGGCCCAGCGCCGCCCGGTGTCGGTCTGCGGCAGCCTGAACGGGCTGGCCTGCAGCAACGATGCGGCGGCCTGGTCCACCCGGGTGATCAGCTTTGTGGACTGCAATGGCAACGGCACGCTGGATGCCCCGGTGGCGGCGCCGGCCTGCTCCGACCGGCTGCTGTTCGACATCGAGAACGGCAGCCCGGGCGTGACCACCGCCGTCAACGGCTTCAACAACAACCGTTTCGGCTTCAACACCCAGGGCTTCCTCCTGAACCCCACCACCGGGACGATCCGCTTCTGCGATGGGCGTGGTGCCACCGCCGCCCGCGCTTGGGTGATGTCAGCCACCGGCCGCCTGACCGCGGCCACCGACACCAACAATCCTGCAGATGGAGTGGTGAATGACCACGCAACCAACAACATCGCCTGTCCCTGAGGGGCCCCGCGTCTCCCCGCGGCAGCTACCCCGGATGCCGGGGCGCGGTCGTGCGCAGGGTTTCGCCCTGATCGAGGTCATGGTGACCGTGCTGGTGATCACCTTCGGGCTGATCAGCCTGGCGGGCTTGCAGCTGGCCACCAAGAGCGGCGGCAATACCTCTTACCAGCGCACCCTGGCCCTGACCGTGGCCAACGAGATGCTGGAGCGCATCAATCTGAATGCGGCGCAGGCATCGGCCTACCACACCGGCCTGAACACCGGCCTGGGTCGCGCCAGTCTGGGCGCCATCGGCAAGAACTGCGCCTCCAACGCCAACTCCTGCACGCCCGCCGAACTGGCCGCCTGGGACCTGTGGAACTGGGAGCGCCGCCTCGACGGTGCCGGCATTCTGGATGTGGGCAACAACGACGCCTCGGGCCTGCTCGAGGCGCTGGGCTGCGTGGTGTTCACCCCGGACGGNGCGGGNTCGCCCAATTCGGGACAGGTGCGGGTGATCGTGAGCTGGCGCAGCCTGACCGACACCACCGACGCGGCCACCACGGCCGACGTGACCTGCGGTGCAGTGGCCACCGGCAGCGATGCCGGGCGTCAGCAGGTGGTGCTCAACGGGTATGTGGTCAACGCCGGAGACTTCGCACCATGAGGCAACCGCTGCATTCTTCACCGCGCCGCGCCAGGGGCCTTTCGCTGCTGGAGCTGCTGGTGGCGCTGTCCATCGGCATCTTTCTGGTTGGCGGCGTCGTGTCGCTGTTTCTGGCGTCCAAGCGCTCATACACCGAGACCGACCGGTTTGCGCGGGTGGCGGAATCGGGGCGTTTCGCGCTGGTGACCCTGGGCCGCGATCTTCGCCAGGCCGGGTTCTTCGGCGCGGCCGGGCTGGCCAACCTGACCACCGACCCCGACACCGGTGTCGTGGCCGGCGATTGCACTGCGCCTGCCGATGCCTACGGTTTCGGCACCTACTTCCAGGTGGTGCGCGCCGATGGTGCCGGACAGGCCGTGGGCTGCGTCACCGACGCCGTTCCCAACTCTGATGTGATCGTGATCAAGTCGGTGCGGGCCGTGCCGCTGACCGATGGGGCTCGGGACAACCGCACCGACGACACCGGCGTCATCAACACGCCTGAAGCCATCAACAACCAGCGGGTCTACATCCTGGCCAATACCGACCGCGGCGTGCTGTTCCGTGGTGCCGATGCCACCCCGCCGACGCTGCTGGCCGGCGGCGATGTGCCGCAGGGTGAAGCCTGGCAGTACCAGGCGGCGGTGTATTACGTGCGCGCCGGCAACGCGGGCAACGGCAATGTGCCCCGGCTCAGCCGCAAGGTGCTGGGCTGGGATGCGGTCAACAACCGGCTCGCCATCCTGACCGAAGACCTGGCCGAGGGCGTGGAACAGATGCGTGTGCTGCTGGGCGAAGACCGCACGCTCGACGGGAACGTCGACGTGCTGGTGGACTCCACGCAGGTGGTGGACTGGGGGCGCGTGCTGTCGGCCCAGCCCAACCTGCTGGTTCGCAGCATCGAGACCGAGCCCGGATATGTGGACGACCGCACCTACGTGCTGGCCGGCACCAACTTCACCCCTGGCGGGTCCTTCCGCCGCCTGGTGGTCTCCGAGACGGTCTCCATGCGCAACTCCGTCTTCCTGGTCCGCTCCGGATTCTGAACATGAACAAGTCTGTCCTTCACAACCGGGTGTCCGCGCCGCAGCGGCAGCGCGGTGCGGTTCTGGCGATCACCATGGTGCTGCTGGTGGTGGTGGCGCTGCTGGCGGCCTATGCCGCCGCCAACGTCAACTCCGACCTGCGCATGGTGCGCAACCTGCAGGAGTCGGTGCGATCGCTGAATTCGGCCGAAGCCGGCACCTCGGCCCTGATCAAGGCGATCTTCGACACGCCGGCCCTGCTCAACGGCACCAGCAATGCCGATCCGCTGGCGGGGGTCAATCCGAATCCGCTGGTCAATGTCACCAACCGGGGTGATGACGCCATCGACCTGAATGTGGTGAACACGGTGCGCGAGGGCAGCTGCCCGCGCAACGAGTCCGGCACCAGCGCACGCATCATCGTCTGCGACCACTACCGCATCGAGTCGGAGCACACCTCCGATTTCGCCCGCACCAAGGTCGATGAAGGTGTCTTTGCAGAGGTCATCGGGCGCACCGCGCCCTGATCCAGGAGAAAAACCATGTTCCAGAAAACCATTCCCGGCTGGCGCATGCTGCCGCGCGTCCTGACTGCCCTGTGTGCAGGTCTCATGCTGTTGCCGCTGGCGCAGGCCGACGAGACCGAGGTGTTCCGTGCCGACAACGAGAACAGCAACACCCGGCCCAAGGTGCTGATCATCTTTGACAACTCCGGCTCCATGGACACGGTGGCGCAGCGCAAGCCGGCCTACGACCGTAACCAGACCTACCCGACGGTGCCGGGCATCGAGGCGGGGCGCCTGTACTGGGCGACCGGGAACAGTGGTGGTCCGCCGGCCGCCAACACCAACAACTGGTTCCCCGAGTCGATCAACCGCTGCTTCAGCTCCTACAGCTCGCTGACCGCCAACGGGCTCTACAGCAGCACCCGGTTCGGCATGTACACCACCAACAACACGGACTGGAGCTCACTGGGCAACACCAACCGCACCCTGATCCACATCGACTGCCAGGCCGACATCAACGCCGAGGACAACCGCAACGGTTCCGGGCAGGCCAACGGCTATCCCCGCAACGGTGCCACCAATGGCTACGGCAACCGGACGACCAGCATCGACGACAACTGGACCATTGCCCGCCTCTACACCGCCAACTACATGAACTGGTGGTACAGCACCACCCTGGTCGACCGCACCCGGATGGAGGTGGCTCAGGGCGTCATCACCGAGATCGTCAGCAGCAACCCGGACATCGACTTCGGTCTGGCCACCTACAACTACAACACCAGCACCAGCACCGACGGCGGCCGGATCATCCGGCGCATCATCGAGAATTCGTCGGCCCTGCAGCGGCAAAACGTGGTCGACCTGGTCAACCAGCTGACCCCGGGCGGCAACACGCCGCTGTGCGAGAGCATGTACGAGGCCTACCGGTACCTCTCGGGCGACCGGGTGTTCTTCGGCACCGAGAAGGACACCTTCAACCGCGACGGTCCGGCGCGCGACCTGCTGGCCGAACGGGCCACCGGCACCTACATCTCGCCGGTGGGTGATTGCCAGTACGTCTACGTCATCCTGATGACCGACGGCGCGCCCACCCAGGACGCCGCGGCCGACACCCTGATCGAGACCCTGACCGGCAAGACCTGCGGCAC
>JGI24115J20150_1000186_pt1 | contig 29082 bp, 28 predicted proteins | sample Subbioar_CSW14AB_FD_20150 | JGI IMG/M metagenome (IMG submission 20150)
CGGGGTGGTGCTCCCGCCGCTGATCTTCCGGATCGCCACGGGTCACGCCACCGCGACGACCACGCAGGTCAAGTGGCTGCTCGCGAGCCCGTACGTCGATGGGCCCGCGTTCTGGTCGAAGTCGCTCGAGAACGTGTACGTGCTGTTCGGTCAGCTGCTCGACGGCAAGGGTCCCGCGAAGCTCTTCGTGCCGGAGCACTTCGCCATCCTGTTCTACCTCGCGCCGATCGCGCTCGCGTTCGCGGTGAAGCAGCGCGGGCACGCGTTCCGTGCGTGGTGCATCGCCGTGGTGGCGATCGGCATCGTGCTGCCGACGACGTACGACAGCTTCCTGGTCAATCGCCTGCGCTACCTGTGGCCGTTCACGGCCGCGTGGGGCATCGGCCTCGTGGCCATCGGTGACATGGCGGCGACCATCGCGTCACGGTTCGATCCGAAGCTCCGTGCGCTCCGGGCGATCGTCGGCGGCCTGATCGTGGTCGCGCTCGCCGGCGAGCTGCCCGACGTCGTCGACGACCTCGCGGTCTCGGCTGCGGCCATCCACGACCAACAGATCGCGGCCGCGCGCGAGGCCGACAAGCTCCTCCCGGCGAACGCGCTCGTCGCGGTGAACGATGCGGGCGCGATGGCGTACCTCTCGGGGCGACGGACGTTCGACATCGTGGGGCTCACCACGCGAGACGAAGCTCGCTTCTGGGTCGCCGGCGCCGGCTCGCGGTTCGAGCACTACGAACGACTCGCCCGCGCAGGCCGTCCACTGCCGACGCACCTGTTCGTCTATCCCGGGTGGTTCGAGATCACGCCGGTGCTTGGAAACAAGCTGTTCGAACGCACCGTCGAGGGCGCGACCATTCTCGGCGCACCGACGCTGGTCGCCCACGAGGCCACCTGGTCGTCGCTCGGTTCGGGGGAAGCGCCCATGCAAGCGCAGGGCACCGTGCTCGACGCCCTCGATGTCGCCGACGTGGAGAGCGAAGCCGAGCACGCCTACGATCTCGCGGGTGCCGACCGACGCGATGACGGTCTCGTCCTCAACGAGAAACGCATCGACGGCGCGCGACTGAATCGTTCGGTCGAGCGATTCCAGTTGCGGCTCGTGCCGGGGGGACGTCTGGTCATGCGGATCGGCACCACCCAGCCCCTCGGCTTCGTCACGTTGCGCATCGATGGCGCCGAGGTGAAGCGACTCGAGCTGCTCGGCGATCCATGGCAGGAGCCGGTCGTCGAGGTTCCGACGACGGTCACCGACGGTCTGCACCGAATCGAGCTCGCGGCGCCACCCGGTCAGCGGTTCGTCGCGATGCACCACTGGTCGTTGCGTTGAGAATCAAGAGAGTCGCCGGACGTGACACGCGTAGGTGGGCAACTCGACGCGTCCCTTCGCCCAACTCGGGGGCTCGACCTGCACGTCCCGACGCTTGACCTCGTAGCCCTGCGACGGGAGGTGTTGCTCGACGAACGGAACGCCGGGCGTGTAGGCGAAAAGCCCGTTCGGCGCGAGCGAGCGCACGATCTCCATGTAGCGACGCGCGTAGCGGAACGCCTCGTCCGACCCCCGCAAGTGGTGATGGAGGAAGTGGTTGGTGAACCCGAGGTGCGAGACGATCGTGCCCCACTTGCCAGGTTCGAGCTTGAACGCGAACCAATCGGTTTGGAACACGTGATCGCTCGCGCGCGCCACCCGATCGACGCCGAAGGCTTGTTTTCCCTGGGTGCGCAGCTCCTCGACGAGGCGCGCGTTCTCGCCGCACCCGAGATCGAGGATGGGCTCGGCGAGGTCATTGGCCGAGAGGCCGAGCAACGAGAGCTGGAGCGCCGGGGTGTACTCCGAGCACACCACCTCGCGGGGCGGAACGTGCGCGAGCAGCGCGGCGATGGCGCGTTGGTGGGCCGCCAGCACCTGCGCGATGGCCGGCGCGAGCGCATCGGTCGTTCGCTGGTGCTCGAGCGCATGGGCGATCGCATCGAGCGTGCGACGGTGCAAATCGTCGATCGCCCGCTCGTCGAGCTCGAGGAACTGGTGTTTGGCCTGCAGCACGCGGAGCACACGCACCGAGAGCGCGCGGGCCAGCGACGGATCGCGCGCGCGCTCGGCCAGCACGTCGCGGTGGCGATCGAGCGTGGAGAGCAGCGGATCGGCGACCACGACGGTGGCCGTACCCTCGCGCAGCTCATCGAGCGTCGCGCTCTGCCACTGCCGTTCAATCGCGTCGATCGCCTGGACGATCGGCCCGAGCACCTCACCCGTCGGCTCGCTCATTCCCTTGCGAATCGCGTCTCGGCGCGCCGCCGTCAAGCTGCCCGTCCGCCCGTTCGACCTCTCGGCCGCCGAGAGTGACCACCCAGCGCAGCCCTTTGCGCTCGAGCTCCTGCATGTAGATCGACGACGGCATGAGGGTGCGCGCGACCGCGTTGGCCGCGCTCGTGGCCACCAAGAGCGGCAGCACGATGGCGTAATCGCCGGAGAGCTCGAACACGAGCACCGCGCTCATCAACGGTGCGTGGGTCGTCGCCGCGACGACCGCGGCCATGCCGACGAGCGCGTAACCACCGGTCGGACCGAGGCCGGGCCATACGCTCGCAAGCCCGCTCGCGAGGAGAGCTCCGAGCGCGGCGCCGAGGAACAGCGAGGGCGTGAACACGCCGCCCGGGCTTCCCGAGCCCACCGACGACGTAGTGGCGATCGGTTTGGCCAGCACCAGCACCGCGAGCATCCCGATGCCCAGCTTCCCCGCGAGAATGAGCCCGATCGCCTCGAACCCGTTCCCGGTCACCGCGGGGAGGAAGATCGCAATCAGGCCGACCCCTGCGCCGCCGATCGCGGCCCGAGCCGGACGCGACAAACGCATTCGGGCGAAGGCCAGCTCACCCACCGCGAGCAATCGCATGAAGGCGACGCCAGCGAGCCCGGCGAGCACGCCGAGGAACAGGTGCACCACGAGCTCGCCCTGCGAGTGCATCGCGAACGCCCGTTGCCCGTAGATCGGTCCCGCGCCGACGAAGAGCCGCGTGAGCGCCGTCGCGATCGCGACCGCGATCAGCGTGGGCAGGACGATGCCGAGCGCCGCGACGCCGGTGAAGACCTCGACCACGAACAACACGGCGGCGAACGGTGTGTTGTACGCCGCCGCGAACCCGGCCGCGGTGCCCGCCGCGATCAACGCGCGGGTGCGGATCTCGCTGATGCGGAACGTGGTGCCGAGCGTGGAGCCGAGCGCACCGCCGAACTGGATGAGCGGCCCCTCGCGACCGATCGATCCGCCCGAGACGATGGCGAACCAGGAGCCGAGCGCCTTCCACAACGTCGCCCGGAGCGAGATGCGAACCCCGCCGAGCGCCACGGCCTCCATCACGTCTGCGACGCTCTTGCCGCCCTCCGGTCGCGACGCTCGCTCGGCGCCGAGACCAGCGAGGGCGCCACCGAGGCACGGCAGCGCGACGCGCGCCCAGAACGGCAGGTGCTCGAACGCAGTGAGCACGTTGCTCGAGTGGAACCCGCGAACGAAGATGAGCTCCACTGCCGCACGAAACAAGCTCGCAAAGAGCGCCGCCCCGCACGCCACCAGCACGAGCGCCACGAAGAACCGCGGCCTCGGAACGGGTCGCGGTTGCGGCAGCTCGGGGTCCATCGTCAACGACAGTGCGCGAGGATCTGCACGGTGGCTGCGCGCCCGGTGTGCAGCTCGCCTTCGACGACCTCGCGCTCGACTTCGTGCGCGATCTCGAGGTCGAGCGCGCCGAAGTCCTCGCGCAGCGTGGCGAGGGTGTAGAGGAGGGCGACGTCCTTCGGCCCGCCGGTGCCGAACGCGAGTTGCGCCGGTGTGTAGGCCTCGAGAACGAGCACGCCCCCGGGTGTGAGGGCGCGCGCGGCCGCGCGATGCGCATGACGACGCACCGACTCGGGGAGGTGGCAGAAGATCGAGATCACGCCGTCGAACTCGCCCTGCTCGGGCTCCCACGCGGCGAGATCGGCGTGGACCGTCTCGACGCTGACCCCACGCTCGGCGGCGAGCCGCACGACCTTCTTCAGGCCCTCGATGGACGCATCGACCGCCGTGACGCGATGACCGAGCGACGCGAGGAAGACGGCGTTGCGTCCCTCGCCTTCGCCGATCGACAGCACACGGCTCTGCCCTCTGCGCAGCGGGATGCGTGATGCCTGCTCGCGCAAGAAGTCGTTCGGCTCCTTGCCGTAGACCCAATCCGCGCGACCGAAGCGGTCGTCCCACATGTTCATGGCCTGCACCATGCTCACAAATCGCCGGCGCGTCATCCGTTCTGGGGCAGCGCCAGTGCTATTGTACCGCCGTGGAAGAGACGCTCCTCGAGAGGGCCCAGAAGGGCGATACCGCAGCGCTGCAGACCATCCTGCAGCAGGTGGCGCCGGCCGTTCATCGGTTCGGCCTACGGATGTGTCGCCACGAGGCCGACGCCGACGAGGTGATGCAGGACACGCTGCTCGCCATCACCAAGAACCTGTCGAGCTTCGAGGGCCGTTCTTCGCTGACCAGCTGGGTCTTCACGCTCGCGCGGACCGCGTGCAGCCGGCGTCGACGCGGCCAGAAGAACCAGCCGCACGTGAGCGACGAGGACGCGCCCGAGCCCATCGCCCACGAGCCCAACCCCGAGGAGGCTGCGGCCAATCGCCAGCTCGCCGATCGCGTGACGGCCGCGATCGATTCGCTCTCGGCCGAGCAGCGCGAGGTGCTCCAGCTGCGCGACGTCGAGGGGTTGAGTGGCGACGAGACGGCCGCAGCCCTTGGCGTCTCGCTCGACGCCATGAAGAGCCGACTACACCGCGCCCGCGCCGCGCTCGAGCGCAAGCTGCGCAGCGCGCTCGAGCCGCCGAAGCCGAGCTGCCCCGATGTCGCGGCGATGTTCTCGCGGAAGGTCGAGGGCGAGCTCGACGAGCACACTTGTGCCGAGATGCAGGCGCACCTCGACGGCTGCTCGCGCTGCGCGGACTCGTGTCAGGCGCTCAACACCGCGCTCACCGCTTGCCGCGCTTCGACCGCGAAGAAGGTGCCGCCCGAGGTGCAGGAGCGGATCCGCGCTTTGATTCGCCAGCTGACCGCTGCGTGATGCCGGAGACCACGACGTCGACGAGCTTCTCGAGGAACGAGGTGTCGACGCCCTCGTTCCGCAAGAACAATCGGCCGTGGATCGGCGAGATGAGCAGCTCGCGGAAGAGCGCGCGATCGACATCCGGGGGCAACTCGCCGCGGGCGACAGCGCGATCGAGCACCACGTCGGGAATCGCGGGTCGCTTGTCGCGCACGCTCTCGCGGATCGACTGAAGCGCAGGTGACGAGCCACCGAGCAGGATCGCACGCGCGATCCCGAGGCCTGCGGGGCTCGTCATGTGTTCGGTCCGCGCAGCGAGCAGGACGACGAGGTCGTCGCGCAGGTTGCCGGTGTCGGGGGGCTCGGGCGCGAGCTCGGCACGGGCGAGCAACGCGGCGCGGAGCAGCTCGAGCTTGGTCGGCCAGCGCCGATAGATCGTGGTCTTGTTCACACCGACGCGCTGAGCGACGCGCTCGATGCTCAGCCCGTCCCAACCGTTCTCGGCAAACTCCTCGAGCGCGGCCGTGAGCACGCCTTCGACGACGCGCGCACTCCTGCCTCCGGTCCGACGCTGCTTCGGCGCTAATGCAACCACTCGTTGCTTTTGTCACCCAAGCTGCTACGAATTGCAACACCGAGTTGCTTTTGGGGAAGGCAGCTCTCGCCGGAGCCCATGAGCGCAGCTACAGCCGAAGCCCCCGAGACCCCCGGCGAAGCTCCCGAAGCCGTTGCTGGGAAGGCCGCACGACCCAAGCCGCGCGCGGCGGTGATCGGGCTGCTCGCACTCGCAGTCGCCGCCGGTGGCGGATGGTGGTTCGCCCATCGCGGCTTCGAGACCACCGACGACGCGCAGATCGATGCAGACGTGGTCCCGGTTCCGAGCCGCACCAGCGGCGCGATCGTCGCGGTGCACTTCAGCGACAACCAGGTGGTCAAGGCCGGCGATCTGCTCGTCGAGCTCGATCCCGCGCCCGCCAAGGCGCGCCTCGCCCAGGCCGAGGCGGAGCTCGTCGCTGCGACCGCCGCCGCCGATGCGGCCGATGCGACGGCCACGCTCGCCGAGGCCAACGCCAAGGGACAGAAGGCGATCGCCGCGGCCTCGCTCACCGGCGCCTCGGTCGCGGTGGTCGCCACGTCCGATCAGATCGCCGAGGCCAAGGCGAACCTCGTCGCGACGAAGGCCGCCCGCGACAAGGCGAAGCTCGAGCTCGAGCGAACCAAGACCCTCGTGCAGAGCGGCGCCGTGCCTGGCGCGCAGCTCGAGTCGGCGCAGGCCGCGTACGACACCGCCGAGGCGCAGGTCACCCAGGCCGAGGCCCGCGTCACCACCATCAAGGCGAACACCTCGCAGGCGCAGGCCAAGGTGGTCGAGGCATCGGCAAAGCTCGGTCAGGTCGACACCGTCGACGCGCAGATCGCCGAGGCCAAGGCCAAGGCGGCTGCCACCCGCGCGCGCGTGGCCACCGCGAGCGCCGCGCGCGACCTTTCGGCCCTCGAGCTCTCGTACACCTCGATTCGCGCGCCGCGCGCAGGCATCGCGAGCAAGCGCACCGTCGCCCTCGGACAGATGGTCGGCGCAGGACAGACGATCGTGTCGCTCGTTCCGACCGATGCGATCTGGATCACGGCGAACTTCAAGGAGACCCAGCTCGCGCACATGCACGTGGGCCAGCCGGTGACGTTCAGCGTCGACGCCTACGGCGGTCGCGAGCTCCACGGCAGCATCGAGAGCTTCTCCGGCGCGACCGGCGCGAAGTTCGCGCTCCTTCCGCCCGACAACGCGACCGGAAACTTCACCAAGGTGGTCCAGCGCGTCCCGGTCCGCGTGAAGATCACCGAGTCCGTCGCCGATCTCGTGCTGCGCCCCGGCATGAGCGTCGAGCTCTCGGTCGACACGCGGAAATAGATGGGTCGAAGAATCCCCCGAACTGAAGTCCAGGGCACCGACGGCGACCTCAAGTCCTCCGGACTTCACCAACTCGCCAGACTTGCTTTGGTTTATCGCTGCAGGACGACCGAGTGCGAATGGACACAAAAACAAGGTAATTCACCGAGTGCCCCCCTCCGGTTCCCTGAACTGCACTTCCTCTGACGAGCCCTCGCTAGCCCGAAGGGCTTCGTCTTGCTGTCGGTGCCCCGGACTTCAGTCCGGGGGAAACTCTCACTGACATGGCCCAAGGCCCGAACGTCGCGGAAGAGCGGGCGTTCCCCGACAAGTCGCGCCGTTGGTTCATCGCCATGGCGGTCGCGCTCGGGGCGATGCTCGAGATCGTCGACACCAGCATCGTCAACGTCGCGCTCACGCAGATGCAGGCCTCGCTCGGCGCGACGCTGAGCGAGATCGGCTGGGTGATCACGTCGTACGCGATCGCCAACGTGATCATCCTCCCGCTCTCGGCGTGGCTCGGCGAGCGGTTCGGGCAGAAGCGGTTCTGGGTCTTCTCGCTCGTGGCGTTCATCGTCGCGTCGATGATGTGCGGGTTCTCCCACACGCTGCCGCAGCTGGTCATCGCGCGCGTGCTGCAGGGATTGTTCGGCGGTGGCCTGCTCGCGAAGGCGCAGTCGATCCTCTTCGAGACGTTCCCCAAGGAGGAGCAGCCCGCAGCGCAGGCGCTCTTCGGCGTGGTCGCCATCTCGGGCCCGGCGATCGGCCCGACGCTCGGCGGATGGATCGTCACGAACTTCGACTGGCGGTGGATCTTCTTCATCAACCTGCCGATCGGGATCGTCGCGGTCATGATGAGCGCGGCTTCCCTGTTGCCCGATCGAAAGAGGGACATCATCAAGGCGCGCGTCGACTGGTGGTCGCTCGCGCTCCTCGCCATCGGCCTCGGCACGCTGCAGACGCTGCTCGAAGAGGGCTACGCCGAAGGTTGGTTCGAATCGCGGTTCATCGTGACGATGACGGTGACGGCGGCGATCTCGCTCGTGTGGTTCGCGCGGCGACAGCTCGCGACCGACACGCCAGTGGTCGACCTGCGCGTGCTTCGCTATCGCTCGCTCGCCGCGGGTTGCCTCGTGTCGTTGGTCATCGGCATGGGCCTGTACGGCGCAATGTTCTCGGTGCCGATATTCGCGCAGACGGTGCTGCACTTCACCGCGCAGCAGACGGGCATGTTGATGTTGCCCGGCGCGCTCGCCTCGGCGTTCAGCATGATCATCGTCTCGCGGCTGTTGCGTCGGTTCGATCCGCGCATGCTCATCGCGTGCGGCGCGCTCATCGTCGTCTCGTCGATGGTGACGCTCTCGAGGATTACTCCGCTCACCGGGCCCGAGCACCTGTTCTGGCCGCTGATCATCCGCGGGTTCGGCACGGTGATGATGTTCCTCCCCATGAGCATGGCGGCGCTCGGCGCGATTCCGGTGAAGGACGTGGGCAAGGGCACCGGCCTCTACAACCTCACCCGGCAGCTCGGCGGCAGCCTGAGCATCGCCATCCTCACGACGATGTTGTCTTCGCGGCAGGCGTTCCACCGCGGGGTGCTCATCGAGAAGGTCAGCGCGACGGACCCGCAGGTGCTCGGCCGCATTCAAGCAATGACCACGGCCTTCATCGCCAAGGGGTTCGACGCGATCGAGGCGAAGCGCAAGGCGATCTTCCTCCTCGACGCGACGGTCTCGGTGCAGGCCCTGGTGCTGTCGTTCGGAGACACCTTCACGATGACCGCGTTCGTGTTCATCGGAATCCTGCCGCTGCTGTTCCTCCTCGGTGGCAAGAGCAAGGCACCGGCCTCTGGCGGCGCGCACTGATCTGCCGGAGAATCCCCCGGACTGAAGTCCGGGGCACCGACTGCAAGACGAAGCCCTTCGGGCTGGCCGAGTTTACGTGTCGGCGAATTTCTCGGTGTCGATAACGGTGGCGGGGTTCTGCTCGAAGTCGCGCGCATCGTCCTGGTCCGCGGCCTCCAGAAGGTCACCTGCGTGGCGAAGCTCGCGACCTTCAGCACGGGACTGCGATGCTCGCGTGGCCCCAGTCGAACGGGCCGGATGTGGCCCGAACCGAAAGCATCGCGCTGAGCCAATCGTCCCCACCTACGAACATCAGCCTGGCCCGGGGCGCTACGCCCTACTGTCGTTCTGATCTTCGCAAACGACCTTCGCCGCCTCTGCTAGCCCGGAGGGCTTCGTCTTGCTGTCGGTGCCCCGGACTTCAGTCCGGGGGGGTTCCTGAACACGAATCGACGCCGAACGGCTACCCTGCCCGCCGCATGCGTCACGCGCTTCTCCTCGTGCTCCTCGTCGCTTCTCTCGCAGCGTGCAAGGACAAGTCCCCCGCGCAGCAGAACGGGATCCAGCCCGATCCTTCGGCCTCGGCCCAGGCTGCCAACGTCCTGACGATCGTGCCGAGAGTGCCCGCCGTCGGCACCAAGTGGCAGGAGACGCGCAAGAACCAGATGAAGCTCACGATGACGATCGACCTCGGCCTCGCGCGCAACAGCGCCACGCTGGACGATCGCGAGACCACCATCGAGAAGTCCGAGGTGCTCGGCGTCGACGGCAAGATCGTCACCAAGAAGAAGCTCACCTACGTCGAGAAGACGAAGGTCCAGAGCGAGAACGGCAAGGAGAAGGTCGCCACCACGCCGGTCCTCGGCAAGACCTACGTCCTCGCGATGGTCGCTGGAAAGCCCACCGTCACCGACGAGGCGGGCAAGAGCGTGCCCACCGAGGAGGAGGACGTCGTGCTCAAGTCGCACCGCGCGTTCGGCAAGCCCGACCCTATGATCGATGGCATGCCCGAGGGCGCCATTCGCATCGGCGACGACGTCCCCAAGCTGAAGAAGGCGCTGCAAGACAACCTCACCGACGCGGACGACGGCAAGGAGCGCCCCGAGTTCATCGTCAACGAGGTGAAGCTCACCGGCATCGAGAAGGGTAACGAGCCCACCGGCGTGTTCTCCGTCAAGATCACCGTGCAGACGCCGAAGGACTCGAAGGACCCGTTCGCGATGAACGCGACCCTCACCGGAACGATGAAGCTCCGCGCCAAAGATGGGTGGCTGAGCGGCATGGAGCTCACCGGCCCCCTCACGCTCCAGGGCAAGGACCCGTCGTTGAAGGTCGAGGGCAAAGGCGAGATGAAGATGCAGTTCACCAACGTGTATTGAGGCCGCATGGCCGAATCGGGTCATTCGGCGCCCGTCGCGTTCTGCTAACGCTGGCGGCGTTGTCCTCCACCCTCCCCGGTCTCTTCACCGTCGCTGCCGCACCTCGTCTCGGCGAGGGCGACGCACGCGCCGGGTTCGGCCCGATTTGTCGTGGCTGCAAGCAGGCCGAGCCTCCCGCGGGGGACGAGCTCCGGCCGTCGCTCGAGCGTTGGAACGGTGAGACCCTGGTTGCAGCCGGACGCAGCTGGGTGGTCATCCCTGCGCTGCGGCAGGCGATCGAGGAGGCCGCTCTTCGGGGCTGCGCGTTTCGCGTGCTCGACGGCAAAGGCCTCGTGCAGATGACCATCACCGGGCGCGCGCAGGCCGCGTCGAGTTGGTGGCGACGCATGCGCGATTGTCCGCTGTGTCGCCGGCCGGTCTGGCGGATGACCACCAACACGACCAGGGCACTCTTCGCGGCCGTGCGCGGCGAGATCGCGCTGCCGCGTTCGGTGTACCGCGAGCGCTGGCAGGGCGACGACTTCTTCTACGTGGACGATCCCGGACCGCCCATCATCACCGAGCACGCCAAGCGGATCCTCGATCGGTTCGAGATTTCGGGCCTGCTGCTCCACCCCGCGCGCTTCGTCCGCGATCGCCGCCTCTGGGCCTGACGCGAGCTTGGGCGTACGCAAACATCCAGGAATGTCACCGAACGTTGACACGTTGATAGATGTCAGCGATCGTTGACTTCATGGAGGTACGCACCCCGAAGGACGTGGGGCAGCTGATTCGCGCACGGCGCCGGAGCGCGGGCCTCGGGCAAGCGGAGCTCGCGGAGCGGGTGGGGGTCAGCCGGCAATGGATCATCGCCACCGAACGCGGCAAGCCCGGCGCCGAGCTCGGCCTCGTGCTGGCCACGCTCGACGCGCTCGGCGTGCGACTCCGAGTCGGCGGTGACGAGTCCAATGCGAACATCGTCACCACTCCGGACATCGACGACATCATCCGCCGAGCGCGCAAGAAATGAGCGAGCTGGTCGCCCTGCTCGATGATCAGGTGATCGGTCGGCTACGCCGGGATCGGCGTGGAAGGCTCTCCTTCGTGTACGCAGAGGCTTGGCGGTCGGCCGCGGGCGCGTATCCGCTCTCGCTCTCGCTGCCGCTCTTCGCTCACGAGCACCAGGGGGCAGTCGTCGAAGCGTTCGTCTGGGGCCTCCTTCCCGACAACGAGCTCATCCTCGAACGGTGGGCCAAGCGGTTCCAAGTCTCCGCGCGGAACGCATTCGCGTTGCTCTCGCACGTGGGCGAGGAATGTGCGGGCGCGGTGCGGTTCACGACTGAAGCGCGCGTGGACGCCCTCATGCGAGGCACCGGAAGCGTCGATTGGCTCGACGAGCACGACATCGCGGAGAGGCTACGCTCTCGGGTGATCAATGCGGCTTGATGCAGTGCCCGGACGCACACTTCGGCATCGCGTTGAGGTAGCCGAACATCGATTGGGTCGGGGCCGCCGCGCCATCACGCGCGCAGATCACCATCGGACAGGGCTTGCTCGGTTTGGCCGTCGAGCAGAACGCATTGACCTTCGCGACCCACGCCTTGTCGCCCACGGACGTCTCGCACCGAAAGCAGCAGTCCGGGCCGAAGCCCGTCGAGTCACAGTCGGCGTCGGTCGTGCACGTGTCAGTGAGCGGAGGGAACGACGTCACCACGGGTGCCGACGGCGCTGGCGTTGGTGACGGCGCTGGCGTTGGTGACGGCGCTGGCGTTGGTGACGGCGACGGTGTCGGTGTCGGTGCTGGCATCGGCTTCGCCACCACCGGCGGATCGTTCGGCTCGTGAATCGGCGTCGAGGCCTGTTTGCAGCCCGCGACGAGCAAGATCGCCCAGCACGAATGAAGCCGGAATCTGACGCGATGCACTCTACGCCTCACTCGTCTTCTTCTTCGAAGACGCCCTTGCAGACCGACTTGTAGCTCGTGCCCGCACTCTTGAGGCTGGTCTTGCAGCCGGTCTCGAGTCCGGCCTTCGCCGCGGGGGTGGTCTCGGCGGCTTCCTTCCACGCCTTGTGCGTGTTCTTCGCTGCGTCGAGGATGCCCTGCTTGGCGGCCTTTTGCGCCTTGTCGGCGCACTCCTGGAGCTTCTCCAGGTACTTGTCGCAGCTCTTGATGCCAAGCTTCGAGAGCTTCTTGCCGTCGCTCTCCTCCTCTTCGTCGTCGGCCTTCTTTGCCTTCTTCTTCTTCTTGCTGTCGTCGTCGTCGCTCGACTCTTCGTCGTCGGCCGACTTCTTCTTCTTCTTCTCGGACTTCTCCTCCTTTTCGGAGGTCTCGTCGTCCTTCTTCTCCTCCTTCTTACAGCCGAGCTGCGGGAGGGTGGTGGTGAAGAACAGGAACGCGAGGAGCGACAGCGAGCGTTGCGAAGGGCTCATGGGAATCTCCGTGTACTCCAATCAGTGTTGGGATTGGCAAATCAGCGCGCCACCGTTGACCGGCTCGATGCAAAGCCCGAGCTTGCCGGGTGCGAACGTGCAGCTCTCGCCCACCTTGGTGCAGGTGGCCTTCGGTGGCTCGGTCCTCTGACCGGGGCACGCTGCGAGGAGCAACGAGAAGAGAATCGCAACGCGCACACCGACCATCCGCGCACGGTAGGGCATCCACGACCGTGTCGGAAGGTCACGGTCAGCGTTGTAGCGTTTGATAGGCGCGCTCGCCGGCTTCCACTTCGCGGCGCCAGCGGTCGACGCGGTCGGGTGGGTTCAGTCGGGGGATGGAGCGGGCGGTGCGCTCGGGATCGGCGCCGAACACTCCGAGCACGACGTCGGCGGTGAAGCCCTCGAAGGCCTCGAGGTAGATCTCCTCGCGCATCGCGTGGAGGGCGTCGACGTCGACACGGCGGCGGCGGACCTCGCCGTTCTCGCGGGCGTCGAGGTATTCGGACTCCGACCGCGCGAGCTCCTTCAACAGCTCGTTCGACGGGTTGAACAGCTCGCGGAGGTCGTTGCAGTGGACCCAATCGGCGTCCCACCAGCGGATGACCTCGGCGCGCGCGTGATCGTCCCCCGACAACATGTAGGCGTACTGCGCGGCGCGCTCGGTCGACGTCTCTTCGGTGGCGAAGGCCGATCCGACGATCCAGCCGTCCTCCGACACGACATAGAGCCCGAAGGCGTACGGGGTCTCTCGCGGGTAGCGCGAGGTGTACTCCGCCCATGCGGCACGCAGCGCCGACGAGAGCTCGGCCACGAGCAGGTCTCGCGAGAAAGTCACGTGCACCCACCCCGGCCACATCGCGACCGAGGGTGCGATCGTCGTGCCACTTCGTCCATGCGTACGATCATCAGAACGCGCCCCGCCGGATTCGGGAAACTTCCAGGCGGGACCGCTGTCGCTCCTCCCATGCGAGCTGGTCATGGTCAGCTGGCGCTCCCGTTCGCGGTTGCGGCCGGCGGCGGCGCGGCGATTGTCTCGGGAGCCACCCGCTGGTGGCTGCTCGGCGAGCTCCACGGCCCGACCGCCGTCGTGGTGGCGATGCTCTGCGGCGCGATCATCGGCGCGTTGACCTCGCACTGGCTTCGCCTCGACGGCACCGCCGGCCTGCGTTTTCGCGTGTCGCTCGCGGTGCTGGCGACCGGTCCGTTCGCTGCTCTGGCCATCGCCGGGATGTGTGACTCCGAGCTGCTCGGCTGGTCGGCCCTCGCGGGCGCAACGCTCTCGGTGTGCATCCTCCCGATCGTGTTCGGCGCGACCTGGCTCGCCGAGCGCGCGATCCGCTCGCGGGAGCGTTCGCTGGTCGGCCACTCCGATCGACGCGCCCCCTGGCGGTTGACGGCGGCGTGGCTGGCGATCGCTGCCACCGTCGGAATCGCGCTCTGCTCGCTGACCTACGACGATCCGCGCATCGCCGGTACGCTGTGGTGGTCTTCGTCCGATCGGGTGGAGCTCGCGCAGATCCCCGCGGTGGTGTCGTGGTGCGGCTGTCTGCTCGCCGCCGTCGTTGCCACACTCGATCTCCGTGCGCTCCGGATCGCCCGCTCCGCCGACGGAGAGGGGCTACGCCCGGCGAACGGCGACGTCGAGGTCGACGACGTGCTCGATCTCGGCGTCGGAGACACCGCGTGGATCGAACAGGTCGGAGGGATGAGCTCCTATCGCACCGCGGCGATCGAACGGATCGCGTTCCGCGGCGATCGCGTGGTCGCGCCCGCGATGTTGCGGGAGGGCGCGAACAAGTCCCTCGCCACCCTGGCCTTCGCCGTCGGCGTGGCGCTGGTCACCAGCTGGCTGCGCGCGCGAATCTGATCTTCCGGAAAAGCGTTACGACTCGGAATGACGGGCGACCATCCGGCGTCCAAGGATGGTGAACCGATGGAGTCTCCTGTTTGCAGTCGTTGCGCTTGGCGGCTGCACGCGGGACGGATGCACGGCCAAGACCAGCGTGTCGGCGATCGATCGCCTCGCGCGTGAGCCACGCATGGCCCCGCTGGTTCTCGATCGGTCGTTGATCTTCCACCCGGTCCGGGTCGACGCGCAGAAGGCGATCGTCCCCTGGAGCGATCACGACGCGCCGTTCCACGAGGTGGCCACGCTCGGATTCCGCCGCTTCGTCGAGATGCCGGCGGCGCCTCACGGTCATCCACCGTACTTCGCCGCGTCGATGTTCGAAGGCGACTCGTTCGCGCCGGCGGGGTGGGTGCACAACCCGGCCGGGCTCGCGGCGATGTTGGTGCGGTCCTCCCTCCGGATTCGGGCCTACGCCGGAAACGAGCTGCCGCTGCAGAAGACACGCGCGTTCGTCGATCACATCCTCTCGCACGGGCTCACCGCCGAGACCGATGCCTGGTCGCGCGTTCCATTTGCGAGCGCCGACGCAGGGGAGCTCGACTACAAGGGCGGTGACGACACGCGCTATTGCGAGAACCACACGACCTGCGGGCGCGGCGACGGGCCCGGCATGCTCGAGCCCGACAAGGTCGGCGAGCTCGGACACGCACTGGTGCTGCTCTTCGAGGCCACCGGCGAAACGCGCTACCTCGAGGCCGCGACGAGGTTCGCCGATGCGCTCGCGAAGCACGTGCGCGGCGGCGATGCGAAGTCGTCGCCATGGCCGTTCCGGGTCGACGCCAAGACCGCGACCGTGGTCCGCGAGCCGTGGGGTGCGAACGTCATCTTCGCCATCTCGCTCTTCGAGGAGCTCGACCGCGTCGGCCACGGGACCGACGCGCACCGTCGCGCACGAGACCTCGCGTGGAAATGGATGTTCGCCTATCCGCTGCGGGATCACACCTGGCAGGGATACTTCGAGGACATTCCCATCCACGTCGAGCCCGGCACCAACCCGAACCAATACTCCGCAGGCGAGACCGCGCGGTACCTGCTCGCCCACCCCGAGCGCGATCCCGAGTGGCGCGCGCATGTCGAGTCGATCGTGGGCTGGATCGCCAAGACGTTCGCCGCCCAGGACGACGGGGCCGAAGCCATCTCCGAACAGAAGGCCGACATGGCCAGGATGAGCAGCCACACCGCTCGCTTCGCCTCGCTCTTGGCGCTGTTGCACGAGAAGACGGGTGATCCTGCGCTCCGTGCACGGGCGTACCGCGCGTTCGCGTGGTCGACCTACGGCATCGACGAGCGCGGCCTCGTCCGGGTGAGCCCCGACGAGCGTGAGGGTTACTGGTTCTCCGACGGGTATGGCGATTACATGATCCACTTCCTCGACGGCATCGCGGCGATTCCTGCGTGGGCGCCGTCGAACGAGAGTCACCTCCTGCGGTCTTCTTCCGTGGTGACCGCGATCGCATATGCACCCAACGAGGTGCGATACAGCACCTTCGACCCGAGCGGGGGCGAAGACCTGCGCCTCGCGTCGGCGCCGGCGAAAGTCGACGGTGCGACCTTCACCAGCAAAGAGATCCCCGGCGGTGGCACCTGGGTGCGGCTGCAGCGCGACGACGCACGCACCGTGGTCATCACGCTGCGCTGACGCTCACCGCACCACGGCGAACACGGCGTCGGGGAACAGCTCTCCCTGGTCGTCGCGGCGCACGGCGTCGAGCACGTTGACGATCTCCTGGAACGGCACGTTTGGATTCGCCGTGAGGATGATCTGCTTCTCCGCCTCGGCGCCGGGGACCTCGGCCTTCAGCTTGCGCACGCAGCGGCGAAGCCCGTCGAGATCGTACTTCCTGCCATCGAACGAATCGGCCGCGGTCGTGGCGATGCGCGGCACGGTGGGGCCTGCGCCGAGCCCGTTGCAACCCGCGGCGATCGAGCCGCCGCTCCCCTTCAAGTAAAAGCCGTCGGTCGCCACGATGACCGTGAGGTTCAGGCTCGAGACCTCGGCTCCGCCGTTGATGCGCGGGGAAGGTTTCGGCGGATTGGCCACGAGCGAAACCGTGAAGACGATGCTGATGCTCGCGAGCACGAACATCAACACGTTCATGATGATGTCGAGGAACGGCACCACGTTGAGCTCACCGGCCTCCTCGCCGGGAGCTGGCTCCTTGGGTTGAGACAGGCGACGGATCTTGGAGCGCTGGGCCGCGGGGAGATCGCTCATTCCCCCGAGCGACCACGGCAACGATGGAAAGTTCCGCTACGGGTTGCCGCACTTGCCGGCGCCGAGGCACCTGCCGCAGCCGACCGCCGCGCACTGCGAATCGAGCGTGCAGGAGACGGTCGAGCAGACCACGGGGGCCACGTCGACGCTCGAGTCGGGGACGGCGGTGTCGGCGATGGCCGTATCGAGAGTGGCGGAGTCGGCGATCGCGGTGTCCGCGGTCGCGGTATCGGCGGTCGCGGTGTCTGCGCTCGGCGCGTCGACGCTGCCCTCGCTGACGCCCGAGTCGGTGGCGGCCTCGCCGCCGGAGTCGCTCGTGGCGGTGTCCTCGAGCGTGGTGTCTTCGACAGCGCCGGTGTCCTCGGGCGTCTCCGCGACGGTGGTGTCGATCATCGTGTCTTCGCCGACCGTGGCCTCGACGGCGGCATCGGTGTCCTCGAACTCCGTCGGTTCGTCCCCGCATCCGGCAGAGCTGACGACCACCAGAGAGAGCGTTGCGAGGAGGAGGAGCTTGCGCATTCCCGCAAGTGTAGACCGCAGAAGACAAAACGTTCGAGCGCCCGGTTCGCCTTCGCGGACCGGGCGTTCACGTTTCCGACGCGCTTCAGCTCGCGGTCGCGGTGAACCAGGCGTCGGCGATGGCCGTGAGGTCGTCCTCGCTGATCGCCGAACCCTCCGGAACGCCGTTGGCCGCGCCGAAGCTGTAGACGATGCGACCGACCGGAACACCGGCGACGAGCACGGTGAACTCGTCCTCGGCGAGGGCCTGGATGGCGTACGTGGTTCCACCGAAGGTCACGGTGTTGCTGGCGACGTCGGCGACGGGAGTGCTCATGGGACGCCCCTCTAGCACTTCTCGCGTCGCCCCGGCATCCCCCTCGTTCCCCTGTTCCCACAATAGTCCGCGCCGTACCATCGGCCCGATGCTCCGCACGCGCTCGATCGAAGGCGCGCTCCTCGCGTTCGATCGCCGAACGGGAGTGAGCGCCCGCGTGCGCGGCCCGGCCACCCGACCGCTGCGCGCCGACGTACCCCGCGCGGTGCAGATCGCCGTCACCAACCATTGCAACCTCGCCTGCGGGTTCTGTTACCGCGACCAGAGCAACGAGAGCGCCTGGACCGTCGATTCGCTCGCGGGTCTCCTCGCCGATCTCGATCGCGCAGGGGTCGTCGAGGTCGCGTTCGGCGGGGGAGAGCCCTTTGCCTTCAAAGGGTTCAGCGAGCTCTTGCGGCGCCTCCGAGACACGAACCTCGCGGTGAGCGTGACGACCAACGGCGTCTTGCTCGACGACGACATGCTCCGCGCCATCGACGGGTGCCACGCCGAGCTCCGCCTCTCGCTCTACGACGATCCGCCGTACCGGCCGCTGGTCGAACGCATCGTCGCCGCGCGCGCGCGGTTCGGCGTCAACCTGTTGGTCACGCCGCAGCGGCTCCCCGAGCTCACCCGCACCGTCCTCGAGCTGTGCGCGTTGGGTGTGCGCGATGTCTTGCTCCTCTCGTACAACGGCGACGACGCTTCGTTGCACCTCTCGGCGGCAGAGATGGCTCGCCTCGAGGCGGTGCTGAACACGCTCCACCGCGCGCTGGCCGATACCTGCACGCTCAAGCTCTCGGTGTGCTTCGGCGACCGGCTGGCCGAGGTGCCGCGCCTGTTCACCGAGAGTGATTGTGGCGCGGGCAACGACTTCCTCGCCATCGGCAGCGATCGCACCGTGCGCGCGTGCAGCTTCCACCATGAATCCGTCCGCATCGACTGCGCGGAGGACCTGCTCGCCGTCTACCGCGATCGCACCCGCATGGCGCACGCGGCACACGTTCGCGGGTGCGCGCGGCTGCAGAACCACGGCCACGACCTCCTGCGCCGCCGCGTGCCGCTCGCATCGAGCACGCCGTGCGAGGTCACCGAGATACACCTCTACCGCGCCTATGCGAGCAACAACAGCGGCAGCTACACGCTCGTGGGGAGCGTCCCCTCCCGAGAGCTCGCGCAGTCCACCGTCGAAGAGATCCTCCAGGTCTGCAGCGAGCACTCTGCCTGGCTGCACGCAAACGAAGACGACCCGAGCGCCGCGAGCGGGCCGTCACCGCTCGATGCGTTCGTCGCGCGCCACGGGCTCACGCACCGCGAGGACGCGGGGGGCGAGGACCGCTGGCCCGACCGCGGCGGAGTGCAGGCGATCGCGGTGGGGCACCAGGTCGTCCTCTACGTCGATTGGACCCTCACGATGCCGCCGGTCTTTGGAGAGCTGCTCTACAAGCGTGGCGGCCGAGTATCCGTCGAGCACGACCATGCGCATCACGCAATGGTGGTGAATGCGACCATCTGGGTCGCGGGAATGTGGCAGAAGGGTGCCCGCGCGGAGGCCGAGGCCAAGTTCGCGCTCCTCGACGCGGAGCTTCGCACCTTGCTGCCGACCCTCGGGCGCAAGGGCGTCGAGCCTGCGTGGCACCCGCCCGACAGCGGGCTCGGCCTGGCGTTCGCCATCGTGTTCGAGGACCTCGTCGGCGGCGTGGCCGCGGTGAACGAGGTCGTCGAACGACACGGCGCGTCGCTGCACGTGCAGGTGGTCGAGTCGCCCGTGGTCTCCCCCGATCCGCTCGAGGCGTGGCGCCGGCGCGGCCGCGGCCAGGGCCGTCATCAAGTGGTGCTGTGGCGAATCGGCGACGATCGCATCGGGACCATGAAGGTCATCCGAGACCAGGTCGCCATCGGTCTCGACGAGGTGAAGAGCCGCGTCGACAAACTGCCATTCATCGTCGCCGATGGAATGATCCTCGAAGACGCGCGCGCGCTCGCCGACGCCCTTCGAGCAACGGGGAGCGACGCGACGATCGCGTTGGTCTGAACATGGATCGACCCACCTTCGAGCTCCGACTTCGTCGAGCGGCGACCGCTGCGCGGAACTTTGCGCGCGTGTACGTGGAGGAGAGCCTTCCCGACACGTTCCTCTTTCGCGTGCATCTCAACGCGTCGTACGACGGAAACGCGACGCCCGACTTCGAGCTGTACCCGGACGACCGAAGCCCGACCGTCGAGCTGACCGAGAGCGCGGTCGTCGAGCTTCTCTGGCGCGAGGGCCGGGTGCCGCAGTGGATCGACATCCTGGTCGAGGCCGAGACCGGAACCGAGACGGTGTTCAATCTGCTCGTGTGCGGTCGATTCACCAACGACGACACGAAGCTGTATTACGGAACGACCGAATTCGCGCCGTTTGGTATCAAGAGCCCGGCGCTCCCCGTCCCGCACCAGGAGGGACAGCGATTCAGTCTCTACCACCGGTCGGTGTGCTGGACCCTCCCGGAGCTCGCACGCGCCCAACTGAACGCGGCCAAGGTGCGGTTCCTCGAGCTGCACGGCAAGGTCTTCGACGATCGGGAGCTCGCCGCCATCGGTGCGTTCCCCCAGCTGCAGGTCTGCGATCTCCGCGGCGTCGCGCTCGAGGGAGAGGGGCTCGCGTGCCTTTCGGGGTGGCCGCAGCTCCGTCACCTGCGAATGAAGCTCACCAGCTCGGTCCTCGGGTTCGACCGAGTTCCAGCGGGATGTTCGCTCGAGTCGCTGTCCATCGATGCCGACCTCGCATCGCTGTCCGGCATGAAGCGGCTCTCCACCCTCACCACGAACTTGCAGCTCGAGTCCGCGGTGATGCCGCGCGTCGATGGCTTCCTCGATGGCTCACGCCTGCGCATCCTCAGGTTCACCCTGCCCTCGATCCCCGATTGGCTCGGCGATCTCCCCGTCCTTGCGGAGCTCGAGGTCCACGCCCCCTCGGCCGACGACGTCGAGGTCGCGCGGTTGCTCGCGCGTTGTCGCACGAGCGAGCTGCGTTCGCTCTCGCTCCGCGGCACTGCCGTCACCTCGAACGTCCTCGCTTCGCTCGAGCGTTTTGCCGAATTGGTCTACCTCGACGTGACCGACACGCGGGTCGACCTCGCCGCGCTCGACGCCTTCGCCGCAGAGCGCCCGTACCTGCGTCGGCACCCAGTCCGCTCGTAGAGTACAGCCCGTCCCGCCCGCCGACACGGGCACCGACGCTTCGAAAACCCGCCATTCAGATCGAAAACGACGCCTCGTCGGCGAAACACTGGCGCCTCGCCTGGGACTCCTTGCCACTCGACCCGCGGTGCAGCCGCGAGCCCACAGCAGCAGCAAGGAAGTCCCGTCATGACAAGCGCTCGTCTCGTCTCGTTCGTCGCCCTCGTCTCGTTCACCGCGCTCGCCGGTTGCGCCGTCGAGCAGGCCGATCGCTCGGAGCCCGAGCCCTCGGCCCAGGCCGCGGCGAACGCGCTGGGCACGACCGTACGCGAGGTGAGCTGGTCGTCGGGCAAGACTTCGGATCTCTCGGCGTGGTTGACGTTCGATTGCTCGACCTACGGATCGAGCTACTTCCTGCGGACGCTCGAGGTCTTCAAAGAGCCGTCGACGAACCTCGACAACTTCATCGCGCGCATGGAGGGACAGTGCGCGCAGGTCACCACCAGCGGCACCACCTCGACCGGCGACGCGGTGATCTTCACCGAGAACCATCGCGGCACCGGCGAGCGCATGGACACCTTCGCGAAGTGGCTCGGCTACAGCTCGCCGACCGGCTTCTACAACGTGATGCCCGAAGGCGTCGACCTCATCTTGAACACGGGCAACGACTACGTGAAGAACCTCCGATGGGGCTACTACGCGTGGTCGAACTACGCGGGCACGTACAGCTATGCGTTCTCCGAAGACGGGTACAACGGATTCGACGACAAGTACGCGAGCCTCATGTGCGAGGAGGGTTGGATCGTCACCGGCGTCAAGCTGCGCCACGACACCAAGAACGGGAAGATCCGCAACTTCAAGGTGCTGTGTCGCCAGCGCAGTTGAGCGCGCTACTTTTCATGGACACGTGGTCAGGCCACACCTCGGATAGCCCTCAATACAGCGGCCCGAGCACCAAACGTGGATCTGGATACGTGACGAGCGCCTGCGCGCGGTCTTCCTCGCGGACGACGCCGGGCATGTCGGGCACCTCGGGACGGACGAGCGAGAGCTGGAAGTGCACGTGCGGGTTCCACCCGCCGTTCTCGTGGCGATCGCCGACCCACGCGATCACTTCACCGCGAGTGATCCGCTGTCCGGGGCTGCGCCCTTCGACCGAGCGCGCCGAGAGGTGACCGTGCAATGCCCAGACGTCGCGGCCGTTCAGCAGGTGATGCGTCACCAATGTGTAGCCATAGTCGCCGGGCGCAGCGTTGTAGCCGAAGAGGTGGACTTCGCCGTCGTAGAACGCGTACACCGGCTCGCCGACGGGCGCGCCGAGGTCGATGCCCACATGCACGTTGCGCACGCCCTCGAAGAGCGGCGTCTCGTACATCCCTGCGCGTTTCTCGTCGTAGCGACCGACGCCATACGGCGACGCCAGCGTGCGCGCAGGATCGTAGCCCTGGGTGAAGTCGAAGACCTCGTAGTCGGCGGGGAGCCGGACCACGGGGTGGAACTCGTAGCCACGGACGTCGAGGCTATTCGTCATAGTGCCGCGCTTCGAGCACGTTGCCATCCGGGTCCTGGAAGTAGAACCAGTGCCGTGACGAGCCGCGCGCGCCGAACGAGCGCTCGCCCATCCGGTGCATCGCAACCCCGGCCGCGGTGAGCCGCGCCGCGAGCGCGTCGTAGGAGGTCGCGTCCATCGCGAGGCACACGTGGTTGATCGGCCGTCCTGCGGCCGTCTCCTTCACCTCGCCGGTCATGCCGCGCGCGAATGGAGCGACCATCGTCGGCATGAGATCGAGGATGGAGTGCTCGGAGATGCGAACGCTGGGAAACGGCACGGTTCCCGCGCGAAACTCGTCGGCGCGAATCGGCGCGAGCCCGACGACGTCGACGTAGAAGCCCAGCGCGGACAGCGCGTCTTCGACCCAGAGCACGACGTGATCGATCTGCATGGCTACTGGGCATCGTCCCCGGCGGCCGATGACAAATCAAGGCGCCCCACGCGCCGCGCGAAGAGCCCGACCGCGAAGAGCGCGAGGAGCGGCAGCAGCTTCGAGACGTGACCGAGCATCACCACCCACGGCTTCACGTGTGCCGGTGGCAGGAATGCAGCCTCGTGCTCGGTGAGCAACGCAAAGGCGGCGAGAGACACGCCGAGCGCGAATCGACCGAGCGAGCCCTCGACCAGGAGCACGATGACGAGCGCGATCGGCAACACCGCAAATGTCACGTGGTGCTCGAACGCGAAGGTCGGGGCCACGATCATCAATACGATCAGCGCCGCGGTCCTCCCGTCCTGCGTGGCGCCCCAGAGCGAGCGAGCGAGCCAGACGAGGAGCAGCGCACCGACGACCGCGAGATGAAACGCAGCCGCGCGCGGCGACAGGTGATGCGGATCCATGTGGCGCGGCCGATCGAACAGCCAGAACGAGAGCGCTCCGATCGAGTGATTACCCGGGATGTCGATCGAGACGTTGAGCCCGTGATACCGATGCCCGGGCAGGAACCCGAGCAACACGTCGCCGAGAAACCGCAGCCCACGCGTGCCGAGCACGGCGCACGAGCCCAGGACCAGGACCGCCGTGGTCCCCGCGCTCCAGAGCAGCTCGCGCCAGCGCCGCTGTGTGAGCGGCACGAGCAACAGCAGCACCGGGCTCATCTTCACGGCCGCGGCGAGCGCGAGGAACACGGCCGCTGCGCGTGGACTTCGATCGCGCTCGGTCCACCAGGCAACGATCGCGAGCAAAACGAGCGCGTTCACTTGCGCCATCCACTGCGTCGACCGGAGCGGCCACATCGCACAGGTCACGACCAGCAACGCCGCCTGCGCCAAGTCGGCACGTGGCCCCACGAGGCGTCGCGCGAGCCATCGATTGAGCAGCACGAGCGCCCCGACGAACGCACCGACACTGAGCGCCATCCACACGAGCCTCGCCGGAAACGCTCTGAGCAGCGTGAGCGGCAGGAGCAGCTCGGCGAGCAGCGGGGGATAGAAGTACGGGTGTGGCGCTGGCAGATCGACAGCCTGCGCAGCGATCGCCAGATCGGTGGGCGAGTAGGGATCGAGGCCGTGCGCAATCGCCACTGCCGCAGCGTGAAACGAACCGTAGTCGTTGATGCTCCGTGCTCGGAGCACCTCGAGCAGATCGAAGAACCCGAGCCGAGCGATCAGGATCGCCCAGGCGACTCGATGCGCTAGCGCAACCGCGATCGGCGCGTCGCGTTGGCTCACCTTGGCCACGGCGTGGCCTGCCTCAACCTCGGGGATTTCCGATTCGACCTCGTCGAGCGAGGTTACCGGCGCGGACATGCTCCTCGGCAGTGCAGCCGCCGCGCCAGTGGCTTCGACTAGATCTTCGGCAACGGCAGCGGAAGCGCGCTCGGAACCGGGAACGGCAACGGGAACGGCAGCTCCGGCGTCGGCGGTGCCGTCGGCTGCGGCTTCGGCGGCGGCTTGGTCGGAGGCGGCGATGCGCTCGGCATCGTCGACGGGAACGGCCATGCGAACCCACCGGTCCACGGCGTCCACGGGCTCGGACTCGCCCCTGGAGCTGGCACTGCGGGCGGCCACGGCCACGCCCACGGAGCAACGCTGGGTGCAGCGGTCGGCGCCGCAGTGGGTACCGCGGTCGGCGTGGCGGATGGAATCGCCGGCGGTGTTGAGGGACCGACGGGCGGCGGAATCGGCGGCTGTGGAGCGCCCGCTCCTTCGACGAGCTTGCCGGGCCCCCAATCGAGCCAATAGCGCCCGAGGAAGCGCGGCCTCACGCGGAGCAACGTCCGCCCGCTCTCGACCTGGTACCAGAAGCTCGTCGCACCGGCGTCGACCGCGACCTCTTTGGCCTCGGTGATCTGACTCGCGTCGACCACCACGTCGTCGAACACCCAACCGCCGCCGGTGCTCGCCGGGTAGAACGAGCCCCCGCCGCAGTCGTAGACGAATCGAATGCGCACGCCCGAGCCAGCGAACGAAGCGAGTGACAGCTGCACGTCGGCGAACGCACCCGCGCTCCCGGCCTTCGAGGCGTCGGACCAGACTTCCTGCCACGCACCACTGCCATCGATCTTGACCTCGACCCGCGCGACCTGGGTCGCGTTCGCCCAGGACTTGCGGCTCTTGAATCGCAGCTTGCTCGAGGCCTCGGCGTAGAACGTCCGATCGATCTGCAGCGCCTCCTGCTGACACGACGGGTGCGCGAGCCGGAACGCCTTTCCGCCCGTGGCGCCGGGGCTCGTGAGCAGCTCGTAGCCCTTCGACGAGTGCGGGGTCCACGCCGCGAGGCCCGATTCTCCGCCGTCTTGAAAGCCGCCGGCGAGCTTCGCGCGCTGCCAGTGATACGCGTCGGCGCGCGGCACGGGCTGGAACGAATATCCGGCGTTGGTGCCGACGCCTGCTTTGCTCGGACCCGCGAGGATTGGCTGCGTGGTGTCGGTGCCGGCGGTGGCCGGATCGAACGCGAAGGTGGTGTACGCGAAGCTCTTCGCCTTTCCGGCGACCGTCACCCCGTCGATGCGCACGTCGAACCGCACGTCCTTCGACGGACGCGGCAGGGTGCCCCACCCCTCGGCCGAGAATCCGCTCGGCACGAACGAGATCGCGGGGAAGCCCGGACCCTCGTTGCGAGACTGCACCGTCACCGAGAGCGGCGCGCCGTCGCGGAGCACGGTGACGACGGCAGAAGAGAAGTCGGCGCTCTCGACCGCGAACGACCAGCGCGAGAAGATCACTTGATACGGCACGTACCCGCGGGGCGGCCACGCGACCCAGGGGTCGCGCGTGGTGAACGCACCGCTGGCGGCGTCGACGACGTAGAGCGCATTCGCCGCCTTGGCGCCGGCCTGCGCCTCGATGTCGCCAGTGCCCATGTTGCGGGTGCTCGGCGTCAGCACCCACTTGCGGTGACCGACCTTCAGGTTGTTGCCACCTGGATCGAGCATGTACGAGTCGACCGCGCCCGGGCCCACGTCGGCGAGCGCGAGGTTGCTCTTCGAGGCGCCCTGCGCGCCCTCCTCCGACCAGTGCTTCCACGTCTTGGGCGGCGTGTGCGACAGCTGACCGTTGGCGGCCATGATGAGCGCGGCCTTCTGCGCCTGCGCGGCGTACTTCGCGTCGTGCTCGATGTCGGCGGGAACGCCGGCGAGCGCGCGGTAGTAGTTGATTCGCTTGGTGGTCGCTTCTTTGAACGCCACCGTCGTGTCGCCGGCCAGCCCTGCGTTCACGTCGCCGTTCCACCCGCTCGGCACGCCTTCGGACGAGGCATACACGCCGCGGAACATGATCCGCGACGCCTCGCGGCTCGCTGGATCGAGGAACAATCCGCTGTTCCACACCCGCGCCGCGACGCTCGCCGGCTTGGGTGCGCCGGGGGCCGGCACGGGCGGCGCACCGATGTCCGGCGTCCACCCGAGCGCGACGAGGCACAGAGGTCCGACTGCCACGAGCACCGCGAATCTCCGAAGCCCCACTCGATCGAGACGAACGGTCACCCCGGAATGTTCAATCGGAGGCGCGGGCCTGTCGAGCTTCTCAGAGCGCGCCACGCATGTTCAGGAGCGACCTCACGGGCTTGGCCCCTGCGGCTTGCAGCGCAGACACGAGCGCCGCGTCATCCTCCACGGCGATCCGCAGGCTTTCGTCCTCGATCCTGCGATGCGGTCGCAGCGCCTCGAGCAGTGCGCGCGCGGCCTGCACGCTCTTCGCTCGGAAGATCGGTGAGCCAGGGAACGCAGGATCGAACACGGTCACGCCGCCCTGCGTGTGAACGACCACCCGTCCCGGCACGGCACGCGCCGTGGTCAGCCGACCGGCCGGCAGCCCGAACGCACGCTCCACCTCTGCGTCCCGCTCGGGCAGGAGCAGCTCCGCGGAGATCGAAGGATCCTGCGGCAGCGCGGCGACGTCGGCCCACGCGAGCAAGAGCGACTCGGTCGCATAGGCGATCTCCATCCCAGAGCGGCGATAGAGCGCAATCGCCGCGGCGTTGTCGACGAGCACGTTCAGATTCCAACTCGTGCAACCGGCCTCACGGAGCTTCTCGCGGAGCGCCCCCATCAACACGCGACCGACCCCGCGATTGCGTACGCCGGGATCGACGACCACGTGCATCACGTACCCGAGATCGTGACCGAGCGTGTACGCGAGCCCGTACGCGATCAATTGGTCGCCGTCCTCGAGGAAGATTGCGTTCGGGAGCGACCGCTCCCACCAGTCCCGCGTCGGCGTCGGATCGGGAAGCCCGAACTCGGCGAAGAACCGGGTGAACTGGTCATAGTCGTCGCTGGTCGCGGGCCGCACGCGCATGAGTGAGGAAGCTTATCACCCGGCCTATCAGCCCGCCTGCGCCACCCGCTCGCCGAGCACCTGCACATTGCCGTCGGAGTCCTTCGCGATCACCCGGACGACGTGAGGACACCCGGACCACCCAGTCGTCGGGACCGAGACCTCGAATCCGGCCTTCGGGCAACCCACGTATCCCGGGTAGACCGCACAGACGTCCCCGCGGTCCTTGTCGATCGCCGCGGTGGCAGCAATGGCACCATCGACCTGGACCTCGATCTTCGTGCCCGATCGATTGTCGAGCGCCCAGCCCGCGAGCTTCAGCGGGCTGCCCTTGGTGAAGACGATCGGCCCTGCGGCCACGTCGACGTGCCCGAACGGTCCACGCGCCTTCGCCGCCGCATCGAGCTCGCCGCCGACCGTCCCGAACCCGCCGAGCGCGAGGTACGAGAGCCCGCGAATGGTCGCGCCGGCACCGATCCCGAAGGCGATGCTCGCGCGCACGTTGTGGAAATACGGTGCCTTGCTGCCGTCGCCGCGCCAGCCCTGGAACGCCTTGATTCCCTGGTCCATCGCCAAGCCGACGCCGTAATCCTTGGTGGAGTTCTGCCAGGTGACCCACGGCGCGGGCGACGTGAAGTTGCCGTAGTAGAACCCGTCGTTGCCCGGCGTGCCGATGCTCGGCGCGGTGCCTGCAGAGTCGAGCAATACCGGCAGGTCGGGATTGCCGCCGGCACCGTTCGACACGTACAGCGTCGGCCACTCCTGCGCCGTCGTCGGATGACTGATCGTCTCTTTGCTGACGACCTCGGTGTCGACCTCGACGACGTGCTCGCGCACGAAGCGCAGCCGCATGCGATAGGTGACGTCGACCGGCCGTCCGGCGCCGCTGCACGCCGTCGTGCGGCAGTCGGGTGCGTCCCAGTCGGGGTTCCACTGCAAAGGCTGGATCACGAGCTCGAGCGCGTCGCCGACCTTGCCGTGCGAGAGCACCGGCGCGCCGCGATTGCACTCGTCGCCGCCCTGCACCGGGTTCCACCCGAGGTAGGTGATCGAGTTGGCGCAGCTGCCGAGCGACGTCGCGCAGCTCGCGGTCACCGCGCATCCCTGCCGGATGCGGGTCGGATCGTAGAGCGCGAGTTGGAGCTCTCGCCCGGTGTCATTTGCGTCGATGGTGTTGCTCTTCGGGTTGGCCGTGAGTCCGAAGAACACCACGGTGCCTCCCCAATCGAGACGCGCCCCGACGCGCACGTACTTGGTGGGTGAGTCGAGGAACACGTCCTTGTGCGTGCCCACCGTCGCTTCGGTGATCCCGCCGAACCCGGCTGATTTAGGGCGCATCGACCACGGGTCGACGTCGTCCGCCGCACTGACCGCGGCGCACCCGTCGACGATGGGCAGCCCCGTGTCCGAGGAGGTCGTCCCATCGGCGTCGCCGGTGTCCGCGAAGACCGAGGTGTCCGACGACGACGCGTCCGCGAATACGTCATCACCCGCCGCATCGCTCGCGGCAACATCGCCATCGCCGCTCGCGGTGCACGCGGCCAGTCCGAGGGTCCCGAGCAGGAGCCAGCGCATCGAAGGATCGTACGCGCAGATTCGACCGAGCGCTCACGCTTCGTACGTCCGTCGAATCGCCGCGATCTCTGCGTTGATGCGCGCGAGCTCCGACGCACGCCCGGCCGCGCGCAAGACGATCGCGCAGCTCGTCATCGCAGCGAGGGCGGGCGCATACCCGCGCACTGCGCAGCGCGCATGGACGGAGTACGCGAGCCCGACCGCGGTGAGCGCCGCATCGTGGCGTCCACGGTCCCAGAGCAACCCGGCGATCGCGCCCAGCGTCTCGGCCTCGACGACGTCTACCCGAGGCTCGCATGCCTGGAGGATGCCAATGGCGCGGGCGAGCTGGGCCTCGGCGTCACCGAGTCGGTGCATGCTGTGCAGCACACGTCCCGCGAGCGCGAGGCTGGTCGCGTGAAGCAGACTCTCTTCGCCGTAGCGCGCAGAACGGATCTGCGCTGCCTCGGTGGCGAACGTCAGTGCGTCTTCGAGGTTGCCGAGTGCGAGCGCGAGAGTGCCACGCGCGTGGCAAACAGAACCCGCGGCGAGCGGCGGCGATTCGTGCTCGGT
>JGI24115J20150_1000222_pt1 | contig 25166 bp, 25 predicted proteins | sample Subbioar_CSW14AB_FD_20150 | JGI IMG/M metagenome (IMG submission 20150)
ACCGCCAGCGACGACATGCGCCAGGACATGCTGGAAGAGCACCGCCGCGCCAGCGGCAAGGCCCAGCCGCGCCGCGTGCGCCGGGGCGATGCCGAACACCCGGGCGATGCGGCGCCTGCTGGCCGCACCCACCGCCTGCCGGCCGCAGCCCCCGCCCCTCGGACGGACAACATGCCCGAGGGGGACGATGAGGCCGACGAGGCCGGCGACCGTGACGAAGAGGGCACCGAGCCCATGACCGATCCCGCCGCGCCGGCCAAAAAACGCCGCCGTCGCCGCCGCAAGCCTGGTGGTGGTGCGGCCGGCGGTGCCGGCGGTGCCGGTGGTGCCGGTGGTGCCGATGGCGGCAGCGCGCCTTGAGGTACGGGCCTTCGTGGCCCTGGGCGCCAACCTGGGCGATGCTGCTGCCACCGTGCAGCGCGCCCTGCAGACCCTGGCCAGCGCGCCCGGCCTGCGGCTGCTGAAGGCGTCCAGCCTGTACCGCACCGCCCCGGTCGATGCCACCGGGCCCGACTTCATCAATGCCGTGGCCGAGCTGGCCACCACCCTCACCGCGCCCGACCTGCTCGACACCCTGCAGGCCATCGAAGCCGCTGAAGGCCGCGAGCGCCCCTACCGCCATGCCCCGCGCACGCTCGATCTGGACCTGTTGCTGTACGGCGATGCGCGCATCCATTCACCGCGGCTGACGGTGCCGCACCCCCGCCTGTTCGAGCGGGCCTTCGTGGTGTTGCCGCTGGCGGAGGTGGCGCCCGCTGCGGTGACGCCGGCGCAGCTGTCTGCCGTCAGAGATCAGCGCATCGAGCGCATCGACACCCTCTGATCCGGTCGACCCCGGATCACGGCGCCAGCCGCTCGCGCAGCCAGCCGCCATCGGCCTGCTTGAGGTAGCGCAGCCGGTCGTGCAGACGGCTCTTGCGGCCCTGCCAGAACTCCCAGCCGTCCGGCATCAGCCTGAAACCGCCCCAGTGCGGCGGGCGGGGCGGGTTCAGCAGGAACTGGGCGCCGTACTTGGCGGCGTTGGTGACCAGCACGGTGCGGCTGTCGATCACCTGGCTTTGCGGGCTGGCCCAGGCGCCGATGCGGCTGTCCAGCGGGCGGCTGTGGAAGTAGGTGTCGCTTTCTTCGTCGCTCACCTTCTCCACCCGGCCTTCGATGCGCACCACGCGTTCGAGCTCGACCCAGTGGAACTGCAGGGCGGCAAACGGGTTGCCCGCGAGTTCGCGGCCCTTGCGGCTCTCGAAGTTGGTGTACCAGACGATGCCACGCTCATCGAAGCCCTTGATCAGCACCACGCGGGTGCTGGGCCGCAGGTCGGAGCCCACGGTGGCCACGGTCATGGCGTTGGGTTCGGGCAGTTCGCCGCTGATGGCTTCCTGGAGCCACTGCTGGAACTGCTGCAGCGGGTCGGCATGCGAGGCGGACTCGCTGAGTTCGGCTTTTTCGTAGCTCTTGCGCAGGTCGGCGATGTTCATGCGCGGCAGTATAGGCAGCGCCCGGGTCAGGCCGCGTCCGTGGGGTCGGGCGCCAGGCGCAGCAGGCGTTCCAGGGCATGGTCGTGGATGCCGTGTTCGGCCAGCCCGTGCAGGGTCTGGCGGGCATAGTCGAGCGTGGTGCCGTAACGCCCGCAGCTTTGCGAAAAGATCTGCCGGTAGCGTTCGGGCGGCAGCACGCCGGTGTAGCTGGGGCTTCGGCGCGAGAGGGTGAAGGCCAGGGCCCGCACCGGCCCTTGCGGCGTCTGGCACAGCAGCCATTTCGGGTCGTAGACCGGGCGGGGCATCTCGCGCGCCCACAGGGCCGGCATGCGGGCTTCCACCTCGTCGTGCGGCAGGCGCAGCACAAGGCCGTCGCAGCAGCCGCCGGGCAGCAGCGCGAACACCAGCCCGGGGCAGTCTTCGGTGCCCCGGTTGATGCGGCTCCACATCTGCAGCGCGCGGTGGTGGCCGTGCACGCGCGCAGGCCGGCTTTCGGCCACCTCGAACTCGGGCCGCCACACCAGCGAGGCATAGGCAAACAGCCAGAGGTCCGCGCGCGGGCCCTGGGCGCGCCACTGCGCCAGCGTCTGCTGCAGCATGACCGCGCCATCGCGCGGGCTAGAATCCAGGGCTTTGCTCACTTCACCTCACCTTTGTCGGAGATTCGATTCATGGCCTCGCAGGATAACGATCAGGACGTGCGCGTCGCATTCGCAGTGATCATCGCCATCGTGGTGTTGCTGGTGGGCAGCGTGGTGGGCATCGGCATCCAGCGCGCCGGTGCACCCAAGGCCGCTCCGGCAACGGCCGCTGCTGCGCCCGCCGCAGCCGGCACCGTGGTGGTGGAAGACGCCAGCGTGGTGGTCGAGAACGGTGTCGTGAAGTTCTACTTCGCCACCGGCCAGGCCGATCTGGCCCCGGGCGCGGTCGATGCACTGGCCGAAGCCATCGCGGCCGCACAGGCCGGCAGCGCACTCGCCATCTCCGGTTTCCACGACGCCACCGGCAGCCTGGAAGCCAATGAAGAACTCGCCAAGCGCCGTGCCCAGGCCGTGCGCGACGTGCTGGCCGCAGCCGGCGTCAAGCCCGAGAGCCTGCAGCTCAGCAAGCCCGAGGTCACCACCGGCACCGGCAACAACGCCGAAGCCCGCCGGGTGGAAGTCAGCATCGTCCGCTGACCCCCTTCAGCGGCGCCAGCCGCTGCCCAGCAAGGCCTGCTCCGCGGCATCGTCCAGCGGGCGGGCATTGAGTTTTTCCAGCACCGCATCGGCCCGCTCCTGGCGCTGGCTGCTGGCCGTCACGTAGCCGGCGCTGGCACCCGCTTCCGCGAACACCACCTGCCACCGGTCCGACCCGGTGCGGCAGACCACCGCCAGTTCGCTCTGGCCGCCGTCCGCCGTGGTCCGGCCGATCTCGCGACACGGCCCCGCTGTGGTCTCGAAACTCGCCACCAGGCTGGTCATCCCCTGCGGGGTCTGCAACCGGCTGCCGCTGGCGGCGGTGTCCAGGACCCGCTGCAGGGCCGCATCGCTCACGGTGGTGCCGGTCTGCAGGGCCCAGCGCTCGGGTGCATCGCCGGCCTGCCATGGGCCGGCCGGCCAGGTCAGCACCGCCACCAACGAGGCCAGCGAGGCCAGCGCGCCACCCGCCGCCACAGCGGGCCAGCGGGTGCCCTGGCTCCACCACGAGCGCACCCAGCCCCATCCGGCCGACCCGCTTGAGGCCGGTTCCGGACGCTGTCGCGCCCCGGCATCGGCTCGCTGCCGGGGGTCGGGTGCGCGCCAGATGGCGTCGATCAGCCGGGGTGGCACCGGTTCTTCCAGCACCGGGCCGAACGACCGGCGGGCCAGATCCGCGCTGCGGGCCAGCCGATCGAGCCGGGCGCTGGCGTCGGCGTCGGTCTGCAGCGCTGCCTCCAGCCGGGCGCACGCGGCATCGTCGAGCTGTCCGTCGAGGTAGGCGATGAGGGTCGGGTCGTCAATCGGCATGTCGGTTTCCTGCATGACCCAGCTGGTCGGCCAGCCGGATGCGGGCCCGCGAGAGTCGGCTCATCACGGTGCCCAGGGGAATGTTCAAGGCCTGTGCAGCCTCCTGGTAGCTCAGCCCGTCCACGGTGACCAGCATCAGCACGGCCCGCTGGTCGTCCGGCAGGGCGGCGATGGCCAGGCGGACCGCGCGCAGTTCGCTGCGCCGCTCCACCAGCTCGCGGCCGTCTTCGCCCACAGCTTCGGGCAGGTCGTCGATGACGGTGTCTTCGGGGCGCCGCTGGCGGCTGCGGTAGTCGTCGATCCAGGTGGTCTGGACGATGCGGAACATCCAGCTCGCCAGACTGGTGTCGGGCTGCCACTGGTGCCAGCGCTCCAGGGCCTTCAGGCAGGCGGTCTGCACCAGGTCGTCGGCCAGCGGCGGGTCGTGCGTGAGCCCGCAGGCGAACCGCCGCAGCCGGGGCAGCAGGCTGACGATCTGGGCTCGGGGGTCGGCGTCGGTCATGCAGGTAGAACGAGTGGGCCGGCGGATTATTCCGCCCTGCACGGAATATCCGGCTGCCCGGGGCCGTTGTCCCGAACATGGCCGGGTCATGCCGGTTTGCACTAACCTCGCCCACCATGTCTGCGCCCCTGTCTTTCCCCATCACTGCCCGACGGACTGGCCTGTACCGGTCGGGCCGTCCGTGGCGCACGGCGTGCCTGCTGCTGGCCCTGTGGGCGGGTCTGCCGCTGCTCCCGGGGCACGGCAACCCGCCGGCCGGCGCCGGCCAGGCCTGGGCCCAGGATGGCGGTGGCGACGACGGGGGTGACGATGGCGACGGCGGTGCCGGCGGCGGTCGCGCCGGCGCGGCCGGCACCCGGGGCGGCGACGGGCGCTCCGACAGCGATACCGGCATCCAGGAGCCGGCACCCCGGGTTGACCCGGGCCGTTCGGTGGCCCAGGAGCTGGTGGGCGTCAACCCGTCGGCAGCGGCCCTGCGGCGCGCCGGGGCGCTGGGCCTGCAGGTGGTCCAGACCCAGCGCCTGGGCCAGCTCGGGCTGGTGGTGGTCCGCCTGCGCGTGCCCCCCGGGCTGGACGCCCGCACCGCGCTGGCGCTGGCCGAGGAACGCGACCCGGGGGTGTTCGATCTGCACCACCGCTTCCGCCTGCAGCAGGGCAACCGCACCGAGGCGCCGGCGGGTGCCTGCGACCTGCCCGGCTGCGAGCCGCTGGCCCAGATCGGCTGGCCGGCGTCGGCCCGATGTGGCGCCGGCCAGACCGTCGGGCTGGTCGATGGCCCGGTGGCCCGATCGGCGACGGGCCTGCGTGGGCTGGACCTGCAGCAGCGCCGCCTGGCGCCGCCCGGCAGTCCGCCGGCCGATGAAGACCACGGAACGGCCGTGGCCCTGCTGCTGGCCGGCCAGCCCTCCGGCGGATTCCAGGGCCTGCTGCCGGCGGTCCGGCTCCGGGTCGCCGTGCCGTTTTACCGCCTGCCCGACGGACAGGTCTCGGCCGATGCCTTCGACCTCGCCGCCAGCCTGGACTGGCTGGTGGGGCAGGGCACCGACGTCATCGGGCTGAGCCTGAGCGGCCCGCCCAACCGGGTGCTGGCCGCTGCGGTGCGCGAGGCGCAGGCGCGCGGCGCTGTGCTGGTGGCGGCTGTGGGCAATGAAGGTCGGGCCGCGCCGCCCGCGCACCCGGCCGCGCTGGACGGGGTGCTGGGCGTCACCGCGCTCGCGGCCGACGGCCGCCTCTACTGGCGTGCCGGGCAGGGCGCTCAGGTCGACTTCGCGCTGCCCGGCGTCGGGGTGTCGGTGCCCCAGCCCGACGGCCAGCTGCAGCGCCGCAACGGCACCTCGTTTGCGGTGCCGTACCTGGTGGCCCAGGTGTCGCAAAGCCTGGCCGAGGGCCGGACGGCCGCCCGCCAGTGGCGCGACGGTTCGGCCATTCCGGTGAACGATCTGGGTCCGCGTGGCCGCGACGACCAGTACGGCTGGGGCCTGCCGCGCCCGGCGTTGCAGTGCCGCTGACCGCGGGCCACGCGCCCGATCAGTCGTTCTGCAGCCGCAACAGCACCGCCTGCAGCCGCGCCTCGGTGGCCAGCTCGCTGGGCAGCGCCGCCGACAGCACCGACTGACGCACCCGTCCGCCTTCGTACCAGGTGCGCTGCACATAGTGGCCGAGGGCGGGTGCGTAGTCCCAGGTCATGATCTGGCCGGGCAGCCCGGTGCTGACACTGCGCGCCGCGCACCGCACATGAAAGGCCTCGAAGTCGCCCGCCGGCACCGACACATAGCGGGTGTCGACCACCTCGCAGCGCCAGCGCTGCACCAGCGTCTGCTCGATGCCGAACACCGTCTGCTTCTGGTGCCGGTGCTCGGTGAACTCGACCGATCGCCCGGTCTGCAGTGGCCACAGCGTCTCCGGCCGCCCCTCGATGCGGCTGCGGATGTGGCGGCCCGGCAGCGTCTGGTCCACGATCGGCACAAAGAAGTGGCCGGTGGTGGTGTAGCTCTGGCCGTCGGTGGTCTGCCACACCCAGCGATCGCCCTGGCCGCTCACGATCCGGCGCACCGTGCTGCGCCCGAACACGAACACGTCGCCGGGGCGCCAGGCGGGTCGCGCCGCCGCCGGCAGGCTGGGCACCCGGGCCACGGAGTCGCTCTGATTGCCCAGCGATTGCACCGCATCGTCCAGGCCGCCCGCCGGCACCAGCGCACAGCCGGAGAGCCAGGCCGACACGCCGACCACCACGGCGGTGAGCCGGACGGTGGAACGGGCAGGGGGCCGGGCAGGGGACCGGGCTGGCTGTGGTGGGGTGTGATCCGGCGTCATGGGGTCATCGGCGTTCGCGGGCCTCTTTGCGGTACCAGCCGTCGGCGGTGCCGGTCGCGCGGTGGATGCGCTCCCGTTCGGCCGCCTCGGCGGGGGTCTCGGCACGCACGATACCTTCGAGCCGCGCGTCCTGCCGGCGGAACGGAATCACCTGAACCAGCGGTGTGCCTTTCTCCAGGGTGTGCAGGCCGTCGCTGCCGATGGCAAAGAACGGGAAGTGGATGAGGGCGTGGTAGGCGTCGGTGTCGACCACGCCGGCGGCCACCTCCACCACCCCATTGGGGCGGTTGAGCGGCGGCACGAACAGGCAGCTCCAGCCCGGCGGCGTGCGGATGGCCCAGTGGTTGTGGAACTTGCCCGGCGGGCGCGGCGACATCGGATGGCCGGCCACCTGGTAGGGGTGGTGCTGGCTGACCATGGTGCAGTCGAAATCCCAGCCGCTGTTGACGGTCTGTCCGCCGTCGGCGATCTCGATCCGGACGGTGGCCGCCAGCGGCAACACCCAACCGGCGTTCATGGCGTCCAGGAACGGCATGCAGCGCTTGACGGTGAGTGCGTTGTCGGTGACCGACAGGCGCTCCTTGTCCACCGCCGGCAGCCGCCGGAACCAGTCGGGCAAGGCGTCACGGGCCGGCACGGGTTCGGCGATGACGCCCAGGTTTTCGGGGGCACACAGGAATTCGATCCGTGGCGCGGGGCGTCCGAACATGGGGGCTCCTGATCAGCCTCACTGGCTGCGGTTGGAAGAAGAGTTGGAACTGGAGTTGGAACTCGAATTGGACGACGAATTCGAGCTCGAGTTGGACGAGCTGTTCGAGCTGCTGTTGGAACTGCTGTTCGAGCTGCTCTTGCCGGCCCGCCGCGCTGGCGGCGCCGACTCCAGGCCGATCGCCCGGGCTGCGCCGTAGATCCCGTTTTCCCAGCCCTTGAAGAAGCCGTGCACGGCGGTGTCGCCGCGGGCGGTGCCCCGGTTGGAGCTGCTGTTCGAACTGGAGTTGGAGCTGCTGTTCGAACTGCTGTTGGAGGAGCTGTTGGAACTGCTGTTCGAGCTCGAATTGGACGACGAGTTGGAGCTTGAGTTGCTGGAGGAATTGCTGGATGAGTTGCTCGACGAGTTGCCCGAGCGACCGCCGCCGAAGCCGCCACCACCCTGGCCGCCACGTCCGCCGCTGGCGCTTGATCCGCCGCTGGAGCCGCCGTTGCTGCTGCCATTGCTGCTGCTGTTGCCAGCCGTGAAGCGGGGGGTCCTGTGGGCGGTGCCGAGCACGTCCTGTGCGGCTTCGCCGATGGCCTGGACCAGCGGGGCCACCTGGGCCTGTGACGGAGCGGGGAGCACTGTGCTGCCGAGGGCGGTGACCAGCATGCCGAGCGGAGTTTTCATGGGAGCCTTCCGGTGGATGGGGGTTGTGACGGGGTGTACTCCGGACAACGTCGGCCGGGCATGTCCCATTCCATCCGGTCGGGTAAGGGTGTGTAACGCCCCGCCGTTTCAGCGCAGCGCGCCCTGCCGCAGCGCCTGATCGACCCGCTGCCGGGTCTGGGCCACCAGGTAGTCCAGGAACACCTGGGTGCGCCGGGGCATGAACTTGCGGCTGGGCAGGGCCGCGTACAGGTTGAGCCGGTCGGTGATCCAGGGGGACAGCACCCGCACCAGCCGGCCGCTGGCCAGCATGGGTGCCGCCAGCTCCAGGGTGGTGGCGGTGATGCCGGCCCCGTCCAGGGCGGCATGCATGAGCGTGTCGGTGTGGTTGGCCCACAGCACCGGCTCCACCTCCACCTCGGTCGGCCGGTCACCATCGGCCGCGTTCAGCAGGCGCCAGACCCGGCTGCGCCCCACCGAAGGCTTGAGGCGCAGGCAGTCGTGCCGGGCCAGGTCTTCCGGCCGCTGCGGCTGGCCCCGGCGCTTGAGGTAATCCGGCGAGGCCAGCAGGATGGCTTCGGACGCGATCACCTTGCGCGCGATCACGTTGGCATCGAAGCCGGTGCTGGTGCCCAGCAAGGTGATGTCGTAGGCCTCGATCGGGGGTTCGCGGTGGGACGCCACCTCGATGTCGAGCCGGATCTTGGGATAAGTCTGCCGAAAGCCGGACACCAGCGGCGCCAGCACATGGGTGGCCAGCACCGGTGGCGCCAGCACCCGCAGCACGCCGGCCAGCTCGCGGGTCTGCGAACTCACCAGTTCACCGGCTTCGTCCAGGTCGATCAGCACCTGGCGGATGCGCTCCAGGTAGGCCTCGCCGGCTTCGGTGAGGGACACCCGCCGGGTGGTGCGGTGCAGCAGGCGGGTCCCGAGGTGTTCTTCGAGATCGGCCACCAGACGGGTCACCACCGCGGGCGACTGGTCCAGGGCACGGGCGGCAGCGGCAAAACCACCTTCTTCGATCACCTTCTGGAAGGCGCGCAACGAGCTGAGTCGGTCCATGGTGCGGGGGCTCCTGCGGGCGGCCAAACGCCCTGAGATACGGGTAAACCCAAAAGATTGTTGCTGATTTAGAAATATACCAATCAGTCAGATGATGTTTTTCATCGTGATAGAAACTTTACAGTCCATCCCATCGATGCAGGTTTCGCACAGTGATCCGGCACCGAAGTCAGTGATCCCTCTGTTTTCTCCGTCATTCAACCCCAACAGGAGTTACCCCATGAAAGCCCAACGCCTCTCCCTGATCGCTCTGTCCTTCGCTGCCCTGGCCGCCGGCAACGCCTTCGCCGCCGACCCGACCGCCGCCAAGACCCGTGAGCAGGTCCGTGCCGAACTGGCCGAAGCCCGTGCCACCGGCAACATCATTGCCAACAGCGAAGTCCACATGACCGAGCGCGAGCTGTTCCCCGGCCGTTACGAGCAGGCCGCTGCCCCCGTGGCTGCCAAGGCCGCCCCGGCTGCCGCCGCCGTGACCACCGGCAAGACCCGCGCCGAAGTGCTGGCCGAGCTGGCCGAAGCCCGCCGCACCGGCAACATCATTGCCAACAGCGAAGTCTCGATCACCGAGCGCGATCTGTTCCCCGGCCGCTACGCCGCCCAGGACACCATGCAGGCTGGCCAGCCCGCTTCGTCCACCGCACAGGCTGCCGACGGCGTCGTGCGCCAGTGATGATCCCGACCCGGCACGACCGGGTCACGGTGATCCATCCGAAACCGCCACCGGTCCGCCCGTGGCGGTTTTTTCCGTGTGCTCGGGCAGGCCGATGCGCACCGTCAGCCCGCCGCCGGGGGTGTCGAGCAGTTCCAGCGTCCCGCCCAGCTGGCCGACGATGCTCGCGGCAATGGCCAGTCCGAGCCCGCTGCCATTGCCGCTCTGGGGGTTGAGCCGCACGAAGCGCTGCAGGGCGCGTTCACGCTGGGCCGGTGCAATGCCGGGTCCGTTGTCCCGCACCTCCAGCCACACCTGACCCTGGTCGCGCACCACGTTGAGGTCGACCCGGCAGCCCGCATCGGCATGGCGCAGGGCGTTGTCCACCAGGTTGTCCAGCAACACCCGCATTTCCGACGGATCGGCCCAGACCACCGCCCGGTCGCGCCGCACCAGGCCCAGGTCCATGCCGCGGGCGTCGGCCTGTGCTGAAAACGCCGCCACCACCTGCGCGGCCAGCGCGTCCACCGCCACCGTCCGGGGCATGCGTTCCTGCTCGCGCACATCCGGCTCCAGCCGGGCCATCTGCAGCAGCTGGGCCACCAGCCGGGTGGCGCGGGCGATGCCGCGGTCCAGTTCATCCAGCGCCAGGCTGCGCTGCGCATCGGTGGCCCGGCGGGCCAGCTGGGCCTGCAGCTTGATGGCCGCCAGCGGCGTGTTCAGTTCATGTGCGGCATCGGCCAGCAGCGCCCGCTGCCCGCTGAGCAGCGCATCCACCCGGGCCAGCAGCTGGTTGAGCGCCTGGCCCAGCGGCAGCAGTTCCTCGGGCAGCCGGCCGGTGTCGATGGCCGGCAGCTCCTGCAGGTTGTCGTGCTGGCGGATCTGCCGCCCCAGGGCGTGCAGGGGCGCCAGCGCCCGCGACACGGCGGTGTGGATCAGCAGCGTGAGCACCAGCACCAGCAGGCACAGCGGCACCACCAGCGAGGGCAGCAGCTCGGCGAAATCGCTGGCCCGGTCGGCCGAGGTCACCGCCACCTGCACCCGCTGGTGCCGGTCCACCACGGTGTAGACCCGCCAGGGCTCGTCCTGCCACTGGACCAGATGGAAGCCCGGCTGCTGCAGCGGCGGTCCGATGTCGTCCAGCGATGAGTACACCAGCTCCCCGTCCTCCAGCCAGATCTGGCTGACGAACTGGCCCAGGTCTTCGGTCGGCACCTCTGCCGGTACCTCGGCCACCGCTTCGGTCGATGCCTCTGTCGACGCTTCGTCTGACGCCTCGGTCGCGGCCGGGTCCGGCTCGACCGGGGCGGAAGGGCGCTGGGCGGCATCGGGCGACAGCGTCGGCTGCACCCCGTGCCGCACCACCGACCAGGCGATCTGCTCCAGGCCGTAGTCGCGGATGCGGTTGAAAGCGTCCCAGGCCAGCCGGTAGGTCAGCGCGCTGCACAGCACCGAGGTCACCACCAGCGCGGTGATCTGCCACAGCAGCAGCCGCTGCCGGATGGAGTTCAAGGGGCGACCTCGACCAGCTTGTAGCCCACGCCACGCACGTTCTTGATCCAGTCGCTGCCGATCTTGCGCCGCAGGTGGTGCAGGTGCACCTCCACCGCGTTGCTGGAGGGCTCGCCCTGCCAGCCGTAGAGCCGGCTTTCCAGCTGCTCCCGCGAGAGCACTGCGCCGGGCTGCTCCATGAGCGCGGCCAGCAGATCGAATTCGCGCGGCGCCAGCAGCACCGGCTCATCGCCCAGCAGCACCTCGCGCCGCACCGGGTTGAGCACCAGCGCCCCGACCCGCATGTCGGGCTGTGGCCGACCTTGTCGGCGCCGGGCCAGGGCGTGCACGCGGGCCACCAGCTCGTCCAGATCGAAGGGTTTGGTCAGGTAGTCGTCGGCGCCCTGGTTGAGCCCGAGGATGCGGTCGCTCACCGCGTCCCGGGCCGACACCACCAGCACCGCCACCTCCAGCTCTCGGGAACGCAGCCACTGGAGCAGCTGCAGGCCGTCCAGGCCAGGCAGGCCGATGTCGAGCAGCAGCACGTCGTAGGTCTGGGTCTGCAGGGCCGCCTGCGCTGTGGGGCCGTCGCGCACCCAGTCGACCGTCATTCCGGCCTGGCGCAGGCCCTTGTCCATGCCCTGGCCCAGCATGGCGTCGTCTTCAGCGAGCAGGAGTTTCATGGGCGCCGAGTTTGCGCCAAAAGACCGTGGGCGGTACAGCATGCGGGCGGCTTCTGGTACAACCCGCGCACTTCAGGAGCCCGCATGTCCACCTTCCGCCAAGTCGTGCTGTTCACCGATGTCGATGGCCGCGCCCGTTTCCGTGAGGAAGAGCTGGCGCTCGATCAGGGCACGCCGGCGGCGCGCCTGTCTGCCGTGCAGCCCGCTTCTGCGCTCCAGCTGCGCGAGAGCCCGGTGGGCTTTCGCAGCAACTTTCATTGCACCGGGCAGCCGCAGTGGCTGTTCGTGCTGCGCGGCGTGATGGAGATCGGTCTGCAGGACGGCAGCACCCGGCGCTTCGGGCCGGGCGATCACTTCTATTCGGCCGACACCCTGCCGCAGGGTGCGACCTTTGACCCCCAGGTGCACGGCCACTGGAGCCGGCAGGTGGGGGACGAGCCCCTGGTCACGCTGTTCGTGCGCGACTGAGGGGTCCGCCGGGCTTCAGCGGATGCGGCCGAAGCTGGTGCGCAGCGGGTCGGCCGGGCCGCCCTGCTGTCCGCCTTTTCCACCACCCTTGCCGCCCTTGTTGTGGCGGTTGCCGGTGCGCATGGCGTCGATGCTGGTGCGCAGCGGGTCGGGCTGACCGCCCGGGTTGGCCGGACGCGGACGCGGCTCGCGGATGCGCAGGCTGCCCAGGTGGGCGTTGGGGCCGGGCTGGCGCTCGGCGCCGGGCTCGCGGTCACCCCGCTCGGCCCGGTCACCTCGGTCACCCCGATCACCACGGTCGTTCCGATCGCTGCGCGGCGGGCGCTGACCACCCTGACCGCCGGGCCCACCCTGACCGCCGCGGCCACCACGGCCCTGGCCCTGGCCGTTCGCCTGCTGCGGGCGCTGACCGCCCTGACGGCGACCATCGCCCCGGGCCTCGCGCGGTTCACGGGCTTCACGGGCCTCGCGAGGCTCACGCGGTGCATCGCCGTCGGCCTCATCGCCAGCCGGACGGGGCGCGCCCCGGCCGCCACGGCCCTGGCCTTCGCCGCCCTTCTTCTCGCGCATGCGCTGCATCATTTCCTGGCGCGCTGCCTTGGCGGCGGCGGCCATCACGTCGCGGCTCGGCGGCTTGCCGGCACCGCCCCAGATGGTCTGGCGACCCATGGCGATGGGCTCGGCCTTCTCGCCCGGCTCGGGCATGAATTCCTGGAAGATCCACCGGGATCTGCTGCTTGGTGAAGCGCTCGATCTCCATCATGAAGCCTTCTTCGTCCAGGCTCACCAGGTTGACGGCGTGGCCCTCGCGGCCGGCGCGGCCGGTGCGGCCGATGCGGTGCACATAGTCTTCGCAGACGTTGGGGATCTCGTAATTGACCACGTGCGGCAGCTCGTCGATGTCGATGCCACGGGCCGCGATGTCGGTCGCCACCAGAGCACGGATGTCGCCGCTCTTGAAGCCGGCGAGGGCCTGGGTGCGGGCACCCTGGCTCTTGTTGCCGTGCAGCGCCATGGCGCTGATGCCGTTCTTCTCGAGGTAGTCGGCCACATTGTTGGCGCCGAACTTGGTGCGGGTGAACACCAGCACCTGGCTCCAGTTGTGCTGGTTGATGATGTGCACCAGCAAGGCCTTCTTCTTGCCCCGGCCGACCGGGTGGATCACCTGGCTGATGCGCTGCACCGTGGTGTTGCGCGGGGTCACCTGGATGTGCAGCGGGTCCTTGAGGAGCGCGCTGGCCAGGTCACGGATCTCGTCGCTGAAGGTGGCCGAGAACAGCAGGCTCTGCTTGTCTCGCGGCACCAGGGCCAGCACCTTCTTCACGTCGTGGATGAAGCCCATGTCGAGCATGCGGTCCGCTTCGTCGAGCACCAGGGTCTGCACCTGCGAGAGGTCCAGGAAGCCTTGCTGCTGCAGGTCGAGCAGGCGGCCCGGCGTGGCCACCAGGATGTCCACACCCCGCTTCATGGCGTTGATCTGGGGGTTCATGCCCACACCGCCGAACACCACGGTGGAGGTCAGGTCCAGGTGCTTGCCGTAGGTCTTGACCGATTCCTCGACCTGGGCGGCGAGTTCGCGGGTGGGGGTCAGCACCAGGGCCCGGATGCCGATGCCGCCGAAGCGGCTCTTGCCGCGCGGCGTGGTCGACAGGCGCTGCAGCAGCGGCAGCGTGAAGGCAGCGGTCTTGCCGGTGCCGGTCTGGGCGCCGGCGAGCAGGTCGCGGCCGGCCAGCACGGCCGGGATGGCCTCGGCCTGGATGGGGGTGGGCGTGTCGTAGCCTTGCTCGCGCACCGCTTGCACGATGGCCGGGGCCAGATTCAGTTCGTCGAATGTCATGTCGTTTGAGGCGCCCGTCCAGGGCGCTGGGATCACCGGCCACATCGGTCTGCCGTGGAGGCGGGCCGTTCAGTGCAGGGTCGGTGGATTCAGGGTCTGGCGCCGCCCGGGGAAGGGTGGGGCGCCCCAGCAGAGGGCTGGTTGCGGGCCGACTGATGTGCCCGCAAGGTCCGTATTGTGGCATGCGGGGATAATCCGGGGTTCTGCGCCGCCGCTGCCGGTGGCCCGCCCCCCTTTTTTTCATCCATTCACACAGGCTCACATGGCCCAATACGTCTTTTCCATGAACCGGGTCGGCAAGATCGTGCCGCCCAAGCGCCAGATCCTCAAGGACATCTCGCTCTCGTTCTTCCCCGGCGCCAAGATCGGCGTGCTGGGCACCAACGGTTCCGGCAAGTCGACGCTGCTCAAGATCATGGCCGGCATCGACAAGGAGATCGAGGGCGAGGCCATCCCCATGCCGGGCATCCGCATCGGCTACCTGCCGCAGGAGCCGCAGCTCGACCCGGAACAGACCGTGCGCGAGGCGGTGGAGGCCAGCATGAGCGGCGTGCGTGCCGCCCAGAAGCGGCTGGAAGAGGTGTACGCCGCCTACGCCGAGGAAGACGCCGACTTCGACGCCCTGGCCGCCGAGCAGGCCCAGCTCGAAGCCATCATTTCCACCGCCGGCACCGACTCCGAGCACCAGCTCGAGATCGCCGCCGACGCCCTGCGTCTGCCGCCCTGGGACGCGAAGATCGGCGTGCTGTCCGGCGGCGAGAAGCGCCGCGTGGCCCTGTGCTGCCTGCTGCTGTCCAAGCCCGACATGCTGCTGCTGGACGAACCCACCAACCACCTGGACGCCGAGTCGGTGGACTGGCTGGAGGTGTTCCTGCAGCGCTTCTCCGGCACCGTGGTGGCCATCACCCACGACCGCTACTTCCTGGACAACGCGGCCGAGTGGATTCTGGAACTCGACCGTGGCCAGGGCATTCCGTACAAGGGCAACTACTCCACCTGGCTGGAGCAGAAGGAAGCCCGCCTGGAGCAGGAGCAGCGCACCGAAGACGCCCGCACCAAGGCCATGAAGAAGGAACTGGAGTGGGTGCGCCAGAACCCCAAGGGCCGCCAGGCCAAGAGCAAGGCGCGTCTGGCCCGCTTCGAGGAGCTGAGCGACGTCGAATACCAGAAGCGCAACGAGACCAACGAGATCTTCATTCCGGTGGCCGAGCGCCTGGGCAATGAGGTGATCGAATTCCAGGGCGTGAGCAAGTCCTTCGGTGACCGGGTGCTGATCGACAACCTGAGCTTCTCGGTGCCGGCGGGTGCCATCGTGGGCATCATCGGCCCCAACGGTGCCGGCAAGTCCACGCTGTTCAAGCTGATCACCGGCAAGGAGACGCCGGACAGCGGCACGGTCAAGATCGGCCAGACCGTCAAGATCGCGGCGGTGGACCAGACCCGTGAAGGCCTGGAGGGCGACAAGACGGTGTGGCAGGACGTCTCGGGCGGCCTGGACATGATCACCGTGGGCAAGTTCCAGATGCCCAGCCGCGCTTACTGCGGCCGCTTCAACTTCTCGGGCGGCGACCAGCAGAAGCTGGTGAAGAACCTCTCGGGCGGCGAGCGGGGTCGTCTGCACCTGGCCAAGATGCTGGCCGAAGGCGGCAACGTGCTGCTGCTGGACGAGCCGTCCAACGATTTGCCGGCAGCGCCCTGGTGGTCAGCCACGACCGCTGGTTCCTGGACCGCATCTGCACCCACATCCTGGCCGCCGAGGGCGACAGCCAGTGGACCTTCTTCAACGGCAACTACCAGGAGTACGAGGCCGACAAGAAGAAGCGCCTGGGCGAAGAGGGTGCCAAGCCCAAGCGGGCCCGCTTCAAGAGCCTGGCCTGATGACCGACGAACAGGTTCTGGCCCAGACCCGCGAATGGGTGGAGAAGGCCGTGATCGGCCTGAACCTCTGCCCGTTCGCCCGCGCGGTCTGGGTGCGCGACCAGGTGCGTGTGGTGGTGAGCCGCGCCCGGCATGTGGACGCCTTCCTGGACGAGCTCGACCGCGAACTCGACCTGCTGGCCACCACGCCGGCCGAGCAGATCGACACCACCTTGCTGGTGCACCCGGCGCTGTTCCCCGACTTCGGGCAGTTCAACGACTTTCTGGGCGTGGTCGACGATGTGGTGGCCGAGCACGACCTGGAGGGCGTGATCCAGGTGGCGCCGTTCCACCCGCTGTTTCAGTTCGAGGGCACCGAGCCGGACGACATCACCAACGCCACCAACCGTTCTCCCTTCCCGATCCTGCACCTGCTGCGGGAAGAGAGCGTGGAGCGCGCCGTGGCCACCGATGCCGGTGATGCCGACGCCATCGTCGAGCGCAACATGAAGACGCTGCGCGATCTGGGCCACGACGGCTGGGCCCGACTGTGGAATAAGTCCTGACCCGTCGGCGCCCGCTACTCCCTACGGAGTATTGAATGCCTTCGCGGGGCAAAATACGGTACTGGGCATTTGTCAGCCCAATGCCATTGCCCGGGAAACCCCACCATGAATGCCACCGTCAGGCCTGAAGTCGACGTCTACATCCAGGATGCACTGTCCCAGACTGCGAACTGGCTGCCGCGCTGGCTCGACCAGGTCAGTGTTTCCCTGAAGAACCTCGAAGCCGCCGAGCCGGGTGCCATGGAGCGCAAGGCGCTCAACACGGCCCGTCTGGAGGCCGACCGGCACCGCGAGTCGCTGGTCGAGGCCTACCGGGCCGAGCTGGAGGCCAGCACCCGGCCGCAGCAGGCCGGCGCCGGACAGGACGGCAAACCCCGGGTGAGCTTCGACGAGCTCGAACTCATGGGCGACGACCAGGTGCAGGAAACCGTGGAGTTCGCCCGGCTCCAGCAAGTGGTGGAGATGACGCTCGAAGACCTCGACGCCGAACTCAACGCCCGCATGTGCAGTGCGCTGGGCCTGCAGCAGATCAATCCGGACGCCAACCCGCTGCGCCCGTCGGCGTTCATCGGTGCCCTCTCGAGGGCCATGAAGGCCGACCGTGTCGAGGCATCGGTGCGTGGCCGCTGGCTGAAGGCGGGCGCTGCCGCACTGGGCGAGCAGCTGGCGGGCGTCTTTCTCGGACTGATCGAAAAACTGGACGAGAACGGGGTGCGGCCGGTGGGCTTCGGCGTGACCCGCCCGTTCGCCGCGAGCCGCTCCAGCCCGAACTCGGTGTCGGGCCCGCGCTCGCGCCGTGGCGAGACCAAGACGCTCAAGCCGGGCGAGCGCAGCATGCCGGGCGACCCGCTGCTGACGCTGGACCAGCTGCACCGCCTGCTGGTGGGCAACCTGGGCCCGGAAGAGTCGGGCAGCGAGCCGCAGCAGGTCAACCAGGCGATGGTCCGCAACCTGGCCAGCGAGGTGGTGACGCTCATGATGCGGCAGATCACCGACGACAAGCGCATCCTCCAGCCGATCCGGGACATCCTGCACGGCATGAAGCCGGCGCTGATCGACCTGGCCCGCGCCGACCCGCGTTTCTTTGCCGATCGCCACAACCCGGCCCGTCGGCTGCTGGACGCCGTCATCGAGCGTTCGCTCGGTTTCAAGAGCGAGGCCGAATCCGGCTACGCACCGTTTGCCGCCGAGATCCGAGGCATCCAGCGCGCCCTGCTGCGCTCGGGTGACGATGTGCCTGAGCGCTTTCCCGAGCTGCTGGAGCGGCTGCAGCGCTTCAGCACCCGGGCGGTCGAGCCATCCCAGGAGGCGCGCGGCCTGGCGGTCAACACGCTGGTGCGGGTGGAGCAGCGCAATCTGCTGGCCGAACGCCTGGTGCACGAATTCCGCGATCTCAAGGACTTCCCCAAGGCACCCGGCGTGGTCCGCCGCTTCCTGACCGGCCCGTGGGCCCAGGTGGTGGCCCAGGCCCGGCTCGAAGAAGGGGCCCGCCCGCCGCTGCTGCCGGCCGATGCCGCGTCGCGCCGCTATTCCGAGGTCATCATCGATCTGCTGTGGTCCTGCCAGGTGGGGCTGGCCAGCCTGAACCGCCCCCGGCTGGTGAAGGTGATCCCGGTCATCCTGCGCACGCTGCGCGAGGGGCTGGATTCCATCGACTACCCGCGTGCCGCCACCGAAGGTTTCTTCCAGGCGCTGATGGGCCTGCACGAGGCGGCCTACAAGACCCAGCGACCCGGCGTGCCGGAGGACAACCCGCCCAGCCGCCAGGACGTGGAAGACGTGTCGATGTGGATGCAGAGCCAGGAAGCCAAGGACACCGGCTTCATGACCGACCTGCCGCCCGAGACCCAGCCGCCGGCCTACGAAAACACCCAGCCGCTGCCGCCGGGTGAACTGCCCGACGCCCAGCCCGATACCCGTGTCATGGAGAGCCGCCTGCCGGTGGAGCTGACGGTGGGGGCCTGGTTCGAGATGCCGCTGGACGGCGTGACCACCCGCTGCCAGATCACCTGGGCCAGCCCGCACGGCACGCTCTACCTGTTCAACACGGCCACCGGCAAGTCGGTGTCGATGACGCGCCGCAACCTGGACCGCCTGATCGATCAGGACCGGCTGCGCATGATCGCCCGCCAGAGCGTGGTGGACGACGCGCTGGACGCGGTGGCCCAGCAGGCCCTGCGGAACTCGTCGGCCTCCGGCAAGACCTGAGGCTCGCCCCGGGCCGTGCGCAGGTCGGGCGCCGGTTCAGGCGGCCTTGCGCAACAGCTTCTTGCGCACCAGGTGGATGTTGCTGCGCAGGGCGTAGAGCTCGTCGGTGTAGCTCAGGGGCACCACCACCTTTTCCACCTTGGTCTCCATGGTGTCGATCTGCTCCAGCAGCCGGTCGGCCGCCTCGCCCGATTCGTGGCGTTGCTCGATGTCGCGCAGCTCGGCGTACCAGCGGAACACCCGCGAGCGGATGCGGAAGGTGTAGAGCGGCGGGATGATGCGCGAGAGCGGCAGCGCCAGCGCAATGATCAGACCCATGGCCAGCCACATGCGCTCGATCAGGTTGGCCAGCCAGAACGGCAGGTAGCGCTGCAGAAAGGGCTGCCCGCCCCGGATGGCGCGCTGGGCCTCGTCGGCCACCGGTATCTCGCTGTGCTCCAGGCTGGGGTATTCGCGCGCCCTGCTGAACCAGCCGGCGCTGCCGTGCAGCCGGGTGGCCGTCTGCGAGAACAGCTGCAGCACGGCCGGGTGGGTGTCGGCCCGGGCCAGCAGGCTGGTGGTCGAGGCCACCAGCCGCACCCGGCGGGGCGGGATGTTGGCCGAGAGGTCCACCATGCCCTGGGGCATGACCACCGGTGTCAGGTAGGCGAAGCGGCGCGAATAGGCTTCGTTCTGGGTGAAGTCCATCAGCCGCACGCCGGGCGTCTGCAGCAGCATCTGCACCATCAGCGACTCCGGTGCCGAGGCAAACACCAGCGCGTCCAGCTCGCCGTCCAGAAAGGCCACCGTGGCCGGTGTCTGTTCCAGCTGGCTCAGCCGCAGGTCGCGCGGCGCCATGCGGTTGACCTCCAGCAAGGTCTCGAACAACCGGGGCACGCCGCTGCCCGGTGTGCCCACGTTCACCCGCCAGCCCCGCAGGTCCGACAGGGTCTCCAGCGTGCCGCTGCGGCGCAGCTGGCGCGCCCGTTCTTCCCGGTAGAAGACCCACAGCGGTTCGACGAACAGGCTGCCCAGCGACGCGAGGTCCTCGGTGTCGGCCTCTGAAATGTTGCCGGTGCCGCCCTGCACGAAGCCGATGTCCGCTTCGCCCCGGCGCAGCCGCTCCAGGTTGTCCGAAGAGCCCTCGGTCTGCAGCAGTTCAACCGTGATGCCTTCTCGCGCCAGCGCTTCCGCATAACGCCGTCCGAAGGTTTCGTAGGCGCTCTGCGCCGGGCCGGTGGCCAGCACCACAGTTTTGGGCGGGGTCGGGTTGAGCCACCAGTAGGCGGCCACCAGCAGGGCCACGGTCAGCAGGGCAAACGGCCCGAAGGACAGCAGCATCTCGCGCAGCGAGATGAGGGTGTAGCGAAGGGTTTTCGGCATGGCTGCGGACGGTATCACGCAAGGCATCGAACCAATGTCATCGGTCGGTAAATCACGAACGAAGTCGATACGTTGTGATTGGCGCATGACTTGACCTGGGCCAGCCGGCGAGCATCCAGGGCTTTGCCCTTGCGGCCCCACCAGCCTACCGGCCCGCCAGCCGGTCAGACCATGAGAACACCTTTCTCCGCCGCCGCCCTGTTCATGCTGACCGTGGGCATGACCGCCACCGCTGTGGCCGCCGCTGCCGAACCGGGCAGCCTGCCGGCCCTGAACCTCGGGCCCTGGCAGATCGGCGCCCAGGCCACCCGCTACAGCACCGAAGACGAAAGCCACCGCATCGACGCCCGGCTGGTGCATTCGTCGCGCTACCGCCAGCAGTTCGGCGTGGACGCGGGCTGGCTGGTGGGGGATCGTTGGGCGGCCGGCTTCAATCTGGCGGCCGGGCGCACCGGCGACTTCCGCGACCTGGTGGGCAACCTGGTGCACAGCCCGGTGGAGGGCTGGCATGGTCGCCTCTCGCTGGGCCGGCTGCAAAGCACCGACGCCTACAGCTTTGCGTCCGGCCCGGCCGATGTGCGGGTGCAGCAGGACGCCTGGCTGGCCGGCCTGGTGCGCGACGGCCCGGCGCAAGGCCTGTGGGGCGACGCCCGCTGGACCATGTACGGCGCCCGTGCCCGGGTGCCGGCGCTGGCGCCGGTGGTGATCCAGAGCCGCACCGGCGCCATCCTTCAGGCCAGCACCGATGTGCGGCGTCTGTCGGCCCGGGCAGATGTTGGGCACCGATCTGGCGATCGGCCTGTTCCCCGTGTCCGATGCGCGGCTGGACCTGGCCTTGGGCCGCGAGCGGACCCGCTTTCCCATGGCCGACGGCACCGATGCCGGTTCCACCCGGATGGTGGGCCGCCTCGGCTGGCTCCAGGACCTCGACGGCTGCCGCCGCGTCGGCCTGAACCTCGCCTCGACCACCGCCAGCCGCACCCTCGGGCTGGTCTGGGAGTCGGGCCAATGGCAGCTGGGGCTGTCCCGATCGGTCCAGCAGCCCCAGCCGGCAGAGACCCGGTTGTCGCTGGGCTGGCGGGTGCCGGTCGGCGGGTCCGCCACGGCTGGCGTACCGGCCTTGGCAAGCTGTGCCCGCACCCCGCTGCGCGCACAGGCCGGCGTGGCGCGCCTGCAGCTGGCGTCGCAGCGGCCGGCCCAGCTGCCCCGCACCGTGCTGGCCCGGGTCGACCGCACCCTGCAGCCCCAGGCCCTGGCGGCCATCGACACCTCGCTGGTGGCGCCCGGTTATGGCGTGGCCATCGTCGGCGGGCAGCTCCTGTTCACGCTGGAGCTGGCGGCCCAGGGGCTGGTCGACCTGCGCACGCTGGAGAACGCGGCCACGGTGGCCAATGTGGGCATCAACGGACAGCCTTTCCTGCTGCTTTCGGGCAACCAGGTGGTGATCCAGCTCGACAACATCCCCAACCCCGGCGCAGGCCAGCAACTCACCTACGAGGCCGATTTCGCCTCGGTCAACGACCCCGTGCAGGGCGTCATCGTCATGCGCATCAGCTTCACCGTCAAAGGCCGTTGAATTCCATGAAAACCGTCCGTTCTTTCTGGCTTGCAGGGGTGTTGTCCTGCCTGCTCGCAGCGACCTGGCCGCTGCAGGCGCCGGCCCAGGTGGCCGTGGTGGGTGCCTCCGCCGGCAGCGTGCCGCAGCTGGCCTTCCGGCAGGCCGAGATGTCCCGGGTCTGGAATGCCGGCAGCTTCACCCAGACCGCCACCGCCGCCGGCAGCAAGGGCGCCATCAGCTACAGCAGCAGCGACCCGGCGGTGGCGTCGGTGCAGGCGGGTTCCGGTCTGGTCACGCCGCTGCGCCAGGGGGAGGTCACCATCACTGCGGTGCAGGCCCCGCAGGGGTTCTTCCCGCTGGCCCGGGCCAGTTACCGGGTCCGGCTGGCGGCCGGCGTGCCGGTGCTGCAGCCCTGGGTGCTGCCGCCGGTGGGTCTGGCGGGTGCTCCGGTCACGCTGACCCCGCCGGTCTCCAGCAGCCCGGGGGCCTTCAGCTTCAGCAGCAGCGCCCCGGCCGTGGCCAGCGTGGTGGGCAACCAGCTCACCGTCCTGGGCAGCGGCGAGGCCGTCATCACCGCCACCCAGGCGGCCACCGGCGACTACACCGCCGCCACCGCCACCGCGCGCCTGCTGGTGAACCTGCAACAGCCGGTGGTCGGCCCGCTGGTGCCGCCCCAGGGGCTGGTGTACGGCGCCGCGCCGTCGCTGCTGGTGGCGCCGTCAAGCGACAACCCGGCCCCCTTCGTCTTCAGCAGCAGCCAGCCGCAGGTGGTGGAGGTGAGCGGTAGCCAGCTGGTGGTCAGGGGGGCGGGCACCGCGGTGATCACCGCCACCCAGCCGGCGCAGGGTGGCTTCGGGGGAGCGAGCGTGAGCGCCACGGTGCAGGTGGCCAAGGCCGCGCCGACCCTGGGCCTGCCCGCCGATCCGTTGCTGCGGGAGTCGCGCTGGCAGACCAGCGAGATCCCCATGCTCCTGGGCCTGACACCCGGGCACATGGGTACCGGCGGCGGCACCTGGTCGGTGGCGGACGGTGTGATCGTGCTGTCCCAGGCGGTCAATGCCAGCGGCCAGCCGTTGGTCCGGGTGTCGACGCCCGGCCGCTACGCCCTGCGCTACAGCGTGCCGGAAAGCGCAAACACCCTGGCCGGTTCGATCGACGTGCCGATACTGGCTTTCGCCAACCAGCCGTTCCAGCTGGTGGATGCAACGGTCAACCGCCCGCCGTCCTTGCCGGCGGATACGGTCATCGGCTCGGTGACCGGCGTGTCGTCACCGCCGTTCGGAACCCCGGTGGTGAGCCTCCAGGTGTGCATCGACCGCAGCACCGTCTACCGTCTGCGTTTTGCGGTGCCCAACGGCGAAGCCTTCGGGGTCGACTGGGCCGATCCGCCGGCCACCGCCATCAGACCGACGGGGGGCGAGGTGGTCATCGACCTCGCCCTGGGCGGCAACCCGGCCGATCTGGAGCCGTCACGGGTCCTGCGGGTGCGTCAGCTCGGCTCTGCCGACGGGCTCTACCGGGAGGTGACGCGCACCCTCCGGATCGATGCCACGCCGGTGCTGTGCCCGAGCGTGCCGGTCTGATCAGGCGGGGATGGCGCTGCGGCGCTCGAGGCGGAAGATGCGCACCGCCTCGTTCATCACCTGGGCCTGGGCCTGCAGCGAGCTGGCGGCTGCGGCCAGTTCTTCCACCATGGCCGAGTTCTGCTGGGTGACCGAGTCCAGCTGTCCGACCGCCTGGTTGATCTGGCCGATGCCCATGGACTGTTCGTTGGTGGCGCTGGTGATCTCGCCGATCAGGCCGTTCACCTGCTCGACCGCCTTGACCACGTTGCCCATGGTCTGACCGGCGTTGTGCACCAGCTGGCTGCCCTGGGCCACCTTGTTCGACGACTCGTCGATCAGCACCTTGATCTCCTTGGCCGCCGACAGGGTGCGCTGCGCCAGGTTGCGGACCTCACCGGCCACCACCGCAAATCCACGGCCTTGTTCACCGGCGCGGGCGGCTTCCACGGCAGCGTTGAGGGCCAGGATGTTGGTCTGGAACGAGATGCCGTCGATCACCTGGATGATTTCGCCGATGCGGGCCGACGACTTGCTGATGTCTTCCATGGTGCTCACCACCTGTCCCATCGCCAGGTTGCCTTCGCGGGCCACCATGGCCGCCTTTTCGGACAGCGTGGCGGCTTCGCGCGAGGAATTCGCGCTCTGGGCCACGGTGCTGGTGAGTTCTTCCATCGACGCGGCGGTCTCTTCCAGGCTGCTGGCCTGGGCTTCGGTGCGGGAGGACAGGTCCTGGTTGCCGCTGGCAATCTGGTTGGAGGCCACCTGCACGCCCTCGACCTCGTGGCGCACGTCGGACACCACCGCCTGCAGGTTCACATTGAGCTGGTTCAGTGCCTTGGCCAGTTCGCCGAACTCGCCGGTGGTGGCGCCCTTGAACCGGGCGGACAGGTCGCCTGCGGCCATGGTGTTGGCGAAGCGGATGGCATCGTTGAGCGGGTTGATCAGCTGGCGGCGCAGGACCAGCGCGCCGCCGGCAGCGATGCCCAGCAGCACGGCGGCAGCACCGGCGTGCACCGCAGCGCCGTGCGACGCCGCCAGTTCACCGACGACCAGACCCGCCGCCGTCAGTCCGACGGACATCAGCGCGATGCGCCGGCCCAGCGTCATCCGCAGGGCGCCGCGCAAGGTGCCCAGCAGACCCTTGTGCACCAGCTGGCCCTTGTGCAGCGCCACCACCTGCTGGCCGGCGTCGCGTTCGGTCCGCATCCGGGCGTACAGCGCCTCGGCCGCCTGCACCTGCTCCCGTGTGGGTTTGGTGCGCACCGACATGAAGCCGACCGCCTGACCGTTCTCCATGATGGGCGTGGCGTTGGCCACCACCCAGTAGTGGTCGCCGTTCTTGCGCCGGTTCTTCACCAGCGCCGACCAGGGTTGGCCGCCCTTGAGCGTTTCCCACATGTCGCGGAACGCCTCCTGCGGCATGTCGGGGTGCCGCACGATGTTATGCGGCTGGCCGATGAGTTCTTCCCGGTCGTAGCCACTGACCGCGATGAACGCCGGGTTGCAGTAGGTGATGTGGCTCTGCAGGTCGGTCGTGGAGACCAGGGTCACGCCATCGGGAATGACGAATTCGTTGTGGGTGACAGGCAGATTGGTACGCATGGGGCCTCGCACGGTGCAGGACTGGGAACAGATCCCGCCGGTGATGCGGGATCGGGTTCAGGGCAGTCTAGGGACCGCGCCAGGAGCCGATGGGCCAATATCACGGGCGATTGCCTGCCATATCGGGCCTGTCCCTGCCGCGCTTGAGGCCTTTCCGTCAAAAAATGATGACATTCGTATTTGTCATGGACAACCGCACGCCTCAGGGGCGCGGTTCGATACTGAGAACGGTGTAGGTGCCATTGATCTGGTCGGCGGTGAAACGGACCTTGTCGCCGGCCTTGATGCCGTTGAGGATGGCCGGGTTGCGCGCCTTGAACACCATGGTCATGGGGGGCATGTCGAGGTTGCGGATGTCGCCATGGCGCAGCGTCACGGCGCCTGCCCCGGCATCGACCCGACGCACCTCGGCCTCGGCCCAGGGCAGGGTGCCCGGAGCGGCCGCCGCCGGCGGGGCTGCAGACGGAGAGACGGCGGGCGAATGGCCGCTGTGCTGGGCCAGGGCCAGCGAGCCGGCGGCGGCCAGCAGGGTGGCCATGAGCGTGGTCCTGAGGGTGGATTTCATGTCGGACTCCTGAAAAGCAGCCGTTCAGCTGCGGAAATAAGACTGGTAAACGCGC
>JGI24115J20150_1000238_pt1 | contig 24418 bp, 22 predicted proteins | sample Subbioar_CSW14AB_FD_20150 | JGI IMG/M metagenome (IMG submission 20150)
CCCGCCGCAGAGCGGCTCGATCGTGCTCGACGCCACGAAGGCGACGGCGCTCTCGCTCGTGAAGGGCGGGATGTACGAGTTCTCGTTGTTCCAGGCCGAGCGACACTCCGAGGGCTCGAACTACAAGCTCACGCTCGGTGGATTCGTCAACGCGCACACCGTGTGTCTGCCCCACTGCGGCGACGCCGTGGTGCAGCCCGGCGAGGTCTGCGACGACGGCAAGAACGACGGGAGTTGGGGAAGCTGCCAACCCGGCTGCAAGGGGCGCGGTCCGTTCTGCGGCGACAGCAAGGTCGAGCCCACCAAGGAGCAGTGCGACGACGGAGTGAACCTCGTCACCTATGGCGGCCTCACCAAGCAGTGCGGTCCCGGCTGCAAGTGGGCGCCGTACTGCGGTGACGGCGTGACCGGCGGAGGCGAGGAGTGCGACGAGGGCCCGCTCAACGGCAGCGGCTACGGACACTGCACCTCGGCCTGCAAGCTCGGTCCGCGCTGCGGCGACAACAAGAAGGACTCCACCGAGGAGTGCGACGACGGCGTGAACAACGGCGCCAGCGGCGATCCGTGCGACAAGACCTGCAAGCTCCTCTGCGGCAACGGCGTGGTCGATCCCGGCGAGGGGTGCGACGACGGCAAGTCCCTCAACACCGGCGGCTACGGCAAGTGCAACCCGGATTGCACCAAGGGGCCGCGCTGCGGCGACGGCGTGAAGAACGGCACCGAGGCCTGCGACGACGGCAAGAACGACGGCAGCTACGGCACCTGCAAACCCGACTGCACGCTCGCGCCCTACTGCGGCGACGGCGTCAAGAACGGCACCGAGGGCTGCGACAACGGACCCCTCAATTCGCCGACGGCATACGGCCCGGGAAAATGCACGACCACCTGCGCGGTCGCTCCCTTCTGCGGCGACGGCATCGTCGAGCCGGCGTTCGGCGAGCAATGCGATGGAACCGCGGGCTGCGATCCGACCTGCAAGCTCGGGATCAAGTGAGCTACCCGAACATCACGGCGTAAGGCCGCTCGATGGCTTGCCGGACTTCGTCGATCCCGAACGTGCGCACGAACCGCGCGGTCTCGCGCCCCGCGAAGCAGAGAATCAGCGTCGGAATGGTGAGGACCTCCCATTGCCCGGCGACCTCGGGCAGCGCGACGGTGTCCACGTGGAGCACGTCGAGGCGCGGGAACTCCGCGGCCACGAGCCCGAGCGCCTTCTGCTCGACGGCTGCGCCCACCTGGCAGCTCGGCTCGGTGAAATACACCATCACCGCGTCAGACGCGGCGATCTGGCTGCGCAGCGCCTCGAGGCTCTCGGCGAAGTACTCCATCCGTGGTCTCGTAGCATGATGCCTTTCGAACGCCCGGGTCGATGGCTCCTCGTCGCCATGCTCGGGTGTAGCCGCAAGACGGCCGAGCCACCTGCGCCCGCGCCGCCGCCGCCCGACGTGAGCGTGACCGCGGTCGACAGCGGCCCCACGGTGGAGCAATCGCTCCGCAGACACGCCGTCACCGACGACGACTTCGCGCGACGCGTCCTCTACACGTGGACGACGCCTCAGCAGGTCGATGCGCTGCGGGCTCATCCCAAGCTGCTCACGGCCACGTCGTATCAGGGCTCGGGGCCCTCACGGTTCGTGCTCGATCTCGAGGACGCGCTGAAGAGCGATCCCATCGCCAAGGTGGTCTTGCTCCACCCGTCCCTCGCACGACGACGGTACGCGTGGCCCTCGCCGTTCGCGACACGCATGGGTCTCGCGGGAAGGGGGTACGGCGACGCGTTGATCCGCATCGTGCTCAAACCGGGCGCCCACCTCGCGCGTTTCGCCCCCGGAGAGCCCTGGAGCATCGTCGACGTCGACGGGAACAAGGTCGAGAAGCTCGACCCCGAGAAGCTCGCGGCGGTCTTTCACGTTCGCTACGCGAAGACCGCGACCGCGCCGTTTCGCGAGTACGTGGTGTGCAACGAGGCCCAGATCGCGTCGTGGTCGGTCGGTACCGAGGAGATCCGTGCGGAGATCGATGCCGAGAAGGCGCTGCTCTCGTCACTGCCGGCGATGACGATGGCCCCTGCGTGGAAGACGCTGCCGAGCGATGCACCGCTCGGCGCGGTGTGGCACGCGGCGCTCGCGTTCGACAACGAGCGCTACGAGCCCGGGGCGATCCCGGCGATCGTCACCGCCCTCGGGACCTACAATCCGACGCCGCCAGCGCTCGCCCACTCCGCCATGTAGGACGCGCGGAGGGCCTCCCACTCGTCGTGCTCGGCGACGTACACACCCTCGGTCCAGCTGAAGATGTCGGCGGGTTTGTCGTCCGGCAGGTAGAGCGGGATGACGTGGATGTGCAGGTGCACCGACGTCTGGGTGAGCTCCCCGGCGCTGCTCCCGGTCGACGCGAGATAGACCCGCCTCGGCTTCATCACCCGCTCGGCGACCCGCGCGGCTTGGAGCGCGAGTCGATTCGTGCGCGTCCAAATCGTCTCGTCGACCTCGGTGAACGAGGTCACGTGCCGTTTGGGCATCACGTTCATCTGCCCCCACCGGCGCACGTATCGAGGGAGCGACACGAGCTGCTCGTCGTCCTCGTAGACGACGTAGGTCGGGCCGACCTTGTGATCGCGGATCGCGCACATCAGGCAGGGCGGCGAGTTTCCCTCGGCGATGATGCGCGCGAGCGCCTCGGAGCGGGGGATGAGCGTCGGCATGACCGAACAAAACGTAGCGGACGCCGGGCCCTCGCGGGTCCGACGTCCGTCGTGCACGTTTCCACGGATCCGCCGAAGGCGGGAGCGGGTACGTGAATTTCGCGATTACTCGCCGGTGCGCAGCGACTCGATCTTCTTCCGATCGAAGCTGTCGTGGTTCTTGTGGAGCACGACCTGGTAGGTGAAGCCGGTGCCCTGGTCGCCCATGAGCGCCGACCAGTGGAGGAAGAAGTACCAGAGGCGGTACCAGCGCTCGCCGTACGCCTTGATGACCTCGTCCTTGTTGGTGACCCAGAGGTCGCGCCACTGACGGAGCGTGCGGACGTAGTGACCGCTCATGCGCTCGACGTCGGCGACCTCGAAGCCAGCCTCTTCGGCCGCGCGGAGCATCGCCGAGAGCGGCAGGCTCGCGTCGGCGCCCGGGAAGATGTAGCGCGCCATGAACAACGACCAGATCAGGTCCTCGGGGCGGAGGCTGAGGGCCGTGAACGGGTTACGCGGGGCGTAGAGGTTGCGGATGCCGGTCCACTGGAGGACGAACAGGCCGTCGTCCTTGAGGATCTCGTGCACCTTGGTGAAGTACTGGCTCAGGTTCTTGGTGCCGACGTGCTCGACCATCTCGAGGCTGACGATCTTGTCGAACTGGCCCTTGATGTTGCGGTAGTCGCAGACCTCGACCTTCGCGCGATCGGTGACGCCGTACTTGGCGATGCGATCGGTGCCGAAGTCGACCTGCTCCTGCGCGAGGGTGACGCCGTAGGACTTCACGCCGAAGTCGCGCGCCGCGCGGGCGACGAAGGTGCCCCAGCCGCAGCCGATGTCGAGCAGCGTCTCACCGGGCTTCAGCTGGAGCTTGCGGCAGGCGCGATCGATCTTGGCGTACTGCGCGTCCTCGAGGGACACGTTGGGGTTCGCGTACCAGGCGGCGGTGTAGACCATCGCCTCGCCGAGGAACCAGCCGAAGAAGTCGTTGCCCCGGTTGTAGTGCTCGCCGACGACGCGGCTGTCCTGGTCCTTGGAGTGGATGAGGACCTCGGGGAAGAAGTTCGTCGCCGCCCACTTGAAGTGGTCGTCCGTCAGCCGGAAGGCGACGGTTTCGTGGCGGGACTGGAAGAAGGGCTCCCACTTGTCGGCGGGGATGTCGAGCCGTCCATCGATGTACGCCTTGTACAGCTCGGACATCGGGACCTTCTTGCCCGTCCACTCGCGCGCGAGGGCTTGGTCTTCGAACCTGACGAAATCGTGGACAGTACGCATGGCGCCTCCTCTACCCGCGGCTCAACGGACCGTACAGCGAGAAGTGCAGGGCTGACCCTCCGACTGCACGACTTCTGCAATGATTTCGAGCATGGGCAGGCGAACGCGACTGCGCCCCTGCGGATAGGCCCTCCCCGCGACGGCCTCCCCCTCCAGACGAAAAAAAACAAAGTGCCGGCGTGCTATGAGGGCCGGCCGATGGCCCGCGACGACTCCTGGTTCAAGAACACGACCTGGACGCCGGAGATCGCGGCGAAGTTCGAGCAGCGTTTCGCCCGCACCCGCTCGAACAAGCGGCACCCGCTGACCACCCAAGCCGGGTTCCTCGTTCGGTACGGCATCTTCGACGAGGGGGTCCTGCTCTATCGACGGGCCGCTGCCCTCGAGTCGCTGCCGGCGGACGAACGCACGATGGTGCTCGGTTGGCTGGCCCAGGCGCTGATCGCGGCGCGGCGCTTCGACGACGCGATCGAGGCCGCCCGCGAAGCGGTGCAGTCGTCGCCCCCGCATGCGCGCAACATGCGGGGTGCGCGCACGCCCGAGGAGCTCCTCGCGTTCGGGCTTCGTCAGCGCGGAAATCCGGGCGACGACGACGAAGCGCTCGCGTTGTTGTCGCAGGAGGATCCGTACCTGCGCGAGAGCCTCGACAGGCTGCGCGAACGCTTCGCAGGCGTCGATGTCGCGGATAGGCCCTACGCGGACGCCGAGGACCTCGCCGAGGCCTTCGTCGTCTCGCTCCACCAGATGGATGTGTTCAGCGACAAGGCCGACGTCGACGCGTTGTTCGCCGCATCGCCGGCGGCGCTCGCCGCGCTCGACCGTTCGTGGTGCGCCGTGCCGCCGATGTTCGGAGCGTACGATGCGCTTCGTCGTCGCTTCGTGTTCGAGGCCGGCGGCTACGTCGGTCGCGTGCTCTGTCGCGCGGGTGGAGCATGGGCGCCCGGATCGTCGCCCGTCACGTCGACGGTGCTGTTCCAGGGTCACACCGTCGACCCGTTCGCCATCGCGTACGAAGCGCTCTTGCGGTTCAAGCCGCTCACTCGCTCATTCGCCGAAGCCAACGCCCCGTGAAACCAGGGCCCGAGGCTCGAGCCAGAGCCGAGAGCCGAGAACTCACCACGGAGACGCGGAGACACGGAGGTCGAGAGTGTCTGCCGGTCGCTGCCATCGCGACACGCTCCTCATGTCCGCATCGAGCTCGTCGTCGGCGAGCGCAAGACCGACCCCTCTGCGATGCGCGCGGCAGCACAAAGGCTCTTCTCCGTGCCTCCGTGCCTCCGTGGTGAAGTCTCGATCTCGTCTCGTCTCGAACCCTGAAATCAGAGCGTTTCGAGGTACGCGACCAGATCGGCGAGCTGCGCTGCCGAGAGGTGCGAGGTCGTGCCGTGTTGGTCGCCGCCTCCGCAGGTGCCGAAGCGGTCGGTGAGGGTCGCGGCGCAGCCGGTGTGGAGGAACGGTGCGCGGAACGAGATCCCGCGCAACGAGGGGACCTGCATCGCGCCGCCGGTGCCGACGTCGACCGTCGCGTTGCTCCCGAGACGCGGACCCGAGTGGCAGCCGGAACAAGCCACCGTGGAGTCGGTGAAGAGCGCCTGACCGCGAGCGGCAGCGGCGGCATCTCTGGCCGGCGACTTGGGCAGCTCGGGGATCCGGTCGACCCACTTCTGCAGTGCGCCGAGCTGGTCTTCGCGGAGGGGCGGACCGCTCATCCGGCCGACGAACACCTTGGTCATCAACGTGCCGAGGTCCTTCATGTCGCCGTCCCAGTGGAACGGCTCGCTCCCAATCAGACCGCCGCGGAACGTCTGCGTGCGACGCGGACCGAGTCCCGCGAAGTTCCACGTGCGCGCGTCGTCACCGCCCTCGGGGTGGCACGAGGCGCAGGCGATCCCGTTGCCAGAGTTCGCGTGGAAGACGTCGTGGCCGGTGTCGGCGCGCGAGACGTCCGAGAGGGCGATCTTGGTGTACGTGCCGGTCTTGTTGATCGCGACGAACGCGGGCTCACGGGATTGGACGACGAGCGCCCCGTCGGCGCGGAACGCCACCGCGGTGGCCTGCCCATCGAACATGTCGCCGCCGCCACCGAAACAGTCGCCCACGTCGGTGGGTTTCGTGAAGATGATCTGCGGCAGCTTGTTCTTCGCGTTGCCCGGGGTGACGATGGCGATCTGCGAGCCCTTCGCGTCGAACGCGACGTCGACCGGCAACACGCCCATCATGAACCCGACGGGCTGCTTGCTCGGTCCGGTGCTGTCGAACGTGGTGAGCACGCCCTGCACGATCCCGCCACAGGCTCCTCCGCCACCGTACCCACCCGGCTTGGTGTCGATCGGATCGTCCTTGCCGACCTGATGGACCATCATCATCGTCGTCCCGGCTGCGATGGTGCGCCACGCGACGGCCGGGGACATGCGGCCCTCCGGCTTGCTGAATCGATCCGACGGTTTCAGCTGCGAGAGCACCGAACCGTCGGCGCCGATCTGCAGCAGCTGCGCGCTGCGGAACCGCGACACCCAGATCTTGTCGTTCAGCACCACCACGTCGCGGAGATCGCGCCCGAGGTGCACCGTACGCGTCGGCGCGCCGGAAGCGGCGGGCAACGTGACCAGCTCACCGCCCGCGCAGGCGACGAGGAGGTTGTCGGTCGCCGCCTCCCAAGCGATGCCGCGCGGAGCCGGACACACCTCGCGTCGTGCGGTCTCCTTGCCCGTCGCGAGGTCGATGGTCACGACGGCTCCGCCCCGACGCAGGGCCACGTGCGCCCGCCGAGCGCCGTCCTCGACCACTCGCCCCGGCTCGTCGTTCGGGCGAAGGGCGACTTCGGCGGTCTTCTTCCCGGCCTCGAGGTCGACGAGAAACACGACATCGCGATCGGGATCGGCGACGACCGCGGTCACGTCGTCTTTGGCGACGAGCAGCGTTCCGCCGGAGATCGGAGGCGGGGCTTTGTCCTGGGACACCGTCGCACCGANCTCCGGCGGCGGCCCGAGAGGACCGCCCGCGTCGAAGCTCTCGTCGATCGGCGGCGGCCCGGGAGGCTCGCCCCCACCGCCGCCGCCACCGCCAAGGAAGCCGCCGGAGCCCGAGCTACACGCTGCCAACAACGCGCAGGTCATCGAACCGAGGACAAGCAGAGAGCCCAAGCGATGCTTCATGGGCGCGAGCACTTCGCAAGGAAGATGCCATGCGGAAAATCATGACAGTCATTCGCCGCGGAGCGAGACCAGGCGGTCACGACTGCGCCAACCTGTGACTACAGGGTCACTTGATCGGCGAAGGAGGGATCTCCTCGATGCCGCGATGCCGACGAGCCCGGCCCCCAAGCCGGACCCACGGACCTCGGGTGCTAGGGTGAGATCGTGTTCGAAAAATCTCGAGTGCTCGTCGTAGACGACGAAGAATCGATTGTTCGCCTCGCACGCCACGCGCTCGGCGCCCGCGGATTCAACGTCGATACCGCCGCCGACGGCGAAGAGGCCCTGGCGAAGGCGCGAAGCGCCAAACCCGACGTCATCGTCTCGGACGTGATGATGCCCAGGCTCGACGGGCTCGCGTTGCTCCGCACCCTGCGTGCGGATCCCGCGTTCGCGCTCGTTCCGATCATCCTCCTGACGGCGCTGTCCTCGACCGACGACCGCCTCGAAGGGCTCCGCACCGGCGCCGACGACTATCTGCCCAAGCCCTTCCACATCGAGGAGCTCGCGCTGCGGGTGGCGAACGCCGCCAAACACCGCAGCCGCCTCCGCCACACGCTCGCGGTGCAGCGCGAGCTCCTCGCGCGGCAAGCGGCCAAGAAGTCACAGCCACCGGTGGCCCCGGCGAGCGAGCCAGGGCTGCAGGGCTCCCTCGAGCAACTCAACCTCTCGACGCTGTTGTCGGTGTTCGCCATCGATGGCAACAGCGGGCTTCTCATCGTGCAGCGTGACAAGACCATCGGTCGCCTGATCATTCGCGAGGGTCGTGTGGTGTCCGCGCGCCTCGAGGGCGGCGAACGGGCGAGCGGTCGTGACGCCGTGGTCGCCGTGCTCGGGTGGACGAACGGCACCTTCGAGTACGACGCGCTCACCGTCGAAACGGCGGACGAGATCGGACTGACCACGACGCAGTTGCTCGTCGAAGCGGCGCGGCGACGAAGCTAGCCTCTCACTCCCCGGTCGCGCGCTCGAGCACCTTCGAGGGAGGAGCCACCATCCCTCCCCACGCGCGACCGATCTGATCGACCGCGAACAGCGGCGCGTGCCCGAACAACAGACTCATCTCGCCGGTGTCCCACGCGTGCCACTGGCCGACGCGGACGTGGAGTCCCTGCACAGGCTCGAGCGCGGCGCTCTTGGGGAGCGGCTTGCCGGGGAACCGAAACTCGACCGGCTCGGTGCCCACCACCAGGGTCTGTGTGCCGAGCGCGCGGCGGTGGTGATCGAGCACTTCGAGCGTGACCTTGCCGAGCAGCTTGGTGCTCGTCGCGGTGATGGTGATCGAGTCGGACCAGCCCTTCTTCGAGGTGCGCTTGGCGGCGAGCGCGAGGGGCGGCGCCGCGGGGCCGGCGGCCGTGTAGCTCTTGGCCCAGGGCGATTCGTGATGTGCCTTGCTCACCATCGCGTCGGTGAGGCGCGGCAGCTTCTCGTGGGCCTCGAACGCATCGGCGACCGGACCGACCACGACCCGCGGCACGCCGGCGGTCTCGACGACGAACACCCCGAGGACCACGCCCTTCACGCCCGCGTACGTGGCTTCGCCGAGCTCGGTCGAGGTGTAGAAGTCGGTGAGGAACGCTGCCGGATCCATCGCCTCGTCGGGGCTCGCGAACAGGTCGAAATACCATCCGGTGAACGACGGGGCTCCACCGGTGCCGCGGTCGCCGAACTTGCTCTCGACGACCATCGAGAGGAACCGGAGCGCCGCCTCGGGCAACGCGCGGTTCTCCAGCTCTCGCCCGGTGATCGCGCGAAGGAGCTTCAGCGAGCGACCGAGACGCTGGAAGTACGCGACGTCTGCGTCCTGTTTGGTCAGCGACTTCGCCAGGCGCTCTCCCCGACCGGCATATCGAATCAGCTCGTCGAGCACCAACGGTGCGGGCTCGACGAACGCGTCGGGAATGCGACACCCCGCTTCGCCATACGACTGGGCCGCCATCAGCACGAAGTTGTGACGGAGCTGCCCGTAGGCTGCGATCGCGGAGCCGACGCGTAGATCGCGATACGCGTCTTTGCGCATGAACGCCGGCAGCGCCCCCGTGGGTTCGTCGGACAGGGCGCGAATCGCGCCGAACCAGGTCGAATACAAATCATCGCTGGCGAGCGGCGCCGACGCGATCTTGCGCGCCTTGCCGAGCGCCGATCCCAGGCTCGGGTACTTCGCGAGCTCGGCGGTCATGTGCATGGACGCACGCGTGTGCCCGAGGGCGAACGCCATGTCCGTCGCGCCGAGGCGCTGACGATTGGGCACCTCGGAGTGCACCAACGGACGCGTCGCCGCGGCGTCGGGGACGATGCGCGTGCCGAGCATGGTGGCGATGACCGGGAGCTTCTTGCAGCCTTCCCAGGTGAAGTGGGTGCGAGCCGTGCGCGGGAAGCGCGTGCCGATGGCGGCGCGAAGCCGATCGGCCGAGTCTTCGGCGCGCAGATCGGTGATCTTGGCGTCGCGCGCGATCTCGCCGAGCTTCACGAACGAGACGTCTTCGCGTAGCCCCGCGAGCGAGCCCCACGCCGCCTCGAGCGCATCGAGCGCCTCGGTCGCAGACGCCTTCTGCGCGAGATCGGCGATGGCGAGCGCAACGAGCGCCTCGCGCGGAGTCTGTTCGCGGAGGCCCTTGCTCGAGCTCGCGCAGTCGAGGGTGACCAGGTTGAGCTCCAGGCGCGAGAGCCAGGTCGCGGCCCGGAAGTAGCCCGAGAGGTCGTCGGTCCCGTTCGGCGCGTAGTGTCCACGCGGCGCGTAGACGGAGAAGTCGACGACGCGCTCCCGCCCGAAGATCGACACGTCCTCGATCCCGGCGGCCTTCGTCGCTTTGTCGACGAGGCTCTTGGCGTCCGCGTCCACGCCGAAGACGCTCTGCACTGCGCGGCCGGCGAGGAGCGAACGGGCGACCGTGAGGTACAGGTCGACGTCGCGCGCGGCGTCGTTCGAGTAACGACCCGCCGCGGCCCCGAGCGCACAGTGCATCGTCTCGAGCACCGCGTTGAGCTTTGAGCGGAGCTGCTGCCCCTCGAGCCGCTCGATCAACCGATCGTTGCTCCGGTAGACGGCGTGGAACAGCGAGTCCATCGAGACCCACAGCGGAAGCTCCGACTGGAACACCTCGTGGTAGGCCTCGGCATACGTGGCGAAGCGGTGCTTCTCGAGCACGACGAACCCACGCGTGAGCAAGATGGCGCGCTCGGCGTCGGTGAGCCCCAACCGCTTGTCGACGATGTCGAGGCGGACCGGGGCCTTCGCGTGATCCCAGGCAGTGATTGGGAGCGCGGGGCCCTTCGCCTCTGGTGCCGAGAGCGCCGAGAGCGCTCCCGTGGCCGCGGACTCGAGGTTGCTCGTGCTCACGCTGCAGACGTCGCCGTCCCCCTCGGGCACGGGGTAGGCCGACGACATCGGCGACTCCGGCACGGCGGTCTCGAACCGCACGCACGCCCCGGCAACGAGCGGTGGCGAAGGCTTGGGAGGCTCGGGCGGCGGCCGATTCGAAACGCAGGACAGCGAAAGAACGACCCACCCGGTGACCGAACGCAGGGTCGACATGTCTCAGCCTCCAACGTCTGCCGCCAGCAGACTGCGATAAATGTCACAGCGCAAGCAATGCCGGGTTTGAATGAACGCCACGGCTGAGCGTCCAACCCAAACCGCCATCCAGGATCACCGGAGACCTTCATGAACGTCGATCGCAGCCGCTTTCTTCTGCTCGCCGCCGCCCTGTCGGCCAATGCGTGCACGATCATCGACAACCGTGGCCAGACCGATGCCTCGGCGGGCGGTGACGATTCGGCCGCGGTCGACACCGGCGCCGCCATCGACAGCTTCGTGGCCGACAGCGCCGTGGCCGACAGCGCCGTGGCCGACGGAGTCGCGACCGATGGTTCGAGCGACGTGAGCGACGCTCCGATCTGCACGGACGAGGGCATCGTCGTCCCGGCCTGCAGCAGCGCCGATGCGGGCGCCGACGCGGGCGGATGCACGCTCGACGGGCTCCCGGCCTGCACGCAGATCCCCGCCAATTTCAAGCCGCGCGCGGCCAAGGCGGCGATCGACTGCCTCCTCAAGCTGCCCACCTGCGAGGGCACCACCACCGATCCGGTGTGGGACTGCGCAATCAAAGGGCTCGAAGCCGCCTGCCCCGATTCGACGGTCGAGGCGTACTGCACGACGCTCGCTGCGTCCTGTCCCGCGGCGGATGCCGGTGCCGACGGCGGTGCCGATGCCGGTTCCACGCTCGACCTGAAGGCGGAGTGCAAGAAGCTCGCGGGCGGTCTCAACGACACCGGCCGCACGCGCCTCAAGGCGCTGGTCGTCGCCGAGGGTGGCTGCGACACGCCGCTGCGCGACCTGCTGACGAGCCTGTAGACTCAGGGAATGCGGACGGTCGGCGTCACCGGGACCAACGGCAAGACGACGACCACCACGTTCATCGCGGCCGCGCTCGCGCGCATCGCGCGACCGGTCGCCCGCGTGACCACCGTCGGTCTCCACCTCGACGACCAGGCGGTCACCGACCTGCCTGCGAGCCATGAGGGCTTCCTCCAGTTGATGCGGCGCGCCGAGTCGCTCGGGGGCCAGTTCGCCGCCGTCGAATACACCAGCGAATCACTGGCGCGCGGCTACGCCCGCAGCTGGCCGGCGGAGATCGGTGTCTTCACCAATCTCACGCACGATCACCTCGACGCCCATGGGAGCGCCGAGCACTACCTCGCCAGCAAGGCGCAGCTGTTCATCGAGCTGCGGGCGGGTGGCGCCGCGGTGTTGAACGCGGGCGATCCGTCGAGCGCGCTCATCGAAGAGGTGATCCGCTCCGGAGTGCGCGTGCTCCGCTATTCGGTGCCGTCGCGCGGCGAGGCGGTTGCGGATCTGCGCGCCACGCGCGTCGAGCTCTCGTGGGAGGGCACGCGGGTCGAGCTCACCTCGACGCTCCCCGACGTGCCGGAGGTGATCACGGTGCGCGCGATCGGCGAGGTGTTCGCGGAGAACGCGCTGGCCGCGCTCGGCGCTGCGATCGCCGCAGGTGTTCCGGCGAACGAAGCCGCCGCGGCGCTGGCCTCGGCCGCGCCGCCTCCCGGTCGGTTCCAGGTGATCTCCGCGCATCCCTTCGTCGTCATCGACTACGCGCACTCGCCCGACGCGCTCGCACGCACGCTGTCGGCCGCGCGCACGCTGTGCACCGGGCGGCTGCACGTGGTGTTCGGCGCCGGCGGAAACCGCGACAAGAACAAGCGCGCGCCGATGGGCGAGGCCGCGTCGATCGCCGATCGCGCCACCCTGACCACCGACAACGCGCGCGGCGAAGATCCCGCCGCGATCGCCGCGGCGATCCGCTCCGGTGTGCGCGCGCGGGTCGCGGTCGACGTGGAGCTCGATCGGGCACGCGCCATCACGAACGCCGTGCGCGACGCGGCGAGCGACGATGTGATCGTCATCGCAGGCAAAGGCCACGAGCGAACGCAGACCGTGGGCGCCACCGTGGTCGCCTTCGACGACGTGGTCATCGCGCGCGCCGCCTTCGACGCACGCGGGTAGTGCTCGAGAGCCGTCGGAGAATTCCCCCGGACTGAAGTCCGGGGGATTTTCCGACAGGACTGCGCGTGAGCTGCATGACGGACGTCACGCACTCGACGACGATTCGAGCGGACGCTTGGAGCGATGACCCACGCCTCCGAGCAAGCGCTGCAAGGGCTGAGGGACCCGAGGACGCTCGAGTGGTACGTGATCCCGCTGCTCGCGATCGTGTTCTACGTCTATACGCGTGAGATCAAAGAGGCGCGGCGTACCGATCGGTGGGATGCGATCCACGCAGGGCTCACTCTGTTCGGGATGGACTTCGTCAACGAGACGGTGAACGGCTGGATCCTCGTCCTCACCGGGCGCTCGGCGCTGTGGACGGCGCCCGGCAAGACCGCGCTGCGCACGATGGTCGGGTGGAACATCGAGATCATGTTCATGTTCGCCCTCTGTGGGCTCGTCTTCTTCCACACCCTCTCCGAGGAGAGGGACGCGCGCATCCTCGGTCTGCCCGATCGCTGGTTCTGGGCGATCGCGTATTCGGGCTTCTGCGTCGCGGTCGAGTGTGTGCTCAACGCAGGCGGTCTGCTCGTGTGGGAGTACTCGTTCTGGAATCGATCGCTCTCGGGAGTGTGGCTGATCTTCCTCTTCGGATATTTCCACTTCTACGTCGCGACGATCCTCGTGCTGGGCATGAAGTCTTCGCGCAATCGCGTCGTCACGATCGCGTCGCTCTACGGGCTCGGAGTCACGCTGAACGTGATCGGGATGGGTGTGCTCGGGTGGAGGTACTGACGAGCTGAAGATCTGTCGGAAAATCCCCCGGACTGAAGTCCGGGGCACCGACTGCAAGACGAAGCCCTTCGGGCTGGCGGAGTCACGTGTCGACGACGACCTCGTTGTCGGCAAGCGTTGCTTCATTCTGCTCGAAGTCGGGTTCGAGCAAGCCGGAGCCGTGTCGGGTTCGTCGATAGCGCAGGTACGGCGATCGCGCGAAGATCCTTCGGGACGCGACTGCACTGCGCGCGTAGCCAGCGTCTGCTCACCGACCGGCACCGACACGTACCCGAAAGTCGCGCACCGATCGCGACTACAGGCGCCTGGCCGGACCGTAGGATGCGGCCTCGCGGTCGCCCCGCTTGCTGTTGCGAGCCGTTCCTCCCCAGCCCGGAGGGCTTCGTCTTGCTGTCGGTGCCCCGGACTTCAGTCCGGGGGCAATTCTTCGACGGCTCTTGACTCGGCTGGCGCGTTTCGTGAACCAAGCCCGAGCCAGGCCTTTGGGGGATCGAAAAATGCGAAAGTCCGGGTGCATCGGTTGCCCTTCGAGACGCGAAATCTGCGCGCGAGGAGTCGCCCCGTGACCCCCGGCTGGTGCGAGGCGGCCATCGCCACCTGTGGGGACGGGTTCGTCGTCCTCGACGCCGACGGGCGGATCGTCGAGGTGAACGGCTCCTTCGTACGGCAGTCCGGCTACGCCCAAGACGATCTGATCGGCATGTCGTTCTGGGAGCTCGAGGTCGATGGAACCGAGGAGCGCACCCGGGAGCTGTTGGCGGTCGTCGCAGCTCGCGGCCCCGAGGTTCGCGACGCGCGGCAGCGGACGAGCGCCGGCGCCACCTGGCACGTCGAATACGCGCTCTCGCATCACCCCGAGGGCGACGGCCGTTGGTTCGTCTTCTGCCGCGAGGTCGACCGACGGAGGTGGACCGAGGGGTTGCTCGTCGCCCGCGAGTTGATCTCGCGGGTCGCCGTCGAAGGCCGGCTGGACGACGTCCTCCAAGCCACGCTCGACGCAGCGGAGACCATCACCGGCAGCACGATCGGCTTCCTCCACTTCGTCGAGCCGAACCAACGTGATCTCACGCTCCAGTGCTGGTCGACCAACACCCTCCGGCACATGTGCACGGCCGAGGGCAAAGGCGCGCACTACCCGATCGACGAAGCCGGCGTGTGGGTCGAGTGCGTCCGCACCCGGAGGCCAGTCATCCACAACGATTACGAATCACTGCCCAACAAGAAGGGCCTGCCGGCTGGACATGCTCCGGTGCTCCGCGAGCTCGTCTTGCCGGTCCTGCGGGGGGACCACGTCGCCGCCATCCTCGGCGTGGGGAACAAACCGACCCCGTACCACGAGGGCGACGTGGACATGGTCGCCACCTTGGCGTCGCTGTGCATCGATCTGGTCGCCGCCAAGCGGGTCGAAGAGGATCTTCGGCGCAGTGAGGCGCGGTTCCGGAGCCTGTGCGACGCACTCTCGCAGGGCATCGACAGCAACAACGGGTATCCGGCGCACGTGCTGCTGGGCGTCATCCGCGAGGCGCTGGCTCACGGGCGATGAATCACATGTCGAACAGCAGACCGAACGTCACTCCGAACGTGCGGCGACGGAGCTTGGTCTCGCCCCCAGACCGGGATTTGAAAGTCGCGGAGAGCGTCGCGTCGACCATCGGTCCGAGCGTCCAGCCGAAGTGCGGCACGGGGGTGTAGACGTAGAAGGCCTCGCCGCCGACCGACCAGTCGACCTCGGTGGTGTCCCTCTCGTGATCCCAGTGGGTGTAGCCGCCGCCCGCGCGGAGCCAGAACGCGCTGGAGCTCGACAGCGGGATGGCGACCCCGATGCGCGGATGGAGCCCGAGGATCGTGTAGCTCGAGCCGAGGCCGGTGTTCGAAGCCCACTGGAACCCCGCGCCGAGCGACACTGATTCGCTGAGGAAGCGATGGTAGCCGAGCCGCATGTTGGGCGCAGAGGTCGCGAAGACGGAGTAGAGCCCGAAGCTCGTACCGACTTCGGTCGTGTTGAAGCCGTCATTGCTGTCGACCTCGGCGGCGGTCCGACGCGTGGCCCCGATCAAGTGATCCACGACGATCACATTGGGGCCTCGCGCACCGAAGGACGCTTCGTCGGCGCTCGCAGAGGCTGAGATGCTGCCAAGGACGGCGAAGAAGGCGAAGAGCGGAAGGCGGTGGTTCACGGGGCGCCTCCGAGGTCGGTGAGCAGGCCGAGGGCGACGCCGAAGGTGGAGAACTTCGAGTCACCCCGCGATGCAGCCAGACCGACGTCGATGGTCGGGCCGAACGTGACCCCGAAGTGCTCGACCGGCGTGATGACGCCGAGCAACTCGAACCCCGCTCCGACGAGCTGAGTGGACTCGCCGTCATCGGGAAAGATCATCCTCAGCGAAGGGCCCCCGCGTATCCAATACCCGAACGTGGCCTTGGAGTTGCCCGCGTAGCCGATGCGCGGCGCAAGCGTAGTAACGAAGAAGCTGTCGCCGTTTCTCGAGGAGCCCAAGTCGGAGAAATGCAGGTAGCTCCCCCCGAGGTTCGCTCCGAGAGTCAGTCCGCCGTGCAAGACACCGTGGAGCGCCAGGGTCGGGCCGAAGAAGCCCGGGAAGAGACCGGACGAATCGACCGTCTCCTTCCCGATGCGATCGCTCGTGAAGCCGAGCACGTTGTCCACGCCGAACACGAAGCTCGCGCGTTCTCCGAAGCCGCGAGAGGGACTCTGAGGCACGCCGTCGACAGGCTGTGCGGCCGCAGCGACCGGCGCTGACGCACCCATGGCCACGAGGAGCGTGAGGAGTCGTCGCATGCTGCGACTCTGCCCGTCGACCTGGGCAGCAGCAAGGCAAAAAGCACGCGCGCGCATGGTCATCGTTTCGAGGACGACGCGCGTGATCCTTCGCATGCGCGATTTGTCATCTTCTTCTTGGGACGGGTGAAGAAGTGCGATGGTTGTCCGTCGTACCCCGCGATCTCCACGCTTGGATCGTCGTTTCCATAAGGAGCCACTGACATGCGCACGATTTTGATGGGTCTCACGCTCGCCGCCCTCACCCTTGGTTCCGGCCTCGCGCTCGCCGACGAGACCGCGCCCGCAGCTGCGGCGGCGCCCGCAGCGGCCGCAGCCCCCGAGAAGGAGGGTGGTCTCGAGCTCGGAGCACGCCTCGGATACGCCATCCCGATGGGCAACGCCGCGGAAGACAGCAAGCTGAGCGACCTGTACTCCGGAGCGATTCCGATCTGGCTCGACGCCGGCTACCGCGTGAACAAGAACATCTACGTCGGCGGCTTCTTCCAGTACGGCATCGGCTTGATGAACAGCGACAAGTGCAAGGACTGCTCCGGCAGCGTCATGCGCTTCGGCGTCGATGCGCAGTACCACCTCATGCCGGCCGAGACGTTCGACCCGTGGCTCGGCGTCGGCGTCGGCTACGAGATCGCGTCGTTCTCCTCGAAGACCACCGTCCTCAACCAGACGTTCGACGCGTCGTCCACCGCCAAGGGCATGGAGTTCCTCAATCTGCAGGTCGGCGGCGACTACAAGGTCAGCCCGGCCCTCGGCATCGGCCCGTTCCTCAGCTTCTCGCTCGGCCAGTACTCGTCGTCGACCGTCACGATCAACGACAAGAGCGACAGCTCGGACATCGAGAAGAAGGCCATGCACCAGTGGCTGACCCTCGGCGTGCGCGGCACGTTCGGTCTCTGATCACTTCGTAGACCTACGCGATCGTCACCGCCGCCTCGGAGATCGGCGACGGTGACGATTCGTCGTTTCGCGTCCGCGGAGCCTCGCGATCACTCGACCGGGCTCGCCACGACGACGGAGTCGGGTTCGTACAGCCAATTGCCGAACGTGCGTCGCACCTGCAGCGTGAAGGCGCGGCCGATCGCGAACGGCATCACCGCGTGGGCCTCGCTCCCCGAAAGCACGGCGCCGTCAGGCAGGGTGCAGGAGTAGCGCGTGGTCGCCGGAGTCCCCATCGAGCGCTTGGCGTACGAGTGACTGGTGACCTTGCACTCGACCCGCACTGGTGCGCCCGCGAAGACCAACATCGCGGTCGCGATGACCAGATACCCGACCGAGAGCGCCGCGACCCAGCCACCGACGAAGAACGTCACCCGCCGACCGAGCTCCGGGCCCTCGAGCTCGACGAAGCGGGGCCCGATGAGCGCGGCGGCGATGCCGCCGACGAACGCCACGGCCCCCACGGTGCCGAGGTGGCCCGAGCCGACGACGTGCATCTTCGACGAGAGGGCGATGGCGAACAACGCGGCCATCACGATCCCGAGGACGCTCCACAGCAGGGCCGCGCGAACGGTGGACTGCTGCTCCTCGAATGCCTTGCGCGCCTCTCTGTATTCGTCGTGGCGGGGAACGGGCGGCGCGGCGGTAGTGTCGCGATATCCCGCCGTCTGTTGCGCGCAGAACGGACAGGTCTCCAGCGCGGGATTGTACGGACGCTTGCAGGTCGGACACTTGATCGGCTCGGCCTTCGCGACACGCCGCGGCTGGTCGCCCTTGCAGAACGGGCACGTCGTGAAGTGAGCCGCGATCGGCCGGCGGCAGTGCACGCATTGGACGGCTTCGCCCATCCCCGGAGAATGCCACACCTGGCCGCCGTCTTGCTCGATGGTCCCGAAACAGGGGGCATCAATGAACGGCATCACGACTTCCGACCCGAGGATGGTTTCCAAAGACACGGCGATTCTTCCGGCGTACTTCCCGATTCCACTCTACGGGCTCGTGCCCGTGAACGCGTACGTCATCCGCTCCACCGAGCCTGTGCTCATCGACACCGGCCTGTTTCCGGCGAGCGCGGAGTTCATGCGCGGGTTGTACTCGGTCATCGACGTCGCATCGCTGCGGTGGATCTGGCTCACGCACGTGGACAACGATCACATCGGCAGCCTCGAGCGGCTGTTGGTCGAGGCGCCTCGCGCGATTGTCGTGACGACCTTCCTCGGCCTCGGCAAGTACGGCCTCCGGGGCGTGTTGCCGCCGGATCGCGTGTTCCTGTTGAATCCCGGGCAGACGCTCGACGTCGGCGATCGAAAGCTCCTCGCCTTGCGTCCTCCGACCTACGACGCGCCCGAGACGACGGCTGCGTTCGACCTGAAGACCCGCACCCTCTTCTCGTCCGACTGCTTCGGCGGCCTGGTGCAGCAGCCGGCGGACAGCGCCGCCGCAATCCGGCCCTCGGCGTTGCGTGATGGCAGCGTGACGTGGGCGACCATCGACTCGCCGTGGCTGCACCTCACGGAGCAGGTGGCATTCGAGCGGTCGCTCGCCTCCGTTCGCGCGCTCCAGCCTGACCTCGTCCTCAGCAGCCATCTCCCGCCCGCACCGGGAACGATGCTCGACACCATGATCGCGCACATCGCCACCGCGCGGACCGCTCCGCCCTTCGTGGGCCCGGATCAGGCCGCAATGATGGCCATGATGACGGGCGCGCAGGCGCCGCGACGTCCTCGAGACGAAGGCCGCCCGTCGTCTCCGTCCGCAGCCTGAGCCTGCGAGATGCCGACCGATGGGGTCGCGCGAACGAGCACACCTCTCGTACGCTCGGCTCGTGTCCCTGCCGCGCCCTTCCGACTACGTCGCTCCGCCGCGCCCGCGGGTCCGTGACGCGCTGCGCACCATGAGCGTCGCGGCGTTGGAGGTGCCTCGGTACCTCGCACGGCTCGCGGTGCACGACCTCGTCGAAGCTCCGTCGACGACGACCGAGGAGGGCCTGCACGCCACGGCTTCGAGCTTCCGCCGAACACTCGCGCGACTCGGCCTCGAGCTCGAGGTGTTGCACGCCGAGCGGGTGCCGCGCGAGGGCGGCCTCGTCCTGATGTGGAATCAGGAGTCACACCTCGACCACCTCGTGCTCGCGTCTGCCATCCCGCGCGCGTTCTTCTCCTTGATGAACAACGAGCTCGCGGCCACGCCCATCTACGGCGCGCACATGCGAAAGACGGGGCACGTCCACGTCGACCGCACCAACGAGTCGCAGTGGCGCCCTCAGGTCGCCGGCGCCGCCGAGCGCGTCGCGAAGGGCGAGTGCGTGTTGATCAGCCCCGAAGGCACCCGCTCCTGGGACGGGCGCCTCTTGCCGATGAAGCGCGGTGCGTTCATCCTCGCCGCGGCCTCGGGTCGGCCGATCGTCTGCGTCACGGTGATCGGCGGCCACGCTCGCATGCCGCGTGGCAGCGCAGTGGTCCGGGCGGGGAAGTTGCGGGTCGTCTTCTCCGACTGCATCGAGAACGACGGCGGGGACCTGGTCGAGCAGGTCACCGAGACCTTCACCGCGCTCAAGGCCTCGTACGCGCTGTGAAGCGAGCGGGTCAGGCGTTCGGGGGGAGCTCGATGGTGAACGTCGCGCCCTGTCCGAGCGCGCTCTCGACACGAATCGAGCCCCCGTGGGCGCGCACGATCTCTCGCGCGACGTACAACCCGACGCCGAGCCCGCGGTAGCGCGTGAGCGGGACAGCGCGTTCGAACCGCTCGAACACGCGCTCCTGGTCCTCGGGTGCGAGGCCGATGCCGTGATCGCGCACCGAGAGCGTCGCCGCATCGGACACGCCTGCGCGGAACGGCTGCAGGCGAGCACAACCGCAGCGATCCGCTGAAGCTCGTTCGACGACGGAGCGTAGCCGGCCGTGTACTTTGGTCGGCGCGAATCACCTGAGTCCCATGGAACCCCTCCCGATCCTCCTCCTCCCCGGTCTCGACGGCACGGGGCGGATGTTCCAGCCGTTGCTCGATACCGCGCCGGCGACGTTCGCTCCGCTCGTCGTCTCGTACCCCACGCACGAGGTCCGGGGGTATCCGGGCCTCGAATCGATCGTCGAGCGGAGTCTTCCCGCGAGGGGCTCGTACGCGATCGTCGCGGAGTCCTTCGGCGGGCCGCTCGCGGTTCGGGTCGCAGCGAAGCGTCCACCCGGGCTCGCGGTCTCGAGCTCGCCTCGTTGCCGTCACCGCACCTCGTTTTTTGCAGCGTCGTCCAAGCGAGGCGTGGGAGCTGATCTCCTCGTTCCTCGCGCGACTTGGACACTGACCGGCCCGACTGCACGACAGCTCGGGGTACTGCGGCACAACAATCTCTAGGCACACCTGTCGTAATTAGCGGTACGACGCGTAATGAGTACGACAATTTGTCGTTTGCCTCGATCGAGCACGAGCCCATGTGTGCCCAGCCCATGCTTTCCAGCTCGGCACGAACCTCGCTCTAGGCCCCGCACGATGCCGACGAAGACGCGACCGAAGTCGCCAAACGTCACCATCGTCTCCGACAACCCGGAGACGCTGAGTGGCCTGCAGACGTACTTCGACGGTGCGGGCGTGGCCACCCACGGCACCCGCACGCTCGGCGAGCTCGACGGCGTCACCGCGACCACCACCGCGGTCGTCTTGTTCCCCGACGACTTCGGCGATCGAGAGGTGCTGACGACCATCGCGCACCTGCGCCGCACTCGACCCCGCGTGCTCCTGCTCCTCGTCACGCGCGAGCCGCACAAGCTCGACGGCGCGCTCGCCCCTGATGGTCGCTCGTTGCCGCCGATGGTGCTGCCGAAGCCGTCGTTCGGCTGGACCATCCTCGACGCGATTCGCATGCACGCCGACCCGACCTCATGATCACGCCGATCCTCATCGCGAGCGCCGTTCTCGTCGTGGGCGCCGTTCTCGCCCTGGCCCTTCCGGGCAACCGCGCGCGGGCCGCCGCTGCGCTCGCCAGCCAGGGCGTGGCCACCGTGCTCGTGCTCTCGGCCGTCGTCCCGCTCCTTCGCGGGGGAGGCTCGATCGGCGGCTCTGCGCCCTGGTCCTACCCCGTCGAGACGATCTCGCTCCGGGTCGACGCGCTCAGCGCGTTCTTCCTCTCGTGGTCGCTCCCGATGACGTTCCTCGGGACGATCTACGCCGTCGGCTACCTCGAGCCGTACTTCGCGCGCGGTCGCAACGGCGGCCCCCACTACGCGCTCCTCAACATCACGTCGCTCGCGTTCCTCATCGTCTACTCGGTGCAGAACGCGCTGTTGTTCCTCCTCGGTTGGGAGATCGCCGCCGTCGCTGCCTGGCTACTCGTCATCTGGGACTACAAGAGCCAGAAGATCCGCTTCGCCGGGTTCAACTACCTGGTCTCGACGCACGTCGGCCTGTTCGTGCTCGTGGCGGCGTTCATGCTGATGTACGCGCAGACCGGCTCGATGGACTTCGCGTCGTTCGCGACCATCCTCGCCAAACCGAGCCGCCTGCGGACCGCGGCGTTCCTCCTGCTCGGGGTGTCGTTCGCGCTCAAGTCCGCGTTCTTCCCGTTCCACACCTGGCTTCCTCGCGCGCACTCCGCCGCGCCGGCGCACGTGTCCGCGTTGATGTCGGGCGTCATCCACAAAGCGGGCTTGTTCGCGTTCCTCCGCTTCACGCTGTTTCTCGAGCAACCCGAGGAGTGGATGGGTTGGGGTGTGCTCACCTTCGGCGCGCTCTCCGCGTTGTTCGGCGTGCTCTACACCTCCGCGCAGCGCGACATGAAGCGCCTGCTCGGCTACTCGTCGACCGAGAACGTCGGCATCGCCGCGATGGGCTTCGGCGTCGGCTATCTGGGCATGTGTTGGCACAAGCCCACCCTCGTGGCGCTCGGCTTCGGCGGCGGTCTGTTGCACTTGTTCAACCACGCCGCCTTCAAGTGCCTGCTCTTCTACGCGGCGGGCGCGGTCTATCGGCAGACCCACACGGTCGATCTCGAGCGGCTCGGCGGCCTGTTCCGGCGGATGCCTCGCACCGGAGTGATGTTCCTCCTCGGCGCGCTCGCGATCTCCGGTCTGCCTCCGCTCAACGGGTTCGTCAGCGAGCTGGTGATCTACTCCGGGTTGCTCTCGAGCGCCGCCCCCTCGTCATCGGGGAACGTCGCGCTGGTGTGCGCCGCCGCGCTCCTCGCGTTCGTCGGCGGCGTGAGCGCGCTCTCGATGGTGCGCGCGTTCGGGGTCGCGTTCCTCGGCCAATCGCGCGAGCCCACGCGGAGCGAGCCGCACGAGGCGCCGACCTTGATGCTCGTGCCGATGTACGCCCAAACGGTGCTGGTGGTGCTGTTCGGGCTCGTCCCGGCGAGCGCACTCGCGGTCACCCGCAACGCGGCTGCCCTGTTCGGCGGTTCGTCCCCAGAGGTCGAGCGCACGCTCGCGCCGCTTCAGACCGCGACGACCGTGCTCGTCGTGGTCGCCACGGCAATCGCCGCGGTGGGGCTGTGGTCGGGTCGCAAGGCGCGTCGTCACGTGACTTGGGGCTGCGGCTACACCGCAGGCAACCGCCGCATGCAGTACACCGGCAGCTCGTTCTCCGCGCAGTTCGCCTCGATCTTCGCCGGGTTCCTCCCCGAGCTGCGGCGCGAGCGGCTGCCGACCGAGGTGTTCCCCAAGGAGCACGGTCAAATCGCGACCCACCACGTCGACGCGGTGGAACGTCGCATGTTCGAGGTGCTCGGCCAGGGCGAGGACATGGTCACGCACGCGTCGGAGAAGATCCCCGAGCAGCCTCGGTTCGCGTTCGCCGCAGGGCTCTTCGCCATCCTGCTCCTGGTCGGGATCCTCGTGGGGGCCGCGCGATGATCCTCCTCCATCTCGTCGCCCTCGCGGTGCTGCCCATCCTGGTGATCGGCGCGATCAACCGCACCAAGTCGCTCTGGGCCGGTCGCAAGGGCCAACCGCTGCTGCAGCTCGGGTACGACCTCGTGCGGCTCGTGCGCAAGCGCGCGGTCTACAGCTCGGTGACGACGTTCCTGTTCCGGCTCATGCCGTACGTGTTGCTCGCGACCTCCCTGGTCTCGGGGTTCATCGTGCCCATCCTCGGCGTGCGCGCCCCGATCGCGTTCCCCTTGGATTTCGTGTGGTTCGCGTACGTGTGGGGCCTCGGCCGCGTCGCGCTGATGCTCGGCGCGCTCGACACCGGGAGCTCGTTCGAGGGCATGGGCGCGAGCCGCGAGGCGACGTTCGCCGCGCTCCTCGAGCCTGCCCTGTTCCTCGTCGCCGGTGCCGTCTGTCTGCAGACGGGCGAGCGCTCGTTCGAGGGCGTCCTCTTGCTGCACGCAGACAGCCACCTCGTCTGGCTCGGCAGCGTCGTCACGCTGTTCGTCATCGTCCAGGTCGAATCCGCCCGCATGCCGATCGACGATCCGACGACGCACCTCGAGCTGACGATGGTGCACGAGGTGATGATCCTCGATCACAGCGGTCCCGAGCTCGCAGCGTTGCAGGCCGGGTCGGCGATCAAGCTCACCGTCGGTCTCGGCCTCATCGCCACGTTGTGCAATCCGCTGGTCGGTCGCGCTGCGTGGCCGGTCGTCGCCGCGATGAACGCGGCTCTCTGCCTGCTCCTCGCGATCGCCGTCGGAACGGTCGAATCGCTGATTGCGCGCCTCAAGCTCCGCGCCGTGCCGCAGTACATCCTCGTCGCACTCATCGCCGCCGGCGCGGCGCTCCTCGCGACGACGTTCCGCGGAGGTGCGGGATGAGCGGCATCATCATCGCGCTCGCGATCGTCCTCGTGCTGCCGCTGTTCATCGCGACCTGGCGCACGAGCCTCCTCGGGCTCTCGCTCCAGGGCGCGATCATGGCGTGGATCGTGTTCCACCACGGCGCGCACCTCTCGGTCGAGAGCGCGCTCGAGTTCGTCGATCTGGTGCTGGTGCGCACGCTCGCCGCGCCCATCCTGCTCTACCGCGTGCTCCGCGAGAAGAACGCGCCTGCGCGCAACGACGTCATCTCGCCCAACCTCCTCTCGTGGACGATCGCCTTCGCGCTCGTGCTCGTCGGGTTCCGCGTCGCCGATGCGCTGGTGCCGGAGGGCGACACCCAGATGCTCATCGCCGTCGCAGCGTCGGCCCTCTTGCTCGGGCTGTTGGTCCTGGCCACCCGCACCGGACCGATCAGCCAGATCGTCGGAGCGCTTCGCATCGAGAACGCGCTCGCGATGTTCGAGCTCGGCCTCCGCCCGCACCACAC
>JGI24115J20150_1000239_pt1 | contig 24288 bp, 20 predicted proteins | sample Subbioar_CSW14AB_FD_20150 | JGI IMG/M metagenome (IMG submission 20150)
CGGACACCAGCACCGTGACCGACACGGGCGGTACGGTGACCGACACGGGCGGCACCGTGACCGACACGGGCGCTTCGTCCCCGATGAAGTGCGCTGCAGTCACGTGCGACAGCAAGACGCAGGAGTGCTGCATCACCGGCGGCATCGGCTCGTGCACCGCCAAAGGCGGCGCGTGCGTGGGCATCCGTTACTCGTGTACGAGCGTCGACACCTGCGGTGCGGGTCAGGTGTGTTGCGTCAGCGGCGCCGGCACCGGGGGTGCCTCGTGCACGGCCAGTGCGAGCTGTCCATCCACGCACACCTGCAAGACCAACGCAGACTGCAGCGGAGCGCTCAAGAACTGCATCGACACCGGCACCATCAAGCTGTGTAGCAAGTGATCCAAGCGCTCCTGGATCTCTGGTTCGAGGGCCTCGACGGACCGGCCCTCGACATGAAGAGCCCGACGGTGAAGCGGTGGTTCTCCGTCGATCCGGAGTTCGATGCGCTGCTCCGCGCACGCTTCGGCGCAGAGCTCGAGCCGGCCGCGCGCGGGGAGCTCGGCGAGTGGTGTTCCACCATCCAAGGCTCGCTCGCGTTCGTCCTGCTCTGCGATCAGATCGCGCGGAACGTCCACCGAGGCACGCCGCGCGCGTTCGCCACCGATCCGCTCGCGTTGCACACGAGCCTCCTCGAAGTCGGCCGCGGCGACCACGTCGCGCTGCCCATCCCCCGGCGGATCTTCCTCCTCATGCCGCTGATGCACAGCGAGTCGCTCGCCGTGCACGACGTCGCGCGCCGGGAGTTCGGCGCGGTCTTGCGTGACGCCGAGAAGCACTTCCCCGGCATGGTGGGCTACGCGCGCGGAACCTTGGACTACGAGGAGAAGCACCGGGCCATCGTGGAGCGGTTCGGCCGCTACCCGCACCGGAACGCCATCCTCGGCCGTAGCTCCTCCGCCGAAGAGCTCGAGTTCCTGAAACAGCCCGGTTCCGGCTTCTGAGGGGCGTGGGGGGGACCCCAGGGTTGACGTCGGACGCCGGCGGAGACAGATCTCCCGCCGAACATGGCGACCACGAACCCGAAGGATCTCCCGCGCGTCAACGAAGGCGATTGGACCGTTCCCAAGCTGCTCGGTCTGGTCATCTTCACGCTCGGCTCGTTCCTGACGTTCATCTATTACGTCTCGCCCTGACGCCCGGCGCGCGCTAGTCGTGCACCGCGACGACTTTGAGCGGCGCGCCCGGCTCGGTGACCTCGAGCTCGATCGCGCTCGGTCGACTCTTCGTTTCTGTCCGCTCGGCGACCCGCTCGGCGAATGATTCGCACGCCGCCGGCGTCTCGAACATCAGGTCCCTCTCGTCGAACAGCCGGTAGCCTTTCGCGCAGCTGCCCTGGGCGATGATCTGCCAGGACTGCCTGTCGTCCGCGTTCGCTCGGATCATGAGGCGAGAGCCGCGGGGCATTGGCGTCTTCGACACGACGCGGCGGAGCACATAGTTCGGTCCACCGACGTCTTGGAGCGACTCGTCTGTGGGTGGAGCCGGCTCGACCTCCAAGACCTGGGTGTACCCCCACTCGAACGTGAATCCCTCGATGCTTCCGTAGAACGGCTGTGGGTTGCTCTGGCCTTCGTCGCGCACGTCCAGGCAGCCCTGCGTTCCCGAGCCCATGCCGCAGAGGGTGCGGTAGGGGTGGACCTCGACGGTGTGGCCGTTCGCGCATGCGGTGGAGAGGGCTGCGACCAGCATGAAGAAAGGAAGCCGTTGGCTCATGTTGCCGACCTGAGCATGGTTCGGGCCAGGCTGAGCCGCGCCATCCTGTGTCACTACGGCTGGGTGAGGCATGTCCTTGCCAACTCGCCCCTCACGACCAACGCTTGATGAAAGTCGTTTTCATCGGCGTGTGAGGGGTCAAATGTCGCGCATGCGTCTGTCATGGAGCCCGGATCTGGCGATCGGCGTGCCCGAGCTCGACCAACAGCACCAGGAGCTGTTCGCCCGCGCCGCTGCGTTCCTCGATGCGGGGTCGAGCGCGCGCACGGATCGCCTGCTCGATCTGCTGGCGCAACTCGGCGCGTACATCGAGCGGCATTTCGAGACCGAAGCGCGATTGATGCGGCAGCACGGCTACCCCGGGATCGACGCGCGCCTCGCCGAGCACGGGGAGCTCCGGCACACCTTCGGGCGATTGGTGAACCGGTTCGCGCGCTATGGCGAGGACCCACGCGTCGCGAGCGAGGTCGAAGCCGAGATCGTCGCGTGGCTCGGCGAGCACATCTCCACCGCCGATCGAGACCTGGGCGCGTTCTTGAAACGGTCGATCGCGCCTGCCGCTGCGTGACCCGGTAAGAATCCCTCCGTGCAGGTGCTCAGGAAGCTCGAAGGAGACTTCCCATGCGCCGCGCCTTTGCCACTTCGTCTGGTCTCGGATCACTGCTGTTCGCCATCGTCACCACCACGGGGTGTGTCGGGACGAGTCCGAGTGAGGAGGACCTCGGGAGCAGGGCCGACCAGCTCACCCTCGATGGTGGCGTCTCACCCTTGATCTCGACCGGACCGATCCTGTCGATCGCCGCCGATCGACGGTGGGACTTCGAGGACGCCACGCTGCAGGGCTTCGTCGCGAGCGGGAGCGCCTTCGCCCGCCAACCGACCTACGGCGCGAACGTCTCGGCCGAGCGTGCCCTTCGCACCTCGGAGTACCGCGTGGTCGACGACGAAGATCGCGCGGTCGTCGCGCAGTTGAACGCGACGCGCGCGGGCACTTCCGCGGTCGGCGGCGACTTCTGGAAGACGCCGTATCCGACCGGCAGCCGCGGGAGCTTCTTCGTCGGAAGCGGCGAGAACCGCATGGGCTTCTCGGAGCCGTGGGGTGGCCGACAGCCGGATTCCGCGACCGGCACGCTCACGTCTCCGGAGTTCGTCGTCGAGCACGGCACACTCGAGATGCTCGTCGGCGGGGGTTGTGACGAGGCGAACCTTCACGTGCGCGTCGAGGTGAAGAACACGTCGCCGTGGGTCTGGTGGTCCACCGCGACCACGCCGAGCGGCGCACTGGTCCGGGCGACCGGCAAGTGCAGCGAGGTCATGCGACGCGTCCGACTGGACCTCTCGAGGGTGCGCGGCAGGACGGCGCGGATCGTGATCGCCGATCAGGCGACGGCGGCGCCGTGGGGCCACATATCGGTCGACGAGCTGCTCCTCACGAATTTCCCGAGGACGCTTCCCGATTGGAAGCACAGCGCGAAGGTCTTCGGCTTCGCCGACTTGCACACGCACCTGATGAACCACCTCGGCACCCGCTCGTGGGACGGAGGCCGGCTCGAAGCGCAGGCGCTCTGGGGGTTTCCCGGGGGATCGATCGAATCGTACGCGAGCACTGCATCGGCCGCAGCCAACATGGCGGCCGACCTGCCGGGCTGCAACGACACCCACACCATCTCGGGTGGCTACACGGTGGCGCGTGACATCGTCCTAAACAGCCTCGAGGGTGCCGGGCTCTTCGGCGCGCAGTACCACAACACCGACGGTGGCTTCCCGTACTTCAGGGCCTGGCCGAGGTGGAACACGGCGGTCCACCAGCAGATGCACGTGACCTGGCTCCATCGTGCGTATCAGGGCGGCCTGCGCGTGCTCGTCGCCGACGTCGGCAACAGCGAGCTCATGGGATATGCGCTCGGCGGAGGAGGCGGCCACACGTTCACGAGCGATCTCGAAGCGATCGAGACGCAGGTCGCAGCCATCAGGGAGTTCGCGCGGGTGAACGCGAGTTGGATGGAGATCGCGCTCGGCCCCAAGCAGGCGCGCCGCATCATCAACGAGGGCAAGCTCGCGGTGATCATGGGCGTCGAGGTCGACGATCCGATGGACGGCTGCGGCCGCGAGGACGTGCCGCGTCGTCGTCACCCGGCGCAGTGCTCCTGCACCGGGCCCCAGAACTGCGACACCACCAACGGGTGGACCAAGCGCTATGGCGACGGCGGGTTCGACGTCGCGAACCAGAGCGTCCTTCACGTGCTCGAGCCCCACAACAACTGTGGGGAAGCCGGCGTCCGCCTCGCGGTCGACAAGCTGCACCGGCTGGGCGTTCGCAAGATCATCCCGACGCACCTGGCGGACAACGAGCTCGGTGGCGCCGCCATCTACAGCGACACGTTCTCCAGCAGCCAGGTGTTCTCGCACGATCAGTGTCAGCCGTACGACCTCGCCACGAGCAGCGCGAGCATCTCGTTCAAGGCCAAACACACGACCCTGCCGACGTGGAACGGCTCAGCTCTTCATACGCCCGATCGCAACGAGGCCGGTCTCGCGCCTGCGCTCGTGCTCGATCCGGGCTCGCCTCTCGGGCACGTGAACCGCGTCGGGTTGCTCGGTCCAGGGCGCGCGGCCATCGCGGAAATGAAGCGCCGCGGGATGCTCATCGATTTGCAGCACTCCTCCGACGCGAGCAAGGACGCGATGCTTCAGACCGGCGCGTTCCTGACCGCCACGACCTCGCCGCTCGCCGATCCCCTTTGCACCGATCTGCGCCGGGCGGAGTGCCGCAAGTGGGCGTACCCCGTGCTCAGCTCACACGGCGGGCCGCGCATGCTCGTATCCGGAGACAAGGGGAGCGAGAACTCGCTCACCAACGATCAGCTGTTCCGCATCATCGACATGGGCGGTCTCATCGGAGTGGGCATGAATCCGGGCAAGTCGCCCCGCTATCCGGGAACGACCAATGCAGTTGTCGCAGACTGCGCGGGATCGTCGAAGGCGAACGCGCAGGCCTTCATGAAGCTGCGCGACATGTTCGAGGGGCGTGGGCTGACGCCGCAGGTCGCGTTCGGTTCCGACATCAACGGCTTCGACTATCACGCCAACCCGCGCTTCGGCGCAGCTGGCTGCTACCACGAGGGCGAGGGGCTGCCGGTGCTCGGCGCCGACTGCTACAAACCCTTCGACCCGACGGCGCCGTTGTCGTCGGGAACATCTACCACCTGCAGCCATCCCCGCGCCGACGCAGGGCTCGCGGCTGCGGCGCTGCAGACGGCTGCCGTTCGCTACACCTATCCGACCGGCACGACCGCCCCCACGTTGTCCTACGGATCCAATCCCGCGCTCACGCCGGTCGTGATCCGCGACGGCTCGGGCACCATCACGCGTGTCTTCGACGTCAACGTCGATGGGCTCGCGCATTACGGCCTCGTTCCCGACTACGTGCAGGACCTGGCGAACGTCGGGGTCACCAAGGAGCAACTCGGCGCGCTCTTCCAATCGGCGGAGGCGGTGCTCACCACCTGGGACAAGGCTTGTACGTTCTCCGACCCGAGCCTGCCGAGCGGTTGTGACGCGGACTGAGTGACGATCCGCTGTGCGCGTGCGACGATGGGGACGATGTGCAGCTTCGAGCGCACCGTCCCCGATGCGGCCTCGGCGTTCGAGCGAGCCAAGCGGAAGACCCTCGCGCTTGCGGTCTTCGTCGCCCTGCACCTCGGATGCGCCGACGAGGCCTCCGACGCGAACGAAGGTGACGCTGCCTCGGACACCTCCGTCGACGTCGCGCTCGACGTCCCACCCGTCGATTCGGCGAGCGCAGCCGACGTGGCGACGAACGACACCCGCGACAGCGCAGCCCGTTGCATGCTCACGGACTCCGGGCCCGTCGTCGCTGCGGCCGATGGCCAGGTAATTGAAAACCTCCACATCGTGGCCAAAGGCGCCCCTGCCATCAAGGTCGACGGCAAGAAGAACGTCGTCATCCGCAACGTCTGGATCGAGCACCAGGGAGCGGCGGGCATCGCGCTCTCCAAGGCCGATGGAGTGCGGATCGAGGACGTCGCGATCGATCACACCGGCGCGCCGGCGAGCGGGAAGAACGACTCGGCCGAGCGAAACAACATCGACTGCTTCTCGTCGGCGAAGATCACGGTGCGCGGTGCCCGCCTGAAACGTGGTTCGTCGGGTATCTATCTCAACCTCTGCGCCAACGCGTCGCTCGCGCAGATCGAGGGATACGACTTTCGCGGGCCGTTCCCCCGCGGGCAGCTGGTGCAGTTCAACGCCAGCGACGACGGGCTGCTCGACGGGTTCTCGGTGGTGAACGGCCACACGTCCTGGCCGGAGGACAACGTCAACGTCTACAAGTCGGTGCGCGCGGTGATTCGCAACGGGCTGATCGACGGCAACAACTCACCCTCGGGCGTCGGGGTGATCTTCGACGGCGACACCGGGGCCGGGCTGGTCGAGGACGTCGATGCGCTGCACATGGGCAACGGCTGCTTCTCCAACTACGCGGGGGCCGACGGCAACACCTTCCGCCGCGTGCGCTGTCGTGACAACATCTGCACGAGCCAGGACGGTCGTGGCGTACCGTCGTCGAACGCGCTGATGTTCGCGGGCAAGCCGACGGGCGCGGCCAACACCAAGCTCGAGCAGGCGAAGTACTTCGCGTCGTGCAACGGCAACCTCACCTGGCCCGCAGCCTCGTTCTCGCCGCTCGAGCTCACCAAAGAGGACTTCACTCCGCGCGCGCTGGTGCGCGTCGCGTTGTGCTGGGAGCCTTGAGCTTCAACGCTCGAGCGTGAACACGACCGGCACGCCCTTCCTGGTCGTGACCTCGGTGTGCAGCTCGTTGCCGGTCGTCGCGACAGCGGCACCGTCGACGGTCGCCTTTCCGATCGGTGCGCCGAGATCGAGCTCGAACGTGCGTTTGCCATCGGCCATCGGACGGTACTCGAGGCGGAGCGAGGTCGCGCGCACCTCGAGCTTCACGAGGCGGGTGTCGAGCGAGAACGTTCGACCGGGGACGTGCGGCGAGACGCGCAGGCCATCGGTGATGGGGGTAAAGCCGGCGAGTCGCAACAGGGCCAGCAGCGGCATCGCGTGCGCGTTGGCGTTGTGCACCGGCCAATCGATCATGGGCGTGACCACGCTGGTCCACGCAGCGCCTGGGGCTCGGCCGCCCTTGGCCGCGTAGGTGCCGTCGGCTCCGGACCAGATCCCGGCCCACATCTCGGGGAACGCCTGCGAGTGCGCGAACAACGTGACCTGCGTGAAGGTCTTCCACGCGAGGTCGTTCTTGCCCACGTTGGCGTAGCCCCACGGGAGCAGATCGGCGATCGCCGGCCACACGTCGCCTTCATCGGGGCTCCCCCCGAACATCGCGGGACCGATCGGCGTGCGCGCGAGCTTCTTCTCGATGGTGTCGGTGAGGACGGTCGCGTCGCCGATGCCGGCAATCAGCGGCCACACCTGCGCCTCGAGCGTGAGGCCGTCGTACCTCTGATCGCCGCCGAGCCACGCGCGGCGGTAGTGCGCGCCGAGCCACTCGCCCGCGAGCGCGCCCTTCAACGCCGTCGCCTTCGTCTCCATCTCGTCGGCCAGCGCCGCGTCGCGCGCGCGGATCCACTGCGCCGCCCGCGGCAGGACCCACACGGCCATCTGCGTGTTGGGGATGGACTCGCCTTCCTTCAGCGCGAGGTCGCGGTTCTTCGCTTCGCTCGCGACGATGCCGTCCGACCAGTCGCCCGTCTGCACGCGCAAGAGGCCGTGCGGCCCGGTGCCGATGGTGCCGAACAGGTGGCGCACGCCACGACGCACGTGCTCGAAACCGCTCGCCTTCTCGCTCTCCTTGGGGTGGAATGCGACCAGCTCGTCGAGCAGCGAGAGATCGCCGGTGGCCGAGAGGTACTCGGTCATCGCGAGGAGGAAGAACAAGTACAAGTCGCTCGGCGCCGTGTGGATGAGCGCGTCGTCGAGCACGCCGTGCCCTTGGAACGCATACGACATGCGCGCGTTCTTCTGGTGGGTGAGCCCCATCAGGAACACCAGCTGCTCGCGCGCGAGCTCGGGATCGACGTACGAGAGCGGGAGTGAGAACAGCGCTTGATCGCGCGCAGCGCCGTCGGCGCCGTGCAGCCAGAGATATGCCGAGCCCTGCGGCACCACGTGCCGACCCCAGTACTCGCGATAGCAGACCGAGGAGGCGATCGTCGCCGCGTGCCACGCCATCTCGCGCTGGAGCCACGGCTCGCGATCGGAGGTGAAGTACACGAGGCGATCGCGAATCGCGTCGGTCGCGTCCTTGCGCAGGTCGGCCAAAGGATCGCGCCAACGCGCCTCGATGGTCGGCGGCGTGCCCATCGCGGAGTATCCGTAGGCGAACCGCAGCGTACGCGACGCTCCAGGGGCGAGCGCGACGTCGCTGGCGAGCACGAACGCGAATGGCTGCCCGGCGCCGTTGGTCGGTGCGCCGATCGCGCCTGTTTTGCGGGACTTCACCGCGTCGGGGAGGCGCGCGTCGCCTTCCCCGAAGAACGCCGCTTGATCGGTCCAGGCCTCGGTGACGTCGCCGACCAACGCGACGAGGTACGGATCGCCGGGCCGCGCGTCGAGATCGCTCGGCGCGTCGGGTGCGGGCAGCTTGGTCGCACCCTCGGCGCTCGGCGTGCGGCTCACCCGGAGGAGCTTGCCTGCGGGATCCCAGGATGACGTCTCGTCGAAGTAGCGATTGAGACCGTCGCGCGAGCGCACCAGGTTGCCGGGTACGCTGGTCGACGCAACACCGGACGCGAGCCACGACGTGCGCAGCTGCCGCCGCGCGACGTCCCAGTATTCGTAGTGCCGGAGGCTCTTCGGCGCGGCGCCGACGTTCTTCAGCGTGACCTCGTCGATCAACGCGGTCGCATCGCCCGGAGGCGCGAACACCCGGCGCACGACCTCGACGTCGCCGTGTCGCATGGTCGTCTCGGCATACGTCGTACCGAATCGACGTGTGACGACGGACGGCTTGGTCCGGGCGCCATACGCGGTCGACCACGCCGCGCTCCCGTCGTCGATCCACGAGAACCCGCCGCCGTAGGCCTTCGACTCGGGATCGAGCGCGTTCAGCCAGGTGGGCCCGCGATCCTGGGTGCCGAGGAGCACCGCGCCGTCGTTGCGGAAGATGGCGGTGACGCGGCGATTGCCGAACTGGTGCCAGTGATCGCGGTGCTCCACTCCATCGGTGGTGGGATAGACGGCGAACGGCTCCTTCGCCTCGTCGATCGCGTAGTCGTACGCGGGCAGACCGAGATCATCGACGGTCCAACGACCGAACCGGCCGCTGCCGACCGAACACGGGGTGAACGTGCGCGGTGCCTCGAGACTCGGCGCCGTGCACGACTCTGCGGCGAGCACGAACGGCGGGTCTTCGGCAGCGGGCGGCGGCGCGGCGTCGTCGGAAGACCGACACGAGGCGAGGGTCACAATCGACGCGAGGATCGAAGAGCGCATGGGCCCTCAGCCGGGAGGTCCGAAGGTCAAGGGGACGCGCGCCGTGGCCTTCGGTCCGGCCGAGAAGTGCGTTCGCTTCAGGACGCCCTTCGCGCAGAGCTCGAACCGCTCTGCATTGGCGGACAGCTTCACGTTCGTCGGGCGTACGTCGCCGACGTCGCCCTCGGTGTCGATGTCGGCTTCGAGCGTCAGCGAGCCGGCGACCGCAGGATCGAACTTGGCGGCCGCGGTCGCGCATTGCAGGAGCCTTGGCTCGAGGCCTCGGAGCGCGGCGACGCGATCTCCAACCACTCCGGTCGGCGTCCCCATCACCAGTTTCATCGGAGGGGAGAACACACTGGCGGCCGGTGGCGCATGTTGGTTTGCCGCCACCAGACCCGTTCCACTGTCGCCTTGCCCAAGACCCAAGAGCCCATTGCTGCCAACGGTGAGGCCGGTTGACGCGGCCTGGGCCGGGGGCGTGCTCGGCGATGCGACGGCGCTCGGACCGGCGGGATCGAGCGGCTTGGTGACGGAAGCCACCTTCTGCTCGCATCCGACGGCGAGGGTCGCGAACACCGAGAGCAGTGCCGAAAGATAGATGTTCGGGCGACAGGCCGGATCCATCTGAAGAGAATACGGCCGCCCGAGGCCGAACTTTCGTCCAATCACCCGGGGGCCGTGCTCGGACGCACGCGATCGGCCGCGAGTTGGCGTAATGTGCAGGCATGCGGCGACTCGGGTTCCTCCTTGCACTGGGGCTGTTCGGGTGTTCTTCCGATGGTGACGACAGTCCGGGGCAGCCCGACGTCGGCGTCGACGCAGGCGATCCGACCGACTTCGCCAAGGCGCCCCGCACCTGCATCTTCGATTGTCCGCAGAAGGACTGCGCGGAGCTGACCGCTGGCTACGAGTGCCCGAGCCTCGGCGAGTGGTCGAAGATCCCGCACGCAGAAGAGTGCGGCTCCATCACGCCGCCTGCGGTGGTCAACGGCAAGTGCACCGCCAGCGCGCCCACCGGCGAGGCCGCGAAGTACGTCGGCATCGAGCCCGACGGCACCAAGATCCTCCCCGACGGTCGCCGCGCCAAGCCGGCCGGCACCGAGTACGCGTTCACCGATCAGACGGGCGGATTGCCCACGTTCGTTTATGTGCTTCCCGGCACCCGTCGCGTCGTCACTGTCGACACCGGGTACGGCGCACACGTCGTCCGAACGGTCGATCTCGACAAGGTCGGCACCGGCGATCCGGTGCTCGGCAAGCTGAAGTTCGACAACCCGAAGACGCTCAACTCCGGCATCACGCTGGTCGGCACCGATCTCCTCTACGTCGCCACCAGCAACGGCATCGTGCAGGCGATCAAGCTCGATCCGGCGACCGGTGCGATCGCGCTCGACGACGCGCGCAACATCAAGCTGCCGCCCGCCACGTCGCGTGACGGCAAGACCATTCCCTGGCACGTCGCGGCCGTCGCGGCTTCGCCCGATGGCAAGCGCCTCGTTGTCGGTGCGGTGCTCGAGAAGAGCGCGCTCGTCTACGACGTCGAGAAGGGCTCGGCCACCTTCGGCCAGAAGGTCGCGGAGATCGAGCTCGGGTACAACGAGATCTTCGCGGTGTCGTTCGACCCGAACGACACGACCGGCAACCACGTGTACCTCTCGTCGTGGGCCGCGAGCGCCGTGTCGGAGATCGATCTCGCGAGCAAGGCCGTCCGCAGGTTCGGCACGCCCAAGGGCGCCATGGGCATGGCGTTCCTCGACGCGCGCTACATGGTCGTCGCCAACGCCAACGGCGGCACGCTGTCGGTCATCGATCGCGTGGCCGCGAGCGTCACGCCGCTGCCGGTCGACGACAGCAAGCTGTACGGGTTCGACCCGTCGACGGTCGCCTACGACGCGCCTCGCAAACGCCTCTACGCCACGCTCGCCGGTTTGAACGCGGTCGGCGCGTGGGACGTCGATCTCGCAGGCGGCGCGCCGGTGATCGCGCCGCGTGGTCGCATTCCCACCGGCTGGTGGCCCGGCGGTGTCGCGGTGCTCGACGACGGAACGCTCGCCATCGCCAACATGCGCGCGGCGTTCACCTCGCCCGATCCGACCGGCGTGGACGACGTCATGGCCCGCACCTACGGGTCGATCCAGCGCGTGCCGACGCCGACCGGTCCCGACCTCACGGCCGGCGACGCGACGGTGAAAGCGCAGACCGACGTCTCGGCACTTCCGGGCGCGTCGAAGGTCGACTGCGGCGGTGCGGCGTGGGACTTCCCCATCCCCGAGACCAACACCAAGGGCGCGTCCAAACAGATCCAGCACGTGTTCTTCGTCGTCCGCGAGAACAAGACCTTCGACGGTCTGTTCGGCGACCTGCCCGGGGTGAACGGCAAGCCGGAGCTCATTCTCGGCAAGGACACCAAGACCCAAGAGCAGATCTGGGGGAACATGCGCAACCTCGCGCGCACGTTCTCCGTCAGCGACAACTACTACACCGACGCGGAGCTCTCGCAGCAGGGTCACTTCTGGACGGTGTACGGCCGTCAGAGCGACTACAACGAGCGCACCTGGGCGATCGACGGCTACACCCGCAACATCCGCGGTCTGGTGCTTCCGACCGGCGGCGTGCTCGACATCGGGCAACCGGTCGAGGGCTCGTCGTTCGACTGGCTCGGCCGCAACGGCATCGGCATCGAGATCTTCGGCGAGGCGATGGGCCTGCCGCGGGAGAAGGCACCCGGTCGCAATCCCGTCGACGCGCTCTATCCCGGCGGGTTCATCCAGAGCATGGGCTACCCCGACGTCGAGAAGGCGTGTCACGTCGCCGGCCGCGTGCGCGTCGTTTGCGACGTGCGGTCGTTCGCGTTCATCACCTTGTCGAACGATCACACGGTGGGCCTGTCGCCCAACGCCGCCACGCCCGACTCGATGATCGCCGAGAACGACGAGGCCACCGGCATGCTCGTCGAGGCGATCACCAAGAGTCCGCTCTGGCCGACCTCGCTGATCGTCATCACCGAGGACGACCCGGCAGGCGGCGGCGAGCACGTCGACATCCACCGCACGCCGCTCGTGATGATCTCACCGTGGGCCAAGCGCGCCTTCGTCAGCAAGACGCACATCGACGTCGCCTCGCTGCACAAGATCTTCGCGAACATCTTCGGTCTCCCGTACCCCAACGTCCAGGTCGCCCGCGCGCAGATCCCCTGGGACGCGTTCACCTCGACCCCGAACTACGCCCCCTACGATCGCAAGAAGCGCGACTACCCGATCAAGTGCGGGGACATGTCGCCAAAGTCCGAGCAGCTCCTCACCAAGTCGTTCAACCTCGAAGAGATGGACGAGAGCCCCGGGCTGACCCGGCAGATCGAACGCTGGCTGAAGGGCCGTCCGCTCACCTCGTTGCCGCCGGCGCTCGAGGTGAAGGTCAGGGCGCGGATCGCCGCGAAGGCGGCGGGGGAAGCGATTCGCGACGAGGACGACGACGATTGAGAGACCTCCCGCGGCTATCGGAAGATTGTCCTTTGGGTCCGCGGGCCGAGGCCCACGGCATTCCTTTGAAGCCCGGCCGAGCCGGGCTCAGATGGACGTTTCGATCACTGAATCGAAGGAAATCGTCCGGACCCAACATGGGTCATCATCGCGTTCGTGAGAGCCCGGTAAGCTCGCTGGGTGTTGCCGCCGGAGCCCGCCGCCGATCTCCCGCGCCACGCGTTGGCGGCCGAGGTGGTCGCGTGCCAGTGCGTCGAGGTTCCGGAGTCGAACCGGAACACCGACACCATAGGACCCAAGGCTCCATACGCTTTCGGGGCACGCGCGCAATACGACTATCGCGTGTCGGGAAGGTGGTCTGTCGGAGCCGTCGGCGGTTACGAGTACGTCACGTACCCTGATCACTACGCGCCAGATCATGCCTCGGTAGGTTTGTTGGGTGCGGTGCTCGCGCATCGCACGAACGGTGAGTTCTTGCGCGGTGGAGTTCGCCTCGCGGGCGGATTTTCCCACGCGCGTGACGGAGCCGCTGCGTGGACGACGCCGGGCTACTTCCTCGAGTTCGATGGAGAGCTGGCGGTGCCGGTCGTGAGGACCGTGGAGCTCTTTCTCGACGTCGGGATCCTGCGTGTGCGTCAGTTCTACTGGGGAGCCGACCGGCCGCGTTACGGCAAGACCTGGATGTACGCGATGTTGATCGTGCCGCTCTCGGGCTCGTTGGGCTTGCGCTATCGCTTCTGAACCCGAGTCACTTCCAGTCGCAGCCTTGACGGGTGCAGGCGTCTTCGCTGCTGATGGTGTCGCAGCGGTCGGGGCTTCCCGTGCAATAATTGTCGTAGGAGCCGTCGTAGCCGGCGTACGTGGCCATGCGGCAGCCTTGGATCCTGAAGCAGTAGCCCGGGCCGTTGCTGCTGCACGCATCGGGGCTGCCCGTGCAGCGAGCCGAAGACCGATGGGAGGGCTCGGGCTCGATTCGCTTGCAGTGACCGCAGTCCGTGTCTCCTTCGTGGCAGATGTCGAACTCCTTCGCAGTGCCCTTCCAGGAGCCGATGTGGTCCTCGAACGGCGACGAACCATCTGGCGCAAGAGGACGACCCCCGAGCAAGCAACGGCCACCCTCGCGGTAGAGCTCCGTCTTGAGGGGGCCGACGGAAGGCCACTCGCACTGATAGATGCCACTGCATTCCGTCAGGGGCGAGCTCTGGCTCGCACTCGGTTCGGTCTGCGCGACGCAGGCAAAGGGAAGTGCCGAGACGACCAGGAGGATGAGAGTGGGGAATCGCATGGTTCCCCTGGTCGACCGGCCGGCGCTGCGGGTTGCCGCAGATCGACGCGGCTCGCTCTGGACGGAACGCGCCTCCCGACTTTTGGAAAAACAGGCGTTCTTGGACAGGCTGGGCCGGCGCGATATAGTTGGCTGCGGGGCATCGTGAAAACGCAGAGAGCGTCGTCCAGGCCAACCCGACCAGCGCCTGCCGGGTCGATTGCCGCTGGTCGTCCGGATCACTTGATCGGCGCGCTCGCAGGTCGCATCGGCAGACCCCGCGCAGACATGCTGGTGCACGAAGCGCTCGCTCGCGCGGACCGCACGACGCTCCCGTCGGATGCCGACGGGCTCGTCGCCTTCACCAAGGCGCACTTGATCGACGATCTCGTGACGGTCCTCGGCGTTCGCGAGGCCTTCTTGCTGCTCGACGACTTGGGAAACATGGCCTCCGGTCGCCACCCCGTGGCCGCTCGGGCCCCGCAGGGACCGGTGGCCGTGGTGGATCCCGACCGCCTGCGTCGCTCCGACGTGGCGCGTGCGCTGATCAGCCGCGGGTTCGCCGTCGTCACCGCCGACAATCTGCAAGAGGGGGCTTCGCTCTCGCCGCGCCCGGCCGTGTTCGTCCTCGCGTACGAACCGAGCCTCGGCCACGAGCTGATGAACCTGTTCGCGGACCGCGAACCTCCGGCGATCGTTCTGCGCTCGTGCCCCTCGACGCTGCTCGCCGCACCCATGCTCGAACGAGCGGGTTTCGCCGTCCACGAGCACGTCCCGACGAGCACCCCGACCGAGATCCTCCGCGCGGTGGAACGCGCTCTGCGCCGTTCTGCGTGATCAGCGCAGCGTCTTGACGATCCGCTCGAGGTCTTCCTGGATGCGGGCGCGGGCGATGGCCCCGGCGATCTGCGTGGCGATCGTCTCGAAGAACCGCTCGTACTCGGGCCGTTCGAGGTCGTAGGGGCGCACGCGAACGCGGAGGACACCGATGTCGCGCTCGCCGACCTGGAGCGGGTAGACGAGGGTGTCGCCGCCGCTCGCGACCGACGCCGTGCTCGCGCGGAACCGCGGTTGGGTCGAGCCGGACGACGGAGGTCCGGAGGTGCCTCCGGGGGTGTCGTGGATCTCGAGGTCCACCGAGAGCAGATCGAGGTGATCGCGGAGCAGCGTGGTGAAGCGCGTGGTCAGGTGCTCGACCTCGGTCGTCTCGATGGCGATCTCGGCGAGCTGGTGGAGCACGCCGAGCTCGCGGACGCGCCGGCGGAGCGCCTCTTCGGCCGAACGTCGCGCGGTGACGTCCTGTTTGATCGCGACGTATTGGGTGATCGCGCCCGCGGCGTCGCGCACCGGCGCGATGGTCTGCTCCTCGACGTAGAGCGAGCCGTCCTTGCGGCGGTTCACCGTCTCGCCGTGCCACACCTCGCCGCGGCTCACGGTCGTCCAGAGGTCGCGATAGAACGCGTCGTCGTGTCGCCCTGACTTCAACAGGCGGGTCGACTTGCCGATCACCTCCTCGGCCGTGTAGCCCGTGAGCTGGGTGAACGCCGGGTTGACGAAGACGAAGTTGCCCGCCGCGTCGGTGATCGCGATGCCGTTGGCGGCTGCGGCCACCGCGACATCGAGGATGCGCTCACGGTGGTCGGCCGTCGGCCGGGTGCTGACGTCGCGGACGACGGCGAGCGTCGCGAGCTCGTTGCGCTTGCCCACGCGACCGAGGCTGATCTGCACCTGGAGCTCGCTGCCGTCGCGGCGCACGGCACGGAGATCGCGGAACTGGCCCATCGGACGCGATTCGGGCGCGAGTAGATACGTCTTGCGGTGTTGGCGGTGACCGTCACGCAGGTCGTCGGGCAAGAGCGCGTCGATGTTCGCGCCCACCAGCGATCCACGCGGGTATCCGAAGATGGTCTCGGCGCGACGGTTGGCGAAGCGGATGCGTCCGTCGTCATCGACCAGGAGCAACCCATCCGGAATCTGCTCGAGCAACGCTGCCGAGATCATACGAGGCCCCGATGATAGCGAGCCGTGCGCACCGCGGGTCCACGTTCGACGTCATCGTCCAGGGTCGAGACGATCAGAGATTGGAACTCGTGATCGCGTTGCCGAGCGCAAGGCGCGCCATCGCGTCGCGTTTGCTCGCTCTCGTGCGCTCGCCGAGCGACCCGTTCCGCCCAGCGTTGATTGCGGAAGCGCAGGATTCGCAGCGCGACATGACGGGCAGCAGGACGGTAGGCAGCCGCGGGGGCTTCTCATGCCCGCCCCGCCGAGAAAGGGGCATACTCGGCGCGTGATCTGGCTGATCAAGTTCGCGATGACCACGATGATGCCGCGGACCGAGAAGCTGCCCGGGATCGCTGACACCGATCTCGACGGGTTCTTGCGGCGCATGAAGCGAGACGCCGACTTCATGTACTGGCTCGGCCTGCTCGCCGGCGCGTGGGTGTTCGCGCTCACGCCGCTGATCACGGTGTTCATCCCGCTGCCGGCGTTCCTGCTGCCGAAGAAGCTCCTCGCCCGTCACACGGACAGGATTCTCAACACGAAGCTCTACGCGCTCCGCCAGGCCGTGTTCCTCGTGCGGCTCTCGGCCGGCATGTGTTGGGGCGCCGATCCCGCCGTCCGCGCCAAGTTCGCCCTGAGCCCCTACTCCCCCGACCCCGGGACCTTCAAACAATCATGAGCCACCTCGCCTACAAGCCGCGCGGCGAGAACGTCGCGCTCGATGCGGATTACGTGGTGGTCGGCAGCGGGGCCGGTGGCGCGACCGCGGCGGTCACGCTGGCGCGCGCGGGCGCGAAGGTCATCATCGTCGAGGCCGGCGCCTGGCGCGACCCTTCGGACTACGCCGTGTCGGTCTATGGCGCGATGCGCGACATGCTCGACGCGTGGGGCTCGAACTTCACCCGCGGCCGCGCCTATTGGCCCATCGTCCAGGGCACGCTCGTCGGCGGCACCACCGTGGTCAACTCGGCCATCGCCGTCCGCACGCCGGCCGACATCTTCGAGCAGTGGGAGCGAGAGCACGGCATCGGCGGCAAGGGCATGGCCGAAGCGGTGTGGCGATACCAAGACGACATCGAGCGCGAGCTCTGCGTCGAGGAGGCGCCGCCCAATTCGCGCGGTCGCTCGAACCTCCTCGCGAAGAAGGCGGCCGACAAGCTCGGTTTCGACAACCACTACATGCGTCGGTACATCAAGGACTGCCGCGGCGACGGGCAGTGCCTGCAGGGGTGCCGCGAGGACCGGAAGCAGAGCCTCAACCGGAACTACGTCCCCGAGGTGCTCGAGCGCGGCGGCGACGTGCTCTCGTGCGCGCCGGTCGAGCGCGTGCTCCTCGAGGGCAACCGCGCGGTCGGCGTGAGCGGACGGTTCCTCCACCCGCAGACCAAGGAGCGCGGTGCGGACTTCGTCGTCCGCGCCAAGAAGGCCGTGCTCATGGCGGCCTCGGTCACCAAGACGCCGCTCCTCTTGATGGCCTCCGGGATCAAGAGCCGCGCGCTCGGCAAGTTCTTCCGCGCCCACCCGGGCACGCCGTGTTTCGGCCTGTACGACGAGCCGATCGACATGAACAAAGGCGCGACGCAGGGTTGGGCCTCGACCGCGTATCGCGAGAAGCCCGGCTTCAAGCTCGAGACGCTGAGCCTCCCGCTCGACATGCTCTCCGGTCGTCTCTCGGGCAGCGGAGAGCAGTTGATGGAGCGGCTCGAGAAGTTCCGCCACATCGCGATGTGGGTGCACGCCTGTCGCGCCGATGCCGTCGGCGAGATCAAGCGCACGCTCACCGGCAAGCCAGCGGTGAACTACACGCTCGATCGCCACGACATGCTCAAGTTCCGCGAGGCGATGTACCTCATCGCGAAGATGCACGTCGCTGCCGGCGCGCGCGCGGTCATCCCTGCGACCTTCGGCATGCCCTACCAGCTCGAGCCCAACCAGATCGACCAGCTCAAGGATGCGCCGCTCGATCCGCGCGCCTACGTGGCCATCCTGTCGCACCTCTTCGGCGGTTGCGTGATGGGCAAGGACCCGGCGACGTCGGTCTGCGATGGGCGCGGGCGGGTGCACGGTTACGAGGGGCTCGTGATCGCCGACGCGTCGGCCATCCCGACCAACCTCGGGGTCAACCCCCAGCACACCATCATGGCGCTCGCGCGGTTGTTCGCCGAGCAGCTCGAGTCCGGCAAAGACGAGAGTCGCGCCGCCGCCTGACGTATCCTCCGGGCATGGTGCGTCGCGCGCTCGTTCTGCTGTCGCTCGCGATCCCGTTGACTGCGCACGCGGCGCCGCCGGCTGGGCAGAGCGCGTATCTGCGCGGCGTGCACGATCGCGAGGCCGCGAGCTGGATCAAGTCCAACACCACGACCTGTGATCGCGGCTGGATCACCGACCTGCAGTACATCGGTGTGGGCGGCTCGCCTTCGATCGATTGCCACGACGCCGACGTCGCCGCGGGCATCTCGTACATCCAGCGGCTCGACGCGTCGGGCAGCGAGCCGTTCCCGCACGATCCGAGCAAGGCCGCATCGTTCGGCGCGGGTTTCGCCGAAGCGGTGAAGAAGTGCCCCAAGCTGCACGTGTGGATCGTCGGCAACGAGCCGAACGTCGGGTGGAGCACGGACGTCGAGACGACGACCACCGCGAACGCGGCCTCGTACGCCGAGGTGCACAAGGCCGTCCACGCGGTGCCCGGACACGCGTCCGATGCCGTGCTCCTCGCGCCCGACAGCCCCTATTCGCCTGCGTGCATCTGCTCGCTCCGCAAGGCGATCCAGAAGGTCAAAGCACGCGGCGTCAAACCCGACGGCTACGCGGTGCACGCGTACACGCAGGCGCAGAACGCGGTGGATCTCGCCGGGATGACCGGGCTCGTCTCGTCCGAGGCGATGTCAGGCTCGAACGACGCGTGCGGGAACCCGTTCCATTGGCAGTTCCGCATCTACCGCGATTGGATCAAGGCGATCGAGGCCGAGGGCGAGGGCGGCTCACCGGTGTTCATCACCGAGAGCGGCAACGCATGCGCGCCCGCCGCGGGCAACAAGTGCTACCCCGACGCCGACCTCGGCTACTTCCAGGCATTGTGGAAGGAGATCGCCGACTGGAACGCCACCGCGACGACCAAGGTGCGCGCCATCACGCCGTATCGATGGACCAAGAACGACGACGGCACCGGGCGTGATTTCGCCATCGGCGATCGCGCCACGTTGCTCTCCGACTTGAAGAAGGCGTTCGACGCCAAGGCGACCTGGACCACGCCGGCCACCTGCGGCACGCCGACGGGGGATTGCACGAGCGACGCGGATTGTCCCGGTATCTGCGATCTCGCGACCTCCAAGTGCGCCGCGACCAAGCCTTGCGGCGCGGGCGGGGCGTGCGGCGCTGGCGAGCTCTGTCGGAGTGGCACGTTCGACTGCGTGCCCGTCCAGCGAGGTTCGGCGAAGCTCGAGGTGCTCTCGCCACCCTACGATCCGGGCAAGTCGGTGGTGCTCGATGCGTTCGCCACCACCGGGCTGACCAACGTCGCGATGGAGCTCGCCTCACCTTCGGGGGTCCTCACCACGACCTGGAAGGGCATGGCGAAGCCCGACTTCCATTGGCAGTGGACCGCGACGCTGGGGCCGACCGGCACCCACCGCGCGACGTTTCGGGCCGACCCCGGCGGCAAGGTGTACGCCATCGCCTACGCCAACGTGGGGTCCATCGCGTTCCCCGCAGACGCGGGGCCAGCTCCTTCGGACGCAGGTACCGCGCCGGACGGCGGAAGCTCGCCGGAGGCCGGGATCGATGCCGGAAATCCGTACGATCCGAGCGCGCGCGAGGCCGACGACCTCTCGGGTGATTGTGGGTGTCGCACGCCGGGGGGCCGCCCCCGCGCTCCGCTCGCGCTCCTGCTGTTGCTCGTTCTCTACCGTCGCGCTCGCGTCGGAGATTGACGAGATCGGCTCGATTCGTCGACGCTGATCGTGATGGACGCAGATCTCCGCAAGAAGGTGTGTCGGTTGGTTGCAGGCATCGTCGTCGCGGACGACGATCTCGACCCGAAGGAAGACGCGTTCATCGATCGCCTGATGGTTAAGTTCGGCGTCCCAGCCGACCAGCGCGACGAGCTGTTCCCCATCGTCGACGCCAAAGAGGCGGCCGACGAGATCAAGACGCTGCCCAAGCCCGTGCAGGAGGAGGCCTTCGCGCTGCTCCTCGAGGCCGCGGCAGCCGACGGCAAGATCGTCCCCGAGGAGCTCGTGTACATCAACGCGGTCGGTGCCGCGATGGAGCTCGCTCCGGCCGTGATCGAAGAGCGCGTGTTGAACGCGCTCGGCTGAATTCACATCCCCACGTCCTGCCTTCGGCGGATCCGTGGAGTCAGCCCACGGGCAGCGGCAGCTCGTCGAGCACCGCGCGGACGGCGGCGAGCAGCTGCTTCGGCGTGAACGGCTTGTTGAGGATCGACGCGTCGTCGGGCAGCGCTGCGCCCAGCGTCGCCGGGGCGTGACCCGTCGCGAACAGGACCTTGCGCGCGCGTCCTCCACGACCGAGGCGGAGGGCGAGCTCGGCGCCGTTCATCTCGGGGAGCATCAGATCGGTCAGGAGCAGATCGAACGGCTGCTCCGAAGTGGCTGCCGCGATCGCTTCGCTCGGTCGAGTGTGCGTGACGACGCAGTATCCAGCCATCGACAGCGTCTGCGCGACGAGCCGGGCGACGCCGGGATCGTCCTCGACGAGCAGGATTCGCTCCGTTCCTCCCACGGGCGCGTCCGTCGTGGTGGCGCTCTCTTCCTGTGTGGCCAGCTCCGTCTGGGGAAAGAACACCGAGACGGTGGTCCCCCGGCCTGGCGCGGATTCGATGGAGACTGCACCGCCCGCCTGCGACGCGATCCCGAACACCGTCGAGAGACCGAGCCCGGTGCCGGTGCCGATCTCCTTCGTCGTGAAGAACGGCTCCAGCGCGTGCTGCGCGGTCGGCTCGTCCATCCCGACGCCGCTGTCGCGGACCAGAAGGACGACGTATCGACCCGGATCGAGGCTGGGCTGGGTGGCGGTCGAGCGTCGTTCGAACGTTCGTGACTCGAGCGAGACCGTCACGCTCCCGCCGGCCGGCATCGCGTCGCGCGCGTTGACCAGGAGATTGACCAGGATCTGCTGGAATCGAGCGTCGTCGAGGTGGACGATGAGGGGCGATCGCGGCGGGTCGAACTCGACCGTGACGTCCTCGCCGATGAGACGGCGGATGAAGGCGAGGCCCTGAAGCGTGCTCGACACGGCGTCGAAGCTGCGCGTCCGGCTCACAGCCTGCCGGCTGAACGTCAGGAGCTGGCGCGTCATCAACTTGGCGCGATCCGCCGCCGCGACGATGTCCTTCAGCGTGTCGAGCCGCTTGGTGCTCTCGGCGATCGAGGCCGACACCATGATGATGGTGAGCAGGTTGTTGAAGTCGTGCGCGACTCCGCCCGCGAGGCGTCCGAGCGCCTCGAGCTTCTGGGCCTGGAGCAGCTGTCGCTCGAGGTTCCTTCGCTCGGTGACGTCGTGCACCGTGCCGTGGACACCAACGTATTGGCCTCGCTCGTCGAAGACCGGGCGGAGCTCGGAGTAGACATGCCGGATCGTGTTGTCCGGTCGCACGACGCGAATCTCGTAGGAACGCGCCTCGGGACTGGTGCGCGCCCGCTCGAGCTCGCTGGCGGCGTAGGCCCGGTCCTCGGGGTGAATGAGCTCGGCGAACTCTGCGAGCGTTGGCGTCTGGCCCGGCTCGAGGCCGTGGATCCGGAACAGCTCGTCGGACCACTCGGCGCGTTCGTTCGCGAACAGCCAACGCCAGGATCCGAGGTGGGCGATCCGCTGAGCGTTCCGCAAGACCTCTGCGGTGTGCTCGAGCGCGTCACGCGTGGCGCGTGACTCGGTGACGTCGAGCACGGTGCCGACGAGCCGCTCGAGAGCTCCGTTGGCGTCGCGCAGCGAGGCGCCGGTCATCTCGACGTGTCGCACCGAGCCGTCGGGGCGCACGATTCGGCAGGACGCCGGAGGCGTCTCGCCTAGCTGTGCTGCGCGCGTGGACTGCTCCCGAATCCGCTCCTGGTCCTCGGGGTGCAGCCGCGCGTAGAACCGCTCCGCCGTCGCCTCGCTCCCCAGCGGGTAGCCGAGGATCCGATAGAGCTCGTCGGACCAACGCACCCGAGATGTTCGAACGTCCCAGATCCAGCTGCCGACCTTGGCGATGCGTTCCGCCTCGGAGAGGAGGGCTTCTCGCTCGGTCAGCTCGAGTTGGGAATCCGACATTCGAGACGGCCGCTCGAAGACGGCCTCACTCCTCGGAAGACTCGGTCACCTTCAGCGACCTGAGCACGTCGAGACAAACCGGGTCGGTCTTGGTCGAGGCCGCGTCGTCGAAGGTGCAAGTGAGCTCGTACGCCTTGCCGTCGCGGACGATGACCGCGACCGACAGGCGACGCGAGCCGCCGCCGTCCATCTTGGTGGCGAGCTTGGCGCTGCCCTCGCTGAAGCGTTTGGCCTCGGGGAAGACCGTGTCGTAGTAGTCGTCGTCGGTGCCCTTGTGTGGCACGATCTTGAGCTTGACGACGTGATGCGCGTCCTCGTCCTTGTAGGTGTCGCCGTCGGAGCCGTCCTTGAGGAAGTTGCTCTTCAGCTTGAACTTCGCGTTGCCCTTCTTCACCCAGCGAGACCCGGACTCGACTGGCTCGTCGGCGGGGGCCTTCGGCGGAGGCGCCTTCTTCGCACCTGCGGCCTCGGCTTCGGCACGCACACAGGACTTGCCGTTGCAGAAGTAGTCGTTCGTCTTGCCACACCCCGACGCGCGATACGCGCCGTTGTCGAGGTCTTCGATCACGACCTGTCCGAACGAACACTGCATGTCGTTGGCGGCGAAGGTCTTGATCTTGTTGCTCATGCAGCCGACCGAGAGGGCGGCGAGGAGGAGCGTTCCAAGCGAGGAAGCGAGGGCGATTCGGCGGGCCATTCGGGCGCCAGAGTACCTCCCCCTGAGCGCGTTGTCGCGCGATCAAAAGCAGGGAGGACTCAAGCGCTGTCAGGAATTCCCCCGGACTGAAGTCCGGGGCACCGACAGCAAGACGAAGCCCTCCGGGCTGGCGGGGGGTTCGAGCGAGGAAGTGCAGTCCTTCGTTCACGAGCACGATTGCAGATCGGCACGATTTCCCGCACGTGCGACGCGAAATTCAGTTTGCGGCGACAACCTCGGGCCAGCCCCGCGAGTCGGTGAGTCCGAAGGACTTGAGGTCCGCTGTCGGTGCCCCGGACTTCAGTCCGGGGGCGATTTTCCGAGAGTTCTTCAGCCTTCGGCGAGCCGCGAAATGACGGGTTCGATCGCCGCGGCGAAGGTCTGCGGTTCGAGCAGCAACGTGACGACCAGGTGACCTTCGCGTGCAAAATCGAAGAACCAGCCCGGGTGGACGATGATGCCCAGCTCCCGGACCAACAACTCGGCCCAAGCTTCGTCGCCTCGGGTGCGCGGGACCTCGAGGATCGCGCACCAACCGCCGTCGCTTGGGAGCCGACGAACCGCGGGATGTGCGCCGAGGACGCGATCGAGCACCGCGAGGTTCGCGGCGACGCGTGCGCGGATCTGCTCCTGCACGCCCGCGCGCTGGGCGAGGATCTCGGGCAGGGCGAGCTGGATGGGCGTGCCGACCGAGAGGTAGGTATCGGCGATCACCTCGAGCCGCGCGAACGCGGCCGACAACGCGACCTTGGGGCCGCTGGCGAGCAACCATCCGAGCTTCACCTGCGGCAGCGCCACGACCTTGGACAGCCCGCTGAGCACGAACGTGAGCGCGCGATCGCGGCCCGCGAACGTCGGCAGACGATCCGGCGACAGCGGGCCCCACGCGTAGTCCGCGAACACCTCGTCGACGATCAGCGCGAGGCCGTGCGCGTGGGCGAGTCGCTCGAGCGCCTCGGCCTCGTCGCGTCGCGCGAACGTCCCGGTCGGGTTGTTCGGGTGGACCACGAGGATCGCGCGGGTTCTGGGCTCGATCGCGCGTTCGAGCGCGTCGAGGTCGATGCGGAACCGCTCCTCACGCATCAACGGGTACGGCACGAGACGCACGTCCTCGAGCGACGCGAGGTAGTCGAACAGCGGGTAGCTCGGCTGCGGTACGAGCACCGAGTCGTCGCGGTCGCAGAGCAGCTTGAACAGCCAGCCGTAGGCCTCGCTGGTGCTCGCGCTCAAGGCGATGTGGTCGGGATCGACGCTCACGCCACGATCGCCGTAGTACGCGGCGACCGCCTCGCGTGCCTCGCGCATGCCGATGGCGATCGGCTCGTACCGCGCGCCGCGCGGATGCGCGAGCTGGCCGATCAT